>Ga0255338_1001701_pt1 | contig 38716 bp, 32 predicted proteins | sample MeOH1_35cm_T4_19_FD_203715 | JGI IMG/M metagenome (GOLD analysis project Ga0255338, IMG submission 203715) | Sandy soil microbial communities from University of British Columbia, Vancouver, Canada - MeOH1_35cm_T4_195 | ecosystem: Engineered > Artificial ecosystem > Sand microcosm > Unclassified ...
CACCTAACGCCCATTTTTCGAGGGCGAAGGCATGATTTGATGATTTATTTGCCTTCGGTCTGGTAGACGTAAGGCTTTTGCGCCACGCGGGCTTGTGCATAACCGGCCCAGGCATCGCGGTCGACCGACTTGTCCCACAGCAGATCGCGACCCTGACGTTGCTGGGCTTCGAGTTGCGGCTGACGGGCCTTGAGTTGCTCAATAAACTGGGTAGCGTCGGACTGGTAATCGGGGCGGCGGAAAATATGCATGGGCAGACCTCTTGAGGGGCCTGTACGGGACAGGCACCAGCCATTTTACCGGTGCCAGCGACCCCGGGTCTGGGTCATGAGGAATAGGTGGATACTGGGCGCCTGGCGTGTGCGCAGAACTGGAGGGGCGTTTCGATGATCACGATTCTGGAAGCCAAGCGAGCCGGCCTGTTCGGCAAAGGCAAGCTGATCCCCAACATCGTCGCCGGCGTGATTGTCGGCGTGGTGGCCTTGCCGCTGGCGATGGCCTTCGCCATCGCCTCCGGCGCCAAGCCGGAGCAGGGGCTGTACACGGCCATCATCGGCGGCTTCATGGTCTCGGTGCTGGGCGGCAGCCGGGTGCAGATTGCCGGTCCGACCGGGGCTTTCATTGCCATCCTGTCGGGGGTGACGGCCAAATACGGCATTGCCGGCCTGCAACTGGCCACGCTGATGGCCGGCCTGATGCTCGCCGCCATGGGGCTGGCCAAGCTGGGTGCGGTGATCAAGTTCATTCCTGCGCCTGTGATCGTGGGCTTCACGACGGGCATTGCCGTCATCATCTTCGTCGGGCAGTGGAAAGACTTTCTCGGTCTGCCGGCCATCGGCGGCGAGCACTTCCACGAGAAGCTGCTGCACCTGATCCAGGCCCTGCCGCAGCTCCATCCCATGACCACGGCGCTGGCCATGTTGAGTCTGCTGCTGGTGCTTTTCTCCTCCCGGATACGTGGCATGGGCCGCGTGCCGGGGCCACTCACGGCCATGGTGGTCGCCACCGTCTTGCAGTCAAGCTTCCAGTTCGAGGGGGTGGCGACCATCGGCAGTGCATTCGGCGGCATTCCCCAAGGGCTGCCGTCCTTCACCATGCCGATGTTCAGCATGACGCAAATCGTGCAGCTCATGGGGCCGGCGTTCACGATTGCCATGCTGGGCGCCATCGAGTCCCTGCTGTCGGCGACGGTGGCCGATGGCATGGCCGGCACCAAGCACGATCCCAATCAGGAACTGGTGGGACAAGGACTGGCCAATATCGTCGCCCCTTTGTTTGGTGGATTTGCCGCCACCGGCGCCATTGCCCGCACCGCCACCAATATTCGCAATGGCGGCACCAGTCCGCTGGCCGGCGTGACACATACCCTGACACTGGTGGCCGTTTTGCTGTTCCTGGCGCCATTGGCATCCAATATTCCGCTGGCCAGTCTGGCCGCCATCCTGTTCGTGGTGGCCTACAACATGAGCGAGATCAAGCATTTTTTGCATATCGTGGCGCGCGCTCCCAGGGCGGATGTGGCCATTCTGCTGGTGACGTTTTCCCTCACGGTGCTGGTGGATCTGGTCGCGGCCGTGAGCATCGGCGTAATTCTGGCGTTGATGCAGTTCCTGCGCCGCATGGCGGATACGGTGGATGTCCAGTCCCTGGACGCCGAGGACCTGAAGCATGACCTGAAGGATCTGGGATTGACCAGATTGCCGCGCGACGTGCTGGTCTATGAAATCGACGGCCCCTTCTTTTTTGGCGCTGTCGAGAACTTCGAAAGCGCTCTCAAGCAGACACGTTCCGATCCACGCGCCCTGATCGTGCGCCTGCACCGCGTGCCGTTCATCGACTCCACCGGGCTGCAGGCGATGGATGAAGTCATTCAGGCGCTGCAAAAGCGCGGGGTACGCGTCATGCTGTGCGAAGCGAACGAACGGGTCCGTGCCAAGCTCTGGAAATACGGCGTACTGGACAAGCTGGGGTCGGGCGGCTATGCCGACCGGCTGTCGGAACAACTGGCCAAGGCGGTCGGAAGCGGCGCGGCTTGAAAGCTTGGGCCGTCCGGCCCGGCATTAGCGGGTCGGGGGCGGCGGCGCAATCGCGCCGGTGCGGATGTCGTGCGATACCGGTCCCCAGACCAGGATGGCCAGCAGGAAGGCCAGCGGGACGGTGGTGATGTAGCCCCATGCCTTGAAGCCCAGGGCGCCGAGCAGGCCGCCGATGAAAAAGGCGGCGGTCAGCGACAGGTGAATTCTGAGCTTGCGGCGGTTCGCCACCACCTTGGTGGGCGTGTTCGCGCGGTTGTAGTACAGCAGTTTGCCGATCTCGATGCCGATGTCGGTGACCAGTCCGGTGACGTGGGTGGTCCGGATCTCGGCGTTGGAGATCTTGGTGATGACCGCGTTTTGCAGTCCCATGATGAAACACAGCACCAGCACGGTCAATGGTGCAAACAGGCCGGCGTGCAGGTTGATGGCGGCTCCGAACAGGCCGAAGACCAGCAGCATGCCGGCCTCCACCACCAGGGGGCGGGCAAAGGCGCTGCGCAACTGCCGGCGCGTGCTCCAGTTGACCATCATGGCGGTGGTCATGGCACCGCCCAGAAAGGCGGCGATGGCTGCCAGGCTGGCCATGACCAGCCCGAATTGACCCAGCACGAGGTTGTCGGCAATCGAGGACAGCAGTCCCGTCATGTGGGAGGTGTATTGGCCCACGGCGAGGAAGCCGCCCGCATTGGTGGCCCCGGCGATAAAGCACAGGGAAACGCCAAGCCGGATGTTGACCGCCGTCGAGCGGTGGATATCGGTCCACCAGTGGGGGTGGCTGGGCGGATGCGTCGGCTGCTTGGATCCGGACATGGGTTGGCGGCGTTGCCCCGGCAGCGCGGATGCGTCAGGAAAGGGCGAAAAGCAAGAATTTTACTCCTCGTAACCATATCCCCCGTTTGGGGGATAGCCCGGAACTTGCATAAGACTTACAGTCATCTGCCTACTGTCACATGCCATCGGGGAAAAGGGCGCAATCAGCCGACCACAGGGTGATGCGCTCAACAGGGTGTTGGGATTCCGCGAGTATCACCGTCATCGGGAAATCGTCCGTGAAACGCCTCCGCGCCACCCCCGGGTGGCTCATTGTCCTTGCGCTGCTACTGCTGATTCAGGCCGCGCAACTGGCCTTCGTGCTGCACGGGGATCTGCTCGCCATGCTGTCGGCGGTCGCTGGCTTGGCGCTGGCCGGCATGTTGCTGGTGCTCGGCCTGGCTTATGTCCTCTGGCACCGGATATCCCGGCTCGAAGCGGCGCGCCAGCAGGCGCAAGAGGCCTATGCCTGCCTGCGCGAAGCGATTGAGGAAATGCCGGCCGCCATCGAGCTGTATGACCCGCAGGACCGGCTGGTGATTTGCAACCAGCGCATGGAACAGTTGTACCCGGACAGCGCCCGCACCCGGGGCGTGGGCATGCGCTATGAAGAGTTGCTGCGCCGGGCCCAGCAGCAAGGCATGCTGATCGACGCGCCGGTGGGCCAGGAGGAGGAGTGGATTGCATTGCGTCTGGCCGGGCGTGGCCGCAGCAACGCGCCCCAACTGCGGCGCTTGCCAGACGGTGGCTGGGCTCATCTCTACGAGGCGCGCACCACCTCCGGCTGCATCGTCGCGGTACGGGTGGACGTGACCGAGTCGGTGCACCAGCGCGAGGTGCTGAGTGCGGCCCGGGCCGAGGCGCAGGCCGCCCGCGTGCGTCTGCACGAGGCCATCGACGCCATGCCGGCCGGTGTGGCCATCTATGACGAAGCGGACCGGCTGATGATGTACAACCGCGAGGCCGTGGACATGCCGCCCTATGGTGTGAGCGGGGAGCTGATCGGACAAACCTACGAGGCCTTGCTGCGCCGCAGCCTGGCGCAGGGCGACATCATCGAGGCGCAGGGGCGCGAGGACGAGTGGCTGCGCCAGCGCCTGGCCGCGCGCGGCCTGCTCAAGGTGCCGGTGCTGCGCCGCTCCAAGGATGGCCGCTGGATGCACTATTACGAAACCCGCGCCCCCTCGGGCAGCCTGATCATGGTGCGGCTGGATGTGACGGACCTGGTGGAAAAGAGCCTGGAACTGGAGCGTGCCAATGAGCTGCTGTCACGTCTGTCCACCACCGACAGCCTGACCGGCCTGGCCAACCGGCGCCAGTTCGACCAAAGCTTGCAGACCGAATGGCTGCGCAGCGCGCGCAACCAGCAGCCGATCTCGCTCCTGATGATCGACGTCGATTATTTCAAGCGCTACAACGACCATTACGGCCATCTGACGGGCGACGCCTGCCTGCGCCAGATCGCCGGTGTCCTGTTCGATTGTGCCCAGCGCTCCGGTGAAGTGGTGGCTCGCTATGGCGGCGAGGAGTTCGCCATGCTGCTGCCGGGCGCCGATGTCGAGGTGGCGAAGATCATGGCGCAGCGTTGCATGGACGAATTGAGCAAGGCGGCGATCCCGCATGCCAACTCGCCGGTGGCACCCTGGCTCACCATCAGCATCGGGGTGGCCACGGCCGTGGCCGATCAGAACCTGCTGCCCGAGAGCCTGATCCAGTGCGCCGATGCGGCGCTCTACCGCACCAAGGGTTCCGGCCGGGCCCGCTTCGAGGTGGTGTCGGCCTGAGCGTGTGGCCGCTGCCCAGGCCGAAGCTTTCGTTTGTCAGTGCACCCGCATGCCGGGCTGCGCGCCGGGCCAGGGGTTGAGCACGTAGATGCCGGGCTGGGCTTTCTCATCGGCGTGGCTGGCGGCCAGCACCATGCCTTCCGAGACACCAAACTTCATCTTGCGCGGCGCCAGATTGGCCACCATCACGGTGAGCTTGCCCACCAGGTCTTCCGGTTTGTAGGCGCTGGCAATGCCGCTGAACACATTGCGTGTCTTGCCTTCGCCCACGTCCAGCGTCAGGCGCAGCAGCTTGGTCGAGCCCTCGACCGCTTCGCAGTTGACGATCCTGGCGATGCGCAGGTCGATCTTGGCGAAGTCGTCGATGCCGATCACCGGTGCGATGTCTTCGCCGCCGGGTGCTCCTGATTCCGTAGCGTCTGGCGAAGATTCCACGGGGGCTGGGGGCTCGAAGAGTGCATCAAGTTGCTTGACGTCCACGCGCTGCATCAGATGCTGGTAGGCACCGATGGTATGGCCGGCACCCAGTGCCTTGGCTGCGTCGCGCCATTGCAGCGGGCTGACCTTGAGGAAGCTCTCGACCTGCGCCGCCAAGGCCGGCAGCACTGGCTTGAGGTAGATGGTGAGCAGGCGGAAGGCCTCGATGCAGACGGTGCAGACATCGTGCAGGTGGCTGTCCATGCCCTCCTGCTTGGCCAGCTCCCAAGGCTTGTTCTGGTCCACGTATTCGTTGACGCGGTCGGCCAGCAGCATGATCTCGCGCAACGCCTTGCCGTAATCACGCTCGGCAAACAGCTCGGCCAGATTGGCGGACGCATCGCGCAGGTGTTCCAGCAGCGCATCGCCGTCGCCCGAGATGTCGCCCAGCTTGCCGCCGAAGCGCTTGGCCAGGAAACCGGCCGCGCGCGAGGCGATGTTGACGTACTTGCCGACCAGGTCGCTGTTGACGCGGGCCATGAAGTCGTCGGCGTTGAAGTCGATGTCCTCGTTGCGGCCGCTGAGTTTGGCTGCGAGGTAGTAGCGCAGCCACTCCGGGTTCATGCCCAGGCCCAGGTACTTGAGCGGATCCAGACCGGTGCCGCGGCTCTTGCTCATCTTCTCGCCATTGTTCACGGTAAGGAAGCCGTGCACGAAGATCTTGTCCGGCGTCTTGCGGCCGCTGAACTTCAGCATGGCGGGCCAGAACAGCGTGTGGAAGGTCACGATGTCCTTGCCGATGAAGTGGTACTGCTCCAGCTGCGGGTCGGCCATGTAGGCCTCGAAATTCTGGCCGCGCTGGTCGAGCAGGTTCTTGAGCGAGGCGAGGTAGCCGACCGGAGCGTCGAGCCAGACATAGAAGTACTTGCCGGGCGCGTCGGGGATCTCGATGCCGAAGTAGGGCGCATCGCGCGAGATGTCCCAGTCGCCCAGGCCTTCGCTGGTGCTGCCGTCCGGGTTGGTGCGCACGGTGAACCATTCCTTGACCTTGTTGGCCACCTCGGGCTGCAGGCGGCCGTCTTGCGTCCACTCTTCGAGAAAGGCCACGCAGCGCGGGTCGGACAGCTTGAAGAAGAAGTGTTCGGAACTCTTGAGCACCGGCTTGGCGCCCGACAGGGTGGAATAGGGGTTGCGCAGGTCGGTTGGCGCGTAGACGGCGCCGCACGATTCGCAGTTGTCGCCGTACTGGTCTTTCGTGCCGCACTTCGGGCACTCGCCCTTGATGAAGCGGTCGGGCAGGAACATGGCCTTCTCGGGATCGAAGAACTGCTCGATCACCTTGCTGGAGATCAGTCCGGCGGCCTTGAGGTCGAGGTAGATCGCTTTGGCGAGCTGGTGGTTGTCCGGGCTGTCGGTCGAACTCCAGTTGTCGAACGCAATGTGGAAGCCGTCCAGGTAGGGCTTGCGGCCGGCCGCGATGTCGGCCACGAACTGCTGCGGTGTCTTGCCGGCCTTTTCGGCGGCAATCATGATGGGCGCGCCGTGGGTGTCGTCGGCACCGACGAAATTCACCTCATGGCCGAGCATGCGCTGCAGCCGTACCCAGATATCGGCCTGGATGTACTCCATGATGTGGCCGATATGGAAGTTGCCGTTGGCGTAGGGCAGGGCAGTGGTGACGAAGAGCTTGCGTGACATGGGGTTCTTCCGAAGGGGAACCCGAGATTCTAGGGCCTGTTCACATTCATTTCACAAGTGCGAACGAGGAGAAAACCATGCCAATCTAGGCGCGCGACGACGCCCCCAGGCTAGCCGCCTGGGCTAGGAACGCAACAACGAGTGGGGCGGTTTTCTCCCCGTTCCCTTCGGGTTGCGGCCAAAAAGGCCATGCGCGGCGTTGCGAAGCCTTGCCGGGGGCGACCCCGGCGGCGTTTCGCGCCTTGCGCATGACCTTTTGGATCCGCAACGCATCTTGTGAAATGAATGTGAACAGGCCCTGGTCGGCCCCGGCCTTACAGGCGCAGTGGGTCGCGCCGCCGCTCGATGCGCCCTGGCGCCGCGTCATGCCCCGGCGCCAGGGCGGGCCAGCCGAAAAAGTGCAGGATCGCCTCTTTCTGGCGCAGCGCATCGGCATAGCCCAGCTTCATGAGCTCGCGCGTGTAGGCTGCTTCGAACAGCAGGTAGCTGGCCAGGGCGCCGCCCTTGATGTCGTTCGCATTCGAGGACACCCCCAGGGCACCGAGCAGGGTGCGCACTGTTGCCGGCAGGGCGTCGATGTGCTGGGCTGCCAGCCGGTCCAGCCGCTCGGACGGCGAAATCACCAACAGCTCGATGGGACGCAGGCTGCTGGCCTGTCGCGCTTCGGGCGGCACCAGGGAGAGGGTCTGGTTGATGCGCCGCATGCGCTCGATGTCCACCGACAGGGCATCGAGGAAGATGCTGGACATGGCATGGCCGGCGATCTGGGCCAGCGAGGGGTAGGCGTGGCTGGTTCCGGTCTCGGTTTCTCCGCGCGGCTCGTGCATGCGGCCGGCACCGATGACCAGGATGCGCTCGGCACCCAGATGGATGGCCGGGGCCACCGGTGCGGTTTGGCGCATGGAGCCGTCGCCGAAGTACTCGGTCCGGCCCTGGATGTCCAGCGGCATGGCGGGGAACATGAAGGGAATTGCGGAGGAGGCCAGCAGATGCTCGTAGGTGATGCTTTGGCGCACCGCCAGACGCTGCGAGCGTACCCAAGGCTGCAGATTGTCGTCACCTTCGAAAAACGTGACGTGGTGGCCCGAACTGTAGCTTGAGGCCGTGACGGCGAGCGCCTGCAGATGGCCTTGCGTCACCAGTCCCGGCAGGCGTTCAAGCGGCACCAGCGAGCGCAACAAGTGATCCAGCGGCGAGTTGTCCAGCAGCGAGCGCGGCTTGAGGCGGCGCCACTTGGCGACCAGCCAGCCCAGCGACAGCAGGCTCAGCCATTTGGCGCCGCTACGTACCACGCTCAGCACATCGGAATGGTAGACCTGATGCGCCTCGAAGTTCTGCCAGACGGAGACGATGCGGCGCACGGTCAGGTCGAAGTCATCGGCGCCGCAAGCCAGCGCCGCGGCATTGATGGCCCCGGCCGAGGTGCCGGTGATGATGGCAAAAGGGTTGGGTTCCCGTCCGGCTCCGCTGGTCTGGCGCAAATCGGCCAGCGCCTCCAGCACGCCGACCTGGTAGGCGGCGCGCGCACCGCCGCCGGTCAGCATCAGCGCAGTCGTCGGTGGCGGTCGGGTGGCAGCATTCATGGATCGATTATGTGGGGGCAAGCCGCCGCGCCGAAGGTTTGAAAAGCACCGGATTTACCCTGTCATGTTCGATTTCAGGCCGTTTCCCGGCCTATTTGCCGGATTCGGCAAGGTTAAGCCGGCCTTCGCTAGACTACGCAACTCTTCAGGAGTATTCGATGACGGTGACAGAACAAGCGCTGATGGACGCCCTCAAGGCGGTGGTTGATCCCAATACCGGGCGGGATTTTGTGTCCGCCAAGGCGATCAAGAACCTCAGCATCCAGGACGGCGATGTGTCGTTTGACGTCGAGTTGGGCTACCCGGCCAAGAGCCAGGTGGCGGGCTTTCGCAAGGCGCTGATTGCCGTCGCCAAGAGCGTGGCCGGCGTGGCCAATGTGTCGGTCAACGTCACGACCCACATCGTGGCCCACGCGGTGCAGCGCGGCGTGCAGCTGCTGCCGCGCGTGAAGAACATTGTGGCAGTAGCCTCCGGCAAGGGCGGCGTGGGCAAGAGCACCACGGCCGTCAACCTGGCGCTGGCGCTGGCGGCCGAAGGCGCCAGCGTCGGTATTCTGGATGCCGACATCTACGGTCCGAGCCAGCCCATGATGATGGGCATCGACGCCCGGCCCGAGAGCGAGGATGGCCAGACCATGGAGCCGCTGGAGAACTACGGCGTGCAGGTCATGTCCATCGGTTTCCTGGTCGGGCAGGACGAGGCCATGATCTGGCGCGGCCCCATGGCCACCCAGGCGCTGGAGCAGTTGCTGCGCCAGACCAACTGGAAAGACCTCGATTACCTGATTGTCGATATGCCCCCGGGCACCGGCGACATCCAGCTCACCTTGAGCCAGCGCGTACCCATGACTGGCGCGGTGATCGTCACCACGCCGCAGGACATCGCCCTGCTGGACGCCAAGAAAGGCATCAAGATGTTCGAGAAGGTCGGCGTGCCGATCCTTGGCATCGTGGAGAACATGGCGGTGCACGTGTGCAGCAACTGCGGCCATATCGAACACATCTTTGGTGTCGACGGCGGCAAGAAGATGGCGGCCGAGTACGGCATGCCCTACCTGGGCGCCTTGCCGCTGAACATGCAGATCCGTCTGCAGGCCGACAGCGGCAAGCCCACCGTGGTGGCCGACCCCGACGGCGACGTGGCTGGCATCTACAAGGCGCTGGCACGCCAGGTGGCAGTGGCGATCGCCGCCAAGAACAAGGACTTCTCCAGCAAGTTCCCGAGCATCAAGATCTCGAAAGAGACCTGAAACCATTGAGGGCCTGAGCCGTGAACCTGCTGGTCTCGATGCGCTACCTGGTCGCTCTGGACGAGCACAAGCACTTTGCGCGCGCCGCCCAGGCCTGCTTCGTCACGCAGCCGGCGCTTTCCAATGCCCTGCGGGCGCTGGAAGAGGAGTTCGGCGCTGCCATCGTCAAGCGCGGCCGCACCTTTGTCGGCTTCACCAACGAAGGGGAGCGCCTGCTGGCCAGCGCACGGCGCATGCTGCACGAGGAGCAGTTGCTCAAGCAGGACCTGAGCAGCGTCAGCGGCCAGCCGCAGGGGCGCCTGAGCATCGGCGTGGTGCCCTCGGCGGAGCCGATCGCCGCACGCTTTGCCGCCATGCTGCATGCCAAGTACCCGGGCATCACGCCGGTGGTGCGGTCCATGAGTTCGCAGGAGATCGAGACCGGCCTGGAGGAACTCTCGCTCGACATGGGGCTGGGTTTCATCGAGCGCGTGCGACCCGGTTCCGCTTCGCTGCGCACGCTGGCGCAGTACACCGAGCACTATTTCCTGGTGCGCAAGGCGCCGAGCCCGGGTGCCCATGGCATTCAGTTCGGTGAACCGATGCCATGGCAGGAGGCGGCGGCGCTGCCGCTGTGCCTGATGACCTCGGAGATGCACAACCGCCGTATCGTCGATGCTGCCTTTGCCAAGGCCGGTGTGACGGTGCGCCCGGTGCTGGAAACCAACTCCCTGCTGACGCTGGCCCTGAGCGCCGTCAGCGGTGCGGTCTGCAGCGTCATGCCCGGGGCACTGGTGGGCGCGGTGCGCGCCTACGGCGAACTGGAAGTGCGCCCGCTGGCCGGGCCCGAGGTGCACACGCCGATCGGCTTCATGGTGCTGGCGTCCGAGCGCATGTCGCGTACGCTGGACGCGGCCCTCACGCTGGCGCAGGATGCCTCCTGGCTGCGCCATGCGGCGGCCCACAGCGGTTTGCTGCACGCCTGAGCCATTCAGCAGCGTTGGATGCTGCAATGCAGCATTTATTTTTTGAATATCCACATGTTTTGATGCAATTTGACCCCGGGGTGACCGTGGCCGACACTGCGCGCATTGCATCGGTATGAATTGAAGGACATAAGAGATGAACCACCCGGGCCGCCAAGGCGAAGTGCAGGTCGTGGCTGTTGCCACCGTCGATGATTTGCGGGAACGCATCCGGCGCAAAAGCAAGCTCAAGGGCCGCCAGCCGGACGCCCAGTCCCTGGCCGAGGTGGTGGCCCTGATCGGTCCTCGCCCCGAGGGGGGGCACCGGCGCGACCTGCTGATCGAGCAGTTGCACAAGCTCAACGATGCCTACCGCTGCCTGCATGACCGCCACTTGGTGGCGTTGGCCAAGGAGATGAATCTCCCCATGGCCGAGGTCTACGAGGTCGCGACCTTCTACCACCACTTCGAGGTGGTCAAGGGCGACGAACCCGCGCCCGGGCTGACCGTGCGCGTTTGCGATGGCCTGAGCTGCGAGATGGGTGGCGCCAAGAGCCTGATGACCAAGTTGCAGGCGACGCTCACCGGCAATGGCGTGCGCGTGGTGGCCGCACCCTGCGTGGGCCGCTGCGAGCAGGCGCCGGTGGCGGTGGTGCACCAGAACCCGGTGCTGCGCGCCACGCCCGAGAGTGTGGCCAAGGCGGTGAAGGCTGGCGTCAGCACGCAGCCGAAGTCCAGTGGCAAGGCAGCTTTCGAGCCGGCGGCGCTGGCGCTCAAATCCGTTTCCCCCGCGCCCAGCCAGCAGCAGGTCTCACCCGACTTCGTCGGCTTTGAAGCCTACAAGGCCCAGGGCGGCTACCGACTCGTGGCAGACCTGCTCAGTGGCAAGCAGGAGGTTGAACCGGTCATCAAGGCGATGGAAGACTCGGGCCTGCGCGGCCTGGGCGGCGCCGGCTTCCCGGCCGGCCGCAAATGGCGCATCGTGCGCGACCAGCCGGCGCCGCGCGTGATGGCGGTCAACATCGACGAAGGCGAACCCGGTACTTTCAAGGACCGCACTTACCTGGAGCGCGATCCGCACCGTTTCCTGGAGGGGCTGCTCATTGCCGCCTATGCCGTGGGTGTGGGGGCTTGCTACATCTACCTGCGCGATGAATACCATGGCGCCCGTGCCCTGCTGGAAGCCGAGCTGGCCGCGCTGCAGGCCAACCCGCCGTGCCCCTTGCCGAAGATCGAGTTGCGCCGCGGCGCCGGTGCCTACATCTGCGGCGAAGAGTCCGCCATGATCGAGAGCATCGAGGGCAAGCGCGGTGAGCCGCGCATGCGTCCGCCCTACATCGCGCAGGTTGGCCTCTTCGGCCGGCCCACGCTGGAACACAACTTCGAGACCCTCTACTGGGTGCGCGACATCGTGCAGAAGGGCCCGCAGTGGTTCAGCAGCTTCGGTGCCAACGGCCGCAAGGGCCTGCGCTCCTTCAGCGTCAGCGGCCGGGTCAAGCACCCGGGCGTCAAGCTGGCGCCGGCCGGCATCACCATCCGCGAGCTGATCGAGCAGTATTGCGGCGGCATGGCAGAGGGCCATGAGCTCTACGCCTACCTGCCGGGTGGCGCCTCCGGCGGCATCCTGCCAGCCAGCATGGACAACATCCCGCTGGACTTCGACACCCTGCAGCCCTACGGCTGTTTCATCGGTTCGGCCGCCGTCATTGTCCTGTCGCAGAAGGACACGGCACGCGAAGCCGCGCTGAACATGATGCGCTTCTTCGCGCATGAGAGTTGCGGCCAGTGCACACCCTGCCGCGTCGGTACCGCCAAGGCCGCCAAGCTGATGGAGGCTGACGAGTGGGACAACGTCCTGCTCGAAGACCTGTGCCAGGTGATGGGCGATGCCTCCATCTGCGGCCTGGGTCAGGCCGCGCCGAACCCGATCCGTTGTATTCAGAAATATTTCCCCCAAGAACTGGGAGGCCAGGCATGAACGCACCCGCCAAACTCAACGAAGTCATGCCGCAGACCATCGAGTTCATGCTCGACGGCAAAAAGGTCAACGCCTACAGCGGTGAAACCATCTTGAGCGTTGCCAAGCGCGTCGGCCTCGAGATCCCGCACCTCTGTTACAAGGATGGCATGCGGCCCGACGGCAACTGCCGCGCCTGCGTGGTCGAGATCAAGGGCGAGCGCACGCTGGCCCCCAGCTGCTGCCGCAGCGTGACGCCGAACATGGAAGTGCAGGCCACCAGCGAGCGTGCCGTCAAGAGCCAGAAGATGGTGCTGGAGATGCTGCTGTCCGACATGCCCGACCAGGGCTACAAGTGGGATGAGCAGGACGAGTCGCTACAGCACGGCGAACTGTCGCAGTGGGCTGACCACATGGACGTGACGGTGCGTCCTGAACTCAAGGCCCTGCGTCGCGAGCAACCGGCCGCGGATGTGTCGCACCCGGCCATGGCCGTGAACCTGGACGCCTGCATCCAGTGCAACCGCTGTGTGCGCGCCTGCCGCGAAGAGCAGGTGAACGACGTGATCGGCTACGCGCTGCGCGGCAGCCACAGCGAGATCGTGTTCGACTTGAACGACCCGATGGGCGAGAGCACCTGCGTCGCCTGCGGCGAGTGCGTGCAGGCCTGCCCGACCGGCGCGTTGATGCCGAAAACCCGCATCGGCTCGCAGGTGGTGGACAAAAAGGTCGATTCCGTTTGCCCCTTCTGTGGCGTCGGCTGCCTGCTGACCTACAACGTCAAGGACAACAAGATCATCAGCGTCGATGGCCGCGATGGTCCCGCCAACCACAAGCGCTTGTGCGTCAAGGGTCGTTTCGGTTTCGATTACGCCCACAACCCGCAGCGCCTGACCGTGCCGCTGATCCGCAAGGCGGGCGTGCCCAAGGATCCGGAGGCGCTGAACGAGCTCAACCGCGACACGGCCGACTGGTCGGCGGTGTTCCGCGAAGCCACCTGGGACGAGGCGCTGGACCTTGCTGCCGGCGGCCTCAAGCGTCTGCGCGATACGCACGGCAAGAAGGCGCTCGCCGGCTTCGGTTCGGCCAAGGGCAGCAACGAAGAGGCCTATCTGTTCCAGAAGCTGGTGCGCACCGGTTTTGGCAGCAATAACGTCGACCACTGCACGCGCCTGTGCCACGCCTCCAGCGTGGCGGCGCTGCTCGAAGGTGTGGGCTCGGGTGCGGTGAGCAACCAGGTCAATGACGTCGAGCATTCTGATCTGATCCTGGTGATTGGCTCCAACCCGACGGCCAACCACCCCGTGGCGGCGACCTGGATGAAGAACGCGGTCAAGCAGGGCAAGCGCCTGGTGCTGGCCGACCCGCGCATCACCGACATCGGCAAGCACGCCTGGCGAACGATGCAGTTCAAGCCCGACACCGACGTGGCCATGCTCAATGCCATGATCTACACGGTGATCGAAGAAGGTCTGGTGGACCAGGACTTCGTGAAGAAGCGCGCCAACAACTTCGAGCAGCTCAAGGCCAACGTCAAGGGCTACAGCCCCGAGGCCATGGAGCCGATCTGCGGTATCCCGGCTGCCACGCTGCGCGAGGTGGCACGCGAGTTCGCCAAAGCCAAGGCGGCCATGATCCTGTGGGGCATGGGCGTGAGCCAGCACGTGCACGGCACCGACAATGTGCGCTGCCTGATCGCGCTGTGCACCGTGACCGGCCAGATCGGCAAGCCCGGCTCCGGCCTGCACCCGTTGCGCGGCCAGAACAATGTGCAGGGCGCCAGCGATGCCGGCCTGATTCCCATGATGTTCCCCAACTACCAGCGTGTGGACAATCCGGGCGTGCACCAGTGGTTCGAGAACTTCTGGGGCACGAAGCTGGACGACAAGCCCGGCTACACCGTGGTCGAGATCATGCACAAGGCGCTGGCGGACGACAGCGACCCGCACAAGATCCGCGGCATGTACATCGAGGGCGAGAACCCGGCCATGAGCGACCCGGATCTGAACCACGCGCGCCATGCGCTGGCGGCGCTGGAGCACCTGGTGGTCCAGGACATCTTCATGACCGAGACCGCCTGGCTGGCCGACGTGGTGCTGCCCGCCACCGCCTGGCCCGAGAAGACCGGCACCGTCAGCAACACCGACCGCATGGTGCAGCTTGGCAAGCAGGCCGTTACGCCCCCGGGCGAGGCCAAGCCGGACCTGTGGATCATCCAGCAGATCGCCCAACGCATGGGCCTGGACTGGAACTATGCCGGCGCGTTCGATGGTGTGGCAGCGGTCTACGAGGAAATGCGCCAGGCCATGCACGCCGCCATCTCCGGCATCACCTGGGAGCGGCTGGAGCGCGAGTCCAGCGTCACCTACCCGTGTTTGAGCGCCGATGATCCGGGCCAGCCCACGGTGTTCATCGACAGCTTCCCCACGGCCGACGGCCGCGTCAAGCTGGTGCCGGCCGACATCATTCCGGCCAACGAGCGCCCCGACGCACAGTACCCCTTCGTGCTCATCACCGGTCGCCAGCTCGAGCACTGGCATACCGGCAGCATGACGCGCCGCTCGGGTGTGCTCGACGCCATCGAGCCCATGGCCACCGCTTCCATGTGCGGGGCCGACATGGCCGAGATGGGCTTGCAGCCGGGTGACGTGGTGACCGTGGCGTCGCGCCGCGGCCAGGTGGCCATCCACCTGCGACGCGACGACGGCACACCGCGCGGTGCGGTGTTCATCCCGTTTGCCTACTACGAGGCGGCGGCCAACCTGATCACCAACGCGGCGCTCGACCCCTTCGGCAAGATTCCCGAGTTCAAGTACTGTGCCGTTGCCATCCGCCGTGGCGGTACGCCGCCCGCGGCGCAGGGCTTCGGCGCGGCGCAGGCCATGCTCGGCTGAGCGGGCCGTTCACGCCCCGCACCCATCCGGGCGCGGGGCCGGAAGGAAAGCAAGGGCTTGCAGGGAACGGCAAGCCCTTTTTTCTGCGGCTCACCCTGTTGCCCGCGATGCAGTCGGGTGTTATGCAGGGGTTTTCCTATCCTGTACAGTGCGGATGTCATGACTACCAACAAGCCTGCCATTGAAGTCGCCGTGGTGATGCGCAAGGAGCGCATCGACGGCGCCATGAGCCGCTGGCAGCCCTGGCGATGGGTATTGGCCGAAGTGATCGCCCACCAAGCCAGCTTCGGCGATCAGCCGTCGCTGCTGCACAAGACCGACAGCGAGGAGCGCTGGCTGCACCCCGGTTTCACCGTGGCGCTCTTCAAGGATGACGCCGAGGGTTACTACCTCAACGCCACCACGCCGGCGCCCGGCTGGTTCGTGCACTGGCGCATGGAAGAGGAGGCGACGGTGGCCGACGAGCCGATGGCCCGGCCCCTGGAGGTGTCGCTGAGTTACCACGATGCCGGCCGCTGGCTCGATGCGCAGGAAACGGTGGAGCAGGTTCCGGTGGCGCCCGAGATCGTCGAGTGGATGCTGGCCTTTGCGCGTGAACATTACGTGGTGGAGCCGAAACGGCGCAAACGGCCCGAGAGTTTCAAGCCCTTGACCGACCGCTTCGGCAACCCGGCTTCGGTCAGCACGGAGAAGAAATTCGGGGGCGGGCATGCGTGACGGTTTCCTGGGCCGCTGGTCGCGTCGCAAGCAGGTTGCCCGCGAAGGCCTGCCGCTGGAGGCGCCCGCAGAGAAGGTTGATCCGGCGCCCCGGCCCCCTGCGTCGCCAACAGCACAACCGCCGTCCAGCACGGGCGTAGCGGTGCCAGCATCGGCGGCCCCCGGGGCGGAACTCCCCGCCGTCCCCGAGCTGCCACCGACGTTGGACGAGGTGCGGGCGCTCACGCCTGAGTCTGATTTCAAGCGCTTCGTGACACGTGATGTGGACCCTCAAGTGCGCAATGCGGCCGTGAAAAAGCTGTTTGCCGATCCGCACTTCAACGTGATGGACGGTCTGGACATCTACATCGACGACTACTCCAAGCCAGACCCGCTGCCGCTGGCCATGCTGCGCAAGATGGCCAGCGCCCAGTTTCTCAATCTGGTGGCGCCGGAAGAGCAGGCGCCAACGCCACAAGCGCATGACGACCAGGCGAAACCGTCTGCCCCTGTGACGGCAGATGCGGTCAGTACACCGCCACACCCGACAGACCCGTACGCAGGTCTGCCCCAAGCCAGCCAGGCCCAGGCGTCCGCCATTCAGAAGAAGGCCGCCGGTCCCCAGCCAACGACAGAAGACTATGACGACACTGATTTGCGACTGCAACAAGACCATGCCGCTGGAGCCCAAGGCTCTGGGAGCGGTGCTGAATGAACCGCTGACGCTGCATTCCACCTTGTGCCGTCGCGAGGCCGGCGCTTTCGAGCAGGCCTTGGCCAAGGGCGACGAGGTGGTGGTGGCCTGTACCCAGGAAAGCCGCCTGTTTGGTGAAATCGCGGCGCAAACCCCAAGCGCCGCGGGCGTGCCGATTCGCTTCGTCAACATCCGCGAAACCGGCGGCTGGAGCAAGGACGCAGCCAAGGCCACGCCCAAAATGGCCGCCTTGCTGGCCGCGGCGCGCTTGCCCGACCCGGAGCCGGTACCCACCGTCACCTACAAGAGTGCAGGCCGTCTGCTCATCATCGGCGCGCTGGATGCGGCCGAGCGCGCCGCCGATCTGCTGGCCGATGCGCTGGATGTGACGATCTTCAGCCTCGGCGCCGGCCAGGATGGGGGCATGCAGGAGCGGCGTTACCCGGTACTGACCGGCAAGATGGAAACCCTGAGCGGCTGGCTCGGTGACTTCGAGTTGACGTGGCAACGTAACAACCCGATCGACCTCGACCTGTGCACCCGCTGCAATGCCTGTCTGGCGGCTTGCCCGGAAGGTGTGATCGGCTTTGACTATCAAATTGATAGCAACTTGTGCAAGTCCCATCGGGCCTGTGCCAAGGTTTGTGGCGTAGCCGGCGCGATCGACTTCACGCGTGAACCGCAGGCCGAGAGCGAGACCTTCGATCTGGTGCTGGACTTGCGTGCCACGCCGGCCTTCACCCAGCATGCCAAGCCCCAGGGCTACTTCCAGTGGGATGGTCAGAATCAGCGCGCGCTGATCGAACTGCGTGGGCTGGTGGGTGAATTCGAAAAGCCCAAGTTCTTTGTCTACAAGCAAAAGCTCTGCGCCCACAGCCGCAACGAAAAGACCGGCTGCAATGCCTGCGTCGACGTCTGCTCGGCCTCGGCCATCAGTTCTGAGCGCGAACGACAGCAGATCAAGGTCAATCCCAACCTGTGCGTCGGCTGCGGCGCCTGCACCACAGTGTGCCCTAGCGGGGCGCTGAGTTTCGCCTATCCGCGCGCGCCAGAACAGGGTGTCAAGCTCAAGACTCTGCTGGCTACCTATGCGCGCGCCGGCGGCAAGCAGCCGGCCCTGCTGTTGCACAGCCAGGAAGCGGGTGCGCGCCTGCTCGGCGACCTGGGGCGTGCTGCCCGCATCGATCCGGCTACCCGTGGGGTGCCGGCGCGCGTGTTGCCGGTGGCGCTGTGGCACACCGCCTCGCTCGGCCTGGATGTCTGGCTGTCGGCCGTTGCTTACGGTGCGACCAACGTCTGGGTGCTGATGACGGGCGAGGAAGCGCCGCAGTACCTGGAGGCCGTGCGCGCCCAGATGAATGTGGCGCAAGCCATCCTGAGCGGCCTGGGTTATCAGGGTGAGCATTTCCGCATCCTGCATGCGCGCGATGCCCGCGATCTGGCCGCGCTCGATACCGACTTGCAGGCACCGGCCGCGCAAGGTGTGACCAAGGCGGCCAGCTTTGCCGTGCAGGCCGACAAGCGCGCTACGCTGGAACTGGCACTCGATCACCTGGTCGAGCAGGCGCCACAGCGACCGGAGGTGATTGCCTTGCCGGCACAGGGTTCACCGCTCGGTGCGCTGGCCATCGACAAGGACGCCTGCACGCTGTGCCTGAGCTGCGTCAACGCCTGTCCGGCCGGCGCCTTGCAGGACAACCCGCAGTCGCCGCAACTCAGGTTCATCGAGAAGAACTGCGTGCAGTGCGGCTTGTGCGTCAAGACCTGTCCGGAGAAGGCGCTGTCGCTCATTCCCCAGCTGCGTCTCTCACCGCAGCGCAAGGAAGCGGTGGTGCTCAACGAGATGCAGCCTTACGCCTGCGTGCGTTGCGGCAAGCCTTTCGGCACGCTCAAGGCCATTGAGGCCATGCTCGGCAAGCTGGCCGGCCACGCCATGTTCCAGGGCGAGGCGCTGGAACGCCTGAAAATGTGTGGCGATTGCCGCGTGATCGATATCTACAGCAACCCCAACGAATCCCGTATCACCGATCTTTGATTGCTGTGCACCCGCACCCTGACGGAACCTGCCCATGACCATCCAACCCGATTCGAACGACGCCGTCCTCGCCCAGAGCAGTGCGCTTGACGAGGAAACCGCGCGTGCCGAACTCTATGGCCTGCTGGCCATGCTGTACTACGCACCGCCCGAGCCTGAACTGCTGGCGCAGTTGCGCGTGGCTGCGACGGAAGCGCCGGCGGCCGGCGGTTTCCTGGAAGAACCCTGGCGTGGCCTGGTGGCGGCAAGCCGCGCGCTCGATGACGAGGCTGTTCGCCAGGAATACAACGACTTGTTCGGCGGCGTCGGCAAGCCTGAGGTCTACCTGTTCGGCTCGCATTACCTCAGTGGCTTTCTCAACGAAAAGCCGCTGACCAAGCTGCGCGATGCCCTGGCTGCGCTCGGACTGGCGCGCGACGAGACCATGCCGGAGACCGAGGACCATGTCGCCTACCTGTGTGAAGTGATGCGCTACCTGATTGCCGGTGACGATGTGGCGGTGTCCAACCTGACGCGCCAGCGCGAGTTTTTCACCGAGCACCTGCAGCCGTGGGCCAGCCAGCTGTGCGATGCCATCGCCGGCCATCCCAAGGCTCGCTTCTACGCGGCGCTGGCCGACTTCACGCGCGCCTTTCTCAGCGTGGAGATGCAGGGCTTCGATATGCTGACCTAGGGGGCGTTCAGGCGCTGCGCGGCTCCATTTTCGTCACCGATGTTTCGGGTGACAGGGGTTCGCTCAACAGCCAGACGCGGAAGGTGGCGCCGCGCACGCCGTCGCCGAGTTCCTCGCGGTTCAGGCCTTCGATGCCGCCGCCGTAGCGCTCCACCAGCCCTGTGCTGATCCACAGGCCCAGGCCGTTGCCGTCATTCTTGGTCGTGAAGAAGGGACGGAACAGGCGCTCGCGTACCTTCGGGCTCAGGCCTGGTCCGGTGTCGCTGATCTCCACCAGTACGCCGGCGCGGCCGTCCGCGACGAGTTCGCTGCGGTTGCGCGTGCGCAGCCGCAGCCGGCCGCCTTCGGGCATGGCCTGGATGGCATTGATCAGCAGGTTGATCACCACCTGCTGCAGCTCCTGGCGGTTGATGCCGGCCAGTGCCGTGGCTTGCAGGTCGCGCTCGACCTCGATATGGGTGTGCGCCAGCAGATGGGCCACTAGCACCAGCGAGTCTTCCAGCGCGCGGTTCACGTCCACGGCCTCGACGTAGCCGGCGTATTCGGTCGGCCGCGCATACTGCAGCAGCTGGGTGACGATCAGGCGCATGCGGTCGACCTGCTGGTCCAGCAGCTGCAGTTCGGCGTTCACCGGTGCGGCTTGCATTCCCAGGGTTTCGCGCATCAGATCGAGATTGCCCTGGATCACGGCGATCGGGTTGTTGATCTCGTGCGCCACGCTGGCAGTGAGCTGACCGATGGCCGCCAGTTTTTCCGATTTGACGAGCTGCTGTTGCGCCTGCTGCAGCGAGGCGTTGCTCTGTGCCAGCTCGCGCGTGCGCTCGATCACCTTGGCGTCGAGTTCTCCGGCCCAGCGTTGCAGGGCGCGTGTCTTCTCGTCGATGACGTCGAGCAGCTGGTCGAAGTGGCTGGCCAGCGCGCCGATCTCGTCGCGCGCCGTCACCGGGCCGACGCGTGCGCTGGCGTCGCCGTCCTCGACGCGCTGCATGGTCTGGTTCATCTGTTCCAGCGGCCGGAAGATGCTGCGCGCCCAGCGCACCGAAAACAGTGCCGCCAGCACCATGACGATCATGAAGATGGCCACGATCAGCGCCAGCATGCCGTACTTGACGTAACGGAACGGCTGCTCCAGGTAGCCGACATAGAGCATGCCGACGCGTTCGCCGCGGCCGTCGAGCAAGGGCTCGTAAGCGGAGACGTACCAGTCATTCACCACGAATGCGCGGTCGAGCCAGGTCTCGCCGTTGCCCAGCACGGCATCGCGCACCGCCTGCGAGACGCGTGTGCCGATGGCGCGCTGGTCCTGGAACAGCCGCACGTTGGTGGTGATGCGCACGTCGTCCATGAACAGCGTCGCGGTGCCGTTGCTGTCAAAGGGCAGGGAGCCTTCCGGGTAGACGATGCGGTTGATGTGGTCGATCAGCGGCAGGTTCTGGTTGAGCAGCACGCCGCCGCGCAGCAGCGCCTGGATGTCGCCATCCGGCCCGTAGACCGGCGTGGTGGACAGCATGGCCAGGGCGCGGTCCTCGACGTGACGTGTGGTGGGGGCGGCGCCGCGGGTCGCGATCAGCGGGATGTCCAGGCGCTCGGCCAGATGGGGTGCCAGCGCCAGCAGCTCGCCTGCTTCGAGCCGGGCCAGGCTGGCCTGGCCGGTGCCGGCGACGGTGCTGATGATGGCCGCGTTGCGGGGGGGGCGTGCCGATGCCGGCGCTGTCTGTGCCGTGAGCCAGTCGGCCGTGATCAGTCGGCCGTCCGGCTGGTAGAGGTTGATGAAGTCGAAGCCGAGGCGGGTGCGCTCGCGCGCCAGCAGTCCTTGCAGGGCGGGCAGGTCGTGGCGGGCCAGCGCCCGGTACAGGGCATGCGAGGCGGCCACGCCTTGCGTGCCGGAGCCGACTTCACTTAGCACTTGGTCGAAATAGCCGCGCGCCACGGCCAGATCGCTGCGCACCTTGGTGATGAGCAGCCGGTCGTAGGCGGCGTTGCCCCAGATGACGAGCGCGCCCACCAGCAGCGGCAGCACCACCAGCAGCGGCAGCAGCGCCATCGCCAGCAGCTTGTTGCGGATCGAGCCGCTGATCCAGCGCGGGGTGCGCCAGGCCGGCAGCGCGGCGGCAAGCTTCACGGCAGCGCCCACTCGGCGCAGCGCCGTTCCAGCGTGCGGCGCGAGATGCCCAGCAACTGGGCGGCCTGGGTCTTGTCGCCCTGCACCGAATCAAGGATGGTTCGGATGTGCTGTTTCTCCAGGGTGTGCAGATCGGTGGTGGCCGGCGGCATGGTGCCGGCTGCGCTGGCCTGGCGCTTGTCCATGGCGTAGAGCGCCGACACGTTGAGCGAACCCAGGATGAGCGAGCGTTCGATCAGGTTGCGCAGTTCGCGTGCGTTGCCGGGCCAGTCGTACTGCATCAGGTAGTCCATCTCGGCAGGCGTGATCTCCAGCGGGGACGCGCCGAGGACGGGTGCCAGCTGGGCCATGAAGTGCTGCACCAGGTCGGGGATGTCTTCCTTGTGCTCGCGCAGCGGCGGCAGCGTGATCTCCACCACCTGCAGCCGGTAGTACAGGTCCTTGCGAAAGCGCCCGGCGGCCACCTCTTCCTGCAGCGAACGGTTGGTGGCGGCGATGATGCGCACGTCGACCGGCAGCAACTGCTCGCTGCCCAAGGGGCGGATCCTCAGGTCTTCGAGCGCACGCAGCAGCGTGGCCTGCAGCGGCAAGGGCAGTTCGGCCACTTCGTCGAGAAACAGCGTGCCGCCCTGGGCATAGTAGAACAGGCCGTCGCGCGCCTTGGTGGCGCCGGTGAAGGCGCCCTTGGCGTGGCCGAACAGTTCGCGTTCGATCAACTCGGGCGACATGGAGGCGCAGTTCACCGGCACGAAAGGTCCTTGTGCCCGTGGGCTCAAGGCGTGTAGCGCGCGCGCCACCAGCTCCTTGCCGGTGCCGGATTCACCTTGCAGCAGCACCGTACTGTTGACGGCCGCCACGCGCCGCAGCGTCTGCGAGAGCAGGGTGATGGCGTTCGAGTGGCCCACCAGTCCGTTGCCGGTGCATTGGCTGCTGGAGAGCGTGTGGCGCAGCACGAAGTTTTCGCGTGCCAGCCGGGCGGATTCGTAGCAATGCCGCACGGCATTGAGGATCTGCGGCACGCGAAACGGTTTGAGGATGAAGTCCGAGGCGCCGGCGCGCAGGGCCTCGATGGCAGTATCGAGGTCGGCAAAGGCGGTGATCAGGATCACCTGGCCCAAGAAGCCCTGTTCGCGCAATTCCTTGAGCCAGTTCACACCGTTCTGTCCGGGCAGGGCGATGTCCAGAATGATGAGATCGATGTGGTGGTTGCGCAGCAGGCTGGCGCCTTCTTCGGCGCTGCCGGCTTCCAGGACAGACTGGCAGCGTGGCGTCAGCGTCTTGACCAGGAAGTTGCGCATGCCCGGTTCGTCATCCACCACCAGAATGGACCAGAACGGCCAGCCCTCGGGGGCTTTGCCATGCGCAGGAAAAGTGGGTGCTTGAGTCACGGTAGGAACGGTAGGTAAGGAATGGATTCTATCGACGGGTCTGACTGATTTACTCGGGTAATGGGGTTTTAGGCGCATATGCAACTGTGTGCCTAGGTTTTGATCGCTTGCGCTTGCTGCGTCAAATTGGCTTTTTGCGACAACTTGTCTTGTGCTTTGCGACAGGTTGACGATGTTGCCGGGGATGCTGCGTCGCAGCATTGATGCAAGTCATTGATTTTTCTAGGCGCGCTCATGGTCGATGCGTCAATGTACAGCTCGGCGGTTTTTCGAAAGTGTGAGTGTCCACGGCCCGCTGACGTGTTCTCTCTTGATCCGCGCGCTTGCATTCACTTGCTGAAACAGCCCGGGGTTGCTACATTCGAACGAGCTTTGTTATGCATTTGAGTTCCTAGGTGGAACTTTTCAGGAGACACAACATGAGTCAATCCCCGGGCAAATTGTCGCGGCGCACCCTGTTTGCGGGCGCCGGTACCGTTGGCGCCGTTGCCACGGTTGCCAGTCTGATGCCGGCTGTCCAGCCGGTCATGCCGGCGGCGCAAGAACCCAAGACTGCCCCTGCCAAAGGGGGTGGCTACAGCCTGACCGAGCACGTCAAGCGCTACTACAAGACGACCCTCATTTAACGCCGATCGTTGGAGAGTTCCATGCTACTGACCAAAAAAACCGCAGCCACAGACACGGCCGCCCGGTCTCCCTTCGTTCACAGCCTGCGCCGCGGCCTGGCCCAGGCGCTGCCCACCATGGACCGCCGCGCTTTCCTGCGCCGCTCCGGCCTGGGCCTCGGTGTCGGCATGGCGGCTTCGCAGCTCACGCTGGTGAAGAAAGCGCGTGCCGCCCAGGGCGTGGCTGTTGGCGACGGCAAGATCGAAGTCAAGCGCACCGTGTGCACGCATTGCTCGGTGGGTTGTGCGGTCGATGCTGTGGTGGAAAACGGCGTCTGGGTGCGCCAGGAGCCGGTATTCGACTCCCCGATCAACCTCGGCGCCCATTGCGCCAAGGGCGCGGCTTTGCGTGAGCACGGTCACGGCGAGTACCGCCTGCGTTACCCGATGAAGCTGGTCAACGGCAAGTACGAACGTATCGGCTGGGACCAGGCGCTCACCGAGATCAGCGCCAAGATGATGGAGTTGCGCAAGGCCAGTGGTCCGGACAGCGTGTATTTCATCGGCTCGTCCAAACACAACAACGAGCAGGCGTACCTGATGCGCAAGTTCGTCAGCTTCTGGGGCACGAACAACTGCGACCACCAGGCCCGTATCTGCCACTCCACCACGGTGGCGGGTGTGGCCAATACCTGGGGCTACGGCGCCATGACCAACTCGTACAACGACATGCAGAACAGCAAGGTCGCCCTGTACATCGGCTCCAACGCCGCCGAAGCGCACCCGGTCAGCCTGTTGCACATGCTGCACGCCAAGGAAACCGGCACCAAGATGATCGTGGTCGATCCGCGCTTCACGCGTACCGCCGCCAAGGCCGACGAGTATGTGCGCATCCGTTCCGGCACCGACATCCCCTTCCTGTTCGGCCTGCTGTACCACATCTTCAAGAACGGCTGGGAAGACAAGAAGTACATCAACGACCGTGTCTACGGCATGGACAAGGTCAAGGAAGACGTGCTGGCCAAGTGGGCGCCTGCTGCCGTGGAAGAGGCCTGCGGCGTCAAGGAAGAGCAGATGTACAAGGTCGCCAAGATGCTGGCCGACAGCCGCCCTGGCACCATCGTCTGGTGCATGGGCCAGACTCAGCACACCATCGGCAATGCCATGGTGCGCGCCTCCTGCATCTTGCAGTTGGCCCTGGGCAACGTCGGCAAGAGCGGTGGCGGCACCAACATCTTCCGCGGCCACGACAACGTGCAGGGTGCCACCGACGTCGGTCCCAATCCGGATTCGCTGCCGGGCTACTACGGCCTGGCCGAAGGTTCCTGGAAGCATTTCGCCAAGGTCTGGGGTGTGGACTTCGACTGGATCAAGGGCCGCTATGCAACGCCGGCGATGATGGGCAAGAACGGCATCACCGTCTCGCGCTGGATTGACGGCGTGATGGAGAAGAACGAACTGATCGACCAGGATTCCAACCTGCGTGGCGTCTTCTACTGGGGCCATGCGCCGAACTCGCAGACCCGTGGTCTGGAGATGAAGCGTGCCATGGACAAGCTGGACCTGCTGGTGGTGGTCGATCCCTACCCGTCGGCCACCGCCGCCATGGCGGCCATGCCCGGCAAGCCGGAAGACCTCAACCCGAACCGGGCGGTCTATCTGCTGCCGGCCGCCACCCAGTTCGAGACCAGCGGCTCCTGCACCGCCTCCAACCGTTCCATCCAGTGGCGCGAGAAGGTCATCGATCCGCTGTGGGAGAGCCGCAGCGACCACATGATCATGCACCAGCTGGCCGAGAAGCTCGGCTTTGCCAAGGAGCTGTCCAAGAACTACAAGATGCAGAAGGTCAAGGGCCTGGACGAGCCCATGCCGGAAGACATCCTGCGCGAGATCAACCGCTCGGTCTGGACCATTGGCTACACCGGCCAGAGCCCGGAGCGTTTGAAGGCGCACATGAAGAACATGCATCTGTTCGATGTGAAGACCCTCAAGGCCAAGGGCGGCAAGGACAAGGAAACCGGCTACGACTTCACCGGTGACTACTTCGGCCTGCCCTGGCCCTGCTACGGCACGCCCGAACTCAAGCACCCGGGTTCGCCCAACCTGTACGACACCTCCAAACACGTGATGGACGGTGGCGGCAACTTCCGTGCCAACTTCGGTGTCGAGCGCGAAGGCAAGAGCCTGCTGGCCGAGGACGGCTCGCATTCACTGGGCGCCGACATCACCACCGGTTATCCGGAGTTCGACCATGTGCTGCTCAAGAAGCTGGGCTGGTGGGACGAACTCACCGACGCCGAGAAGACCGCGGCTGAAGGCAAGAACTGGAAGACCGATGCGTCGGGCGGCATCATCCGCGTGACCATGAAGAACCACGGCTGCCATCCCTTTGGCAACGCCAAGGCGCGCGCCCTGGTCTGGAACTTCCCGGATCCGGTGCCGCAGCACCGCGAGCCGCTGTACGGTACCAAGCCCGAACTCGCGGCCAAGTACCCGACGCACGACGACAAGAAGGCTTTCTGGCGCCTGCCCACGCTGTACAAGAGCGTGCAACAGAAGAACATCGCCGACAAGCTGTACGAGAAGTTCCCGCTCATCCTGTCGTCCGGCCGTCTGGTCGAGTACGAGGGCGGCGGCGAGGAGACCCGTTCCAACCCCTGGCTGGCCGAGCTGCAGCAGGAGGCCTTCGTCGAGATCAACCCGAAGGCGGCCGCCGACCGTGGCATCCGCAACGGCGAGCGCGTCTGGCTGCTCAGCCCGACGGGGGCGCGCCTGAACGTGCAGGCGCTGGTGACCGAACGCGTCGGCCCCGACACCTGCTGGATGCCGTTCCACTTCTCGGGGCGCTGGCAGGGGGCCGACTTGCTGGCCTACTACCCCAGTGGCGCGGCACCGGTGGTGCGCGGCGAAGCCGTCAACACGGCCACCACCTACGGTTATGACAGCGTGACCATGATGCAAGAAACCAAGACCACGATCTGCAACATCGAGAAAGCCTAAGGAGACACAAATGGCACGCATGAAATTTGTTTGTGACGCCGAGCGCTGTATCGAGTGCAACGGCTGCGTCACGGCCTGCAAGAACGAGCACGAGGTGCCGTGGGGCGTGAACCGCCGCCGCGTGGTCACGCTCAATGACGGTGTCCCCGGCGAGAAATCCATCTCGGTGGCCTGCATGCACTGCAGCGATGCACCCTGCATGGCGGTCTGCCCGGTCAACTGCTTCTACCGTACCGACGAAGGCGTGGTGCTGCACGACAAGGACATCTGCATCGGCTGCGGCTACTGCTCCTACGCCTGCCCGTTCGGCGCGCCGCAGTTCCCCTCGCAAGGCACCTTCGGGGTGCGCGGCAAGATGGACAAGTGCACCTTCTGCGCCGGCGGCCCGGAAGCCAACGGCAGCGAGGCCGAGTTCGAGAAATACGGCCGCAACCGCCTGGCCGAAGGCAAGCTGCCGGCCTGCGCCGAGATGTGCTCGACCAAGGCGCTGCTGGCCGGTGACGGCGACATGGTGGCCGACATCTTCCGCAACCGCGTGCTCAAGCGCGGCAAGGGTGCCGAAGTCTGGGGCTGGGGCACTGCCTACGGTTCGCGCCAAGCCGGTCAACCGGAAGCCGCCGCACCTGCCAAAGGAGCGAAGTCATGAAAAAAACGCTGATGTTGATCGCAGCCATGGCCTTGCTGTCCGCCTGCGGCGAGAAGCCGCAGACGATCGGCGGCGCCAGGCAGGATGCCTCGGCCTACAGCGGCACCGGCAAGCCTTTTGTCGATGCCGGCTGGAAGCAGGGCGACAAGGCCAGTTGGGAGTCGCACCTCAAGGCGCGCGGACAGAACAGCCAGAACGAATACACCAAGACCAACTGAGACAGGATGGCCCGCATGAAAAAAGCGCTTGCTGCCGTCCTGCTGATGGCTCTGGGCTGGGGCAACCTGGTTCTGGCGCAGGACAAACCCACGGCGCCTGCCGAGACCGGCAGCATCAAGAGCCAGAACATCATGGATGTCAGGCCGGATGCCAGTTCGGACCCGGACTACGCCCAACAGAGCAATGCCGAGCGGGCCAAGGTCCAGCCCGGCAACAACGCGCCGATGTGGCGCCAGGTGGGCGCGGGCGTCACCGGCTACAGCAGCCTGCCCAAGAGTCAGGCACCGGAGGCCGGCAACCTGATCCAGCCTTTTGTGCAGTATCCGGGGTCCAGGTTCACCAACGCCGGCGAAGCCTGGCGCCAGGTGCGCAACAACTGGCTCATTCCCTACGGTGGCGCCTTGCTGCTGATCGCGCTGGGTGCCATCGCCCTGTTCTACTGGCGCAAAGGCACCTTGCAGTTGCACGGCGCGGCCACCGGCCGCAAGATCGAGCGCTTCACGCCGTTTGAGCGCTCGGCCCACTGGGCCAACGCGATTGCGTTCACCATCCTGGCCGTCTCCGGCCTCGTGATGGCCTTCGGCAAGTTCTTCATTCATCCGGTCATCGGCGGCACGCTGTACGGCTGGCTGACCTATGTGCTGAAGAACCTGCACAACTTCGCCGGCCCGGTGTTCGCCGTTTCGCTGGTGATCATGATCGTCACCTTCGTGCGCGACAACCTGCCGCGCAAGGAAGACATCACCTGGCTGGTCAAGGGCGGTGGCCTGCTGTCGGAGCACGAGATCCCCTCGCACCGCTTCAATGCCGGCGAGAAAGTGCTGTTCTGGGGCGGCGTGTTCCTGCTGGGCCTGATCGTGGTCGGCTCGGGCCTGATGCTCGACAAGCTGATCCCGGGCCTGGTCTACGAGCGCAGCACCATGCAGCTCAGCCACATGGTGCATGCCGTGGCCACCGTGCTGATGATGGCCATGTTCATGGGCCACATCTACATGGGTACCGTCGGCATGGCTGGTGCCTACGACGCCATGAAGACTGGCTACGTCGACGAGACCTGGGCCAAGGAGCACCATGAGCTCTGGTACGACGACATCAAGGCCGGCAAGATCCCGGCCCAGCGCAGCGCCGAGGCGGCGCCTGCTCCGACTGTTCAAGCCTAAGCACGAGAAAGAGGCTCACATGAAATCGATTGCTGTTTTTGTTCTGGGTGCGGCCCTCTCCCTGTCGGCGCTGGCCAAACTGCCCCCTTTGAATGACGAGGCCAAGGCCAAGGCGGCCGAGGCCGCTGCCAAGACGGCCCATGCCGGCAAGGTGGACAACTACCTGCTGTGCAAGTCGCAGGACAAGGTGGCGGCCCACTATCGCAAGGGCAACAAGGACGCCAAAGCCGCAGCAGCGACCCCGCCGTGCGCCGACCCTGGCCCCTTCGTCTATACCCCGGCCGGTGCTGCGCCAGCGGCGGCTGCACCGGCTCCCGCGGCCCCAGTCGCGGAGAAGAAGAAAAAGAAATCCTGACGCCCGTCAGGCTTCGTGGTCATGGGCCCGGGCTGCACAGCCCCGGCCCTTTTTGTTGTAGTCTGTCGCTATGAGTTCCTTTCCCCTGCCTGAGCTGACCCGGGCCATCGCACCCCTGACGCGCGAGGTTGCCGCCGTCAACGAGTTCGGCGAGGCCACCACCGTGTCCATTCCGGCGGAGCGGGCGCTCACCGTCTACGTGGACAAGCGCGAACTGGTCACGCTCATGACCCTGGGCGCCAACCCGGAGCTGCTGGTGCTCGGCTTTCTGCGCAACCAGCGTCTGGTGCGCTCGGTGCAGGAGATCGAGTCCATCACGGTGGACTGGGAGGTCGGTGCTGCAGCCGTCAAGACGCGCGAGGGCATAACCAACGTGGAGGAGCGAACGTCAAAGCGTGTCGTCACCACCGGCTGCGGCCAGGGCAGTGTGTTCGGCGACCTGATGGACGAAGTCGACAGCATCGTGCTGCCCGAGGCCACGCTGACGCAGGCGCAGTTGTATGGCATCGTCAACGCCATCCGCCTGCAGGAGAGTACCTACAAGTCGGCCGGCTCGGTTCACGGTTGCGCCCTGTTCCGTGGTGAAGACATGTTGCTGTTCGTCGAAGACGTGGGTCGTCACAACGCCATCGACACCATTGCCGGCTGGATGTGGCTGCAAGACTCTGAGGTGATGGGCGGGGCGGACAAGGTGTTCTACACCACCGGTCGCCTGACCAGCGAGATGGTGATCAAGTCGGCGCAGATGGGCGTGCCGATTGTGGTGTCGCGCAGCGGCATCACGCAGATGGGACATGCGGTGGCCGAGCGTGTCGGCCTGTGCACCATCGGCCGGGCCACCAACAAGCACTTCCTTTGCTACACCGGCGCTGAGCGCTTGCAACTGCAGCCGGAACTGGCAGGCCCCAAACTGCGCGCGGCGGCTTGAAGCCCTTGGTCGGGCAAGCGGGCGGTACTTGCCCTAAGCTTGCGGCATGAACATCACTTTCTGGCAACTCGGCTGGCGTACCCTGTGGCGCGATCTGCGCTCGGGTGAACTGCGCCTGCTGCTGCTGGCCGTCACGCTGGCGGTGGCCGCGCTCACCGCGGTGGGTTTCTTCGCCGACCGCCTCAAGGGCGGCCTGCAGCGCGACGCGCGCCAACTGCTCGGTGGCGACGCCGTGGTGGCGAGCGACAACCCGGCGCCGGAGGCCTTTGCCAAACAGGCACGCGCGCTGGGCTTGAAGGTGTCGACCTCGCTGAGCTTTCCCACCATGGCGCGTGCGCCGGACGAGCGTGGCGGCGGCAGCCGGCTGGTGGCGCTGAAGGCGGTCGAAGATGGCTACCCGCTGCGCGGTCAGTTGACCGTGGCCAGCGACCCGGCCGCTGCCGGCGAGAAGACCGACGCCATCCCGGCGCCAGGCGAAGTCTGGGTCGATGCGCCGCTGCTGGAGGCGCTCGGCTTGCAGGCGGGCGACGCGCTGCTGCTGGGTGAGCGCAGCTTCCGCATCAGCCGCATCATCGTGCTGGAGCCCGACCGTGGTGCCGGCTTCATCAACTTCGCGCCGCGCGCCATGATCCGCGAGGCGGATATTGCGGCTACCGGGCTGATCCAGCCGGCCAGCCGCGTCAGCTACCGGCTGGCGGTGGCCGGTGCCGACCGCGCGGTGGCGCGCTACGTGAAATGGGCGACCGACGAGATCGCCCAGCGCAGCCTGCGTGGCCTGCGCGTCGAGTCGCTGCAGGGCGGGCGGCCCGAAATGGGGCAGACGCTGGACCGGGCCGAGAAATTCCTCAACCTGGTGGCGCTGCTGGCGGCGCTGCTCAGTGCGGTGGCGGTGGCCTTGGCCGCACGCGGTTTTGCCAGCAACCACCTCGATGACTGCGCCATGTTGCGCGTGCTGGGGCTGGGCCACGCCACCATTGCCTGGAGCTACACCTTCGAATTCGTGCTCGCCGGTCTGGCCGCCAGCACGCTAGGCGTGCTGCTGGGTTATGCGGTGCACCATGTCTTTGTGCTGCTGCTGGCCGGCCTGGTGGAAACCGCCTTGCCGGCGCCGAGCATCTGGCCGGTGCTGTTCGGCCTCGGCATGGGGCAGACGCTGCTCGTGGCCTTCGGCCTGCCGCCGGTGCTGCAGCTGGCCCAGGTGCCGGCGCTGCGCGTGCTGCGGCGCGATGTCGGCAACCTGCGCCCGGCCTCGCTCGGCGTGCTGGCGCTCGGCGTCGCCGGCTTTGCGGCGCTGCTGCTGGCGGTGAGCAGCGACCTCAAGCTCGGGCTGATTGCCGTCGGTGGTTTTGCCGCTGCGGTGGTGCTGTTCGCAGCCGCCAGCTGGGTGGCGGTGTGGCTGCTGCGCCGCGCAGTGAACGAGACCCGTGCGCCGCGCTGGCTGGTGCTGGCGACGCGCCAGATCGCCGCCCGGCCGGCCTACACCGTGGTGCAGGTCAGCAGCCTGGCGGTGGGCCTGCTGGCGCTGGTGCTGCTGGTGCTGCTGCGCACCGACCTGATCGCCGGCTGGCGCCAGGCCACGCCGGCCGATGCGCCGAACCGTTTTGTCATCAACGTCCAGCCCGAGCAGGGCGAGGCCTTCCAGCAGGCCTTGAAGAACGCCGGTGTCAGCGGCTACGACTGGTACCCGATGATCCGCGGCCGGCTGGTGGCAGTGAACGGCCGCGACGTGAAGCCGGAGGACTACGCCGAAGACCGCGCACGCCGGCTGCTGGACCGCGAGTTCAACCTGTCGCACAGCGCCGCCTTGCCCGTGCACAACCCGGTGGTGGCCGGGCAGTGGACGGCAGAAGAAGAGGGTGCCATCAGCATGGAAGAAGGCATTGCCAAGACGCTGGGCCTGAAGCTGGGCGACCGCCTGCGCTTCGACATCGCCGGCGTGCCGACCGAATCGACCATCACCTCGCTGCGCAAGGTGGACTGGGGTTCGATGCGCGCCAACTTCTTTGCCATCTACCCGGTCAGCCGAATGCCCGAGGTGCCCAGCACCTACATGACCGCCTTCCGTGCGCCGGACGTCAAGGGCTTTGACAACGCGCTGGTGCGGCACTTCCCCAACATCACGGTGGTGGACATGAGCACCACGCTGCTGCAGGTGCAGCGCGTGCTGGACCAGGTGATCCGCGCGGTGGAATTCCTGTTCGGCTTCACGCTCGCCGCCGGCCTGGTGGTGCTGCTGGCGGCGGTGACGGCCACGCGCGAGGAACGGGCGCGCGAGTTCGCCATCATGCGCGCCGTCGGTGCCAGTGCCGGCCTGCTGCGCCAAGTGCAACGCGCTGAGCTGCTGGGCGTTGGCCTGCTGGCCGGTTTCCTGGCCTCGGTGGTGGCCGCGGCGGTGGGCTGGGCGCTGGCGCGTTTCGTCTTCGAATTCGACTGGGCGGTATCCTGGATCGTGCCGCTGGCCGGATCACTGGCCGGTGCCGTGCTGGCGCTGGCAGCCGGCTGGTGGGGCCTGCGCGACGTGCTGCGCCGGCCGGTGGTCGAGACGCTGCGCCGCGCAATGAGTTGAATTTGATTTGCTATTAATTTGATAGCATATTGCGCATAATTATCAAGGGCTGGATGCCATTTTGACCATGAATACAGAAGAGAAGCCGGAGCCGGCCAGTGCCTTTGACTGGATCGGCGGTGAAGAACGTGTGAAGGCGCTGGTGGAGCGCTTCTACGATTTGATGGACCTGGAGCCGGGCTACAAGGAACTGCGCGCCGCGCACGGCAGCGACCTGGCCAGCGCACGTGAAAAGCTGTTCTGGTTCCTCTGCGGCTGGCTCGGGGGCCCCAACCACTACATCGAACGCTTCGGCCACCCGCGCCTGCGCGCACGGCACATGCCGTTCAAGATCGGCATCCTGGAACGCGACCAGTGGCTGGCCTGCATGGACCAAGCTATGGGCGAGGTGGGGGTCGATGAGCAACTGCGCGCGCGGCTGCGCGAGTCGTTCTTCGGGACGGCGGATTGGATGCGGAATACGCCGGGGTGAGTAGTCAGTATTCGAAGTGGTTCAATGAGGCTCGGACTGACGATATAGACGGTGTCGTCTATAGACCCGCAGCACTAGCCAGCCCGATAAACCAACGGCTGGTACCCACAGAATTTGACACCAGAACAGGCCAAAACCCAGCAGCGGGACGATATCGACACTTCCAACATGACATGGCTGCAAGGCCTTGATATGTCCTGTGCATCCGAAGTGACCATAGGCCCATTCGGCAAGCTTCCATAGGGTCCAGAGTGTCGGTGACGGGAGCGCGGCGAGCACGTATTGGGTGGGCCAGTTCAATTTCATGTCGAACTCTTCTTCAAGCCAATTATTGAAAGCAAGAAGGACTAGTTGCTTAACCGGTCGGCTGCAACAGCACCACCAGCGCCCCCGCCCCACCTTCCGCCGGCTTGGCCTGCACAAAAGCCAGCACTTCCTTCTTCTGCACCAGCCAGCTGTGCACGCGGCTTTTCAGCACCGGGGTCTTGCCCGGCGAGCCCAGGCCTTTGCCGTGCACCACACGCACACAGCGGATGCCGTGCTTGCGGGCGTCGCGGATGAACTGGCCCAGCGCGTTGCGTGCCTCGTCGGTGCGCAGGCCGTGCAGGTCGATCTCGCGCTGGATGGCCCAGTCGCCGCGGCGCAGCTTGCGCGTCACGTCGGGGCCGATGCCGGGGCGGCGGAAGCTCAGGTGCTCGTCGGTATCCAGCAGGGTGCTGACGTCGAACTCGTCGCTGATGGCTTCCACCAGTACCGCCTGTTCGTCGCGCTTGCGCTGCACCGGGATGGGCTTCGGTTGCTCTTTTTTTAAGAGCGCCTGGCGCTTGTCGGTCAAGGGCTGGACGGCGCCAGCGGCCTTGATGAACAGGTCCTTGTCGGCCGTGGATTGACGGGCGACGCGTTCGCGCTCGGCCCGGCGTTTGGCTTCCAGCTTGGCCTGCGCTTCGATGGCCTTCTTGACCTGCTTCAGGTCGGCAAGCGATTTGACGGTGACCATCACACGAGTCCTTTTTCGGCCATCGAGAGCGCCTGCCCCGGCGCCACGATCACGTGGTCGAGCACGCGCACATCGACCAGTGCCAGCGCGGCCTTGAGCGCCTGTGTCAGCGCCTCGTCGGCGCGCGAGGGCTGCACCGTGCCGCTGGGGTGGTTGTGCGCCAGCACCACGGCGGCGGCATGGTGGTGCAGGGCGCGCAGCACCACCTCGCGCGGGTAGACGCTGGTCTGGCTCAGGGTGCCGCGGAACAGTTCTTCCAGCGCCAGCAGGCGATGCTGGCTGTCGAGGAACAGCACGGCGAACACTTCATGCTGCTTGGCGCCCAGCTGCAGCTGCAGGTAGTGCTTGACGGCTTCCGGTGTGTCCAGCGCGGCGCGTTCCTTCAACTGCTCGGCCATGGCACGCCGGGCCAGCTCCAGCACGGCCACCAGTTCGGCCCGCTTGGCCGGCCCCAGGCCCTTGATGCGCTTCAAATCGTCGGCCGTGGCATGCAGCAGGCCGGCCATGCCGCCGAAACCGGTCTGCTCATCCAGCAGTTCCTGCGACAGCTGCAGCACGCCCTTGCCGGCCAGCCCGGTGCGCAGCAGCAGGGCCAGCAGCTCGGCGTCGCTCAGGGCGCCAGGACCGCGGGCCAGCAGCTTTTCGCGCGGGCGGGCGTCGGGAGGAAGGTCTTTGAGCGGCATCAGAGGCTGGTTGACCCAAGGTTTTTACAATGGAGGCCAGTTTATAGGGACTTTTATGACCTCCACCCTTCCCCGCGTCCAGGCCGGCTCCTTCCTGACCCTGCATTACCGCCTGGCGGGTCCTGCCGGCGACATCATCAATACCTTCGGGGACAAGCCGGCCACGCTGTCGCTCGGCACGGGTGAACTCTCGCCGGCGGTGGAGCAATGCCTGCTGGGCCTGGAGGAGGGCGTGCGCCAGACCTTCGAGCTGCCGGCCGGTGCCGCCTTCGGCGAGCGCAACCCCGACATGCAGCAGTGGCTGGCGCGCAAGGTGCTGACCGACATGGGCGATCCGCTGGAGGAATACCGCATGGGCGACGTGGTGCAGTTCCCCACGCCCGACGGCCAGGGCCGCTTTGCCGGCGTGGTGTTGCAGGTGCGCGAAGACGGCGCCGTGCTGTTCGACTTCAACCACCCGCTGGCCGGCCAGCCCGTCACGTTTGAAGTGCATCTGCTGGGAGTGCTGTGATGCTGGACGAGATCATCTTGGCGGAACCGCGCGGTTTTTGCGCCGGCGTCGACCGCGCCATCGAGATCGTCGAGCGCGCGCTGCACAAGTTCGGCGCACCGATCTACGTGCGCCACGAGATCGTGCACAACACCTATGTCGTCAACGACCTGAAGGCCAAGGGCGCGATCTTCATCGAGGAACTGAGCGACGTGCCGCCCGGTGCCACCTTGATCTTCTCGGCCCACGGTGTCAGCAAGGCGGTACAACAGGAAGCTGCCAAGCGCGGCTTCCATGTGTTTGATGCCACCTGCCCGCTGGTAACCAAGGTGCACATCGAAGTCGCCAAGCTGCACAAGGAAGGCTACGAGTTCATCATGATCGGCCACAAGGGCCACCCCGAGGTGGAAGGCACCATGGGCCAGCTCGATGACGGCGGCATTCACCTGGTGGAGGACGTGGCCGACGTGGCGCGCGTGCAGCCGGCGCAGACCGACAAGCTGGCGGTGGTGACGCAGACCACGCTGAGCATGGACGACGCGGCCGGCATCCTGGCGGCGGTGAAGGCGCGTTTTCCGAACGTGCGCGAACCCAAGCAGCAGGACATCTGCTACGCCACGCAGAACCGGCAGGACGCCGTCAAGCTGCTGAGCTCGCAGGTGGACATCGTCATCGTGGTCGGTAGCCCGACCAGCTCCAACAGCAACCGCCTGCGCGAAGTGGCGGAAAAACTGGGCACCGAGAGCTACATGGTGGACAACGCCGACGAGTTGAAAGCCGAATGGTTCGAAGGCAAGGGCCGCGTCGGCCTGACAGCCGGGGCCTCCGCGCCCAGCATCCTGGTGCGTCAGGTGGTGGATCGCATCAAGGCATTCGGCGCCGTGTCGGTGCGCAAGATGGACGGCATCGAGGAAACGGTGAAGTTCCCCCTGCCCAAGGGTCTGAAGACCGAACTCTGACCCACTGTGCCCCATTGGCCTGCCGTCCTACAATTCAGCCATGCTAGACATCACCCTGCTCCGTAAAGACCTCGATTCGGTCGTTGCCCGTCTGGAGACGCGCAAGAAGCCGCAAGCCTTCCTGAATGTGGACGGTTTCCGTGCGCTCGAAGCCGAGCGCAAGACCATCCAGACCCGCACCGAAGAGTTGCAGGCCAAGCGCAACACCCTGAGCAAGCAGATCGGTGCGCTCAAGGGCAAGGGCGAGCATGCCCAGGCCGAGGCCGCCATGGCCGAGGTCAGCGCCCTCAAGGCCGAGCTGGAAAGCTCGGCCGCCCGGCTGGACCAGATCCAGGCCGAGTTGCAGACCCTGCTGTTGGCGGTGCCCAACCTGCCGCACGAGAGCGTGCCGGTGGGTGCGGACGAGACCGGCAACGTGGTGGTGCGCTCTTGGGGCACACCGAAGGCGATGGACTTCACCATCAAGGACCATGTGGACGTCGGCGCGCCGCTGGGGCTGGACTTCGACCTCGGCGTCAAGCTTACCGGTTCGCGCTTCACGGTCATGAAGGGCGGCATCGCCCGCCTGCACCGCGCCATCGCCCAGTTCATGCTGGACGTGCAGACGCAGGAGCACGGCTACACCGAGTGCTACACGCCTTACATCGTCAACGCCGACAGCCTGCGCGGCACCGGCCAACTGCCCAAGTTCGAGGCCGACCTGTTTGCCGCCAAGAAGGGCGGCCAGGAAGGCGAAGTGGTCGAAGACGCTGCGCTCTACTTGATCCCCACCAGCGAAGTACCGCTGACCAACTTCGTGCGCGACGAGATCGTGGCCGAGGCCGAACTGCCGCTCAAGTTCACGGCGCACACGCCGTGCTTCCGCTCCGAGGCCGGCTCCTACGGCCGCGACACGCGCGGCATGATCCGCCAGCACCAGTTCGACAAGGTCGAGATGGTGCAGATCGTGCATCCGGAGAAGAGCTACGAGGCGCTGGAAGAGATGACGCGCCACGCCGAAGCCATCCTGCAAAAGCTGGGTCTGCCGTACCGCGTGATGTCGCTGTGCACTGGCGACATGGGCTTCGGCGCCGCCAAGACCTACGACCTGGAAGTGTGGTTGCCGGCGCAGAACACCTACCGCGAGATCAGCTCGGTCTCCAACTGCGAGGCTTTCCAGGCGCGCCGCCTGCAGGCGCGCTTCAAGAATGCCCAGGGCAAGAACGAACTGGTGCACACCCTCAACGGCTCCGGCCTGGCGGTGGGCCGCACGCTGGTGGCGGTGCTGGAGAACTACCAGCGCGCCGACGGCAGCGTCGAGGTGCCGGCCGCACTGCAACCCTATATGGGCGGACTGCAAGTCCTGACGCCATGATCTCCAAAGTCCGGCGCGCGCTGTGCGCCCTGCTGCCCCTGAGTGCTGCCACCGCGATGGCGGCCGTGCCGGCCGTGGGCAGCGCCGCACCGGACTTCGCCTTGCCGGACCAGCACGGCAAGCTGCGCCAGCTGTCCGAGTGGCGCGGCAAATGGCTGGTGCTCTACTTCTACCCCAAGGACGACACGCCCGGCTGTACCACCGAGGCCTGTACCTTCCGCGACGACTGGCAGCAGCTGACGGCGCTGGGGGCCGAGGTGGTGGGTATCAGCGTGGACACCAGTGCCTCGCACAAGGACTTTGCAGAGAAATACCACCTGCCGTTTCCTTTGCTGGCCGATGCGAAGGGCGAGGTGGCGCAGCGTTACGGCGCCATGGCGGACTGGGTGGTCATGAAGCTGGCCAAGCGCTACACTTTTTTGATCGACCCGCAGGGCCGTATCGCCAAGGCTTATTTGTCGGTCAATACCTCGCGTCACTCCGCTGAAATCCTGGCAGACCTGAAGCAATTGCAACGGCGTAACTGAATAGCCTGATCCTAGACGATCCCTTGGAAGGAAGCTTTGTCCCTTAGACGTTTGATTTTTGGCGACAGGAACAGGATTGGACGCCGTCTGGCGGTCTGGGTGATTGCTTTCAGTTCGCTGATCACGCTGTGCATCTCGACCGTGCAGTTGTCGCTTGAGTACCGCGACCTGCACCGCAATGCCGAAAGCGATCTCGAGGGTGTCGAGATCTACGTCCCCAGCATTGCTCAAAGCCTCTGGAATTTCGACGACAAGCAGCTGCAGCTGGCGCTGGATGCACTGGTTGGCCTGTCCGGCATCCATGCTGCCAGCATCCGCACCCCGGAGCAGGACAAGCAATGGACTTCAGGTGACAGGCTGGCATCGAGCACCCTCACCCGCACTTACACCCTCTACCATCGCTCGGGCGGCCGCGAGACCGTGATCGGTACGCTGGAGGTGGCCGCCAGCCTGAGCGCCATTTACCGGCAGGTTGCGGAACATGCGATTGAAATCATTGTCGGCAATGGCGTGAAAACGTTTCTGGTCGCCATTTTCATGATGCTGTTGTTCCGGCGTCTGATCACCCGTAGGCTCCAGTCCATGGCCGGGGAGGTCCGGGAACTGCTGCCCGCGGCACTGCCGGAGGCCGGTCGCGTTGCGCCGCAAACGATGCCGACAGAACTGGATGAGCTCGACGAGGTGGCCTGGGCGATTGATGCCACCCGCTCCGACCTGCGCCAGGCCGTGGCCGACGTGCGGGACCTCAATGCCCGGTTGCTGCAGCGCGAGCGT
>Ga0255338_1001702_pt1 | contig 38692 bp, 53 predicted proteins | sample MeOH1_35cm_T4_19_FD_203715 | JGI IMG/M metagenome (GOLD analysis project Ga0255338, IMG submission 203715) | Sandy soil microbial communities from University of British Columbia, Vancouver, Canada - MeOH1_35cm_T4_195 | ecosystem: Engineered > Artificial ecosystem > Sand microcosm > Unclassified ...
GCGGCGAGGCATCCGTATCGAGCGTGGCAGAGGCCCTCGGTCGCCGTACCGAGTCGCTGCGCCACCAGTTCGACAACTATGCCGCCAACGGCTTCATGACGATCGAGCCAGGCTATCCACGCGGCAGCAACGAAGGCCGCGGCCGGCCAACCACTCGCATCTTCAAGTTGACACCGGCAGCCCTGCAACTGCTGGCTGCAAACCCACATATTCCCGCAGCCAAAGCAAAGCAGGCGCCGCAGCGCCCACTTATCAACTCGGTATTCAGCTTAGGTGCTAATGCCGCATAAATGCAAAAGTCTCGATATCCTCGCGCTCAGGCTGCTCCATTGTGTTCCAACCCGCCAGCGTGAAGCCATGTCGCTCCATGAAGCGTGTAAGCCCCTCGGCCGAGAAGTACCAGCAGTGCTCGTCTTTCTTGAAGTGCTTGGAGCCCAGGATGTGGGCGACATTGCGGTAGATCGGCATTGACACCAGCACGCACCGCTCGACGTTGGCCAGGATAGGCCGTGGGTCGTGAATGTGTTCCAGCGAATCCCAAAAGGTCGCCGTGTCAACCTTGCGCAACGATGGGTCCAGGGCACGGCCACTCGACAGCAGCCACTCCAGGGCATGCGGGTTGATGTCCCAGCCCTTGCAGCCAAACTCAACGCAGAAGCGTCCACCACCGATTCCTACGTCCACGGTGCGTGCTGCATTGGCACCCCACCGACGCGCCCAGTCAACGCGCCGTGCCGTTAGCACAGTGCCGACCGGCGTGGCGTCCATCTGACGGTAATTCTGCCAGTAGGCATCGTCATACGGGCTTTCCTTGACTGGATACCAGCCAACGCCCAGTTCAGGCAGCCACACCAATTGCTCTTGCGCGAGCGAGTTGCTTAAATCGTTCAATTGACACCTCCAAAGTGGTCGGGTTGATGGTCTTGTCACAATCGTGCTTGTTGCTCTGGCACATGCAGAAGTTATCGGGAACCACCTGCACGATGTGATCGGTCGGCATGCGCGGATCAAGCACCCGCTGCGGCCCATTATGAGCGCCCCAGCCCCCGTAAATCAACAGCATAGGGGTCTGGTAGCCAATGCAGGCCGGAAGCAGCCAGCCGACACCGCCGATGGCGCCGGCAGCGGTGCTGACCAGGCCGAGGACATCAGTCACGGCCAATTCGCCGTGATGGTAGGTCTCATGGGCAAACGGGGCCTCTCCGACCAACCATTCCTCACCAGCCTTGAGGTCGGCGATCGAAACAATATGGAAGTCGTGCCGCAGCGCATCGCAAACTGCGGCCAAATATTCAGGCTTCGGGTTGCGTGAGGCGGCTGGCCATTCGGATCGCACCGTGGCCGGACGAACGATCAGCGTTGCACGCGCTGGCGCTGGAAACCGATATGACGGCAACGAAAAATCCAGCTTGTCGCGCAGCAGCCCTACCGACTGGCACATGCCCTCGACCATCGTCGGCCCGAGCCCTGCATATCCAATGCGCCGCTCATGGCCACCGAGCGGCCGCTGGAACATGCCCTTAGCCACCTGCATATTCTTACGCTGGGTGCGCAGCAGTGTGGGTACCTCAATACACCGTACCGGCAGATCGACGTACAACTGTGGCCACGGTGTAATCAACTGGCACTCGCCGAGTTCGCGCACGATTGCGCGCTGATAGATGTTGTCGCCCAGGCCGAGCATTCCTCGATAAGTATTCAACGCAACCTCCGTGGTACACAGGACAGAACGACGGCCTCGTAGTGCGCCTGGCGCTCACGCTGGGCACGCGCAGACGCCTTGAGCCCAGTGCGCTCGAACAGTTGCGCCAGGTTGCGCGCACTGACCACAGCTTTGGCCGCTTGGCAGGCGGTCACATGGGCAGCGATGTTGGAGCGAATCATGTCGCCTCCTGCGGTCTAACACACAGCGTCAGCGTGATGGTTCGCGGGCCTCCCCATAGCAGTTCTTTCGTCCACTGCACGTCAGGCCCCCATGGAATCATAGCGCCCTCGACACACATGTTGTGGTAGGTCAGATTGCATTCGTCGCGCGCGATCAGTTCGGCCAGCATGAGCAGCTTCTTGACGGCCTTGGCCTTGCGTCGAGCATCGTTGTGTTCGCGTAACGCAACTGCGGTCGGCGACATCCTGGCGAGCATTTGGGCTTTGATGCTCATGCAGTTACTCCCGGTAGTCATCGTAAATTTCGATAACAGCATGACCATTGCTGTCACGAGACAACACGCACTGGCCATTGGCATCGATGAATTGCATGATGTCAGGAATCTTGACCGCCCACTGCAATTGAGGCTCCATATTACGCTTGATGCGACCGTTCTCGACACGATGGTTTGATCCGCGAGAGAACCAATGCGCGCCGGTCGGGAGATCTTCGGGACGGCTAACGTTTCGTTCGTCAATCACCTCGACCATAACCTTGGTGGCGCCTTCGCAGGGAGGCATGCTTCCAGAATCACCAAATGTGCCACTTGTGCGACTCACAAGGTACAGCCCTTTTTTCGGTTTGGTAATCTTCATATCGCTACTCCAAAGTTGTTAAAGTAATACCAGTGTAATACACAACTCAGTGTCTTGCAAGCGAAATTTGTTGGTCTTGCGAATAGCGTTTGGCTATCTCGGCAGCCCCATTCATATACTGCAACGGTGAGTTCCGCAGCACGAACAGTTGCGGCTTGCGGCCGTCCGGCTGCACGGGGTTGTTCACGCGGCCGTCAGGCAGCCCCGGGTGGAGCATGTAGCCCATGGCCACCAGCATGTCCCGGCGCTTGCTCAGGGTGATCTTGCCTGCCAGTCCCAGTTCTTCCAGTAGCTTCTCAAGCATCACCGTGCTCACCCAGCCCCCCATGAAGCCCGGCAGACCCTGCGCAATGGCCTCGGCGATGTGCTGCTCGACACCACCTAGGCTAGCAGAGATGGCAGCGTCGGTGGCACTCGTATCGGGCGCGCGATGCAGGGTGTAGCGGGGGTCGAATTCGCGCGGGATGGGGAAGGTGTGGAGCAACTCGCTCACAATAGCAAAGCCGTTCTGCTCGCGCAGCCACGTCCACAGCCTGGGAAAGTAATCGCCAGGCATGTCGCGCGCAACGTCGGCCGCGGTCTGCTGGGCGCAGAAGAAGATGCCGAACCGGCGTGCATTGTTGACCGTCTTGCGCACGGCATCGGTGAAGTTGGTGGTGCAGAAGCCGTTGCAGCAAATTTCGGTGCTGAACTGATCTACCCCCTTCATCTGGATCTGAATGCCCTCGCCCCCTGTGACGATCGTGTAGATTTTCTTGATCACCTCGTCCTGGTGCTCGGCGGCACGCAATTCCTCGATGGCGATCAGTAGGCGATTGGCCAGGAACGAATTGAACTCAGTCTTGATGCTCACGGCATCAATCCAGTGGACGTAGTGCCGGCCCAGTGCTTCCTTGAGGCATACGGCCAGCGTTGTCTTGCCGTTGCCCTCGGCACCCTGCACCACCGGCCACCAGCCGAACTTGATGCCCTTGTATTGCACGCAGGCAGCCATGTAGGAGAGCAGCAGCATGCGATCGCGCTCGACAGGCAGCATCTTGGTCAGCAAGTCCATGAAGGGGCCAACATCACCCACAGCCCGCGGCACGTTCGCCGGCCACCATGTGTTCACGTAGACCCGCCCAGCCTCTTTAATGAGCGCCGCGGGCGGCAGGTTTGGTTTGAACGCTGTTGTCTCAGCAATCGGAGCGCGCAGGATCTGCGACTCGGTGAACGCTTCCCAGGCATTGCGGCTGGTCTTTTGGTTGGCATCGTCCATGGCGAATACATAGCCACCATAGGTCGCGCGAAATTGGTCGGGCTTGAGCAGCGCACCCCCAGGCACCAACACCCTGTGGCGATCCTGCACGTACACGCAACCGACAAACAGCGCGCGCTGTGCCTCGCCATTGAGGAACGTCGAGCCCTCCACCGGGCGCTGCATCGGCGAGTCAGCCACGGGGGCTGGCGTGTTGGGCGGCTCGGGCGTTTTATCGCGCAGCACATCGCCGCCTTTGGCCAACACGTTGGCGATCGTGCGTGGCAGGTAGTCCTCGCGGTCCCACTTGTCACGCACCAGCTTCGACTGGCGCATCAGGCGCTCAATGCGCGCGCCGTGGCGGCCGGTCCAGAAAGCGAGGTGGGAGATCAGCGCGGCATCGGCACTGGAGGCATCGTAGAGCCGGTCAGGATCGGGGAACGCCAGCGCCAGACGCTCGGTATTGTTCTCCCACAGATCCGCGAAGCTGGCTTTATTACCGAAGGTGTTGGCAGCACTGCGGCTGGCCAGCGCGCGCCTGATCAGGTCGGCGTCATCCGTGGGGCCACGCCAATCCGGGTCAGGCGCATCGGAGAGGTCGAATCCTTCCTCTACAGTACCAGCGTGTGCCACCGCGGGGAAATAGTTGGCCGTGAGCCACTGGAGCGCAGCCGTGTGGTCCGTACCGGCATCACCCTGGGCGCTCGTGCCGGTGAGCGCAACGAAGCGTTCCTGCGTGTAGAACTCAAGGCCGAGCGGGATATTTTTGCAGGAATGGGCGGGGGCAGCACCTCGACCGATGATGTGGAGGCCAGTGCCTGACTGGGAGAGTTCGACCGCCGCGCCGCCAAACGCAGAAATACATTGCTGTGCAATATCAGACCATTTAGTACCATCATATGCTCCGTCGATGTCCACAAAAAATAGATCGTCAGATGCGGTGAATACAAACGCAACACCGTGAGATGCGCCCATACCTACTGCCGTCGCACACGCAGTTGCCGCATCGACCCAGTGCGCCGGATCGTGCGCGTTGATAACGGCGCCGGTGCGTGGCGATACCGGCAACTTATCCATCTTGCCGGCCTTGCGCTTGCTCGGCACTAACACATAGCAGATAAATTGCCTATATCTGGCTAAATACGAAAACGCATCGGGAAGTTTTGTCATGGCATGTCAGGCCAATACGTATTGGCTTTTCTAACGTTGTGCTCGGCTTTTAATATCTGCAGGTTCCATGCCACATGCAATCCACAAACAAGTTTGGATGCCAGTGGAACAATGTGATCTACGTGATGTATGACCCCAGTGACCTTGGTAGTTAGCGAGGCAAGCATGTAGATTGCCTTGATATCTCGCTTTTGCTGTTTGTTTAACCATGTAGGGGTCGCAAGCTGATGACGCTTTCTCCGCAAAGAGACTCTGGCCTTGGCTTGTTCTGGATTCGCCTTATCACGTCGTGCTGCCGCACGAATTCGCCCTTGCTTTTCTTCGGCCGAAAGGGATCTGTATCTGGCCCTCTCCATGGCTGCGATAAATTCTCTATTCGCTGCGTACTCGGCTTTCCTTTTGGCCAAAATGACTTCGCGTTCGGCCAAATATCTTTGCCTTGCATTCACGGCAATCCTATTTTTATTTTCTACGTACCATTTTGCTTTGTACGCTTTGCGAGCATCGGATTGCATCACCGTCACCCCGCCGATGTCAGCGAAGCCAATGCCGCCTGCTGCAACTCGGCAGGGCACTTGAGCGCATGCCGGTCGCGCACCACCAGCCCCTGTGCGATGACGGCCAGGCATTCGGTGCGCACGGCCTCGCGCATGATGTGGCGACGCAACTCGATCATCGTGCCCAGGTGGTAGCTTACATTGCTCGGATGCACATCGGCCTCCAGCGCAATCGCGTCACGGGTAATGTTGCGGTAGCCATGCTTGGCCGCCAGCTTGAGGCACGCCTTGAGGATGTGGGTGCGGGTGGTTTGTTTCATGACGATCATCCTATCAGAGTTTTGACGGCGGCGTCAATCGCTTTAGGCTTGGGTCGGATTCGAGCGCCGGTTTCAAGCAATCCAAATGCACCCGATGCGTGTTGCCGATTGGATCGACAAGTTCCTCGAATTTGAAGCCACCGCCCTTTTTATAGACAAGACGATTCAAGCAATGCCAGCACCGTGGATTGCCGTTAGCAAGTGCTTTTTGAGTGATTGTCATAACGTCCCCTCTCCAGTTGCAAACGCAGCGTCTCCGCCCATGCTGTTGATCATGTTGATCCATGCGAGTTGTGCCTGCTCGCGGTCAGTGCCGGTATAGCGCCAGCCAGGCGCCTTGATCTCACGGCATAGCATCACTCCAACCGTGTGGCCAACCATGTCGGCCGTAACCGTCAGCGGCTTGATGCCAATGAGGTCGCTGCTCTTGATGCGTGAGTTGAGTTGCGCCGAGTCATTCGCCAGCCCATAACGCACCACCCGCCCAGCCTCGTCACGCAGGGCTCCCACATTGTTGCGCCACAACCGCATGCCCTTCTGGCTAGCCTCCAGACGCACCGCACTCTGCGCCCACGCCTCGCTGCCGGCCGGCCCGCTGTTGGGTGCAGGATCAAGCCCCAGCGTGTCAACGAGGTCGCGTATGGCAGCGGGCGGTATCTGCCATTTGATCGCCCAGGCGTGGAAGCTCATAGTTATTCAGCCGATGTCAATACGATCTGGAAAACCGACACGCTCGCTGACTTCATTGAACTTCAATGCTGCCGCCATGCCGAGATCGATACCGTGCATTGCGCAAAAGAGATCGAGATACGTGAGTACGTCTGCGGCTTCTTTTGCGATCTGTTCGTCGGTCGGACTGAATTTATTTCCTGCAAGACCGTCGCGTTCTCGGTTCCGCATTTTGATCAAACTCGCAAGTTCGCCAAGTTCTCCTACAATCGCAGTCATCCAGTCCGAAGCAGACCACGATTCGATACCTTCGGGATGCCATTTGACGCAACGTGCGACATTGGCTGCGCGGAATTCATTAAAGGTGAGATGTTTAGTCATATGCTTATAACTCCATGTTGATCCAACTCCAACTGCACCAGAGCCTGCAACTCGCCGGCCTCGCGTGCTCCTAAAGCCATAGCACTCGCAACGTCCGTGCCGTAGCGGAAGTAGAACAGCTTATAGCATTCGCTCATGTCGTGTCCAAGCGTGGCCTTCCAGCCGGCCCACAAGTCCATGACAGCGCGCAATGCCACCTGTGCCTGCTGGCGCTCGTAGTGGCGATTCTGCACCGCGCGTCGCGCCATGACATCCAGGTTGCTCGGCACGTAGCACACGCCATCCACACGGGCCACTTCGCGCCACATACTGGCCGACACTGCCGGGTCCAACTCCACCAGATCACCATCAACCTGCTCAGGCGTCGAGCGACCGACCGGCTCATGCGCATGGCCGCAGTACGGACAGACCTTGTAGATGCGCTCGTACACGCCCGCGCACTCGACGCATGTGCGCAGAGGGATGGAGTCGTCGGTTTTCTTGCTGCCGCGGCGCTCACGCGCATCCAGTGACCAACCGCGCTCGGCGTCCGGTAGACCGTGACGCTTGACATTGCCAACATGGTCGAAGTAGACCATGTGCGTCTTGCCTTCCAGCACGCGCAGACCGCGCCCAAACCGCTGCAGGTAACGCCCCAGGCTTTCCGTGGCCGCCGCGTCGCTCACCACTTCGACGCCAGGGCAATCGAACCCTTCATCAATCAACGCCACCGACACGATCTGCATGACCTGGCGGGCCTTGAATTTGGCAAGCACCGAGGCACGCACAAAGTCATCGGTCTTGCCGGTCAGCACCTCGGCCGCCACACCGGCCTCACGGTAGCGGCGGGCAATGTCGATGGCGTTCTCGATAGAGTCGGCAAAGGTCAGACCCAGCTTGTTGCTAGCGTGCTTGACGTAGTGCGCTACCACATCGCCGAGCACGGTGGACTTCTTCGTGGTCTCGCGCAGCGCCACCGGGTCGAACTCGCCACTCGCTGTCACCTTCACGTCCTCGCGGTGGAAGTTGCTGGGCGGCGCGAATATCCGGTACTTGCTCAGGAAGCCCTGCTCGATCAGATGCTTCATGGTCGGCCCGATCACCATGGCGTCCATGAGCCCATGGGCGTGCCGTCCCAGCCCCTTGCCGTCCGTGCGTAGCGGTGTGGCCGTCACGCCCAAACCGCGCGCATTGGGGAACTTGGCGATAGCCTTGCCAAATTGATTGGCCTCCAGCAAGTGGTGGGCTTCATCATGGACCCATAGCTGCACCTGGTTGAACCAGCCGCTCGTATCCTTGTAGCTCTGCACGCTCTGGACGCTGGCCACGCCGATGCGCGCCGTGGCGTCGTAGAAACTGCGCTTCAACTCGCCCATGTGGCCCTGGACGCATAGCTTGATCAAGTTGCTCGGGCCGACCACCCGATGCCGCACGCCCTCGCGGGCCAGCGCCAAGCTGATCTGGCTCACAAGTTCGGCTCGATGCGCAAGGACAATGGCGGCTCCGGTCTGCTCGGCGATGACGTGTGAGAACGTGACGGTCTTGCCGCCCCCTGTTGGAAGCACGGCCAGTACATTCCTCTTGCCCGCCGCCCACTGCGCGTAGATGTCATCGTGCAGTTTTTGCTGGTAGTCCCTTAGTTGCATCAGCTTGCAACCCCGATGGTTACCGGGGGCATGCCGCCACCAATTACCCACAAGATGATGGGCTTGCCTGCATTGATCAAGGCGAGTTCCTCTGCATCAGGAACCCAAAACGATGCGATGGCCGGCAAGCCTTCAACCTCGGTATCGGTGATCGGCAGCGCCCCGCATTCGAGCGCCTTCTGGTCCCAATTCTTCGGGGCGCCGAGTACGCGGTTATTCGACGGATGCTGTGTGTAACGCATGGTGATCTCCGTTAATATCTGACTGCATCATAAAAGTATTTGACAAAGCCGTCAAGTAGTGTAATACTGTGACTCATGGCATCTATTGCTGCGCACCGGCCCTCGCTGCCATGGGGGTTCCAAAGCGAGACCTGGCAGGGTTGAGTGGCGGGAGACAGCGACAAACATCGACCGCCTTCCGGGTGGGCGAAAGTACCAACGATAGTGGTGCGTAGCAATAGATGCCATGAAACACAAGGGGCCACATCATGAAAACCATTTATGCCGTAAATTCCGGCTGCTATTCTGACTATCATGTTGTCGCGCTGTTCTCATCAAAAGAGAAAGCGCAAGCGTTCATGACGGCAGTGCCGGATGATGACTACAACGAAATCGAGGAATTCCAACTCGATCCGCCGACTGCGGATCTTATCCGTCGCGGTTATTGGCAATGGCATATTCGCATGTTACGGGACGGAACTGTCGAACATGCCATGAAAGCTGACACCGCATGTTCTAGCTATACGCCTACGCCTTACCATGCGATATGGCGTCGTTCGCAAACTATGCATCCGCCGTACACGCGGCCTGATTGTTTGCAATCAACCGTCATGGCCAAAAACGAAAAGCACGCCATCAAGATCGCCAACGAGCACCGTGTGCAACTCATTGCAACTGGGCAATGGGATTAAGTTTTCTTCAACCGTAACCAAAAGGAGCAATTCCACATGCAACTCACCATTGATCTGAGCACCACCGACGAAGCCGGTGCTCGCAAGGCCATCGCCATGATCCAGGCGTTCTATGGCATCGAATCCGACAAACACGCCGAAGATGACGCATATCGTCGTGGTATGCAGGCCGCACGCAACGCAACCGCAGCGGCCGCCGTGTCGAGCGTGCCCGCCCCTTTGGCCCAACCGGCAGCCACTGCCCCCTCTACTGTGGTTGTCGAGCCCAATCAGATTGCCCCAGGGGTTCCGCAGGTTACTTCAATCTTGACACCCGCGCAGCCGGCCCCTGTTCTGCCCACCGTGCCCGCGGCGACTGCCCCCACGGCACCTGCGGCCCCCACGACCCATGCAAGCGGCGTGGCGATTGACAAGGCTGGCTTGCCGTGGGACGCGCGCATTCACTCCAGTAGCAAGGCGATCAATGCTGACGGCACCTGGCGCAAGCGTAAGGGCCTCAACGACGAGGGCCTGGTCAAGCGCATCGAGGCCGAGTTGCTGGCCGCCATGGCGGTGCCTGTTGTTCGGGAAGAAACCGCGCAAGACTCTGCTGATTCATGGAACGCCGTGCTGGCTGCCCCTGTGGCTACACTGACTTATGATGATCCCCGCAGGTCTGTAACGATTCCGATTCCTACCGCGAATGGCGAGATGCCCGCTATTGTGCCGAGCATTCCCGCTCCGACGGAGGTGCCCGTTGTGGCCGTCCCTTTTACGGCACCACCCTTGCCGGCCGCCCCCAGCCAGGCGCCTGTCGTTACGATGCCGACCCCTCCTGTGGCGGCTTCTTCTGCGACCCCCACTGATGCTCCGGCAATCCCCACAGCGGCCCCCACCACGCTGGCTGAGTTGATGCCCCGCATCACTGGCGCCATGATGACCGGCGCGCTGCCTGGAACGGCCCTGCTCGATGTGGTCAAAGCGCCGCCGTTCGGCATCCCTGACCTGCCAACACTGGCCCACCGTCCCGACCTGATCCCGCAAGTGTGGTCGGTGCTGCAACAAACCTATCCGGGGGTGTTGGTGTGAGCACGGAACGTGACACGGGCGGGCCTGCGTTTCCGGTCAGCACGTCGAATCCAAATGACGGTCACCAAGATGGTCATCACACATGGCAATTTCCTGGCATGACGCTGCGCGACTACTTTGCGGCAAAGGCGATGCAGGGGATTGCGGCGCGTGGCGTGCCAAATAACAAGGGTGATATTCTGCAATTTATTGCCGAGGACGCCTATCGTCTGGCCGATGCGATGATGGAGGCACGCAAATGAGCGACGGCCAACACGCATTCCTCCCACCCAGCGCCGCACACCGTTGGCGGCGGTGCCCCGGTAGTCCTAAAATGGAAGCAGCACACCCTGATCTGGGCGACAAGCAAGAGGCCGAAGAAGGTAACGCTTGTCATTGGATCATGGCGCAAATGCTGACGCTCACAGCGCCCACTGTGGTTGCCGGTGCCGTGAGTCCGAACGGTATCACGGTGACGCAGCAGATGATCGACGGCGCGCGTATCTTTGCAGACGATGTGATCGGAACGCTCGGTCCGTCATGGCCAGCCGTTGCCAAAGTCGAGCGCCGAGTGAAAATCCCCCGTGTGCATCCGACGCACAACTGGGGCACACCGGACTGCAAGGCGTGGTTCAATGAGCACCGTCTGCACATCTGGGACTTCAAATGGGGCTTCGGTGTAGTCGAGGTTTTTGAGAACGACCAGTTGATCGACTACGCGGCCGGTTGCCTGACGGAACAGAACGAACGGCGCGCTGCTGCCGGTCTGCAGGCCATCTCCGAGTCCGACATCGAGATCGTCATGCGCATCATCCAGCCCCGCGCCTTCCACCCGGACGGCGTAGTGCGGGAATGGCGTGTCAAGGCGACCGATCTGCGCGATCACATCTTTGCCCTGAGCATGGCGGCCGACGAGGCATGTGGCGACAACCCGCAGTGCAAACCGGTGGCGTCTGCCTGCGAAAACTGTTCGGCGCGGCATGCGTGTGAGGCGTTACAGCGCGCCAGTTACCAGGGCATGGACATCGCGCGTCGTGCTCACAGTATCGAGATGACGCCGCTGGCCATGGGCCTTGAGTTGCGCCTACTGCGTGAGGCACGCGGTCTGATCGAAGCACGCGAGAGCGGCCTTGAGCAGCAGGTCGAATCGCTGATTCGTAGCGGCCAGCGCGTGCCCCATTGGACGATGCGGCCAGGCCAATCCCGCGAGAAGTGGCTGGAAGGCAAGGATGTGGAAATCATTGCTGTCGGCCAGATGTACGGCGTGGATGTCGCCAAGCCGCCCGAGGCCGTTACGCCTGCCCAGGCCAAGGCAAAGGGCATGCCCGCTGACATCGTGGCGGCCTACTCGATGCGCCCGCATGGCGTCATGAAACTCGCGGTCGATGACGGCAGCGATGCGCGTATGGTGTTTGGCAGGAGTACGACATGAATCAGGTATGGGTGATCGCCAAAAAGCAAAACGAAACCTATGGTCATGGTGATTTCGGAACCAGTCTGAAATTGCCGCGACTTGGACCTTACGACACCGGAAACTTCCATCCGTACTTTGATACCGAGGCCGACGCGACAGCGTACATCGAGTCACTGCAATTTCATTACGATCTTGTTGCCGTGCCGCTTGACAAAGCCGTAATACCGTGTAATACTGTAAATTCAACCAACCTGGAGTAATCCCAAATGTCCTCTCAATCCAATCAGTTCCTCACCCCTGTCGGCCGCCTGGTTCAAGGCGATCCGATGGACCCGCAGACCAAAGACCAGCAGGGCAACCCGCTGACCATCAAGACCGGCCCCAACATCGGCCAGCCGACGCAACGCTTTTTCATCGCCTTGGCGTTTCCGAAAAACGATCCGGGCTTTGCCGCACTGCGCGCGCAGATGGTGCAGGTAGCACGCACAGCGTGGCCGCAGTGGTTCGACGCTGCCGGCAATTGCACGCACCCCAAGTTCTCATGGAAGATCATGGACGGCGACGGTGTGGACGACAACGGCAAGCCCAACAACACCAAGGAAGGTTTTGCTGGCCACTGGGTCGTCAAGTTCTCCAGCAGCTTCCCGCCCAAGTGCTTCTATACCGGCCGCTACAGCCCGCAAGACCAGATCCAAGACAAGATGGCCATTCGCCGCGGCTACTACGTGCGCGTCGGCGGCACGGTCGAGAGCAACGCCAATCCGCAGAAACCCGGCCTGTACGTGAACCTCAACATGGTCGAACTGGTGGCGCTGGGCAAGGAAATCGTCAGCGGCCCGGACGCTGCTGCGGTGTTCGGCGCAGCCCCTGCACCCGTGCTGCCGGCCGGTGCGATCGCGTTGCCTGGGCAGCAGCCCCCTTTCGCCTCGCCCCAGGCAGCAGGCCAGGTGCCTGGGTTTGCCGGTGCGGCCGCGGGTATGCCTCAGAACATGACTGGCAATGCGGGCTCTGCCGCGATGCTGAGCGCCGCCGTACCCGGCGTCGTTAGCGCACCCGCACCGCTGCCGGTCGCCCCCGCCCCGGCCTTCACTGCCCCGCCCACTGTGGCCGCCGCACCTGTCTACCAGATGACGGCCAAGGCCAACGGTGCCACGCGTGACCAGTTCATCGCATCCGGCCAGGGCTGGACCGACGAACTGCTTCGTCAACACGGCTACATGCTCTAAGGGGAACCCGCCATGGCAACAACCAAAGCCACTGGCGGGGCTCGCAAGGGCGCCCGCCAAACCAAGCGCGAGTTCGATGCGATGATCACTGCTCGCACGACCAAGAAGCAGAAGCGTTACTACACCAAGAGCCTCGGCCCGGTGTGGCTGCGCGAGAAGATCGACGGTGAGATGGTGGTGCCGAAATGAGCCGCGACCGCAGGATCGGCCGTTTCCGCATTTCCATGCGACTTATCGAGCGTTTCGACACGGATGTGAAACGGGTCATGGGTCAATGCATTATCACAAGGGCCGATTATCTGTTTTCCTGTGATGCTATCGAATACGTAGCAATCAGCGAACATTTCAGGGAATTAGATGAAGGCGAAATTGCCCCCGAATACGCATGGATATTCACGTCTGACGGTGGCATGACGTGTACCGAACTGCCCTGGTGACTCTGTGACCTTCATCCCCCCACCGCCCCCGCCAGCCGCAAAGCCAGTGTTGATGCTCGACACCGAGTGTTACCAAAACTACTGGCTTTGCGCGTTTGACGACGGCACGTACTTTGAGATGACCGAGACCCAGCCGCTGGATGTGGCTGGGTTGGCGGCCAAGCTGCGTACCTGCAAAATCGTCACCTTCAACGGCAACGGCTATGACATGCCGATAATTTGCCTGGCACTGCAGGGCGCCACCACATACGACCTCAAGGCTGCGAGCAATCGCATCATCGTGGATGGCGTGAAGCCTTGGGATATTTGCCGCGTGTTCGATTGGATCGACCACATCGACTTGATAGAGGTGAAGCCTGGCCAGGGCTCGCTCAAGGCCTACGGCGGCAAGATGCACTCGCGCAAACTGCAGGACTTGCCGATTGAGCCGGATGCGTGGATCACCGATGACCAGCGCGAGGTGCTGCGCGCATACTGCTTCAACGATCTGGTGACTACGCGCGATCTCTATGACGCCATGCAGACGCAGCTTGCTCTGCGAGTTGACATGAGCGCCGAGTACGGCGTGGACCTGCGCAGCAAGAGCGATGCGCAGATTGCCGAGGCTGCCATGCGCCAGGTGCTCGGCTTCAAGCCCGTAGCGCCCTATATTGCCCCCGGAACACAGTTTTATTACCGCCCGCCCCCGTGGATGCGGTTTGTGAACCAGCCGCTTTTGGAGATGCTGGAGCAAAACCCCTTCACCATCACACAGGCAGGCGGTGTGCAGATGACCGACACCCTCGCCAACACCGTCATTCGCATCGGCGGCACGGCGTACAAGATGGGCATCGGCGGGCTGCATAGCATGGAGAGTTGCATCTGCCATGTGACCGATGAGGCGCATGAGATCGGGGATTGGGATGTCAACTCCTACTACCCAAATTTGATATTGAATACTGGCATCTACCCGCAGCAGATTGGCCCTCGATTCTCGGAGGTGTACCGGGGGTGGATTGACACGCGGCTAAAAGCAAAGCATCGTGCGTCCGAATTGAAAGCGGAAATCAAGACACTTAAAGCCAAGATTGCGTCTTTGCCAAAATGACCGTATAATTCAAACTTATGGCAAAATATAGACGCGACACCCCGTACCACAAGCGGTTTAAGCCGGTGCATGAGTTCATCGTGTCCACGCACCCGCTTTATCAAGTGTGGAACAACATGATTGGGCGTTGTTGCAATCCCGATAACGGTAACTACGCAAACTACGGAGGACGTGGGATCGCTGTGTGTGCCGATTGGCGGCATTCGTTTGAGCGGTTCGCGCTTGACATGGGCATGCCGCCGTCCGACCTACATTCGCTGGACAGGATCAATAATGAGTTGAGCTACTGCAAGGAGAACTGCCGATGGGCGTCCCGTTCCGAGCAGATGCACAACCGGCGCAAATTCAAGTCAAACACGACTGGATTTACTGGCGTCGTTGCCGCAAAGAACGGGCGGTTTTCGGCGCGGTATGACGACGACAAAGACCGATACCGCCTCGGTAACTTTGGCAGTGCGCAAGAGGCTGCCGCGTATCGGGACATCTTTATCGCAATACTGGCGATAGACAAAGAGGCGGCTATGCTGATGACGGAACGCCGTGCACGATACGACAGCGCCACGGGCGTTCGTGGCATCTCAGCGCATTCCGATGGCGGGTTCATTGTGCGCAAGACAATCGGCGGTGTGCGTAAGTACCTTGGTTACAGAAAAACATTCGATGAGGCGCTGGAGCTATGGAGCGAGCACAATTAGAGTCGCGCTTGGCAGAACTTGAGCGCGAGTTTTCCCGCGAGAAGCGGGTGGCCGATAGCTATAAAATTTTGGCAAACGGCACCTTTGGCAAGCTGGGCAACGTGTGGTCGATCTTCTACGCCCCGAGCGAGATGATCCAAGTGACCGTGACTGGCCAACTGGCGCTGCTCATGCTGATCGAAATGCTGGAGATGTGCGGTATCAGCGTCATCTCGGCCAACACAGACGGCATCATCCTCAAGACGCCCCGTGCGCTGGCCGCCCAACGTGACTCTATCTTGCGCTGGTGGGAAGCGACCACGGGGTTCGAGACTGAGCGCACGGACTACCGGCTGCTGGCCCAGGCTGACGTGAATACCTATTGCGCCATCCAGCCAGACGGCACAGTGAAGCTCAAGGGCCGGCTGGCGCCGCCCGAGCCAGGACCCAGCGGCTGGCCCAACCCCACCGGGCAGGTTTGCGTGGACGCCGTAGTGGCCTACCTACGCGACGGTATGCCCCTGGAGGAAACGATCTACAACTGCACCGACATCCGGCAGTTTCTGCATGTGCGCGCCGTCAAGGGCGGTGGATCATGGTGCCCTGACGGTCATCTGCCACCGAGCAGCAAGGTGACGCAGAAGTTCATGCGTGAGCGCCTGGGCGGCGGGCCGTGGTTCGGCACGCCCAAAGACGCCGTAATCGCCGCCTATGACGATCTGGTGGCCCGCAATGATGCCAAGCGCCAGTATCTGGGTAAGGTGGTGCGCTGGTACTATGCGCTGGCCTGCCGTGGCGCTATCGTGACGCCCACAGGTGGGCAGGTGGCCAAGGCCGAGGGCGTGCGCCCGCTCATGGAATTGCCGGACGTGATGCCGACCGATGTGAACCGCAGCAAGTACGTCGAGGATGCTCGGGCAATGCTGGCTGAGATTGGAGTTCGATATGACCGCTTATGAACTGCCTGCCGGCTATGTCCGTGTTGCCTTGCGACCTGGCAACACGATCATTGCGTTCGGTCCAGGAATGCCCGTGATTTTCTATGACGACACCCGCAAAGCATGGAGGCCGCTCACTGCGGTGAAATCATGACCGTCGATGAACTGTTCCCGCTTCCACCCGGTCCTCGGCCTGTCGCGCGCCGTAGCCCCTACGATTCGCTATTTCAGCGTCTGGTGGCTAACAGTGAGGCCGACCCCGATAACCCTCGCGCATGCTGGGTATGGATCGGCAAGGTGCGTTCTGGTGGCAGCCACGCCTATCCGCATGTCAATGTGTGGCGCGATGGACGTGTTAAGACGTTCAAGGCCCACCGCGTGATGATGGAGGAAGTGCTTGGCCGGCCGCTAGATCCTTGGATCGAAGTTGACCATCGGTGCCACAACACGCTCTGTATCAATCCCGACCACTTGCGCGAGGCGACGTTCGTGGAGAACCAGAACAATCGCCGTGGCTATCGACCAGTCACTTGCCAGAGCCGCGACTGACGAACCAGTAGGCAAACGCCGTGGACGCCTGCGCTGTGACCCAGGCAAACGCCTGCATGCCGGCCTCGAACCGCTGTGCCTGCGTCATGTCGCCCCAGCCGTCCGTCATGTGACGAATCAGCAGCCAGTTCAAATACAACGCGGCGCCAGCCAGCAGCACTGTGAGCACCGGACGGATCAGTTTGTTGAACACACTGGCCCAGACCAGCAGGAAGCCCCATTTGCCGGCTGCCTTGATGTCGTCGGCCGTCACACGCTCAGCGCCTGCTATTTCGCCAATGGCGCCCATACGGGCCGTCTCGAACGCAGCCTCACCTTCGATGACAGCAATCTCTTTGCGGCCAGCGGCCTCGGCTTGGGCCACCGCCAGATCCTTATCGCGCATCGTGGCATCGTGATCCCAGCGAGCACGTTCATGGTCGAGTTCCAGGCGCTTGACATCCACATCAGCCTTGCGGTTGAGGATGGCGAAGATGCCTCCGATGATGCTGCCAAAGGCTGACGAGCCCAGCAGGGCAATGATGGATGCGATCATGATGTGATCTCCAAAGTAAAGGGTTCGTCGCCGGCCCATTGCATGAAACGACGCAGCGCCGGCCGGCTGACAAGCACCGCACGCTGCATTTTGCCAGAGACGTTGATCATGGTGCCGCGACGTTCTCCAGGCGCGATACAGCCCTGCAGCTGCGTCGTCCAACCCTTGGTGAGGTCTCCAGCAAGGTTGGCGCTATGAATCAGCACAGCGGAGCGCCCGGGCACATTTTTGACCTCGTAGACGCGACCAAACTTCGGGCTGCCCACAATGGCGCATTCATAGCGCCCTGGCGGGATGCAACTGATCTGGCGCTGGTTATCGCGCCATGGCAACTCGATCGTGTAGACCTGCTGACCGTCGAAGCGCAGCGTGCCGTATGTGCCCTCGTCCGAGGACGGCTCGCGCTGCAGTGTGGCCAGCTTCATTTGAGCCTCAACCACGCGGCTTCGACAATTACGGCTATTGCAACACCGAACGCGATGTATGACCACAGGAATGACCAATCGATCTCGGCGGCAATGATGACTTCATTGATCACTTTGCAAGGCCCTTCGACGTGAGATCAACTTTCTTGTTGACCCCGGTTCGTTCCATAAGAAGTTCCATGTACAACTCGACACGCTTGAGTGTCTCCATCGTGACCATGGTACCCTCGATCCTGGCCACATCCTTTTGCAACTGGACGATGGCTGTGTCCTGCACGTCGAGTTTTCGGATGAACGCCTGCTGCGACTCGTACATGCGCCAGATAAAAATGAAACAGCCGAGCACAAGTGCTCTAACACCCCAGTCGATAAACTGGTTGATGCGCTGCCGTGCCTTTACGTTGTCCATTTCATCATCGGCCTTCATGGTCGCCTCGCTAAAAAGAAGTCGTTGGTGATTTCATGACCGAATGATACAGCCACGGACGAAAACAGGGCTGGGCCAAAACTGCCGGCAGAATCAAGAAATCGTGCGGCCACAGCCTGATTGCAGAACCACCGTCCAGACTGCGACCACTGCATTGGCCACGCTGTCGCAAAGGCACCTCGCAGATCATAGGGCTCGCCATCGTGCTCGGCGAACCACTCCGTGCTAGCCTGCACGCTCCATGCTGGCACGTCAATGATGCGCCAGTGGCCTTCTGCAAGCCTGACGCCGCTCTTGGTGCGAACCCCGTTCTTTGACCCCGTGCGCAGGCTTCCTTCGCGGATGCTGGCGCTGGCGATCGTCACCGTGCCGTCAGAGTGCTCTGCGTGGATAGCCTCCACATGGGTAACCTGGGCGAAGTTGCCTTTCTGGCCCAGACGTGTGACTGCCCAGCCGAGTCTTGCCGCCAGCGTGTCACCACTGTGGTCGCCGATGTAGAGGGCTATTTTCATCAGATGTGCTTTCCGCTCGGGTCGGCGGCGTCCAGGATTAACGCAAATCGCACGGCAAATGCCTGCCGCCAGGTGTCGTGGTGCTTTGGCTCGTATGCGTACCGCTTGAGACGTCCTGTTACAAGCTCTCCCCACCATGCAGGGAAGTCAAGAAGTGGCGCCGACAGAGCGATGTTCATCAGCCAGTCCAGCAGCACGGCAGGCGGCAGAACAACGGTGTAGCCAAGCCACTTCATCGGAGCTGGCGCCAAACCGTCATCTATAGCGCGCTTGAGGTTCATCACCGCGAGGTAGTAAATATACAACACGTAGATTCCGACGATATATGCAAGTGCAAATTTCATGGCCGCTACTCCGCATCAATAGCCGCTAAGGCGGTCCGTGCATCAGAAAGAGCGCGATAGGTCACGTTGTCAATGTATGCTTGCCCTACAGTGATGCCAAGCCGCTGACGCTCGCTCTCAAGCAAGGCCCAGTCCTTTTCCAGATGGATGAGGTTGAAACAACCTATTAAGTCGAGTATCTGGCGGCGACGTTGCTCTTTGGATGGAGGCGCAATAGGCAGCTTTCTTTGTTCAAGAAGAAGCGCTAATTCTTCCTCTGTGATTTCGACACACCCATCCGGCAAACCAGCAGCAGAGTTCGCCCTGAATGTGTCGTTGTTTGGTGCTTTGAAGATCGGCATGATTTCAACGGACAATTTGTACGCTAACCCAGCGGGTATCTGTTGGCGTTCCAGACGATCTAGCAATAGTGTTGATCTTAAGTGCCGAGGCAGTTGGTAATGTATCGTAATCGACACATCCCATATATGCCTCGGTTCCAGCGTTGTGCTCGGTAGTGATGGATGCCGAATAATTTGCATCACTCATTGGCGTCGCAAAGTTGATCGTATAGGTGCCGTTAGTATTGCGAGTCACGCTTGTAACATTTCCCCCTGCCGTAGGCGCATTTGTGCCAGCCACAGTGCCATCAAATACGCACCATGCCCGAATACGATACGTGGACGTATCTGCTACTACAGGAGTCCCATCGGCTTTCACGATATGCACTTTGAACGTACTGGTCGTGATGGCCTCAAACTCCAACTTGTCGCCCGCCATTGTGGTGTAGTTTGTGGCACCATCAACGGCGAAGGTTGCGCCATTGGTAATGATGGTCCCGGCAATCGGATACAGGGTACGCCGCGCGCCGGCCTGGGGGGCGTTCGCAATGGCAGTGATCGTGACAGCAGCTCCTGTGCCGTCGATCACATTGGGTTGCGCCCACAAGTCCATCGTGGTGGCATGCATGGCAACAGTGCCACGCGCCTCATTGATAGCGCCAGTAAAAGTGGCACCAGCAGTGCCCGCGACAGCAAGCGCCGTACGTGCATCGGCCGCAGTCCCTGTCGATCCGAATAGACCGTTCAGATAATCCCAGACTGCGCCAAATCCAGTACGGCCTGTCGCGTTGCTAGGCGCACTAGCCCCAGTCCCGGCAATACTATCTCTTGATGGAAGGGCTGACATAATTTACCTCGCTTTCGCAGATTCTAATAGCCTTGGATCGTCGCGTCTACAAGCGATGCAACGGGGGTATTTGTGTCATTAAATGCTCGAATCAGTGGGCCGAGCGTGGCATCCTTGTCTAAGATGCGCACTCCGATCGCATTATTGCCATCGTCCTGCAGCGTGATCTGCACATTCTTAATCACACGGTAGGTCTTTGTGATGGCCAGTCGCGCGCCGCCAGAGACAATAACCTGATCATCTATTGTCTCAACAACATCGACGGCATCGACCTGCGGGGTCAGTTCGATAATCACGCCTTGCACGCTTCCTGCCGCGACTGTGACTCTAAAGAATATTTCCTCGGTGGCACGAATTTCAATAGACCCTGGCCACACCGTCCAAACGCCAGGTGAGCCATATAAAGGTTCTGTATCAGGCCCGTACAATAGGTCATTGTCGGCACCGTAAAAAGCAGATTGGTCATCGCGTCGATACTCGATAACGAACGGCCCTTGAATGTTGTGTTGAAGCAATAGCCGATCGCCCGCTACGGAAAGTCCTTCCGGTGTTACGATTGAAAATTCATATTGCAATTCGGCGTAAGTCGAAGTCGGATACAACGGTTCGGTATCAGGTCCATAGAACGGCTCAGTGTCAGGCCCATACAGAAGATCAGTTGCATTTGCTACCAGTTCTCCGGCAATAACGCTACCTCCAACTATGGTGCCAGCAAACACTGGCGCTTGCGGCCATTCGATCAGCAGATTTGTGGCGATCTGATCCCCGAGCGAAAGCACGATCTGAGCGGCGCTCGTTGAATAGTTACCGCTGGTATCGATCGCCTTGATCAATAAGGTTACGGTGCCGGATGGCCTTGCTGCACCCATCGACCATGGGGATGCTAGAAGTAAATCGCTATGCATTGGCGTGGCAGATTCCCACCAAGCATTCTGGCCATAGTTGAATCGCACTTCATAGCCCGCTAAATCAAGATCGGCAATCTCGTCCCAATAAAGCGTATCGCCGTCGATGCGGAAGTTCGTCACGTCTGAGGGTGGTGCTGCTTTACCGAGCAGAATCGCAGTGGCAGTGGCTGGCGCACTTTCACGCGCATCATTAACAGCGACAACACGTACTTCAATCGTGCCGACAGGGCTATCCAATAGCGACGCGGTCGTACCCGCGACATCGGGCAAGAATGACCATTCTCCAGTACCAACACGCCATGACACCCGATAGCCGGCGTTGGCTGCTGAGTAGTTCCACGTCACATCCATGCGGGTGCGAACGATACCCTGCGCCTCGACCAATGTCTCGGATATAGCTACTCCAGTTGGCGTCGTCGGATCGGCGAACAGGCTTGGAAGCTGCCAGGCGGAGAGTGGGGCGGGAACAGTGCCTTCGTCTGCGTGATGAACATATTGCGCGCCGCTGCCGTCGATATACTCTCCGACAAACGACATTTCAACCTGATGACCGCGCGGGCGCGTTCCCAGCACAACGGCAAGTTGACGGTATTCAGTGGCGATGCCGAAACTGAAATGCGTGCGTTCCTCGCGTGATCCTGTGTAGGGTGTCATATCTGGCGCGACAGCAAATACGACCTCACGCGAGGTTGCGCCTGCGGTAACAACCCACGGGCCACTGAACCCACCATCACGCTTACGCAGCGCCATGTAATGCGTTCCGACACCGAACGTGACTGGCTCCGACAACGTGGCCGTCAAAGTGCCAATATTCCACGCCGTGATTTCACCGAATTGAGCAGCCGTCAATCGCTCACTACCGATAGACACCAGATCACCGAAGGTCGGGATGAAACCCTCCATCTCGGTGGTCAACGTGATCGGCTTGCGACGATAGCGGTTGCAGGCGGCGATATACATCCCTTCGCGCCATGCCTGGTTACGGTCGGTGACTCCGAACAACTGCACCTTTGCTGGCGTACTCTCAGTGCTGCCTGGAAGGCTGGCGACCACACGGTCCTGCGCCCATATCTCGGCATTGAAGAACTCCACCTCAACCGCATCGGCAGTCTCAGGGGTCGGCATGATGTAATCGACCTTGAGACTGCCCTTCACGGTATTGCGCGGCGTGAACATGGCCACGGGTGTGATTTGTTCCTGATCGCGAATCACATACACCATGCCACTCTGTTGAATCGGCTTGGCGCGGCCCGCACGCGCGATTTGCTGCAGTGCTTCCCAAAAGGTCATTGCGTTGTCAAACCGCGCATCAAAATGATCACCACGTAATGCCCATGTCGCATCGAGAACTAGCAGATCGTCAAGCGGTAACTTAACGTCTGCAATACGAGCCCCATAATCAGTATTACGGCAAGCATCGGCAATTGCCCATGCGATACTGCGCGTTGCGGTCGGGGCGCTCCAAGTCGTGCCATTCCAAATCGGCAATTTACGTGTGGCAGTCACATTCACCTTGCGACTCGATGCCTGGCTGACGTTGTTGGTGGCGCGAGTCCGCATAGCCAGCATCGTGACGTTGCCATAGGCTTGCGAGCCCGGAATGTATGAACGCAATCCGGCCCAATCAAGTTCGTGCCCTGCTCGGGTGGATTCGTCCTTGATGTCGTCACGAACCAATTTGACCTCGTAACGCGAGGTCACCACGGCGTAGCGGAACGACACTCGCTGTGGCGTATTGGTGGCCGCCGTTATAGTTTCTGTTCCAAGTACCGCCCATGCTCCGAGTGGAGCGCCTGCATTATCAATCTCGCGTGCCGACACGGTGAACGTAACGCTTTTTGATGCAAAGCTGCCGTCGCTGTTGGCGTAGTAGAGTCCGCGTGGACACACCATATCCACTGCGATGTAGTTTGCAGTGATGCCCGCTCCAGTGGCCACAAAGGGGCCAAGTTCGACCCCTGTCAAAGCCTCTTGGCCAGAAACCTCTCCGCTCGTTACCACATTGGTTGGAAACAGTGTCACCGAGCCGCCCGGGCCAATTACCTCGTAAGTAACCTCGTCATAGACGCTGATCAGCGTTTCCTCGAAGCGAATACTCTCAATGTCATACTCACCTTGGCCAATGCAAAAAAGTTGGTACAGATACTGCTCATTGCCGGCGAAGTCACCATAGGGTTGCGCAGCGAAATCTGGATACGAAATGTGCCGTCCGTATTGGACTGGAATCACAGATCCAAGGCGCGCGGAATTTCCCTGTGCCTGGAGGCTATACGTAGGGCTTGGTGCCGCGATACTTGCCGCTTGCTGGGGCGTCGGTGCTTTCGGTGGCGGCAGCACTGCATTGATCAGTGCCATGCCACCAATGGTGATACCCGCCTCCAGAATGGCAAGTCCAGTTGCTGACCCGAGAAACATCCCTCCGCCGAGAGCGTAGGATAACTGGCCGGCCAGCATAGGGGCATAAACGAGCAACGCAAGCGTTGCGATTGTGGCTAAAGGATTCTTGCCACCTCCCTCGCCACCACCACCTTTCGGCAATGTGATGAACTCCAACACATCGCCATCCTGCAGTCGAGTGCTCGACCATTGCTGACGCAACACGTACTGCCCGTTGTGGCGACACACGAACGGAAGCGTCGTCTTTGGGGCGAGTTTGTCGATACGCCGATGGCGGCAGACGGTTTTTACGACACGGCCGCGCAGCGGGTAAAAGGGGTTCTGCGTGATGACGACCGTCGCTTGCATTTAGCCACCCATGAAACGGTAGAACTCAATCGGATTCCAGCCAAGCCGGCGCAATGCTTTGGTGGAAGTGCTCACAACGCCGATTCCTGGCGCCGCATGGAGTATTTTGCCACCATCTACGTCGATCCACACTCCCACATGATCGGCCGCATTGCCTTTGTAGACCAACACGGCGTCACCTTCGACGGGGCGGGTGACCGGAACCCACCTGGCGCGCTCAGGGTTGACCACAAACTCCGTGCGCACCACTGCGCGATCGTGCGCATCCACACTGATGACCGGAAGCATTCGACTAAAGTGCTCACGCTGGACATGCCTCACGAATGCCCAGCAGTCGAATGCATCCGGCCCCTGCGCGCCGCTCTCCCACGGCAGGCCAATGTAGCGGACGCTCCAGTGGTTCACCGCACCAGCCCTGGAAAACGGGTCGCCGTGTATTCCTCGAACGGGAATCTGCGGTTCGTATAGTCGCCGACCATGGCCTTGGCAGTCACTGTGAATTGATCGGCGCTCACGCTCGTCAATGTCATGGTCAACGGCGGGTTCATAGCCGGCGCGCTCGTGTCGCCGCTCAGATAGGGGCGGTAGGTCACTTCGACCACATCGGTGGTCTGGATGGCCCGATTCATGGCATCCTCAATTTCCAGGCTCACGTTGTCGATGCGAATGGTGATCTCGGGGCGTGCGTCAGGGCCGACCTCGGGAAGATCGAGTTCAAAGGCATAACCGGTGAACACCACGGCTTCGCCAGGATTTGCCGGCGCATCCGCTTCAAGCGTAGCCGTCAAATTAACGTAATCGCGCACTACGCGGATCGGGCTCGCAAATGATGGGTGACGAAACTCCAATGTGTGGTAATCGACCACATCGTTTGGGGCCGATGCGTAGGCTTCTTTGATGGCTTGCGAAAGGCTGACATCAGGCACTGCGCACCTCCACATCGGCAGTTACTGTCCAGATCAGGCCGCCACTGGCGCTTGCTTGATAAGGGCCAATGAATTTGAATTCGACGTTGCTCAGACCACCATCGCCGATGTGCAGTGCCAACGCGACCCATGCGGTCCCGCCATCGGCTTCGGCCGAGCTATCAAACCATGCGCGATAGATGGCCATCTGTGCATCAGTGAGCACCCATGTTAGTGATAAGCGATCATTGCGTGCCCGCGTGCGGCGGCGCACCCTAGCAGCACCGACATCCATTTCAGTGCGTAGACTCGGGTCCACGGGTTTGAGCATGTAGCCACGGGCCACTGGCTTTGGCAAGGTTGCGGGGTATCCCATCAGTATGCTCCTGCTACACGATTGACACCGAAGGTGCTTTGCATAGCGCTTGCCACCTCTCCACGACCGCTACGTACATCGGCAGCTACCGCTTGCTTGGCAATACGAGCAACATACACGTCGATGGTCTCGCCACCAGCGGTATTGCGCCGATCAACGGAGCCAGCTTTGTCCTGCGACTCGATGATATTGATGGTAGTGCCGCCCCCGCCACCAACTGCACGCACCCCAAGGTTGCCGTCAGGAGCCCGCGTGAGCGGCATGATGGCTTCGGGGCCGGCCTCGCCTGCCACGCCGCCTTTGGCGAAGGCGAAAAACGTGGGTTTATCGAGCACTTGATTGCTGTAGTTCGACAGGCTCGGGCTATTGACCACGCCCCCTGACGCAAACGGCAAAAAACTGCGAATAGCCGAGATGATTGATGCATCCCCACCCCCACTCGAATTTCCAAGAAATGCCTCGGCAAGCGGACCAGTAATGCGCTTTTGCACGCCGATACGGATCAGATCAGACACGATGCTGTCGGCCAACTTTGAGAATGACAACTCACCTGTTCGAGCAAATTCCACGAATGCATCTTCTGCGCCCTTGAATGCATTGGTCAGCAGATTCTCAACCGATGCTGCTGTATTGGCTACGCTGTCGGTGTAATTCTCCAGGCCGCGTGTGACGCCATTGCGCCAGTCGCGCTCGGCCTGTGTCTTGCGCTCGTATGCGCGACGAAAGGCATCGACCTCTTTGGTCTGGAATTCCTCAAGGACGGCCAAGTCATTGGCATACTTGGCGGCGATCTCGGGTGTCGGTGGCCCGGCAAGCGTAGCCAGTGTGAACGTGTTTTCCAGTTCGCGGCGACGTTGGATGAAGCGTTCCTCGACGGCGCTGATGCCCTGCAATTCACCGCGCGCGCGGTCGCCTCTACCGAACCCTTGCTGTTCGCGTGCGAAACCACGTTCAGCCGTGGCCAAGTACGACTCTGCGGCCTGGCGCGCCTGGAGGAATGAACGAGCAAGATTGTCGAGTGCGGCCTGTTGCTGAATGCCCAGAACGAACTGAGAGCCACCTGCCTGGATCAGCAACTCGTTGCGTTTCTTGACCAGTTCAACGATCTTCTTTTCGTTCTCGATCTGGCCAGTCGTGCTTCCGAGATTGGTTTTTTGGCGAAGCGCAATTTCCTCGTCAATGGCACGCTTCTGCGCCTCAGTGGTTAGTTCAAGGAAACTGCGACGTGCCTGGTAGTACTCCGACTCACCGAGCAAACCGGCAGCACGCACCGCTTCGACGCCTTTCTCGTTGACCGTGTAGGCGCGCAGTTGCTCGGACAGCGCCGACTCTATACGCTTGGCCTCAAGTTCCAACCGAGCCGCGGCCTTCGACTCGCCACCGTCCTTTTTGTCGAGCGAGATGCGGGCAGCATTGAGTTGGTCGTTGGCCTGCTTCTGGGTGATGGCACCGGCCCGCACTTCTTCGTTCAACTGGCCCTGCAACTTGAGCAGCGTGTTGCGTTTCTTGGCCTCGTCATCCAGATACTGCAATCCACGTTGGTCGAAACGTGCTTTGAGTTCGACGGCCTTGGCCGCCTCAAACTCGGCTTTCGCACGATCTTGCGCCGACTTGGCTGCAGCAGCTTGCGCCGCTTCGATGGCCTGCAGCAACGCGAGTTCAGCCTTCTGTGCGTCACTCAAGCCACTGAAAATGCCGCGGCCTGGGGCGCGCTTCTGTTCCAACTCAGCAATCCGCTGCCGTGTGGCTGTCAAGACCGACTCTGCAGTGGCAGGAACAGCATCACGACCGAACTCTTTGCTCAGATCGAACAGCCCCTTGAGCGCGTCCTTGATGCCAATGTAGGCGGCCTCGATGTAGCCGAGATTGTTGACGACTTCACCAGTGCGGCTCGTTACCGAATTCGCATAGGCTTCCTGGGCCACGCGCGCGGCCTCCACAGTGCGGCCCTGCTGCTCAAGCGCACGGATCTGTTCGTAGGTGGATGCGGTCAGGAATTTGGTAGTCTCGTTGAGTTTGAGCGCCGCCTTGAGCGGCTCGTCGCCCAACGACTTGAACTGCTCGATGGTTTTGTCCAGTCCGATGCCGAGCGACTTGTCCAGACGCACGGCAGCATCGGCGGCAAGACCAATCTCGCGCCCCGTGAGCCCAGCATTGACTGCCAGTGTGACGGCCGAGGCCGCCGCACCTTTCGTAACCTTGGCGTTATTCGCAATCTCGCCCGACAGTTCACGCAACTGATCAGTGGTCAGGCCGGCGTAGCGCCCGGTGGTGATCAGCGCCTTGTTGAACTCGTCGGTTTCTTTGGTACCGAGCGCATAGCCGGCGACCACGGCGGCAATCGCGCCGACAAGCACGGTGAACGGGTTGATCAACCCGAGCACGTAGCGACCCAGTGCCTGGGCGGCGGCACCGGCCGAGCCGAACACGTCCTTCAACTGGCCGCCCTGTTGCAGAAACACGGTGAGAGGGTTCGTTCCGCCTTGCAGCGACACCACGATGTCGGTGAATTGTGCCGGCACCTGGCGCAGCGCCGCGGCCGTCTGCTTGGCGGTGAGGCCGGTGGCGCTCAGATCCGTGCGCACGCCGTTGAGGCCGGCCTTGGCCGCTTCCTGGGCCTTCTTCACGGCCTCAAGCTGATCGATCAGCGGCTTGTAGACCGCCTCGGGCACACCGCGCTGCTGGGCCAGCAGGCGCTGATATTCGACCGTGCTGCGACCGCCCGCCTGTTCGGCAGCAATGACGCGCTGCAGGCTGTTGACGTAGGCTTTGGTGGAGCGGTCAAGTTTCTCGCCAGCGCCAGCACTTGCGGCGCCCAGGTTGTCCACGCTGCGACCGGCCTTGGTGGTCTCCCGCGTGACCACATCGGCCATGGTCTTGGCAGACGCGCCGATACTGCCGAACTCGGCCTTGGCCTGGCTCGCATCTACGGTGACTTCAATGTCGGGTTTTTGATTGGCCATGATCGCCCATTATGCCGAAGGCTGCGCCGCGCGCATAGTAGCTATTGCGGCTTGTTCCATGATCTGAATGTCGGCCAGCAATTGATCAAGTGCGTCGGCTTCGATTTTGCGATGCGCGGCCAGCGAGAACAGCACGTTGTAGTCGAGCCCGATTGGCCCGCCAGGGCCAGTGCGCCATTGCGTTGTCAGCGTGTTGAACACGGCCACCGATACCCAGCAATCAGGCCATACACCGACTTCCTGCGAGTAATCTTCGGGCTTGAGGCCGAGGGCCGCCAACTCGGCCGGGTTGGGTTCCGGCTCATAGAGCCGGGTGGCGACCTCGATCAGTTTCCCGAGCGCGGCCCGCTCTTGGTCAACTCGTTGAAATAGACCTCGCAGATGGCATTGAAGGCGCCCATGTAGCGCGTCACCAGCTTGCCGATGCTCTCGGCATCAAAGGCGTCGTCCAAGTCCCAGCCACTGGCCATGTCCATGATCACTTCCACGTCCTGGCGGTCAGTCAAGCCTTCCACGAATTCCTTGAACTGCTCGCGGTCGCGGTGCTTGAAGATGAACTCGACCGGCGCCGGCTTACTGCCTGCCACCGGGATATTGACCACGGATTTGAACGTGGGGGCGGGATCGAGGGTGAACTTGACTTTTGCCATGTGAAATTCTCCCTTTAGTCGGCAGGTGTGAAATCGACATACATCTGACGACCCGGCGTGAACTGCGCCGCGGCCTCCTGATTGATGGTGCCGATGTTGATTTCACCATACGGGGTCCATTTGAAGAACGAGTCGTTCTCAGGGCTGCCGCCTGTCACCGGCTGCAGCTTCACACTCTTGTTACCACCTTCGGACTCGGTGACGGAAATGACTTTGAATTTGGCGCGAACGTTCATGATGCTTCCTTATGATGATAAAAAGGCCCCGGGGCCGCTGTCGGTAGTCCCGGGGCAAGCTCCAACCGATGGCAAATCAGGTGGCGTAGCGAACCGGGCGACCCTGCAGCGAGAAGGTGGCAGTCACGCCCATGATCTGGTTCTTGGTCATGGTGGGGGTCTCGTTGAACGACACGTAGCCGTTGTAGAGGATCTTGGAGCCGTCCGGCAGCGTGGCACGCAGGGCGACCAGATCGCGGGCCTCGGCGGCGGCTTTGAGGGCGATATAGCCGGCCAGGGTCGGGTCGTCAGCGATCACCATGGTCATGGACATGGGCGACTGCTGGGTGGGCAACTGCGACTCGAAATCCTGCTCCAAGAAAGAGTAGGTCACGAACTGCTGCTCACCGCCACTGGAGGTCAGTTCCAGAATCTGGCTGATCTGCGTGAACGTGGTGATCTCGCGCAGCGAGCCGGTGCCCGAGCCGACCGGGTAATCCTCGGTGTCGGTGGTGTTGATGCCTTCGAGTTGTAACGTCTCAGGTGAGGCGGACCAGCCGGTCACACGGGCCACCCGGTTGTTGAGGCGAGACCACCCGCTGGTGACTTCCACATAGTCGCCATTGGCGAAAGTAGAACTGTCGGTCAGGGTCGCCGTTGCCGGATTGGCATTGGAAAGCGCCGACATCGTGACCGGCGTGCCATAGGCCGTGGCGAGGGCCAGGAGAACGCCATTGGGGAGAGAAACAGCCATGATTGCACCTCGAAGGTTAACGGGTAGCCCAGATATTAAAGTCTTGCTGCATTCCGCGCAAGTCCACGTCATCAGTGTACACCGATCGGGCGGCGCCGTCCGGTTTTCCCTGAAAAGTTGTCGCCAGCGTGATTGCTGACTCGACCGCCTTGATCTTCGTCTTGCTGTCCAACCGCGTGGTTGACCAGTATTCGACGCTGATCAGCGCATTCTCTTTGCTCGGCACTTCGCGGCCCAGAAATGTTGGAGCGTCGCCGCCAACCTGCGAGTAGGTGATGTAGGGTGGCACCGTACCGTTCGGCGCCACATCAGGAAACACCTGGGGGCAGACCGTCTTGAGCACAGTGAACAGGTCAGATTCGAGGCTCATTTCAGCGGCCCTCCATGCGGTCATTGATACGGCGCTGAATCTCGGCAATGGCGGCCAGCCGCGCCTCGGGCACACGGGCGATGGCGTTCTGCACAAAGCGGTAGGCCGTGGTGCGGAAAGGCGCTGCCAGCGGCACGTAATAGGCGTCCTTGACGGCCTGTGACGCGCGGCGTGATGGCTTCGGGTCACCCTGGCGCTCGGGCCGCACCATGGGCCGATAGATGCCGTCCTTGGTGACGTAATATTTGTAGCGAACGAAATGCCCCCACTCGATAAGGTTGCCGTGGGGCGCTTTTTTGTAGTTCCAGCTGATGCGGTACACAGCTTTCTTACCGTCCACGGACATCTCTGGCACGAACTTCTGGTAGATCGAGTCGCGCAGGTTGCCGCTCTTGGTGCCGATGCGCGACACGTTTTCTTTCACCTGATCGTAGAACACCTGTGCCGCGGCTTGGGCGGCCGGTCGCACCGCCTCGCCCACGGCGTCGCCCATCCTGGCCAGCAGGCCGTCCAGGGATGCGAAATTGACAGCTGCGGTCATTCCCATGGCGTCACTCGATCAACTCGCAGTCAAAGTCGGTCCACTCAAGGTTCATCTCGTTCGGGCGCACACCCGTGATGCGATAGGTTTTGCTCTTGTGCGTGATGCGATCGGCTGCCGTGACGTCCGTTCGGTAGCGTGTGCGAATCTCGCAGCGCACGACGCTCTTGAGCGCGCCAGCTTTCTCACCCTCAGTCGCCGAGTCATGGCGCACGCGCGCCCATGGTCGAGCAAAAGTTGTCCACGACTCGATGGGCTGACCGATCTCGTCCTGCGTACTGCCAAGCCGCAGCACGGTGATTTGGTGACGCAATTGCCCGATGTCCATCACATCCCCAGGCTGATGCGATATGGGGTAAGCAGCGACTGCACGCCGAGCGGCAATTCGTAGCGTTGCGTTCCGACAACAGACTGCCGGTTTTCGTAGAGATGGCCGATCGTGAGCAGCATGCCCTGGATGATGGCCTTGGGGCATGGATACGGATTGGGACTCTGGCCATCGGTCAAACCTGCCGTGACGGTGGCAATCACCGCATTGGGCGTCACCTTGGTGGCCGGCCACGCCTCTACCGGCGACACGATACTGGCCGGCCGCGTGTAATTGTCCAGTTCGTAATTTGCGGCGGTAACCGTCTGGGTGGCGCCATTCTGGTCGGTATACGTGATACTGCCAATGGCGGTCACTGGCCACAGTTGCGTGTCGATGATATAGGCCGGAAACTCGTCGAGCGCAACCGTGAAATCACGCTGGGCAATGGTCAGACCGGTGTATTTCTCGGCAGCCTCGCGCGCAGCCGTGATCAAATCCGTAATCAGATCGTCATCGGGATGCGTCGGGGGTGAGCCCTCTGTCTCCAGCTTCAAATGCTGACGCGCCCGCGCCAGCGTGATCAACTCTGCGGCGGGAGGTGCGACTTGTTGTGGCTGCTTCATCACTCGGCCTTTTCAGGTAGCATTGTGGCCACATCGAGTTCGGCCTGAAACAGTTGAGTTACTCGCACCAACACTGCGCCACCAGGGACAATAGGGTCAATTTCAATCCTAGAAACGCCTTTCAACGCGACGCCATCCACTAGAACCTTGGTTCCCTCAACAGTGCCATCGCTGATGATTTTTGCAGTCTGCATGATCGTTCCTATTTAAGCAATTGTGCCGCATTTTCCAGCGTATGGCGAGGGAAGCAGTCAAGGGCTGTCTGCCGGCTGCAGTTGAGCACCGGGACGCCCTCGGCGGCCAGATCCGCTGCCAGCATCGGGAACTTAGTACGCCACACCTCGAACGGCTGATGCTGCGACAGGCCGGTCGGATGCTGACCGAACCAATGGGCCTCGCCGCGAACACCAGCACCGCAATCCATGCCCAACAACACGATAGCGCGCGCGCCCCACAAATACGCCAGGTTGATCGCCTGGTAGCCGCTGTTGCCGCCCTGATGGATCACGCCTTCTCGGCCGAGTCCTGGGCGATTCTCGCTGCCAATGCGATTCACTCCGTATCGCCGCGCTGCGCCTTCGTCTTGCGTCCAGAGTTCACCGACAAACTGAGTTTCGACCGCGGCGTGGTGGTGGTCCCACCATCTGCCGTCGCAGGCATAGAGGACATCTGCGTGTGGTGCGAGTTGCCAAGAGTCATTGATGGCAATCGTGCTCCATCCATGGCGGGCCGCTTCTCGGCAGTCTGCGAGGGTGAGGCTTGGGCCGCTTGCGACGATGCAGGCGACTCGTCCCCACCAGCGACCAGCGGTGCGGTCTGCTGGGGCGTTGCGACGGTCGCCACTGTGGGGTCCACAATCTTGACGACACCGAGTGCCTCAAGGCGGTCGGCAGTCACGGGGTCAACAAAGCGGCGGGCCTTGCGTGTGACGCTGCCCAGCGCGAAGTCGGTGAAGTGGCTGGTGGCCACAATCTCTACTTGTTCCATTGCATGCTCCTATGCGACGTCAACTTCATAAAAATGTAGGTTGATGGCGATCGTCCGTGCCTGTCCTGATTTGTTGGTGGCGCGAATGAGATGTTTCTGACCGGCAGGAAATATTGTCTCACCGAAGCCGAGCCCTTGACCACCTGACGCGTGGCCTGCTGATCCTGCGGCGATGTATCTTTGTGGCAGCGCGCTTCCTGTGTCAGTAATGGTCGGCGTGCGATACGCCAAGGTTCCGGCCGTCAATACCGAGACCTGATTCATATTCGTTATCGGGACTGCCGTGCCATCAGCGGATGCAGTGACATTCTTGAACAACTGCAAGTATGCATCGCCGCCAACATCACAGGAATGCCGCATGTGCACGTTCGCCCCAGCAGGCGCCGTGAACAGAATATCAGCATTGGCCGAATCGGCAACACCTTCAAAAACATAACTCGCGGTGAACAGTTTTCCTCGATGAATCTGCGAATGAATTTCATCCATTACAGATAGCGCGAGCAGCGATCTATCGACATTAGCCACACTCTCGCCGTCGAAAATAATCGACATGACGCGACGTGCGAACGTGCCATCAAGTTGCTCAATGAGCTTGTCGAGTTTTCCGTCGAGAATCTGAAACGCTTGGTCAGGCATGTCCACTCCAAAAGTCAAAAACCCGCCCCAGCTTGTGACCAGGGCGGGTCGTTTTCATGGCGGATTAGATGGTGCCGCTGATGAACGCGGCCGGACGGTAGACCGTCAAAGCCAGGCGTTCTTCTGCCAGCAGGGTGGCCATGTTCTTCTTGAAGTTGTCACCGTCCTCCAGGCTGATCTGCACCGCAGCGTCCATGCGGTCCCAGATTTGGGCGCCCATGGTGAAGCCACCAACCAGGAAAGTGTTGGCAGCGATAGCATTGGTGACGACCACACGGCGGCCCCACAGAGTCGGGCCGGCCAGGTTCATGGGGTTGGCCATGATGTACTCGCCAGTGGTCGATTTGGTCAACTCGATCTGCTCCCAGTCTGCCGGGTTCAGCACAAAGGCGTCCATCATGTACTCGGACAGTTGACCCTGAGTGATGGCGCGACGCAGCGTGTCGATGGCGGTGTCGCCGGTCGTGGTGCGGTTGTAGGCCGTGAAGTTGCCGGAATCCAGAATGCCGGAGATGTTGCTGCCGGTACCGTCACCGTTGAGCAACTGGTCTTCTTCTTCCAGCTTCAGGCCGTACATCAGGCGACCGTTGACGTAGCTCTGCAGTTGCGGGGCGTCGTCCAGCACCTGGCGCGAGACCGGGATCCAGTGGGCCAGCGTCACGACCGGCGCATTGGCCAGCGTGAAGGTAATGCCGGATTCGGGCTTGGTCACGTTTTCACGGTTCGGGCTGGAATATTGCGGGCCAGCGTTGTTGGTGAAGACGTTTTCCTTGGCGAACTGGATCAGGTTGCTCGACGTGCGGCCCACCGGCAGCAGATCACGGATGGTCATCATGCGGTTCGGGTTGGCGACGATGCCGGGCACGCGCATGTCGGGCACCAGCGGCTGGTTCTGGCCGGTAGCGTTGACGATGGCGGTCTTGAGTTCCACACGGGCGAACTTGGAGCCACCAGACTGCATGGCCTTGAAGGCGTCAGATTTGGTCAGCACTTCGCCGGCAGTTTCCGGGTCTTTCTGCTGCATCTGCTCGTAGCCGGCCGCCAGTTTGCGTTCCAGGCCCAGGCACTTCTCGGTCAGTTCGCTCGCGGTTGCTGACAGCGTTTCGAGTGCGGCCTTGGTCTCGGTCTCCATTTTCTTGGTCGCGTCGAGTTCGCCATTGGCCTTTTCCATCCACGTTTTCAGTTCTCGCGTGGTGGCCAGCAGGGTGCTCTGGGTGTCGGCCAGGGCTTTGATCTCGGCCACATTCGTGGTGTCGCCGATCAGCGCCAGAGCGCCGAGGCCGGCCGCCCAGTCGGGATTGGCTGCAACGAGCGCGGGCACGTCCACGCCGAAGGCTTGGGCGGCAAAGCAGACGCCGATCAGCAGCAGACCGAACAGCGCGCGGGGGTTCATCAGGTACTTTTTCATTTGGGATTCCTCACAGGGTTTGGGCGTCTTTCAGATTGCGGGCGATTTGCGCCGCAACTTCGGGTGGCAGTTGGATCACATCAGAATCCCTCTGAGCGAAAATACTCTTGCAGCGCGTTGCCGTTGCTGCAGCAAGAGCCCTTGAGAAACCGCCTGCATCTCGCAGGAATTCCTCGAAGTCACGGATGCTATCGACGCCCTCAAGCGCCGATTTCACACTGGTCAGGTCGATACGAGCCGCGTCATCGGCCGGGTAGGTCACGATGCTGGTCTCGGGCAGTTCGGCGATCTTCTCGATGATGCGGCGCTTGCGGCCAGCCTCGTCCTCAACAATCTTGTACTCACCGACCATGAAGCCGATGCTCAGACCATCCACGGTTTCATGCTGCATGGCGGCCTTGACCTCCTGCGCGCGAGCATTGCCGGGGGTGAGTTCACCTTCCATCAGCAGGCCCTTGGAATCCTCAGACATGGACGTCCACTTACCCACCGGAAGTTCCCACGAATTGTGGTTGACGAACATCTTGGGCATGCGCGCATCACCCTTTTTGATGCGAGCGATCACATCGGCATACGCGCCCTTCAAAATGGTGTCGCCGTAGCTGTCTACGCCGCCAAACACGGACGCATACCCGGTGAACTTGCCGGCAGGGTTATCCCCGGCCGCGAACTTGAGTTCGACCTTATTGAGAGGTAGGTTGAGTTTGGTCAGCATTTGAGGCTCCAGATACGGGCACTTTACCCAACATATCAGCAGGAAGCAAGTTTGATTGCACAGTGAGCACATCGCCACCGGGCAATGGCGGGTCATTTTCCAGTTGGCGGCACTCGTTACGAGTCTTGATTCCATTCTGCGCCGCCTTGGCGTAAATCTCCATGCGGTCCTTGAGCGTACCGCGCAACAGAGCGTCCAGCGAGAACTCCACCTTGTAGCGCGCGCGCTGGGCGCCGGTCAATACGCGGCGTTCGATCGACTGCTCCAGGCTTACGAGCATGGGGCGCAGCCGGAACTTGTAGAAACCCTCGATCAACTGCTCGATGCCAGTACCCCAGGTGGTGGTCTTGGCTGTGTCGTTGATCATCACGGAATTGATGCCGAACCAGCGCGCGATCTCCTCGACCGAGAAGCGGCGCGTCTGGTCGAGTTGCAGATCCACCGGGCTCAGGCTCAAAGGCTCGAACTTGGCGCCGGCCTCCAGCACCAGCAGGTCGTTCTCGCTGCCTTCAATCAGCCCTTTGTGGCTCTCTCGGATGGCCTCGCGCTGCACCCGCGTGAGCACCTTGTCGATCATGAACACGCCGGGACGCTTGCCCGACTTCTGGAACGTGCGACTCGAATGGTTCTGCGCATTGATGGCCAGGCCGACCGACTGCCGCATGTAGTCAAGGCGCGACATGCCGACAATGCCATTGCCCTTGTCGCGCCAGTGAAAGATGCTGTCCTCGGAGTAGATGGCCATCTTCCCCTCGTAAGCGTACTTGTAAATGATGGAGCGGTCGGGAAGCACCTCGACCTCGACCTGATCGCTGGCCAGCGGCCACATCTCGATGACGGTGCCCAGGTCGTCGCGGATCAGGCGCGCATAGGCGTTGCCTCGGAACAGGAAGTTCATGACCAGGAACTGCCAGAACTCCATGGGCGTGTGGCGCCGGTTCGGGCTGTCGTGCAGCAGCGTCCACAGGGGCACGCCGCGGGCGAGTTCTTTGTGGCCAGCCGGCCCCTTGTCGTTGCGCTTGTAGACGAACAGCGGCAGGCTGGCGATGTTGTCTGTAAGCAACTCGATGGCGCTCCAGACGGCTGACACTTGCAGCGAGCCGTCAATGCCGTAGTCCGGGTTCGGTAAGCCTCCGGTCACCACAGTCAATGGCTCGCCAAGCTGCACGCCGGCCTGCTGGCCGGTTGATCCGATGTTGCCGAACCAGCGGCGCAGCGATTGGTAGACGGTTCCCATTTGAGGCTTTCTAGTTCGCCAGTTGCAGCGGCGCGCTGAGGTAGTCGTCAAGCCGGCCGCCCATGGGCTCCGGGTCCAGGCTCAGGAGCGATGCCGCGTTGAACAGCGCCATGAGTGGGTCGATTTTAGCCGAGCCGCTGACTTGCTTAGTGATCGAGATGGCATTGCCAACCTTGACGATGCGCGCGTTGCCCACGCTCCAGGCCATCAGAGCACAACCGGAATGCAGCAGCGTGCCGGCAGCCAAACGGCGTTCGACGGTCTTGATGGCGCCCTGCAGTTTCCAGCCTTGCGAAATGCCCACGAGCTTTTCTTCCTCAATGTCAGCGGCCACAAGGGCGTCCAGAATGGAGCCGATGCCGTGCTGGTCAACACCGATCTTGTCGAGTAGCCCTGCCTCATTGATGCGCACGACATATTCGACCAACTGCGTTATATCATCGCCGACTTGGGCCACCACGGTCAAGTCGCCGTTTTTCTCGAAGTCGCGCAGCTTGCTCGCCTCGCCCTTGCGGCGCTCCAGCACGCTCTCATGCGCCCAGGCGTGCCCCCAGTGCAGCCAGTCGCCGGTATCCCGGTGGCGGCCAAGCGCGGCGAGCCCCAGCAGGTCGTCCAGGCCACCACCGTCAATGCCCACATCGATCGCATCCGACCACTCGATCAGGTAGTCCAGCGTGACGTGCCGGCCGCCTGCCAGGGCGCCCAGCCGCGCCGGATCGGGCACGCCGTTGCGCTCCCAGAACTCGGCGCCAGGCCAACGGTCGGAGCGAAGGTTCATGCCGATCTCGACATTCAGGTGCTTGGCCAGGAACTGCTGGAAGCTGCCATCGGTCTTGTGGCGGTTCTTCTCCATCTCGCGCTCGAGCCAGGTCTGCGACACCGACCGGCCCAGGTTGGGGTTGACGATTCGCCAGTTGGCCGGCTCGAGGTACGCCTTGCTGGGCTCGATCATGTCGTCGGGGAACTCGTAGAGCACGGGCAGGAATGCCGGATCGTGAATCTTTCCATCGCGCACGTCGCGGGCGTATTGCAGCTTGTCCTTGAACACGCCGGCCGGCGGCTCGTCGCTTTGCGTGGTCAGGAAAATGACCCAACCCTCATTGCGGGACACCTGGCCGCCCAGGGCCTCCATGAACATCGCCTCGGCGTTGGCGCGCTTTCCGAACAGCCAGTGCTCGTCCACCAGTACCTTGCCCGACTTTTTGCCAGATACGGTATCGGTATCGGCAGCCACAACCTTGAGGCTGGCCTTGGTGTTGCGGTGCGTGATGGTGCGGATGTGGTCTTGGACGTGGAACAGCGCGGTCAGATCCTCGTCGGCGCGGATCATGCTGGCAGCCGGCTTGAAGCTGTTGTCGGCCACCTCTTTGGTCGGGCTCAAGATCAGGTGTTCCTCGTCCTCTCGCCAGCACAGGATGGTGGCGGTGAGCATGATACCAGCCGCGATGGTGGATTTGGTGTTCTTCTTCGAGATTAGCAGGAAGAACTCTCGGATCAACTGATTGCCGGTCTCAGCATCGTAGCCCCCGAAGATGGCGGCCACAAAGTCGAATACCCACTGGTCCGAGCACTCGCCGAACGTGGGCTTGCCAGGCAGATCGACCACGCGCAGTTGCTTGAAGATGGCCAGCGCCTGCTCGGCCTGGTCCGGATAGATGGGCGGCGGGATGATGGACTGGCCAGTGCGCAGACGATTTTGCCAGTCTAGGCAGGCTGTGCTTGGCCGGTTAGCTATGAATTCCATAGCATTACGAGCCTACCGCGCGCAGGGGCGGCGGGGCGGCTGCGCCAAACCGGGCAGCGCCAGTCTCTTTGGCCTTGGTGGCGGCGGCCTCTTTTTTACCGGTCTCGCCCTTTTTGGCATGCTTGAAGGGCATCAGGGCCTTGGCGGCGTCCTGGCGCGCGATCAGCGGCACCTTGGGCTCGTTCATCACAGCGACCAGGAAGTCGAGCGGGTCGTCATAGGTCTTGGTGAGGCTCTCGGGAAGCTCGGGCGGCGGGGGCGGGGGCACAGGCGGGCCTGCCGGGGCTTTTACCCCAGATCGCATCGTTTCCACCACAAGGGCGGCGATATCCGCTGCTTTTTTGACCCCGCGCGGTCCTTTTGGGGCACCGGCACCAGGTCTTGCACCACCTCTGGGCATACAACCCTCCGTTTTGAATATTCAAAGCCATGGTACACCAATTCGCCGAATATCAAAGGTTTCATATGGTGGGATATTTTCCGCAAATGGG
>Ga0255338_1001703_pt1 | contig 38673 bp, 32 predicted proteins | sample MeOH1_35cm_T4_19_FD_203715 | JGI IMG/M metagenome (GOLD analysis project Ga0255338, IMG submission 203715) | Sandy soil microbial communities from University of British Columbia, Vancouver, Canada - MeOH1_35cm_T4_195 | ecosystem: Engineered > Artificial ecosystem > Sand microcosm > Unclassified ...
CAAAGCGCTGCTGATACAAATCCTCTTCCCGGTTCTGCCCCTGGTATATGCGACGCGTAACACGACCACCCAGAAACAGCAGAACATTGCGGCGCAGTTCGTGCTCCATCTCGATACCGACCTGCGTCGCCACGTAGCCGGACACACCCGGCTGCGTGCTTTCCTCTACCGAGCGGTTCGCGTCCAGATGCAGTGTTGAGAGCCGGGTCACATTCCAGTACACATCAGCACCGAAACCCAAGCCCGCCGCATCAGCAAGATCAGCGGCCGAATAGCGCTGCCTGTAATAACCCACGAAGGCATTTCCAACAATCAGGTCCGTGATTTCCACATCCGCGCCCAGACCCGCTTCGTAGCCGGTCGAATCCCGATTCGTTCCGTCTGGCGCCAGGGAATCGTAATTCTGCGTCGTGTAGGCGGTGCGCACATAAACACCGTACCCGGGCCCGATCGAGTACCGCAAACGGCCTTCCCCGCGCTTTGCCTCACGATTACGGTCGCTCCCGGTCAGTGTGCCGGGCGGCAGTCCGGCGGAGCTCACGGTGTCGAATGTGAAGTCGCTCATGTTGGCCGTGAGCCGCAGATCGAAACGCCCGAAAGGATGCGACCAGCCGCCGCTGGTCTCGGTTACCCGGTACGCCGAAGGCTCCGTCCCGACACTGTCGGGCGATGCCCGATCCTCATTCCGGCGCGCGACGGATGCCTGGCCAAATACCGTCGAGGCCCGCCCGAAATCCAGGCGGCCGTCGGTAAATGCCCGCCAGTCGTCGTAGTTCTCGCCCGTGAAGTCCTGGTAGCGCGCCTGGGCCGCGTCGGCGCCAATTCTGAGCGCATGGCGTGACCAGTCAGAGCGCAATTCAATGCGCGGCGTGAGCACGGTGTAGAAATCCGCCTGCGTTTGTTTCTGGGTTGCAAACAGGTTGTCGTTGTAGCCCAGGCGCAAATCGATCGAGGTCAGCAGCACAAAGCTTCTGATGCGTGCGCCCAGGGGATCGAGTTCCGGCCGCGGCCGGTTGCCGGGCGTGGGGTCGCGGGCTTCTTCGGGTCGGCGCGTGACGTCCGCCTCGGGCGGGTCCAGCGGCGGTAGACGCAGTTCCGGATTAAGCTCGACTGCCGGCAGCGGAGCCGCAAGAATCATCAGTGCAAACAACAGGCCCGCGCACGCCGTTCCCATGATCCAGCCGCAGCCGGGTTCGGGTGAAAACGCAAGTCTCTGGGCCTTGGCGGTATCCATGCGCCGGCACTCTAGCAGTCAGGGCCGTGCTTTTATGTGCGGCATCGAACAGACTCGATCCTGCTGGAGAAATTCATGTTTTGCCCGGATCGCTGTCCCGGCGACATTGCCTGCCGGATGCTGTAACGTCGGCTTTAGCCTCGCAGCCATGATGGCAAAAGCCATGAGTGCCGGCTTGAACTTGATTCGACCCTCACTGCGCACTTGGCCGCGATTGCCGCGGGACTCTGGCATTTAACTATCGATTGCGAATCCGGATGCTTGACCATCGGCGGCCGTTACGGGCATGTATCGCGGCCAGCCGATTTAAAAACGGACCGCAACGCCGCCCTTTTCAACATCCTGCTGGATATTCCGCGCACGGCATTGATTAGGGAAACGCTGAAGTATTCAGCGTTTCCCGCAGCGCAGGGATGCGCTGACAAAATCAGTGGCGGTAAGCCACTGATTTTGTGAGCCATCGGAAAACCACGCTTTTTCGATGGCGGGCACTGAGAAATTCAGGATGGATTTATTCAGCGCTTCCTTAGCAGCCTCACCGGCCACCATGGCGCCAGCCTTGCCGAGCGGTTACCCGGCAATGCGGGCGCCTGCCTTGCCGAGCGGTTACCCGGCAATGCGCACGCGGTATATGAAATAAAGCCGCACATCGCTGTTCAATGCCGATCGCAGCGGTCCTCTCTGTCGGAGCCCGCACGGGGCCGAGGGCTGCTACGTGCGGAATTATGGCGACATGACCGACGGCAGGAGCCTGATTCGCGTGCGGCAGGACGTGCGGCCGCACGTGGTTTACCACCGGGCCGCGCAAGATCACGAGGCGCTGCCGTTCGAGGAGTGGGGGCACCCGGCCGACTCCGCCGGTCTGGGCCGGCCGCGGCTGCCCGAAGCCATCCGCAGTCTGCGCATAACGGGGCGCGCGCTTCTACCCGGCGTGCACGTTGACGCTGCCCGGGCCCGCGGGAGCGGGCGTGCGCAGCGTCGCGCCGGCCACGGACTGAACGGATTGGTTCGCCCCGGGGCGGTGGCATGACCCGGATCAGTACCCGGCCGGCGCAAGCTCCCTACAGTGGCGGTCCTGTGCGGGCTCGGTAGCCGGGCCGCACCCGGACCGGAGTCCCGCATGTCCGACACGCTGATCCGAAAGCCGGCCAGGGGCGACCTGGCACTGCCCAACCTGGCCGATTACTCGGCCGCCTGCGCCAGCTTCAACTGGGGCATGGAGCGCCAGGCCCTGCGCGGCCTGACCGGTGGCGGCATCAACATCGCCTTCGAGGCCGTCGACCGGCACGTAGAAAACGGCCGCGGCCGGCAGGTGGCGCTGCGCTGCCTGTCGCGCGCCGGGGTGGCGCGCGAGTTCACCTACGCCCAGCTGGGCGCGCAGACCAACCGCTTCGCCAACGTGCTGGGCGCGCTGGGCGTGGGCAAGGGCGAGCGGGTGTTCAGCCTGCTCGGACGCGTGCCGGAGCTGTACGTGACGGCGCTGGGTACGCTCAAGGCCGGCGCCGTGTTCTGCCCGATGTTTTCCGCCTTCGGCCCGGAGCCGGTCCGCGCCCGGCTGGAGCTGGGCGGCGCCCGCGTGCTGGTGACCACGCCGCAGCTGTACCAGCGCAAGGTGGCGGCCCTGCGGGCGCAGCTGCCCAAGCTCGAATACGTGCTGCTGGTGGGTGACGCCGCCAGCGCCGGCATCGGCACGCGCAGCTTTGCGACGCTGATGGCCAATGCCAGCGACAGCTTCGAGATTCCACCCAGCGGCGGCGAGGACATGGCCCTGCTGCACTTCACCTCCGGCACCACCGGCCGGCCAAAGGGCGCCGTGCACGTTCACGGCGCGGTGCTGTCGCATTACGTTACCGGCCGCCTGGCGCTCGATCTGCACGCGGGCGACGTGTTCTGGTGCACGGCCGATCCGGGCTGGGTGACCGGCACCTCGTACGGCATCATCGCCCCGCTGGTGATCGGTGCCACGCTGGTGGTGGACGCCGAGGAATTCGACGCCCAGCGCTGGTACGGCATCCTGCAGGATCAGAAAATCGACGTCTGGTACACGGCGCCGACCGCCATCCGCATGCTGATGCGCCTGGGTGACGAGTTGCCGGCCGGCTTCGACCTGTCGCGCCTGCGCTTCATGGCCAGTGTCGGCGAGCCGCTGAACTCGGAAGCCGTGATCTGGAGCCAGCGCGCCCTCGGGCGGCCGTTTCACGACAACTGGTGGCAGACCGAGACCGGCGGCATCATGATCGCCAACTTCGCCGCCATGGACATCAAGCCGGGCTCGATGGGCAAGCCGCTGCCGGGCATCGAGGCGGCCATCACCAACCCGACCAAGGACGGCCGGCTGGAGTTCATGCCCGACGGCGAGCAGGGGCAGCTGGTGCTCAAGTCTGGTTGGCCGTCGATGTTCCGCGCCTATCTGGGCGAGGACGAGCGCTACCGCAAGTGCTTCGTTGGCGACTGGTACCTGAGCGGCGACCTGGCCCGCCGCGATGCGGACGGTTATTACTGGTTCATCGGCCGGGCCGATGACGTGATCAAGACCTCCGGCCACCTGATCGGCCCGTTCGAGGTCGAGGACGTGCTCATGCAGCACCCGGCAGTGGCCGAGGCCGGCGTGATCGGCAAGCCGGACCCGGTGGCGCTGGAGATCGTCAAGGCGTTCATTGCGCTCAAACCGGGCTTCGAGCCGACGGACGCCCTGCGCGACGAACTGATGGCGCACGCCCGAAAGCGCCTTGGCGCCGTGGTGGCACCCAAGGAAATCGAATTCGCGCCCAGCCTGCCCAAGACGCGCAGCGGCAAGATCATGCGCAGGCTGCTCAAGGCGCGGGAACTGGGCCTGCCCGAGGGCGACACCTCGACCCTGGAGAACAACATCTAATGGCGCTGCCGGACGCCGACACGGCGCTGGCACTGCTGCGCCAGATGCTGCGCATCCGCCGCTTCGAGGACCGCTGCGCGGAGCTGTACTCGGCCGGCAAGATTCGCGGCTTCATGCACCTGTACAACGGCGAGGAAGCCATCGCGGCCGGCATCATCCCGCTGCTGGAGCCGGCCGACGCCATCCTCGCCACCTACCGCGAGCACGGCCACGCGCTGGTGCGCGGCGTGGACATGGGCGCGGTGATGGCCGAGATGTACGGCAAGCAGGAGGGCTGCAGCCGCGGACGCGGCGGCTCCATGCACCTGTTCGATGCCGGTACGCGCTTTTACGGTGGCAATGCCATCGTCGCCGGGGCGCTGCCGCTGGCCGTGGGCCTGGCACTGGCCGACAAGCTGCAGAACCGCCCACACGTGAGCGTGTGCTTCTTCGGCGAGGGCGCGGCGGCCGAGGGCGAGTTCCACGAATCGCTCAACCTGGCCGCGCTGTGGCAACTGCCGGTGCTGTTCGTGTGCGAGAACAACCTGTACGCCATGGGCACGGCGCTGGCGCGCTCCGAGGCCGAGACCGACATTCACCTGAAGGCGCGCAGCTACGGCCTGCATTCGGCCGCGGTGGACGGCATGGACCTGCTGGCGGTGCGCGAGGCGGCCACGGCGGCCATCGGGCACGTGCGGGCCGGCAACGGGCCGTACCTGCTCGAATGCCACACCTTCCGCTTTCGGGCGCACTCCATGTTCGACAGCCAGCTGTACCGGGACAAGGCCGAGGTGGCGCAGTGGCAGGCACGCGACCCGATCGACCTGTACGAGCGCGAGCTGCTGAATCTGGGCCTGATCGAGGCCGGCAGCCGCGCCGCGCTCGAAGCCGAGGTCGAGGCCGAAGTCGAGGCCGCGGTGGTGTTTGCCGAAGCCGGCACCTGGGAACCGGTCGAGCAGCTCACGCGCGACGTGTACACGCAGCCTGCCGCATGAGCGCGCCGCAAAAGATCACCTACCGCGAGGCCCTGCGCGAGGCCCTGCGCGCGGCGCTCACCGCCGACCCGCGCGTGTTCCTGATGGGCGAGGACGTCGGCCGCTACGGCGGCTGCTACGCCGTGAGCAAGGGCCTGCTGGCGGAGTTCGGCGAGGCGCGCATCCGCGACACGCCGCTGTCGGAATCGGCCTTCACCGGCGCCGGCATCGGCGCGGCACTCGGCGGCCTGCGGCCGATCGTCGAGATCATGACCGTCAACTTCAGCCTGCTGGCGCTGGACCAGATACTGAACAACGCCGCCACGCTGCGCCACATGTCCGGCGGGCAGGTGTCGGTGCCGCTGGTGATCCGCATGGCCACCGGCGCCGGCCGGCAGCTGGCGGCGCAGCACTCGCACAGCCTGGAGAATTTCTACGCCCACATCCCGGGCCTGAAGGTGGTCGCCCCGGCCACGGTGACCGACGCCCGCCACATGCTGGCCGCGGCGCTGGCCGACCCGGACCCGGTGATCATGTTCGAGCACGTCATGCTCTACAACGCCGAGGGCGAGCTGGAACCGGTCGAAGCCGTGCCGCTGACCGGCGCCGCGGTGCGCCGGCCGGGCAAGGATCTGACCCTGATCACCTACGGTGGCAGCCTGCCCAAGGCGCTGGCCGCCGCCGAGCAACTGGCCGCCGACGGCATCGCGGCCGAAGTGATCGACCTGCGCTGCCTGCGCCCGCTGGACGACGCCACGATCATGGCCTCGGTACGCCGCACGCGGCGGGCAGTGATCGTCGACGAAGGTTGGCGCAGCGGCAGTCTTGCCGCCGAAATCAGCGCCCGCATCGTGGAGCAGGCCTTCTACGATCTGGACGCCCCGCCGGCACGGGCGTGCAGCGCCGAAGTGCCGATTCCCTACGCCAGGCACCTGGAGGACGCCGCCCTGCCGCAGGTGGCCGACATCGTCGCCGCGGCGCGCGGGGTGCTGGGGCGTGGCTGATTTCGTCATGCCGTCGCTGGGCAGCGACATGGAAAGCGGCACGCTGGTCGAATGGCGCATCAAACCGGGTGATCCGGTCCGGCGCGGCGACATCGTGGCGGTGGTGGAGACACAAAAAGGCGCCATCGACGTCGAGATTTTCGACAGCGGCGTGGTCGAGTCGCTGCTGATCGAGCCGGGCAGCGAAGTACCGGTCGGCACCGTGCTGGCCACCGTGCGCTCGGGCGATGAGCCGGTTGCCACACAAGCCCCGGCAGCCCCCGCCGCGGCGCGCCCTGCCCCGCCGCCGATGCCCGCCAGACCAGTGCCGGCCGCCGCCCCGGAAACCCCACCCGCAGCGCCTGCCCCGGTACCCACCGTCGGCGCCGCGCCACCGCCGGTCAGCGCTGTGCCAAAGATCGCGCCGGGCACCCGGCTGCGCGCCTCGCCAGCGGCCCGCCAGCGCGCCGCCGCGCTGGGCATCGACCTCGCCACGCTCAGCGGCAGCGGTCCGGGCGGCGCCATCACGCTGGCCGACGTCGAGGCGGCGCCCGCGAAACAGCCGGCACCGGCACCCCGTGCCAGCCCGTCGGTGCGCCAGCGGGCGCTGGAACTGGGGATCGACCTGGGCCAGATCACGGGCAGCGGCGCCAAGGGTGCGATCACCGTGGCGGACCTCGCGCGCACCGCGGCCAGTGCACAACAGGCAAAACCTGCCCCCGCCCGGCCACCAGCGGCGCCGTTCGAGCCCGACGCCATGCGCCGCGCCATCGCCGCCGCCATGACCCGCTCCAAGCGCGAGATTCCCCACTACTACCTGGCCACCACGGTCGATTTCGAGCCGGCGCTGCGCTTTGTCGAGCGCGTCAACGCCCAGCGCGACCCCGAACAGCGCCTGCTGTATGCCGTGCTGCTGATCAAGGCGCTGGCGCTGGCACTAAAGGAAGTGCCGGAACTGAACGGCTTCTGGCGCCAGGAGCGCTTCGAGCCGTCGGGCGCCGCGCATGTGGGCGTCGCGGTGTCGCTGCGTCGGCGCGGCCTGATTGCGCCCGCCCTGCACGACGTGGCGGACAAGGATCTGGACACCCTGATGACAGAATTGAAGGATCTGGTGCAGCGCGCCCGCGCCGGCGGCCTGCGCAGCTCCGAACTGACCGACACCACCATCATCCTGAGCAGCCTGGGCGACAACGGCGTCGAGACGCTGTATCCCATCATCACCCCGCCGCAGGTCGCCGTCGTCGGCGCCGGCTCCGTGGTGCGCCGGCCGTGGGTGGTCGGCGAGGGGCTGGCGGTGCGCCGCGTGGTCACCCTCACCCTGGCCGGCGATCACCGCGTCAGCGACGGCCACCGCGGCGCGCTGTTCCTGGCCGCCCTGGACCGCCTGCTGCAAAAACCGGAGGAGCTATGACCGAAACCGAACTGCGCGAGCGGCTGCTTGCCATCCTGGGCGGCATCGCGCCCGAAGCGCGTGAAATCGACATCGACCCCGAGCAGAGCTTTCGGGACCAGCTCGACATCGACTCGATGGACTTCCTGAACTTCGTCACCGCCGTGCACAAACAGCTCGGCGTGCCGATCCCGGAACTGGACTACCCGCGCCTGGCCAGCCTGAGCGGGGCAGTGCATTACGTGCTGGCGAAGCTGGCGGGCTGACGGCGCCCAGCGCAGCCCATTTGCGGCGAGGGCGCCGCTCCCACGCCGGCAGCCCGCTCCGGGTATCTCCAACAATCCTGCGCACGGCCGGCAAGGGGCATATCGCGCAACGCCGATTCAGCGCCGGGCAGGCAGGCGATGGCCGCAAGCCGGGCACCCACGACCCATCCCGCACTGAGCTTTCCAGCGATTCCCGGAATCATGCGGGACGTCGCCCTCAAGCCGCGCCCCTGTACCGCCGACAACATGCCGGACCGTTACCCCCGACGGTCTTCAACGCAGCCGGATATTCCTGTCCGGCCCATCGGCACCGCAGATCCACCATGCAGCACTCCTTCACGCGGCCCGCGCCAAACCCAGAACCGGCGGTGCCGGCAGTAAGCGGCAAGTCACTCGAAGGCCCGCGCAAGGTCGTGGCCGTGGCCTTCATCCTGCTGGGCATCTGGTACCTGGCCTGGCGGCCGGGCACGCTGAATCCAGACGCACCGATCTTCTCGATGCTGATCTATGCGGCAGAACTGTTTGGCTTTCTCAATGCCATGCTGCACATTTTCATGTGCTGGCGGCTGAGTGAACGCCAGGCCCCGGCGCCCACGGTCTGGCCCACGGTCGATGTGTTCGTGCCGACGTACAACGAATCCCCGGACCTGGTGCGAAAGACCCTGGTGACGGCCATGGCCATGGACGGCGTCCACACGACCTGGCTGCTGGACGACGGGCACCGGGCCGAGATGGAAGCCCTGGCGCGCGCCCTGGGCTGCGAGTATCTGAGTCGGCCCGACAACGCGCACGCCAAGGCCGGCAACCTGAACTACGCCCTGCGGCACAGTCGCGGGGAACTGATCGCCATCTTCGACTGCGACCACGCGCCGCGGCGCGATTTTCTGGTCAAGACGCTCGGCTATTTCAGCGATCCGCGGGTGGCCTTCGTGCAAACCCCCCAGGATTTCTACAACCTTGACTCCTACCAGCACCGTCAGCGCGGCGGCCGGACCACGGTCTGGACCGAGCAGGCGCTGTTCTTTCGCGTCATCCAGCGCGGCAAGGACTGCTGGAACGCCGCCTTCTTTTGCGGCAGCTGCGCCGTGGTGCGCCGCAGTGCACTGGAGCAGATCGGCGGCTTCGCGACCGACACCATTACGGAAGACCTGCACACGTCGCTGCGTTTGCACGCCCGCGGCTGGCACTCCGTGTATCACGCCGAGCCGCTGGCGTTCGGCCTGGCGCCCGAATCGATCGAGCCGTTCATGGCGCAGCGCCTGCGCTGGGGCCAGGGTGCGATGCACGTCTGGCGCAAGGAGGGCATCCTCAGCCACAAGGGTCTGACGCTCGCCCAGCGCCTGAACTACCTGGCCTCGGTGCTCACCTATTTCGACGGCTGGCAAAAAGCGCTGTTCTACGTTGCGCCGGCAATCGCGCTGCTGACCGGCACCATGCCGCTGGTCGCCGCCACGCCCGAGCTGGTGCTGCATTTCGTGCCCTATTACGTGCTCACGTTCTGGGTGTTCGAGGAAGTCGGTCGCGGCTACGGGCGCAGCCTGTTCATCGAGCAATACAACATGGCGCGCTTTGCGACCTTCGCCTGGGCCACGCTGGCGTGGGTGTTCCCGCGCATGAAGTTCACGGTCACGCCCAAGGGCGCGGCGAAAAAGCGCGCCGTGCGGCTCAGCCTGCCGCAGTGGGTTGTGCTGGGGCTGAACTTTGGGGCCATGCCGGTCGGCATCGCGCTGTACTTTCTGGCCAGCACCCTGCCCCTGCAGGGACTGGTCACCAACCTGATGTGGGCCAGCTTCAACGGCGCGCTGGCGGTCGCGGTACTGTCATTCACGGCCGTCAGGCAGCGCTTCACGCGCACCCGCTATCGTTTCCCGGTTCCCGTGGCCGGCGAGCTGACGTTTGCCGACGGCTCCCGCTCCCCCGGCACCATCGACGACCTGTCGGACACCGGCCTGCGTTTCTATGGTCAGCTGCCGGAAACAATTCAGGTTGGCGACGCCGTCAGCGGCGCCCTGGCCCTGCCCGATGGGCTGCTGCCGTTCAATGGCGACGTGCGCAGCCTGCTGGGTACCGACGGCGGCACCGCCCCGCCGCGGGCCGTCGGCTGCAGCCTGATCACCAGCGTCGAGGCGCAGATCCGGCTGGAGCGGTTCCTGTTCGGCAGCGACCTGCAATGGCGGGTGAATGGCCTGACCGACCAGGTCGAAACGCCGCTCAGCCGCCTGTTGCCGCGCTGGGTTCCGGGACCGCCATCGCAGGCGCTGGCCGGGCGGCGCTGGAATTCCGCTCAGCTGCGTGTGCTGCCTGACGCCGCGCCGATGGCGGTACTGCTGTCGGCGCCCGGCGACGGGGATCGACTTGTGCTCAGCTACTCCGTGCTGGCACAAGATCAGCCACTGCTGCTGGATGTTTTCCGGCGCACCGCCGCGGAGCGCGAGGCGGTTCGGCTCGAAACGATCGACAGTGGTGCCGACGGGCAGCTGCATGTTTACCGCGCAGTGTCGGTGCCGATGCCACACGTGCCTGTCGCAGTGGCCGCGCCGCCCCAACTGGGCGTGGCCGTGGCGCAGTCGGCGCACTGATTGCACACCCGGCGTCCGAACCATGCACCTGAACACCCTGCTTTGCCGCCTCGTCGCCGTGTGGCCGATCCTGGTCGGCCCACTGGTGGCCCACGCCCGCGGCGTCGATTTTGGCCAGATCGATACCTCATCGGCATCGACCAGCGCCGTGTTGGTACGCGTTCTGGGCGACCCCCGCGCAGCCGAGCCGGCGCCCGTGGCCTCGGCCAACTACAGCCGCTGGCAGGACGGGGAAACCGGCAGCGTCGGGGTGGCCAGGCGGTGGAGCCTGATCCAGGGACCGCATCCGCTGATCCTGGGCACGGGCGTGGGCGCCGATACGTTCCGCAGCCGCGCGCCGGGCGATCACGAGCGCGAGGACCGGCCGTCGCTGCGCGCCCAGCTGGAAACCTACGGCGCGGTGCCGGGCGGCTTTTTGTACGCCCTGGTGCAGGCATCCAGTTTTCGCGCCAGCGCTTTCGCCACCGCGCGCTACGAGCCGCGGGCGCTGCCGGTGGCGTTCGAGCTGTCGCGCATCAGCACCCGCGGTTATCGGGCCAATACCGGGGCGATCAGCGTGCCCCTCGGACACTCGCGCTGGTCACTGCGTGGTGGCCTGGTGCGTGACCAGAACGAGCAGCACGGCTTCTTTGGCGTCAGCTACAACGGCTTCTGAGCGCCGGCTTGCGGCCTGGCCGTCCGCTAGGCCCGCAACAGAAAGGTCACAGGCCCGTCGTTGGTCAGGCTGACCTGCATGTGGGCGCCGAAGCGACCGGTGGCGACCACTGCATGGCTGGCGCGCGCCGCTTCGACCAGACAGTCGAACATCGCCCGGGCCTGCGCCGGTTCCGCGGCACGGGTGAAGCTCGGCCGCCGGCCGCGGTCGGTATCCGCCGCCAGGGTGAACTGGGGCACCAGCAGCAGGCCGCCGCCGGTGTCGGCAAGGCTCAGGTTCATGCGCCCGTCGGCGTCGTCGAACACGCGGTAGCCGAGCAGGCGATCGGCCAGGCGCCTGGCCTGCAGCGCGCCGTCGCCCGGCTGCACGCCCACCAGCACCAGCAGCCCGGGGCCGATCTGGCCAACGACGTCCCCGGCGACGCTGACGCGGGCCTCGGTGACCCGCTGCAGCAGCGCCAGCATGCTCAGTCGGCGGCGCGGCTGTGACGGCGGCGGTCGGCTTCGAGCAGGTAGCGCTTGCGCACGCGCAGGAAGTGCGGCGTGACTTCCACCAGCTCGTCGGCCTCGATGAATTCGAGCGCCTGCTCCAGCGACTGGCGCGTGTGCGGCGTCAGCACGATGTTCTCGTCGCTGCCGGAGGCGCGCATGTTGGTCAGCTGCTTGGCCTTGAGCGGGTTCACGGTCAGATCGTTGCCGCGGCTGTGCAGGCCGATCACCTGGCCTTCGTAGACTTCGTCGCCCGGCCCGACCATCATCCGGCCGCGCTCCTGCAGGTTGAACAGGGCGAAGCCGACTGCCTTGCCGGTGCCGTTGCTGATCAGCACGCCGTTCTTGCGCACCGCCACCTCGCCGCTGGCAACCGGCGCGTAGGCCTCGAACACGTGGTGCAACAGGCCGGTGCCGGCGCTGGCCGACAGGAAATCGGTACGCAGGCCGATCAGGCCGCGCGTGGGAATGCGGTAATCCAGACGCACCCGGCCGCGGCCGTCGGGCACCATGTCGGTCAGCTCGCCGCGGCGGGCGCCGATCAGCTCCATGATGTTGCCCTGGTAGGCGGAATCCACGTCGATGGTGAGCTGCTCGTAGGGCTCGCAGGCCACGCCGTTGATTTCCTTGATGATCACCTGCGGGCGCGACACGGCCAGCTCGTAGCCCTCGCGGCGCATGGTCTCGATCAGGATCGACAGGTGCAGCTCGCCGCGGCCGGACACGCGGAACACGTCCGGGTCGTCGCCGTCCTCCACCCGCAGCGCGATGTTGGTCAGCAGTTCCCGGTACAGGCGCTCGCGCAGCTGGCGGGAGGTCAGGAACTGCCCGTCGCGGCCGGCGAAGGGCGACTTGTTGACCTCGAAATTCATGGTGATGGTCGGCTCGTCCACCGTCAGCGCCGGCATGGCCTCGGGCCGCTCCGGGTCGCACAGGGTGTCCGAAATGGCCAGGCCCTCGACGCCGGTGACGGCCACGATGTCGCCGGCCGAGGCCTGCTCCACCTCGTAGCGCTCCAGGCCACGGAAGGCCAGCACCTGCAGTGCCCGGCCGCGACGCTGGGCGCCACCGGCGCCCACCACCATCACCGACTGACCGCGCTTGAGCGTGCCGCGGCGGATGCGACCGATGCCGATCACGCCCACGTAACTGGAATACCCCAGCGCGCTGATCTGCATCTGCAGCGGGCCGTCGACTTCCACCTGCGGCGGCGGCACCTTGTCGATGATGGTCTGAAACAGCGGCGTCATGTCGCCTTCGCGCACGCTGTCCTCAACGCCCGCATAACCCATCAGGGCCGAGGTGTAGATAACCGGAAAATCCAGCTGCGTGTCGGTCGCGCCGAGGCGATCGAACAGGTCGAAGGTCTGGTTGAGCACCCAGTCCGGACGCGCGCCCGGCCGGTCCACCTTGTTGATGACCACGATCGGGTTCAGGCCTTGGGCGAAGGCCTTCTCGGTCACGAAGCGCGTCTGCGGCATCGGGCCGTCGACGGCATCCACCAGCAGCAGCACCGAATCGACCATCGACAGGATGCGCTCCACCTCGCCGCCGAAGTCCGCGTGTCCGGGCGTGTCCACGATGTTGATGCGGTACGTTCCTGCACCGCCCCCCGGCGGGGTCCAGTCCACGGCCGTGTTCTTGGCGGTGATGGTAATGCCCCGCTCGCGCTCCAGGTCGTTGCTGTCCATCATCAGGTTGCCGTGGTCCTCGTGGGCGGCAAAGGTTCCGGACTGGCGCAGGAGCTGGTCGACCAGCGTGGTCTTGCCGTGATCGACGTGGGCGATGATGGCGATATTGCGAATGTGCGTGGACATGAAAAGCCGGCGGGCGGGAGCGAGGGGGCGGCGATTATAGCCGCCCGACCGTGACCGGCCGGTTTTACGGCACGAACGGTGCTTTCAGGTCACCGGCCATGGCCGCCGCATCCGCTCCCAGGATGCAGCCCGCGAGCGGCTTTCCGGACTCAGCTGCTGACGATGCGCACCTGGGCCGTGATCGAATTGCCGATGAAGCAGTTGCGGTGCGCCGCCTCGTGCAGCTTGGCCAGCTCCTCGGCACTCGGCGCCGCGCCGTCAAAGACGACAACCGGCCGCAGCACCACCTCGGTGATCGCCAGGCGGCCCTGCGCGTTCTTGCCCAGCGTGCCGCTGGCCTGGTCGCGATAGCTGCTGACCTTCAGGCCGCGCTTGTCGGCAATGGCCAGAAACGTGAGCATCTGGCAGCCCGACACGGCGGCAACCAGCGCCTCCTCCGGGTTGGTGTGACCAGGATCACCGGCGTAGTCCGGCGCGGCCGAGGCGCGCAGCGTCTGGTCGCCGGCCAGGCGCCACTGGTGGGCGCGGCTGTAGTCGTCCGGGTGACCGGGGCGCGGTGCGCGCTGCCAGGTGATTTCCACGTTGAAGTCAGACATCGTCGCTCTCCTCGTTCACCGCCGTGAGGCGGGTCAGAAAATCCGCCGGCCTGCGCACCAGGCGCCGCGCCGAGTAATCGAAAAACCCCATCAGCGTGCGCGCCCGCAACACTTCGCCGCCCGCGCGGTCGACGCGGTAGCGGAACTCGCAGCGAACCGAGCCAACACCCGTCAAGGCCATGTTCACCCGCAGACGGTCGGCCCAGAACGCCTCCGCCCCGTAGTGGACTTCCAGCTCCAGCATGATCAGCCCGGCCCCGCCGACACCCGCCTCATCGTAACCGGCGGCGGCCAGCCAGCGGCGACGGGCCTCGTGCAGCAGGCTCACCGCGGCGTCGTGACCGAGGTGACCGCCGTAGTTGATGTCGCGCGCCTGGACGGTCAGGTCAGCGGCAAAATCGAAGCGCGGCGGCAGCGTCAGACCGGTGCGGCTCATGCTCGGCCCCCGCCCCACTGGATGGCCGTCAGTGTCCGTACTGACCGCTGCGGGACGCCCTGCCGGGGTGATGCATCCGTTGCCATATGACAAAACCCTTTGCTGCGGCGCCCCTCGAAGTGCCCGCGGTCACCCATCGACCCCGGACGCTGCATGTCCGGGCGCGGTGGCGCATCCGGCCGGCTGACGTCAAACGCACCGAGTTTCACACGCCTACGGCTGACCGGCAGGGCTGCGCTCGCCACGCCGGTCAACGGGACGGCGGGGCAAACGGGCGGGCTGCACGTCGCGGTGGCGCACCGGCCACGCCGACCCGCCCCAACCGCAGCCGGCGAAATCCTGGCACGCAAACTGCTGTTACCCGTACGACCTCTGCCACCCCAGCACGGGAGATCTCATGCACATCACATCCCGCCTCATCGGCCTGCAACACATGGCGGCGTACGCCCGGGAAGCCCGCCGCCTGGCCGGCAGGTCCAGCGCCCAACCGGAATCCCCACGGCGACCGGCGGGAGCCGGCAAGAATTCGCCGGCCGCTGGCCAGGTCATGCCGGAAATGGCGGTTGCAGCGCACGCACCCGATCATTCGACCGAACCGGATCGCGCCATCAAAAGACTTGAGGACGCAGCGGTCAAAAATCCGCAGGCCAAGGGGCTGCAACAGGCGCTGGAGTTGCTGCATCGCAATCAGGACCGACGCGCCGTCGACACGCAAGCCTGAGGCGCGCGGCCCGTGGCTGCCCTGCCCTCAGGGATACGCGGCGCGCAGATACGCGGCCAGTGCCGCCCGGCCGGCGTCATCCGTCGCTGGCGCCGGCATCGAGGCCGGCGGCGCTGCTAGCAGCGTGGCCAGCTCGCCACCGGAATAACGCGCGCCAAGGCCGGTCAGTACCATGCCGGCTGCCCCGACGCGGTGGCAGCTGGCACAGCCAAGCTGGTCGAACAAGGCCGCGCCCCGCGCGAGCGCAGCGTCCGCGCGTTGCTGTGGGCCGAGTCTGCCAAGTGCCGCGGTCGGCGTCGGCGCCGCCGATGCGACCGGACCCAAACCCGGCGCGCGCGGCGGGACGAACACCGGCCCCGGCCCGGCGGTCGCCGGATCCCAGGCGATCCGGTAGATCGCACCGGCGTAATCGTCCGACACGTACACCGCATCGTCCGGGCCGGGCAAGGCATCCACCGGCCGGCCGGTGACCTTGCCCGCCTGCTCGAAACCGACCACGAAATCGCGCTCCGTGATCGTGCCGTCGGCAGCCCAGTGCAGGGACGACACGCGGTAGCCCGACAGCACGCTGCGGTTCCACGAGCCATGCTGACCGACCAGCGCGGCGCGCTCGAAACCGGGCGGCGCGTGTCCGGGATCGAAAAAGTTGATCGACAGCGCCGCCACATGCGCGCCGAAGGCGTAGGCGGGCGGGATCGGCGTTCGCCCGGCCGCCGCTGGGTGGGTGCCAAACTCGGGGTCCGGCACGTTGTCGCCGTGCCAGAAAGGCCAGCCATAGAAGCCACCGGCGACGATGCGGTTCAGCTCGTCGGGCGGGAAATCGTCGCCCAGCAGGTCGCGTCCGTTATCGACGCCATACAGGGCGCCCGTGCCCGGCTGCCAGTCGAAGCCCACGGTGTTGCGCAGGCCCCCGGCGTAGGGCGCAGCCAGGCCGGTGGCCCGGTCCACCCGCAGCAGGGCGGCCCGCGCCGTGGTCTCGATGCACACATTGCAGGATGAGCCGGCGCTCACGTACAGCGCCCGGTCCGGGCCGACCCGCAGCGTACGGGTGTAGTGCATGCCGCCGCTGGCCAGCGTGGCCACCGTGTGCGGAACGCCCGCTACGGCTCGCGCGGCGGCATCGAAACGCACCCGCCGCACGGCGCCGGTCTCGGCGAAGTACAGCCAGCCGTCGGCCAGATCGATGCCGTGCGGCCGGTCCAGCCCTGCCAGCAGCGTGCGCACGCCATCGGCGTGGCCATCGCCATCCGCATCGCGCTCTACCAGCAGGATCTTGCCGCCCCGCGTGATGCTCACCAGCAGGTCTCCAGTACTGGTGAAACGCATCACCCGCGCCGGGCCGAGACTGTCGGCATACACGCTGGCCCTGAATCCGGGCGCCAGGCGCAGGCCGGCCAGGTGCGCAGACGTTGGCTGCACACCCCCGATGCCGGCGATGGCGTGCAGCACGGGGCCGCGAACGGTAACCCGCGTGCTCAGGTACCCCAGCGCCAACGCCAGCACTACGCCCAGCACAGCCGCAGTGCCAGCCAGTGCCTTCAGTGCCTTGCGCACACGAGCCTCAATGCGGCGCGGGAGGTGCCGGTGCGGCGGACGCATCCAGCGCGGGCACGGGCGCGGCCTGCGCTGGCACCGCCGCGTCGGGCACGGCCGTCGGCGATGCGACTGTCGGCGCCGGCAGGCTCGCAATCAGCGCGCTGCGGCCGCGCCTGAGCTGCCGTTCGACCAGTGCCGTAAAGCGCTTCGGATCGGCCGTCAGTTCCAGCGCACTGCCCCCGCCGGACAAACGCACCTGCCCGTAAGGCTCCCGACTGACCAGATCGCGGCCCAGGTTCAGCACCCGCACGGCATCCGGCGCAGTGGTGCCGCCCGCAGCGGGCTCGACCAGTGCCAGGTGACTGCCGGCGGCCACCGCCAGTCGCGATTCGAGCTGCCGTGGCTGGTCGTTGCCGGCCGCGCCGCGCACGCGCGCGAAATCGACATACCAGACGCCGATGCCGTAACTGACGCCCGGGTTGCGTCCGGCCACAGCCTGCGCCAGGGCGGCGCGGGTTTCCGCCAGCGCAGCGTCACTGCCCGGTTGCTGGGCCACCGGTGCCTGCGCGGGCGGTGCGCCGCTGGGCGCGAAGTACAGGTAATCGCCGGCCCGGGCGGGCACCGGCGCCCCGCCGACGCCCGGCGGCGCAGATTTCAGTTGCGGGTTCAGCACCTCGAAACCGGCCTGCGCCAGATCCTTCAGCAGCGCCACGTAGGCCGCATCCGTGATCGCCTGCATGGTGGTCACCGGCACACCGCCCAGTTCCAGGCCGGGCGCTCCGGCGGCGCCGTCGGCATCCGCGCTGGTGCGAAAGGCAAGCCGGAAATCGAGCACGAACAGCGGCCCGCGAGGCGCCACCAGCGGTGCCGGCACCTGCGCCGTCAGCGGCTCGACGGGTGCGGGTGGCGCGGCAGCCGGCGGCTGGGCAGCGACGATGGCCGTGGCCGACGGGAGTGGCTCCGCCACCGGAACCGGGATACCCGGCGCCGTGGCGGGAGGCACGTTTGCCTGGACGCTCGCCGGGATTTGGGCCGGCGGCGCGGTCACGGCGCCTGCAAGGGGCGTGGTGGTGCTGGCCACGGCGCCGGACTTGCCGTCGCCGGCAGGCGAGCTGCCGGCCACCCGGCAACCGCGCTTCAGGAACATGTCGACCAGGTACTCCTTGCGCGCCCGCAACGAGGCGATGCGTGCATCGGCTTCCCGCCCCCGCCGGCCGAGCACGTCCTTGGCAAGGTCGCCAAAAATGCTGCCAAACGGGAACACCTTGGCCACGCCGGCCACCACCTCGCCGGTGCGCGAGCGGGTCACCGACTCGGCGGCGCCGCGCACCGCCCCCTTGTCGCCGCTGTGCGGCGCCAGCTCGTTGTCGATGTCCTTCACCTGGGCGGCGATCTGCACGCAATCAAGATCGTTGTCACCCATTTGCACGCGGTCGACCGCAGCGCCGTCCTGCGCCAGGGCAGGCCCAACCAGCAGCAAGAAAACCGCAAGAAACGTCGCGCGAGGCAGGGACATGGGAGTAGCGGGGCCTGGGATGACTAGAATGCGCCGGCGCCGCGCCGGTTCTGCGGCTTTGACCGCGCGGGCAGACGATGTTTCGCGGCTGTCCTGGCTGCAGAATCCGGCGCTCGCCGGCCGTACCGGGGGCCGGTGCAGCGGCACCATTCTGGCAGAAGCGGCCGACGACACGATCAACCAAAGGAGCCTGCGTGCAAACAGCAACCGCCGAGGTCGCCCCGCCGAGCCGGATCGCCCTGTGGGCCGTGGGCGCGGTGCTGTTTGCCGGGGCGCTGGCGGCGGTCTACGGCGGCATGCCGCAGGCGGCCGCCGCGGGCGGCGGCCTGGGGCTGCTGCTGATCGGCCGCGCCGGCGGCGCGCCCGACGGCCTGTGGCTGGCAGTGCGCCACGCAGCGGTGGCGGCCCTGTTTGCGCTGGCCGCCACACCCGGACTGCCGCTGTGGCAGACGCCGCAGCACTGGGCCGACCTGCTGCGCCTGACGCCGCCGGGCGCCTGTCTGGCACTGGCCGTCTATGGTCTGGCTGCCGGCCTGCTGCCCGCGCACCAGCGCCGTCCGCTGCCGGCGGCCACCTCGCTGGTGCTGCTGGTGGGGCCGTTCGTGCTGTTCAACGGCTTGTTTTTGCTGGCGGCGCCAGGGTTGCTGGAGCCACTGGGCGCCTGGCTGGGTCAGGGCGCGCCGACAAGCCTGCACAGGCTGCCAGGCTGCTGGCTGGTGCTGGGTCTGTTTGGCGAATTTGCGCTGCTGGGGCTGGGCCTGGCCATGGACCAGCGCTGGACGCGTAGCGGGCGCCTGCATGGGCTGCTGTGGGGCAGCGCGCTGTGGGCGGTGCTGTCGCCACCGATTGCCGATCTGGGCAGCAGCCCGCTCGCCGCAAGCCTGCCCGGCTGGCAGCAGCTGCCGCTGGTGGTGGCCAGCGCGGCGCTGGCACAGGCCGGCCTGTGGGGCCAGACCTTTCTGATCACAGGCGCGCTGCTGGATGCGCTCAAGGGCCGGCGGCCGACCTGGCAGGCGGCGGCCGACCACTGGCGCAGCGGCGCCGGCAAGGGCGCCGTCTACAGCGCCTGGTTCATGGCGCTGATCCACGGCGGCGCGGCCGTCGGCGCGGGTCCGGCCGCGGGCTGGATCGCCGGCTGGCCGCTGCTGGCCGGGGCGCTGGTCGGCGCGGCGCTGTTTGCGCTGGCCCGGTCGGTGATCGAGACCTTCGACGGCAGCCCGCCACTGGCCGGCCGGCTCGCCGCCGCCTACCGCGATCCGGCCAACCTGGCGCGCGGCGCACTGGCGGGGCTGGCGGTGGCGCTGTGGTTCACGCACGGCCTGGGCGCCGGCAGGGAGGGCGTGCGCTTTGCCGCCGGCGCACTGGGCGGGGCGGTGGTGTATGCCGGGGCCAGCCTGCTGTTCGACATCGGCGCCATCGGCCGCGGCCTGCGGCGGCGCCCGCAGCGCCCGGCGGCGTATCTGCTGCAGCTGGCGATGGGAGGCGTCACCGGCGGGCTGATTGCCTGGTATTTCGACGCCAGCCAGTGGCAGGTGGTGCTGGACCGCTTCGCCGGCTATGCGGCGGTGCACAACCCGCAGGCCGGGCGCGGCAGCTACGAATTCATCATCTACCCGCTGTTCAGCAAGTGGGGCGCGACCGATCTTGGCCTGGTCACCGGCGGCGTGAAGCTGTTCTATGCCCAGTCGCTGTCGGGCGTGGTGCAGTGGGCGATCGCCGCGCCCCTGTTCAGCCTGAACCTGGTGCTGCTGACGGCGCTGATCGAGCGGCGCCTGCGGCCGATCCGCGCCACCTTCAGCCGTGCCGGGCTGGCCGAGGTCGGCGCCCAGACGGTGCGGGTGCTGCGCTGGGGCCTGTGGATGGCGCCGATCATCGCGTCCTTCCTGCGCATGGCGCCGGACCCGGCCTGGTACAACCAGGACGGCGCCGTGCGCTCGGTGCTGGCCACCGTGCAGCAGGTCATGCAGCCGGCCGGCGACTACCGCGCCTGGAGTCTGGAGCTGTTCCTGGGGCTGATGGCCTACGACTGGCTGCGGGTGCTGGTCTGGTTCGATCACATGGGCCTGCGGGTGGCGACGCTGGTCAATTTCTCCTTCGTCGGCGTCGATGCGGTAGACGCCCGCCTGGCCCGCGGGCTCGGCCACGGCCCGCGCGGGCAGGTCATCCCCGAAGGCCTGCGCCGCTTTGCCACTTGGGCGCCGCTACTGGTGCCGTTCTACATCCCGCGCGGTGGCGAGTGGGATCAGGTGTGGGCGCGCTCCGAGGCGATGCACCGCCAGGCCGCGCCACTGCTGCCGGCGGTGCGCGATCTGCTGGGCGCCTATGCCGTGGCGGCGGCGCTGCTGATCGCCGTCACCGCGCTGGTGCTGCGCCGCGCCGGGCGCGCCGGGACGCTGGCGCGCGTGTACCTGGCACCCAAGCACCGGCTGGGCAACGGTCTTTATACGTTGCGCCTGGCGCACGACGGTCGTGGCCATGCACAGGCGATCCGCGACCGCAAGGGCTGTCCGGAAATCGACCTGACGCGCCGTCCGGAAGACGGTCTGGACCGCCGCGGCCGGTTCTTCTATGTCTGCGAAACCGGGCAGCCGGTCTGGTCGCTGATGCGCGAGCCCTGCCCGCGCGCCGATGTGCGCCACGGCGTGACCGAGCTGTCGTCGACTGCGCTGTGCTACCGCACCGACACGCCGGACCTGACCGCCAGCACCCGCGTCGAGGTGCCGCCCGGCGATGCGCTCGAATGCTGGACCGTGACCTTCGAGAACCGCGCCCAGCACCCTCGCCTGCTGCGCCTGACCAGCTTCCAGGAGCTGACGCTGAGTCCGGACGCGGCGGCCCGCCACCCGGTCTTCAACGGGCAGCACGTCGGTACGCATTTCGTGCCGGCGCTGGGCGCGCTGCTGGCCCATAGCCGCCTGCTGACCGACGCGCGCGGCCGACCCGCCGGGGAAACGGCCTTCCACGCCGTGGCGACCGACGGGCAGGCCGTGCGCCTGGTCGGCTACGAGGACAGCCGCGGCCGCTTCGTCGGTGCCGGCGGCGTCGGCCATCCGGACGGACTGGCAGCCGGCGCGCCGCGCACCCCCGACGACCAGGGCCTGCTGTACGCCTTCGACCCCGCCTTCTCGCTGACCGTTGAAGTGGCCATCCCGGCGCGTGGCCAGGCCCGGGTGCGCTTCGTCACCGGTTTTGCGTCGGATGCAACAGCGGCGGCGGGGCTGATCGGCCGACAGCTGGGCACGCCCTTGCCCGCGCCCGCCGTGCTGGCGACGGCGCTGGGGGCCACCCGCCAGGTGCGCGACGCCCTGCCGCCGACGAGCGAATTCTCGGCCGATGGCTGGATGCTCACTGTCGATGGCAACGCACCGCGTGCCTACGACCACCTGATCGCCAACGTGCTGGGCCACGGCGCGGTGCTGGACAGTGCCGGAAACATCGCGCCGTTCGCCGGCAACAGCCAGCAGAACGCCCTGATGCCGTTTCGGCCCGGCGAAACCAGCCACCGCCTGCCCGGTGAGGGGCTGTACGTGGTGGACATGGCCACCGGCAACTGCGGATCGCCAACCTTCGCGCCGCTGCGTCGGCGTGACGTGGCGCACCGGGCCGAATTCGCGCCCGGCCAGGCGCGTTTCGCCAGTACGCTGGGCGAGCTCGACCTGGAACTGACCGTGTGCGCGGCACCGGACCAGCCGGCGCAGGCGCGCCTGCTGCGGATCGCCAACCGCGCCGCCACGCCGCGCCGCTGCCGCGTGGTGGGCTATTTCGAGTGGGTGCTGGCGGAAATCCCGGCCGACAGCCGCGGCCGGCTCGACGTGCGGCAGGAAAACGGCGTCGTGTTCGCCCGCAACCCGGACAACCTGTTCGCGCCCGGCTGGGCCTTCGCGACCAGCAGCCTCGCGCAGCCGGCCATCGAAACCGTGCGCAGCCGCTTCGTGGGCAAGGCAGCCGGCCCGCTGCCCTGCTTCGTGGGCCTTGGCGCGGGCGATCCGGCGGCCCATGACGATGGCTGCCGCGTGGCGGCGTTCTCGGGCGAAGTTCAGGTGCCGGCCGGTGGCGAACTGTGGGTGAGCTTCGCGCTGGGCCAGGCCGCGAGCCTGGACGACGCCCGCGCCTTGGCCGGGCGCTGCCACGACGTCGGCTGGGCGCAGGCGGCGCGGCGGGCGACCGAGGCCGACTGGCGCCGCCGCCTGGGCGTGTTGCGTGTCGAAACCCACCGCCCGGATTTCGACCGTCTGGTCAACACCTGGCTGCCGTATCAGGTAATCGCGGCGCGGCTGTGGGCGCGCTGCGGCCCGCAGCAGCGCTCCGGCGCCTACGGCTTTCGCGACCAGTTGCAGGACGTGCTGCCGCTGCTGCTGATCGATCCGCAAACGGCCCGCGAGCAGATCCTGCGCCACGCCAGCCAGCAGTTCCTGGAAGGCGACGTGGTGCACTGGTGGCACCCGACGCCGTCCGGTGGCACCGGCTTTGCCGCCCGCACCCGGGCCTCGGACCCGCAGGCATGGCTACCGTACCTGACGGCGCAGTACGTCATCGCCACCGCGGATGCGGGCATCCTCGACCAAACCACGCCGTTCCTCGAAGGCCGGCCCATCCCGCACGGCGCCGAGGGCCTGGGCTTTGCACCCAGGCCGAGCGCCGAGCGCGCCAGCCTGTACGAACACTGCCGGCGCGCCATCGACTACACCCTGGCACGGCGCGGCCAGCACGGCCTGCCGCTGATTGGCACCGGCGACTGGAACGATGCGCTCGATCGCATCGGCAACCGCGGCCGTGGCCAGAGCGTGTGGCTGGGCTTTTTCCTGCATCGGGTGCTGGTCGATTTCGCGCCCCTGGCGCAGGCGCGCGGCGATGACGCGACCGCCAGCCGCTGGCTGGGCGAAGCCGAGCGCCTGCGCACGGCGCTGGCCACCATGCAGCGCGACGCGCGTTACCTGCGCGCCATCGCCGACGACGGTACGCAACTGCTGCTGGCAAACGCGCTGACCGCCGCCTGGCCGGCCCTGTCCGGCGCCGTGCCGGCGCAGGCCGCGCTGGCGGCTTTGCGCGCCGACTTGCCGGAACTCGAATCGGACCACCTGGTGCGCGTGCAGTGGCCGCCGTCCGATGAGCATTCGAAACCCTGGCCCGGCCGCATCGCGCTGTACCCGCCCGGCGTGCGCGAAAACGGCGGCCAGTACTCGCACGGATCCTCGTGGCTGGTGGATGCGCTCACCGCCCTGGCGCGCGACAGCGCCGATACCCGCACCGCGGATCAGCTGCGCGCCGACGCGCTGCGGCTGTGGTGCAAGATTTCGCCGCTCGATCGCGATGCACCGGAACTGGCCGCCCGCTATGGCCTTGCGCCGCACCAGCAGGCCGCCGATGTCTACAGCGGCCCCGGCCATGAGGGCCGCGGCGGCTGGAGCTGGTACACCGGCGCCGCCGCACGCATGCTGTGGGCGGCCTACGGGCTGCTGGGCATCGAACGGCGCGCCGGCACGCTGCGCACCGGCCCGGCCGAGGCGAGCGCGTTCCCGTCCGGCCGGAACGTCCAGCACCGGCGTGATGATCAGAACCCGCCGTGACCGGCCGGTAAATGTAGACATGGCAGGGGCGCGCAATCGCGATCACGCGCCCCGCGGTCATGCCGATGCGGCCCCCTGTCAGGCATTGCTCCGCAGCCGGCGCGGCGGCGGGCGCAATCTGCACTCGGGCCAGGCGGGCGTCGTTGGCGCCCATCGCCCGGGCGGGCGCACCATTTGCGAACCGAGCGGCCTGAGCCTGACCGCCACCGAAAAAGGACCTGCGCCATGACGACACCCCTCAACGTGCTTGGCTTGTGCGGCAGCCTGCGCCAGGCGTCCTACAACATGGCCGCGCTACGCGCCGCCCAGGCACTGGCGCCCGGCGCCGGGATACAGATCGACATCGCCGACATTTCCGACCTGCCGCCGTACAACGAAGACGTCTATGCGCAGGGCTTTCCGGCCCCGGTCGAGCGGCTGCGAAGCCAGATTCGGGCCGCCGATGCCCTGCTGTTCGTGACCCCGGAATACAACTATTCGATGCCCGGCGTGCTCAAGAACGCCATCGACTGGGCCTCGCGGCCGCCCGAGCAGCCGTTCGCCGGCAAGCCGGCGGCGATCATGGGCGCCAGTCCCGGCGCGCTGGGCAGCGCACGGGCGCAGTACCACCTGCGCCAGACGCTGGTGTTTCTGGACGTGCATCCCCTGAACAAGCCGGAGGTGATGATCGGCTCGGCCCACGAGCGCTTCGACGCCCAGGGCCAGCTCATCCACGAGTCGACGCGCGAGTACATCGGCAAGCTGCTCGCGGCGCTGGCCGCCTGGACGCAGCGGCTGGCGCGGCCGTGAGCGACCTCGAACGCGACTGCCAGGCCTCGGCCTCGCGCGATTGCCCGGCCGCCCCCGGCTGTCCGGCAATGGAGCGCAGTCCGGCACGGGCCTCGACCATCGGTGCGGACTTCACCATCCGTCGCGCCTTGCCCAGCCGCCAGCGGCGCATGGTCGGCGCCTGGTGCTTTCTGGATCAGGCCGGTCCGGTCAGTTACGGCGCCGGGCAGGACCTGCACGTGGGGCCGCACCCGCACATCGGCCTGCAGACCTTCACCTGGATGATCGAGGGCGAAATCCTGCACCGGGACAGCCTGGGGTCCGAGCAGATCATCCGGCCCGGCCAGGTGAACCTGATGACCGCCGGGCGCGGCATCGTGCATGCCGAGGATGCCGTCACCGACGCGCCCGGTCGCCTGCATGCGGCGCAGTTGTGGATCGCGCTGCCGGACGCCGAGCGCCACCGCGAGCCCGCGTTCCAGCACTACCCCCACCTGCCGGTGCTGGAATCCGGCGGCTTTACCGTCACCGTGCTGGCCGGCATCGGCTTTGGCCAGACGGCGCCGACGCATACCTTCTCGCCGCTGGTGGGCATGGATCTGGCCTGCGCCGCGGCGGCCCAGACCCGCGTGCCCCTGAATCCCGCCTTCGAGCACGCGGTGCTGGTCCTGAGCGGCGCGCTGGACGTTGAAGAAGAGACCCTGCAACCGGGCACGCTGCTGTACCTGGGTCAGGCGCGCACCCAACTGGCGCTGCGCAGCCCGGCCGCAGCGCGCGTGCTGCTGATCGGCGGCGCGCCGTTTGGCGAGGAAATCCTGCTGTGGTGGAACTTCGTCGCCCGCACGCAGGAAGAAATGATCGGCGCCACGGCGGACTGGAACTCGGGCCGCCGCTTTGGCACCGTCAGCGGCAGCCCCTCGCCGCGCCTGGTAGCGCCGGAACTGGCCGGACTGAACCTGGGTCGCGGTGGCCGCTGAGGTCTCAGGACGGCATACCGCACTCGGCGGCATGAGCACGCTGTTCAGCGGCCATCGAGCAACCTGCCCGTCTAGGCGCTCCAACACATCACCGACACATCCAGGCTTACGACTGACCGCCTGCCTCACGGCGCGGCCTGAGTTCCCAAGAAAAATCAGCGTTATCTGACAACTCCAGACGCCGCAGACGTTCCAGCAATTCTTCCAGTCCGGCCTTGAGCGCCACGAGTTTTTCCGAGGCGATGGCAATGTGGTCGCGCAAGGCATGTTGAATACAGGCGCATTCGGCCTGAAGAAGCTCACCGCGCTCCGTCAGATGCACCTCTACCACCCGTTCATCACCCGCGGCCCGGCGGCGTCGAACCAGACCTTGCGCTTCGAGCCGCTTGAGCAGCGGCGTCAGTGTGTTTGAATTGAGCAAGGCGCGCATGCCGATCTCGCCTACCGTACGTGGCGCGCGCTCCCACAACACCATCAGCACGACGTACTGCGGGTAAGTCAGGCCGAACCGCTCCAGCAACGGCTGGTAGCGGCGTGTCAGTAGCCGCGAAGCCGCATAGAGCGGAAAACACAGTTGGGCATCTAGCGCTACCGTCTGGCCATCCGCCGGAGTCGGCAACGCGCCCGCGCCCGCCACCGGCATTCCGCTTTGCTTATCCGTCACCACGTCCTCGCCTGCGCTCTGAATCTTGCCGCGACCTTACAACATTCCGGGCGCCAAGCGATCGCCTCGGGTGAAATCCAGCATCCAGTGAGGATAAGGGCGCCCGGGTTGGCTGACCGCATCGAGCGCTTTTACTTCTGCTTCGTCAAGGGTCCAGGTAACGGACCCCAGATTGTCCTGCAGTTGCTCGGGCGTAGTGGCACCCACCAGCACCGCGCTGACTGCTGGCTTGCACAGCAGGTAATTTAGCGCTACCTGAGCCACGCTCACCCCTCGCACCTGCGCAATACGCTGCACTTCGTCCAGGATTAGAAAGCCCTTATCTTCATCCACCTGAATGAAGTTGTGCTGCTCCTTGCTGCGACGGGCATAGACCGGACCCTTTTCGCCGCGACGGAACTTGCCGGTCAGAAATCCACCGGCGAGTGGCGACCAAGGTGTCAGACCCAGTCCCTGGTCCTCGCACAGGGGCACCAGTTCGGTTTCGACATCGCGCGCAACCAGAGAATAGAGCGCCTGCAGCGAAACGAATTTTTCCCAATGATGTTTTTCGGAAAGAGCGAGCGACTTCATCAATTGCCAGGCGGCATAATTCGAACAGCCGAGATAGCGCACCTTGCCTTGCCGCACCAGGTCGTTGAGCGTCGCCAGCGTTTCCTCCAGCGGCGTGACGAAATCGAAGCTATGCACGATATAAAGGTCCAGATAATCGGTGCCAAGCCGCCGCAGACTGGCCTCACAGCTTTTAACGATGTGATGACGACTCAGCCCCACGTCGTTGATCTCAGTACTCATGCGGCCACGCACCTTGCTGGCAATGACCACATCGTGGCGCCGGTCCCGGAGTGCTTGCCCGAGAATTTCCTCGGATTGTCCGAATGAATAGACATCCGCCGTGTCGAAAAAATTGATGCCGCAATCGAGCGCCAGATCGACGAGCCGCTTGGCTTCCTCGTACCCCAGACCACCCACCACTTCCCAATAACCTTTCTTGCCGAAGCTCATGGCGCCCAGGCACAGCTGGGATACCAAAAGTCCGGAATTTCCCAATTGACGATAGTTCATGGTCGTGTTTCCTCAGTAATCGCGAGTAAATGTCGGTTCAAGTCCATGATACGGATGCAGCCAGCGCCTGCTGGATCGCGGGTTCCATCGTGCGGCGCCGGGTAACCGGTGCAAAGCGACGTATTGGCACGCCATCCCGGCCAATCAGGAACTTGGTAAAATTCCATTTGATGGATGAGCCAAACCAGCCCGGTAATTGCGCGCGCAGATAACGGAAAATCGGATGCGCATGCGGACCGTTGACTTCAACTTTATCGAACATGGGAAAGCGCACGCCGTAGTTGATTTCGCAAAAGCTGCTGATCACGTCGGCGTCGCCAGGTTCCTGCTGTCGAAACTGATTGCAGGGGAACCCGAGCACCTCAAGCCCCTGGTCAGCATACTTTTGGTACAACTGCTGCATATCCTGATAGTGGGGCGTCAGGCCGCACTTGCTTGCGGTATTGACCACCAGCAGCACCTTGCCGCGATACGTTTGCATGGGCACACGCTGACCCTGCAGAGTGTTGGCCGAGAACTGATAAAACTGATTCATGGTTAATTTTCTGGTTCGGTAACGGCAATGCCCGTCGCCATGGAAGAAGGCGTACGGGGCGGCAGGTCAAGCCAGTTTCAGCTCCACCGTCACGTTCCCGCGCACGGCATTCGAATAAGGGCACACCTGATGGGCGGCGTCCAGCAGTACCTGGGCCTCCTCCCGCGTCAACTCGGGAATGGTGACCTCCAGGCTGACTGCCAGCGCGAAACCACCACTATCGCCGGGACCAATGCCCACCGTGGCCTGCACCTGCGTGAGGCCAGGTATGAGTTTTTTCTGGCGTGCCACATGTTGCAGCGCACTATCGAAACAGGCGGCGTAGCCTGCCGCGAACAACATCTCGGGATTCGGAACCGGTCCGCCCGGCCCGCCCAGCTCCTTGGGGATGGCCAAGTGCAGATCGAGCACACTATCGCCGCCTCTGACGGTACCGTCGCGTCCACCGGTGGCGGTCGCTGTCGTTTGATACAGAATTTTCATGGTTGGTCTCCAGTTCGGGAACAGCGTTACACGCGATTATATCGTACACGATTCAATCGTGTGATAAATGAGCGGAATTGTCAAGCAGTCTTCCACCATTTTTCGGTTCGCCGACGGCGCGTAGTCGCTTCCCTGTCCTGCGCCCCAGCGGGGCTCGACCCGCACCGTCGCTCAGGCCATCTGGCTGATGCTGCGGCGAAAACGGGTCAGGGCCGTGGCGAACAACACCGCGCCAATGATCACCAGCGCAAGAATCTGCGGCCAGATGACGTTCAGACCGGCGCCCCGATACAGGATGGCCTGGGCGGCGGCAACGAAGTGCGTGGTGGGCGCCACCTGCATGATGTTCTGAGCCAGCACCGGCATGCTCTCGCGGGGCGTTGCTCCGCCCGACAGCATCTGCATCGGCAGCAGCACCAGGATCATCAGCAGGCCGAATTGCGGCATGCTGCGGGCCACCGTGGCCATGAAAATGCCCATCGACGTGGTGACGAACAGGTGCAGGGTGGCCACCGCGAGGAACAGCGCCACCGAGCCCTCGATCGGCACCCCGAGCGCCCCCTGGACGATGAACTGCAGCGAAAGCGCCGTGGCCAGCAACACCACCAGACCCATCGACCAGATTTTGGCGAGCATGATCTGGGCCGGGGTGACGGGCATCACCAGCAGGTGTTCGATGGTGCCGTGCTCGCGCTCGCGGATCAGCGCGGCGCCCGCCAGCACGATGGACAGCATGGTGACGTTGTTGATGATTTCCATCAGCGAACCGAACCAGGCCTGCGTCAGGGCCGGGTTGAAACGCACCCGCAGGGCCAGTTCCACCGGTGGCGTGGCGCTGCCGCGGTAGCGCTGCACGAATTCGTTGATTTCGCCCATCACGATCTGCTGAACGTAGCCGCTGCCGGTAAAGGCCTGGCTCATGCGTGTGGCATCCACGTTCAGCTGGATGGCCGGCGCGCGCCCGGCCAGCAGGTCGCGCTGGAAATTGGGCGGAATGTTGAGCGAGAAGGTGTACAGGCCATCATCCAGGCCAACATCGACGTCGGACAGCGTCACCCGCTGCGGCGGCATGAATTGCGGCGGGTGCAGGGCCGAAATGATGCGTGCCGACAGCGGCGAGTCGTCCTCGTCGACCACCGCGATCGGCACGTTGCTGAGCCCTTCCGGCATGGCGGTGGCGGCGACATAGACCTGAAAGCTGAAGCTGTAAACGATCAATACCAGCATGATCGGATCGCGCAGCAGGCTCCACAGTTCCTTGATGCCCAGTCGGTAGATGTTGGACGCGAAAGCCACGTTCATTTTTCCTGCTTTCTGAGCAGGGCAATGGACAGGCCCAGTATGACCAGGGCCGCCACGACCATCGGCACGAATGCCGCCTGCAGATCGGCAAACCCCAGCGCCTTGTTGAACACACCACGGCTGATGGTGATGTAGTACGTGGCCGGGTAAACGTCGCCGATAAGCCGGCCAGCGCCTTCGAGCGACGAGACCGGATTGATCATGCCGGCGAACTGGATGGCCGGTAGCATGGAGCCGATCATGGCAAAGAACATGGCCGCGATCTGGCTGCGCGTGAAGGTGGAGGCAAACAGGCCAAAGCCGGTAGAGAAGCCGACATAGACCAGCGTGGCCAGCGTCAGGGTGATGAAGCTGCCCTTGACCGGCACGCCAAACAGGACCACCGCGAACAGGCTCATCAGCAGAAAATTGAGCATGGCCAGCACGATGTAGGGTATTTGCTTGCCGATCAGGAATTCGCTGCGGGTCACGGGCGTGACATACAGGTTGATGATCGAGCCCAGCTCCTTTTCACGCACCACGGACAGCGCGGTCAGCATGGCGGGAATCATCAGCAGTAACAGGGGAATCACGGCCGGCACCATGGCCGGCAGGCTCTTCACATCGGGGTTGTAGCGAAAGCGTGTCTCGATGGTGGCCGCACCGCGTGACAAATCCTGGCCGAACTGGGTTTTCGCCACATCCAGCAACCAGCCCTGGTGCATGCCCTGCACATAGGCCTGAACGGTTTCGGCCCGCTGCGGCATCGCGCCGTCGATCCAGGCACCGATCTGCACCGGGTTGCCGCGTTGCACGTCGCGCGCAAAGCCGGGCGGTATTTCAATGGCCAGCGACAGTTCGCCGCTGCGCATGCGCCGGTCCAGATCGGCATAGTCGGTGATGGGTGGCCGCTGGACGAAATAGCGCGAGCCGGACAGGTTCAGGGTGTAGTTCTGGCTCAGTGTGGTCTGGTCGCGGTCGAGCACGCCATAGCTCAGGTCGTTCACATCCATGGTGATGCCAAAGCCCAGAATGAGCATCAGGATCAGGCTGCCGAACAGCGCCATCACCAGGCGCACCGGGTCATGTCGCAGTTCCAGTGCCTCGCGCCGGCTGTAGCTGAAGGCACGCGAAAAACTGAAGCCACGGCGGCGCCCCCGCGGCCGCGCCGACGCAGCGTCAGGCGCGGCCACCACGGCGGGGGCAGCGACAGCCTCCGCTTCGGCCGGATCGGCATCCTTCAGATAGGCAATGAAGGCTTCTTCCAGGGTTTGGGCATTGCGCTTCTTGACGATCCCCCGCGGCGCATCGCTGACCAGTACCTTGCCTTCATGCATCAATGAGATGCGGTCACAGCGCTCGGCCTCGTTCATGAAATGGGTGGAGATGAAAATCGTCACCTTGTCGTTGCGCGACAGGTCGATCAGGAACTGCCAGAAGGCATCGCGTGCGACCGGGTCCACGCCCGACGTGGGTTCGTCCAGGATCAGCAGTTCGGGCGCATGCACCAGCGCCACCGCCAGCGACAGGCGCTGGCGCATGCCCAGCGGCAGTTGGTCGGGCATGGCATCGGGCATGCCGTGCAGCCCGAAACGGACCATCAGCTCGTTCACTCGCGGCTCGATCGCCGCCGGCGGCACACCAAACAGCCGCGCGTGCAGCACCAGGTTCTGCACGACGCTCAGTTCGGAGTACAGCGAAAACGCCTGCGACATGTAGCCGACCCGCCGCCGCGTGGCGATGTCGCGGGCATCGACCTGCTGCCCGAACAGCCAGGCTTCGCCGTCGCTGGGCGCCAGCAGGCCGGTGAGCATCTTCATGGTCGTGGTCTTGCCACAGCCGTTGGAGCCCAGAAAGCCGAAAATCTCGCCGCGGTGAATGCGAAAGTTGACATGATCGACCGCCGTGAAGTCGCCAAAGCGCATGCTCAGATCGCGCGCTTCGATGGCGACATCTTCGCCGTCGACAAAGGGCGGCACCACGACGGCCCGGTGGCCGCGTTTCTGGTCGTCTGGCAGCAAGGCGATGAAAGCCGCCTCCAGCGTGTCGGTGCCGGTGCGCTCGTGCAGTTCCCCGGGCGCGCCGGTGGCAAGAATCTTGCCCGCGTCCATCGCCACCAGCCAGTCGAAGCGCTCGGCTTCTTCCATGTAGGCGGTGGCGACCATCACGCTCATGCCCGGGCGATCCTGGCGGATATGCTCGATCAGCGCCCAGAACTGCGTGCGCGCCAGCGGATCGACGCCGGTGGTGGGCTCGTCCAGGATCAATAAATCCGGGTCGTGGATCAGCGCGCAGCACAGGCCGAGCTTCTGCTTCATGCCGCCGGAGAGCTTGCCCGCCGGGCGCGAAAGAAAAGGGTAAAGCGCCGTCGCCCGGGTCAGCTCGTCGATGCGGCGGCGGCGTTCTGCGGCATCGTGGCCGAACAGGCGGCCGAAGAACTGCAGGTTGTCCTCGACCGACAGGGCCGGATAAAGGTTCTTGCCCAGGCCTTGCGGCATGTAGGCAATGGCCGGACAAACCCGGCCGCGGTGGCGTCTTGAGCGCATGTCGCCGCCCAGCACATGCACCTCGCCCTGCTGCACGATGCGGGCGCCGGCAATCAGGGCCAGCAGGCTGGACTTGCCGACGCCATCCGGGCCGATCAGCCCGACCATGCGGCCGGCCGGCACTGCCAGATCGACGGCGTCCAGCGCCACCGTCTTGCCGTAATGCAGGCTGACGCCGGCCAGCCGGGCAACCGGCGCTGACGCATCGCCGGGGCCTGCGGGCATCACTCGGGCACCTTCACCACGAGCGTTTGCGGCCACTGGGCCTGCGCATCCAGCTTCAGCCAGGCCACGCCCGGCAGGCCGGTCTTGACCTGCCGCAAATGTTTTTCCAGCAGCGCCGGATCGATACGGGCCTTCACGCGGAACATCAGTTTCTGGCGCTCGACGGCGGTTTCCACCGTCTTGGGCGTGAATTGCGCGACGCTGGCGACGAACGACACCCGGGCCGGGACGACGTAGGCGGGAGCCGCGTCGAGCACCAGATGCACTTCGCTGTCCAGCGCCACCTTGCCGGCCACCGTTTCCGGCAGAAAGAAAGTCATGTAGACATCGCTCAGGTCCACCATGTTGAGCACCTTGCCGCCCGCGCCGAGCACCTCGCCGGGCTGGGCCACCAGGTACTGCACGCGACCGTCGCACGGCGCCTTGAGCTGGCTGTCGGCGATGTCGGCCTCGATGCGGGCGACCGTGGCGGCGGCAGCCTCGACGGCGGAATGCGCGCCGGTGACCTGCGACGAGGCCGCCGCAATGGCGGCCCGGGCCGCTGCCACCTGGGCCTTCGATGCGGTCACCGCCGCGGCGGCGCCGCGCGTCACCGCCTGATCGTCGTCGAGCTGCTGCATGGATATCGCGCCCTGGCGAGCCAGGGCTTGCGAACGCGCCAGACGGCGCCTGACGTTATCCAGTTCGCTCTCACGCTGTACCACCACGGCCTGTGCCGCCGCCAGGTCGCTCTCGCGCATCTTGACCTGGGCCTCGGCGCTGGCCACCGCGGTGACTGCCTGCTGCTGCTGGGCACGTGCCTCGTCGAGCTGGGCCTTGAGGACGTCGATCTGCATCTGCGCCAGCACCTGGCCGGCCTTGACGAAGTCGCCTTCGTGGACCCAGATGTCGACCACGCGGCCGGGGTATTTGGTGGCGACGTCGATTTCGGTGGCCTCGATGCGCCCGTTGCCGCTGACGAACCCGTCACCCGGACCGCGGGGCCTGACGATGGTCCAGGCACCCCAGCCAGCCAGGGAAATGGCGATCGCCACGACCGCCAGCAGCAGATTTTTTCTGATCGAAGGACTCATGTTTCTTGCTCGCACTTGCGGTTGACGGGGTGTACCGACGACAACCCCGGGTCGATGAATTCCTGGCCACCACCCAGGGCAGCCTACCGACGACACACACGACTGGACAGCGGCGACCGGCGCGCCTGCACCCATTCCTGCCCGGCGGTGGTCGGATCACGCGGGGCATCCAGGACTTCGAAATTGCAGCCGCACGTGCCGCAGCGACCGCAGGTCTGGCGGTGTCATCACCGATGCGGCGCCCAGCCCGGGCCGATCGCCAACTCAGTCGCCCAGAAACGACAGCCTGGGCGGCTGGTCGCCCTCCGGCCCAAACTCCTCGCGCCGCGGCACGAACACACTGACCAGCACCACCTCGTCGGTCAGGAACTCGCCCAGATGCTCCTTGAAGGCCGGAATCAGAATGGTGTCGCCGGCCCGCAGGATGATGTCCTCGCCGTCGATGTGCAGCTTGCACTCGCCCGACAGCATGATGGTGACCTCTTCCTCGTGGCAGTTCAGCTGCGTCGGCAGGTCGGCGGCCGAGCGCATCCTGTACAGCGCCACCGAGCAGCCCTGCCCGTGCAGGTGCTTGAACTCGAACTTGCCGGGAATCACCGACTGCAGGCGCGCGTCGTCGTGGCGCAGCACGCGGGCTTTGTGGGTCATCGCAGGATCTCCGCAGGTAATGGCTCTGGCGCCTGTTTATCACCCGCGGGCAACCGCCGGGTAAAGGGCGCGGTGGTATCTTCACCGGCGCGACCGACCCCATAAAACGTCCCCGAGGAGGCAAACCCCATGATTCCCTACACCCGCAGCGAAGCCAAACACTGGGCCCGCACGCACATGGTCCAGTCGACCAACGCCGTGCCAACCCCGTTCAAGGCCGATTTCAGCCTGGACCTGCCGATGCTGGCCAGCCACGTCGACCGCTGGGCGAGCGACGGCCTGTACGGCCTGATGACCGGTGGTAACACCGCCGAGGCCTGGAACATGACCCCCGCCGAGTGGTGGCAGTACAGCGAGACCGTGGCGCAGGCCAACCGCGGACGCATGATGCTGACCGCGGTCATTCTGGACCCGTCGCCGTTCACGGTGCTGGAAAAGGCCCACCGCCTGGCGGAACTTGGCTACCACCTGATCGAGGTCATCAACCCGGTCATCCAGCTGCGCTCCGACGCCGACCTGTACGGCTTCTACAAGTACCTGTCCGAGCGCAGCCCGCTGGGCATCGTGCTCTACAACACGCCGACCGCCGGCATCACCCTGAACCACGGCCTGCTGAACCGGCTGGCGGACCTGGAAATGGTGGTCGGCATCAAGAACGGCCTGCTGAACCCGGCCGACACCATCGCGCTGCGCAAGGAGTGTGGCGATCGCATGGTGGTCACCGAGCCGATGGAAAGCTTCTACCTGTGGGACGCCATCGTGCACGGCGGTCAGTGCCTGTTTGGCACCGCCGAGTACGCCATGTTCGGCAACAAGCGCGACGTACTGGTCCAGTGCATGGAGCTGGCCAACGCCGGCAAGTTCGACGCCGCCCTGCCGCTGTACCGCGAGCTGGACCCCATCCGCGACCTGATGAACGACGTGTTCGTCTGGAACATCGTGCGCAAGAACCAGTACTCGCTGGCGCCGATCAAGTATTGGTACGAGCTGCTGGGCATGCCCATGGGCCCGTGCCGCCCGCCGCTTGAGCCCTACGCCGACGACGCCATGAAGACCCTGATCCGCGACACGCTGATCAGGACCGGCGTCGTCGACGCCGCCCAGGCCGCCGCCGCCTGATTTGCCAGCAGCGACCGGCGCGGCGTTCCAGGACCGTGCCGGTCCGATTTTTCGTGGTTTTTTGTAGCGTCCCGTAGGTCGGGTTAGCCGCGAAGCGGCGTAACCCGACAAATGGCATAAATAAAACGACTTGGCTGAGAACCGGCGTAACCCGACAAATGCCACACAACACTTACGGATCGTTGGGTTACGGCTGCGCCTGACCCAACCTACGAAACGACGAAACGCAAAGGCCGTCCATGCCAAACACGTTCGACCCCATCCTCACGCCCGCCCGCATCGCCGCCATGACCGGCGCCGGCCTGTGGCAAAACCGCCTGCTGACCGACGTGCTGGACGAGGTCGCGGACCGCCATCCGGACCGCCTGGCCGTCGCCGACCACAACAGCGTCACCGGCATCGCCACACGCCTGTCGTACATGCAGCTGCGGCACCGCGCGGACCGCATGGCGCTGGGCCTGATCGGCCTGGGCATCGAACCGGGCGACGTGGTGGCCTGCCAGCTGCCCAACTGGTGGCAGTTCATCGCGCTGCACCTGGCGTGCCTGCGCATCGGCGCCGTCAGCAACCTGCTGATGCCGATTTTTCGCGAGCGCGAGCTGTCCTTCATGCTGGAGTTTGCGCAGGCCAAGCTGCTGGTGGTGCCGCACCGGTTCCGCGGCTTCGACTACCCGGCCATGCTGGCCGGCCTGCGCGGCAAGCTGCCGCACCTGCAGCGCGTGCTGGCGGTCGGCGACGACGGCCCGGACGGCTTCGACCGCGTGCTGCTGGAAACCCGCTGGGAAGACCAGTTCGACGCCGACGTCGAATTCGCCCGCCGCCGGCCGGACCCCAACGCCGTCATCGAGCTGCTCTACACCTCCGGCACCACCGGCCAGCCCAAGGGCGTCATGCACACCTCCAACACCCTCATGGCGGGCGTGCCGGCTTATTCCAACGGCGTTGGCCTGACCGGCGACGACGTGTGCTTCATGGCCTCGCCGCTGGCCCACCAGACCGGCTTCATGTACGGCCTGATGATGCCGCTGGTGCTGGGCACGCGCGTCATCCTGCAGGACGTGTGGGACGCCACGCGCGCCTGGGACACCATCCAGACCGAGCGCGTCACCTTCTCCATGGGCGCCACGCCGTTCCTGGCCGACCTGGTCAGCGCGCCCAACGCGCCGGCCCCGGCCGACTGCCGCCTGCGCAAGTTCGTCTGCGCCGGGGCGCCCATTCCGCGCGTGCTGGTGCAGACCGCCACCGAAAAACTCGGCCTTGGCGTCATCGCCGCCTGGGGCATGAGCGAGTGCGGCGTGGTCACGCTCACCCGGCCCGACGACCCGCCAGACGCAGTGTTCAGCAGCGACGGCCGCGCGCTGCCCGGCATGGCCGTGCGGGTGGTGGACGCCGCCGACCAGCCCCTGCCGCCGGGCACCGAAGGCCGCCTCAAGACCCAGGGCAGTTGCCTGTTCGTCGGTTATCTCAAACGCCCGGAAGCCTACGCGGTCGACGAGGGCGGCTGGTTCGACACCGGCGACCTGGCGCGCATGGACGCCGACGGCTACATCCGCATCACCGGCCGCGCCAAGGACATCATCATCCGCGGCGGCGAGAACATCCCGGTGGCGGAAGTCGAAGATCTGCTCTATCGCCACCCGGCGGTGCAGGACGCGGCCGTCGTCGCCATGCCCGACGCGCGCCTGGGCGAGCGGGCCTGCGCCTTCGTCAGCGTGAAAACCGGTCAGTCATTCGACTTCGACGCCCTCACCGCCTGGCTCGCGCAAGCCGGCATGTCCCGCACCTACTGGCCGGAGCGCCTCGAAATCGTCCCCGACATGCCACGCACCGCCAGCGGCAAGATTCAGAAATTCGAACTGCGGGAGCGGGCGAAGGGGTTGGGTGGCTAACCCACAGGTCACACGCGTCGTTCAGCACACACGGCGGCCAGGCCACGGAACAAGTCGCCGGCCCCTTGCGCGCCAGCGCGAATGCTGTGACGCTTGCCATGCGTTCGGCGGCTCCCTTGGCCGAGCGATTGTCAGAGTTCCGCCGAGGGTGTGTTTGCTGGCGTTATGAGTCCCATATCATGAACGAATTTCTTTAATAATCCATTACTTATGGATAATATTGTGGCGTTGTACGGCCATCTCGAGGCCGGATATACACCTCGCAAGGTGTCTATTTCACGTTGGGCGCTCATGGAAATAGTTCGAGTCATTGCAGTTCTCTGTAGCTTCTTGAGCAGCCTCGCGTACGGCGCCAGCTCTGCTCCGCCACCTTCATGGCCCGTACCTGACATCAAAACGAGTTCAATCAGCACTCAACCCGTAACGGGAGTTACTCTTGGCTCGTTCGAGGTCGTATTTGAACGAACCACTTTCAAGGACGTAGTTGGTGCTCTAGGCGAAGCGCCGATCCAACAGCAAGGAGATGCTGGGGAGTTCCAAATGTGGGTTTGCTACACGCTTGTCGCTTCACATGCTCGTGTGTGGCTCACTTCCAGCGAACTTGGAGGTCAAAAGTACATTGACGGAATGGTGGCATTGAGAATATCAAGCGATGTCAAAAGCAGCCCTGAGTGTCCTGATCTTGGCAGTCAACACGCACTTGCTGCAATTGACAGGGGTATATGGCTCGGAACTCCATTGCAAAAGGTTAAGGCTATTCTTGGCCGCCCTAACAAATCGCCAAAGGCAGTCATCTACTACTCCTACGCTGGGAAGGATGGCACCTTTGACGTCAATAGCACCTTGGCATTGCGAATGCGCAACAACATCGTCACGGAACTACATGCAATGCATTCGGCTACCAATTAAGCGAGCCGTAGATACTGTTATCCGCGTCAAGCCGTCTGATGCAAGGCCGGATCGAACGGCCGTCCGGACCGCAGCACGCCGTAGGCGACGCACAGCAGCTTTCGCATCATGGCCCCCAGGATCAGCATCGGCGGCTTGCCGGCGGCGGCCAGGCGCTGCTTGAGCCCGCGTAGGGCGCAATAAGCGCAGCGCATTGCGCCGTATTCAGTCGGGGCAGGCCACCGCATCGGCCGCCACGCTGCCCGCCCAGTCGGCGGGATAAACCCCGTTTGCCACCTGCGCATGAAACGTCGAATACGGCCAGTCGCTCACCCTGCCGACATGGCCGTGTTTCACCGGGTTGAAGTGCACGTAATCCATGTGCGCCGCAAAATCGCGTTCATCGCGGATCAGCTGTTCCCAGTATCGCCGTTGCCAGATGCCGCGTTCGCCACGGGCAACGCGCACCGCCGAACGCCATTCGGTCGGCGGCACGCGCCTGGAGAAGCCGCCTTTTATCAAGCGCCAGCGGGTGGCGAAGTCCGCGTCGCCGGCCGGCAACTCGATGACGCAATGCAGGTGATCGGGCAAAACCACCCAGCCGTGGATGAGGAACGGATGCGCGCGCCGCGCGTCGCGCACGCTGGCCCGCAATGAGTCGATGTGTTGCGACAGGAGTGTGCAACCCCGCCTTCGCAGCGTATTGACCGTGAAGAAATACGTCCCGCCGGGGCGCCAGGTGCGTCGATAATCGGGCATGGTGTGGCCTGGCGGGAATACGGCGCAATGCGCTGCGCTTATTGCGCCCTTGTATTGTGACCCCCATGTTCCTCCGTTGATCGGTGCGTTGTGTGGCACCGATCGACGGACACATACCTGGGAGGCATCCCAGGTTTGAGC
>Ga0255338_1001704_pt1 | contig 38652 bp, 45 predicted proteins | sample MeOH1_35cm_T4_19_FD_203715 | JGI IMG/M metagenome (GOLD analysis project Ga0255338, IMG submission 203715) | Sandy soil microbial communities from University of British Columbia, Vancouver, Canada - MeOH1_35cm_T4_195 | ecosystem: Engineered > Artificial ecosystem > Sand microcosm > Unclassified ...
ACCACCTCGGCGATCCGCTTCGACGCCGCCCGGATGTTGGCCCGCTGGTTCTCCGCGGTCATCGGCTGCCCGCGCCGCAGCAGCGCGTTGCCGCCCAGGGCGATCACGAGGCGCATCTCAGCGGTCCCTCCGGCGGGCGACGATCCGGTCGACCAGGTCCTCCCAGCCGGCGACGATCCGGTCGATGTCCATGCCCTCGACCTCGACCTCCTGGACCAGGATCGGTGCCTCCAGCGGCGCCAGCAGTGCGGTCGCGAGCAGCGGGATGTCGCCGGCCACCTCGAGCTGGTCGAGCAGGTAGCGCACGTGCGTGGCCGTGAAGGAGTACGCCGCGGAGCTGCGCGCTCCCGGTGCCGCGGCGGCGTTGATCAGCGCCGCGTGCCGCAGGTTGACCTCCAGGCGCGAACGGCCGAACGCGAGCAGGCGCTCGTACGGCGGCGCGCCGGGACCGAGCGGCGGGGGTCCACCCATCACCCGCGCCTGCCAGTCCTCCTCGGAGCGGTTCAGCAGCGCTGCCATCAGCCCGGCCCGGCTGCCGAACCGGCGGAACACGGTGCCCTTGCCGACCCCGGCCTTCTCGGCGACGGCATCCATGGTGACGCCGGCGACGCTGCACCGGTCGACGAGCTGCTCGGCGGCCCCCAGGAGCGCTTCGCGGTTGCGGGCGGCGTCGCTGCGCTCGCGCGTCTCCTGCCCGAGGATCGGCAGCAGCGGGCGGTCGGGCATGCACGCAACCCTAGGGCGCAGGAGCGGGGGCGAAAGAGATTTTCGGCGACCGGGAATGAAAACGGACCGTGGTCCGTTTCGCCCATGACCGTTCCCCTTCTCCCAGGAGTGAGCATGACCCACGTAGCCGTTCTCGTCGGCAGCCTGCGCGCCGACAGCGTCAACCGCCAGGTCGCCGAGTCCCTGCGCCACCTCGCGCCCGAGGGCACCGTCATCGACATCGTCGACGGCCTCGGTGACCTGCCGTTCTACAACGAGGACCTCGACGCCGCCGGCGCTCCCGAGGCCGTGACGCGCGTGCGCGACCTGGTCGGCCGGTCCGACCGGGTGCTTGCCGTCACCCCGGAGTACAACGCGACGATGCCGGCCGTGCTCAACAACGCGATCGACTGGCTGTCCCGCCCCTACGGCGTCGGCGCCATCGTCGGCAAGCCGTTCGGCGTCATCGGGGTGACCCCCACCCCGTACGGCGGCAAGTGGGCGCACGACGACGCCCGCCGCTCGGTGAAGATCGCCGGCGCGATCGTGGTCGAGGACGTGGACGTCTCGCAGACGTCGATCGACGTGGACGTGCTCCACGACCCCGAGGTCCGGGCGAAGCTCGAGAGCGCGCTGCGGACCCTGGTCGACTTCGACCCGGAGGTCGCCGCCGCCTGAGCGGGTCGCACTAGCCTCGACCCATGAGCGAGCTCCACGACCTGACCGCCCTCGAGCAGGGCGCGGCGATCAAGGCCGGCGAGATCTCCTCGACCGAGCTGGCCGAGCACTACCTCGAACGCGTCGGGCGACTCAACGAGTCGCTCGGCGCGTTCGTGACGATGGCGCCGCGCTGGCGGCGGCAGGCCGAGAAGTCGGCGACGAGCACGGGGCCGCTGGCCGGCGTACCGACCGCGATCAAGGATCTGAACGCGACCGCCGGCCTGCGCACGATGTTCGGCTCGCGGCTGCTGGCCGACTACGTGCCCGAGGTCAGCGACGAGCTGGTCCTGCGGATCGAGGCGGCCGGGATGGTCAACCTCGGAAAGACCAACACCCCGGAGTTCGGCTCGCCCTGCTACACCGAGTCGGCCGTCGCGCCGCCCGCGGTGACGCCGTGGGACACCAGCCGGATGGCGGGCGGGTCCAGCGGTGGTGCCGCCGCCGCGGTCGGGGGCGCGCTGGTGCCGCTCGCGCAGGGCTCGGACGGCGGCGGCTCGATCCGGATCCCGGCCAGCTGCTGCGGCATCGTCGGTCTCAAGCCGACCCGCGGGCGGATCTCCGGAGCCCCGATGTACGGCGAGGTCACCGGCCTGGCCACGGCCGGGCCACTGGCGCGGACCGTGCGGGACGCGGCCGCCTTCCTGGACGTGATGGCCGGCCGCGCGGTCGGTGATCCGTTCTGGGCGCCCGAGGCCGCCCACCCGTTCCTGGCCGCCTGCGACGACGCGCCGGGCCGGCTCCGGATCGCGCGGTTCGCGACGCCGGTGATCGCCGAGACGGAGGTCGATCCGGAGTGCGTGGCCGCGTGGGACGACGCCTCCCGGCTGCTCGAGACGCTGGGTCACGAGCTGATCGACATCGACCCGCCGATGCCGCGCGAGGCGGTGGCCACGTTCGAGATCTGCTGGGCCGTGCTCACCGGCCTGTCGACCGTGAACGTCCCGGCCGAGGCCCGCGGCCTGCTGCAGCCGCTGACCCGGTGGCTGGGGGAGAAGGGCGAGGCGATCGGCGGGCCCGAGTTCGGCCTCGCGCTCGGCGAGCTGCGCCGGGTCGCCGCCCGCACGCTGGCCGACCTGCGACCGTACGACCTGGTGCTGACCCCGACCCTGGCCGCACCGCCGCTGCCGGTCGGAGCGCTGCGCAACGACGACGACCCCGCGGCGGACTTCGAGGCGCAGAAGCGGTTCACGCCCTGGACCTCGATGTGGAACGTGACCGGGAGCCCGGCGATCTCGCTGCCGCTCCACCAGACGCCCGACGGGCTGCCCGTCGGAGTGATGCTCGCGGCCCGCCCGGGCGACGAGGCGACCCTGCTGTCGCTCGCCGCCCAGGTCGAGGCCGCCGCACCGTGGCGCGACCGGCACCCGCCCTGCTGGTGAGGTCCGACTCCCTCAGTCGCGGCGTTCGACCAGCCGCAGCGCGAGCTTCGGGCAGTCCCGCACCGCCTCGCGGGCGGCCGGGCGCAGCGCCCTGGTGACCGGACCGGTGACGATCGGGTAGCCCCAGGGGTCGAGGTCGACGACCTCGGGCAGCAGCTCGTGGCACAGTCCGCGGCCCTCGCAGCGTGGCCAGTCGACCCGGAGGTCGGAGCCGCGGTCGGACTCGCGGCTCATCGGGCCACCACCGCGATCGGCCGGGTCCCGAGGTCGACCGCCCCGCAGCCGTCGGCGGCGTGGGCGGCGACCTCGTCGGGGAACGCGGCGAGCGCGGACCGCACCAGGCGGGCGGTGCCGTCGGGGTGCGCGCACGCGCCCCGGCCGGCGACCAGCCCGATGAGGCGCTCCACCCGGTCCAGGCTGCCGCCGGCGAGGAAGCCGTCGAAGGCCATCGCCAGCTCGGGCAGGCCGTTGAGGCACGGGCCGCAGCGCCCGGCCGACTGCCGCGCCAGGTAGCGGGTGACGCCGGCCGTGGCGCGCAGCGGGCACGTTCCGGGTGGCAGCGGCAGCACGACGCCGGCCCCGAGGCCGACACCGGCCCCGGTCAGGTCGGCGTGGCTGACGGTGAGCCCGTCCAGGAGTCCCGCGGGCGCCCAGGTGCCGTGGTAGCCGCCGAGGAGCACCGGCCCGGCCAGCTCCTCGGCGGTCAGCACGTGCGGCCACGGGGTGCCGTGCGGCACCTCGACGACACGGGTCGTCCCGGACGCCTCGCCGATGCTGAGCAGCCGGGTCCCGGGCTCGGCCGCGGTGCCCGGGACTGCGCTGCCACCGAGAGCCAGCGCCGCGAGCTGGGCGTAGGTCTCGGCGTTCGACAGCAGCGTCGGCTCGCCCTTCAGGCCGGCGATCGCGGTCGGCTGCCAGCTGGTCACAGGCAGGTTGACCCGGCCCTCGATCAGCTCGGTCACCGCGCTGGCCTCGCCGGCGACGAACCTCGGGGAGGCCTGGTGCAGGCGCCAGCGCAGCCGTCGGGACCGGTCCGCCTTCCGGCGCTCGCCGAGGGCCGTGGTGAGTGCCTGGGTCGCCTCGGGGTGCTCGGCCGGTGCGACCAGGTGGACCTCACGAGTGCCGAGCGCCAGGGCGACGAGGGCCGCGCCGTCGAGCACGAGGTGCGGCTGGTGCAGCGTCAGCGCCAGGTCCTTCACGCTGGCCGGCTCGCCTTCGCTCAGGTTGACCACGACGTGCCGCCGGCGGCCGCGGGCGTTGGCCGCGGTGCGCAGCTTGGTCGCGAACGGGAAGGCGGCGCCGCCCCGTCCGCGGAGGCCGCTGGCGTCGACGAGGTCCAGCAGGTCGTCGAGGGCCGGACGGGGGAGCGGACCTCGCAGGCCGCGGTGGGTGCCGAGGTCGGGGTCGATGCTGCGCAGCAGCCACGGCCCCCGCTGGACCCGCATCCGCGGCGTCACAGCGGGGCCCCCGACAGGTCGGCCGGGCGGCGGCGCGAGGCGAGCAGGTCCACGCCCACCCTGACGGTGGCCGCGCCCGCGACCGCGACCAGGCAGCCCAGGCCGACCTGCCTGCCCCAGGACGACATCGCGTCGGTCCCGATCCCGACCGAGTGCGCCATCGCGAACGGCCAGGAGAGGTACCCCAGCACGTGGAGCGCGTGCCAGGCCCGTTGGCCGAGGCGGCGACGCGCGAGGCTCGTGAGCACGACCAGCAGCATCACGTCGAAGGCGATGCTGCCCAGGCCCAGCCACAGCGGCTTGTACGTCGCGCCGACCGGTGACACGGCCTGCCACCAGCGGATGTCCACGTAGCTGTCCGCGACCGCCGTGACGACGTGGCCGACGACGAGCACCAGCGAGAGCACGCCGAGGTTGCGGTGCAACTGCTGGTCGACGAACCGGGGCACCAGCCGGGCCCGGCCGGCGCGGGCACTCAGGATGCCCAGGCAGAGCGTGGCGGTCAGCACGAGCAGCAGCGCGACGCCGCTGCCGCGGTTGAGGTACCAGAGCATCGGGCCCTGGGAGAGGTTCTGGGTGAGGGAGTCGAGCACGTCATGCCTCCTTCGCGGGCAGGTCGAGGGGCTCGGGCCAGCTGCCGGTCCGGCGGACGCTGCCGTCGACGCCGACGAGCCTGGCGTCGACGCCGTGCGCGGCCAGCCAGGCCTCGGCGTCGGGGCCCATGACGATGGCGGCGGTCGTCGCGACGTTGGCGGCCACGCAGGTCGGTCCGGTCGCCGTGACGGTCCGCCAGTACGGCGTGGCCGGGCGTCCGGTCCGCGGGTCGAGCAGGTGGTGCTGGACGACCCCACCGGCGGTCCAGCGTCGTGCCAGGGTCGAGGAGGTGGCGAGGCCACCGCCGTCCAGGGTGACCAGCTCCGGGTCGTGCTCGTCGCCGACGCCGTCCGGGTGCTCGGTGACCAGCACCGGCCAGGCACGCGACTCGGACCCGGCGATGCGGATGTCCCCGCCCAGGCTGACCAGGACGTCGCCGCCGACCGCGTCGACGAGCGTCAGCGCCAGCAGGTCGGCGGCCCACGCCTTCGCAGTGGCGCCGAGGTCCAGCTGCACGCCCGCGGGCACGAACACCGCGCGGTCCGCGTCGGTGCGCACGTCCTGCCATGCGCCGGGCCGGGCCGAGGCCGCCGGCACGGTCCGGACGTCGCCGCGGGCGAGCACGACGGCGAGGTCCTCGTCGTACCCGATCTCGACGAGGGCGGTGCCCAGGCACGGGTCGACCAGGCCGTCGGTCTCGCGGGCCGCGTCGATCGCGACCGCCACGGCGGCCGCGAGGAGCGGATCGACCTGGGTCCACTGCCCGGCACGAGCGTTCGCGCGGACGAGGTCGGAGTCCGGCCGGAACCGGCTGCAGCTGAGGTCAACCTCGGCGAGCACCGCCTCGGCGAGCTCCACGGCTCGCCGCAGGTCGCCGGTCGTGCTCAGGTGCACGTAGGTGCCCAGGGCCCGGAACCGGTGGTGCCGGGCGAGCTGGGGCAGCAGGTCGGTGGCCACGGTCAGGAGCCGGACGACGGCGCGGGAGCGGGCTTGGGGGCGGCCGCCGGCTTCGGGGCCGGGGCGGGCTTCGCAGCCGGGGCGGAGCCGCTGCTGTGGCTGGTCGAGCCGCTGCTGCCCGAGCTCACCGTGCCGCCGGTGCTCGCCCGGGTGACGGTGCCGCCACTCGCGGCGTGCACGATCCGGGTCCGGACGACGGTGCGGTGCTTGCGCCGCTGCGGTGCCGCCTGGACCGCCGGGGCCGCCGGCGTGGCGGCCTTGGCGGCGTCGGCAGCCGCCTTGTCGTGCGCCGCGGTCCCGGCCACGGCCCCGGTGACGGCGAGGGCGCCGAACGCGGTGATACCGGTGACACCGGCGGTCGCGGCCTTGTACACGTCCCGCTTGACGGTGCTTCCTGCCTGGACACGCAGGGTGTCCTCAGGGCTGCTGGACCGGGGCCAGAAACTGGGCACGTCGTACCTCCATGGGGTCGGCTGGGTGGTGCCGGGGCAGACAGCATGCGGGGAACCCGGACAAGTCGTCCTCATCTGACTGTTAAGCCCGTCTGAAGCCGGGCCGGTCGGTCCGGCCCGTGCCGCGGGACCGGGGCCGCGGGATTTGAGGTGATCTTGAGGTTCCGGCGAGGTGCCCCTAGCAGAAGGCACCCCATGCTCGGGGTCATCGGGCAGGACCGCTGCTCGTGGAACCGAAGGAGATCCACCGTGCGACTCTCAGCACCGCTGTTGACACTCGCCGGCACGGTGGCCGGCACCGCAGCCGCCGTCGTCGCCTACCAGGCCACGGCCGCAGCTCCGGATGCCAGGCCGGCGTCGGCGACGACCGAGGACCCCGCGCCGCAGAGCACCACCAGCTGGCTGCCGTGCGAGCGTGGGTGGACGGTCGAGGGGAACACCTGCGTGCGCATCAAGGAGAAGGTGGTCGTGGTCAACGACCTGCCGGCTCAGGCGGCCGCGCCGGCCCGCACCGCCGGTGTGCGGTCGACGTCCCACGACTCCGCGGGCGACGACAGCCAGGAGAACGAGGTCGAGCACGCCGACGAGGACGAGGTCGAGAACGAGTCCGACGACGACTCGCGTGACGAGGCGGACCACCAGTCCGAGGACACGCCCGACCCCGAGGACGTGGGCCACGACGACTGACGTCGTCGACCGACGCGCTGGGCTTCGGCGCACCCCCGCAGAGAGATCCCCCACTCTCGCGTCAGCGGCGGGTGTGGCCTCAGTCCCCAGGGCCCAGCGGCAGTCGGACGCCCACGACGGTGCCGCCCTTCGGGGCGGCACCGATCTCGACCTTCCCGCCGGCCGGTTCGACGGTACGGCGGACGATTTCCAGACCCAGACCCGTGTGCCCCGGACCCGACCGGGGGGTCGTGCCCGGCCCCGGCCCCTGGTCGGACACGACCAGCCGGACGGCGTGGTCCTCTCGGCGGACCGTCACGCTGAAGTCGGTGCCCTCCGGGGTGTGGGCGAAGACGTTGTCGACGAGCACGTCGACCACGTCGCGCAGGTCCACCGCGTCGAGGGGCACGGGGGCGGGACCGTCGGGCAGCTCGATCGCCAGCCGGCGCCCCTGGTCCTCCGCGAGCGGTGCCCAGAACCCGACCCGCTCGCGCACCACCTCGACGGCGTCGCAACGAGAGGACATGTCGTGACGGACCGGTCGGCGGGCTTCGTTGACGATGGCGTCGATGCTGCGCTGCAGGTTGCCGACGTGCTGCCGCAGCCGCTCCGCCAGACCCTCGTCGTCGACACCTTCCACGTCGATGCGCAGTGCCGTCACGGGCGTGCGCAACCGGTGGGACAGGTCTCCGACGGCGGCCCTCTCGGCCACCAGCAGCTCCGTGATCCGCTCGGCGAGCCGGTTGAGGGCTTCGGCGAGCGCCTGCGTCTCCGGCGGACCCTCGAGCGGCGCCCGGGCGCCGAGCTCGCCCTCGCGCAGCCGGTCGGCCACCTCGGCCACCCGGGTGACGGGTGTGCTGATCCGGCGACCGAGCTGCACCGCGACGACCGAGGCAAGGGCGAGCAGCAGGACGCCCAGCCCGATGATCGCAGCCCAGGCGCCCGCGACGCCGCGGCGCAGCTGGGCGTCAGTGACGTCGGTGACCACGACGTCCGTCCCGTCGCTGGTGACCACCGGGACGACCGTGCGCCCGCCGTGGGCGGTCTCCCGGGTGAACGCACTCCCGGTCCGCCCCTTCACGACGTCGGGGTTCTTCGCACCGACCTTCCCGCTTCCGAGCACCGTCCCGGTGGCGAGCACGACCGTGGAGGTGGCCGGTGAGCGCTGGTCCACGGCAGCCACGACGTCCCCGAGGGTGGGGTCGTCGTGCAGGCTCGAGACGAGGATGGCGATGTTGCGCGCCTCCTGGTCGGCATCGGCCATCGCCCGGTCCTCGGCCATGTTGCGCACCAGGAGGCACAGTGGGATCACGAAGGCCAGCACGACCGCCGAGGTCGTCGCCGCGACCAGCAGACCGATCCGCCGGCGCATCAGTCCCGGCCCGGCTCTGCGCAGCGGATCCCGACGCCGCGCACGGTGTGCAGGTACCGGGGCTCGGCTGCGGTCTCGCCGAGCTTGCGGCGCAGCCACGACAGGTGGACGTCGACGGTACGGTCGCCGCCGCCGTACGCCTGCTGCCACACCTCGGCGAGCAGGGTGCGCTTGGAGACCACCTCGCCCTTGCGGCTGGCCAGCGCGAAGAGCAGGTCGAACTCCTTGCGGGTGAGGTCGACGTCCGCGCCCGCGAGGGTCACTCGGCGCGACCGCGGGTCGATGACGAGCTCGCCGACGCGGAGGGTCGGGTCGTCGCCGGCGGTGGCGCCGCGGCGCAGCACGGCCCGGATGCGGGCCGCGACGTGGTCGAGCCCGAACGGCTTCACGACGTAGTCGTCGGCACCGGCGTCGAGCGCGGCCACGATGGTGGCGTCGTCGTCACGGGCCGTGATGACGAGGACCGGCACCGGGGTCACGCCCCGCAGCATCGCGAGCACCTTGAGCCCGTCGATGTCCGGCAGGCCGAGGTCCAGCAGGACGACGTCCGGCTCGGTGCGCACCACCAGGTCGAGGGCGTGCATCCCGTCGGGCGACGTGGCGACGGCGTGGCCCTGCTCCTCGAGCGCGTGCTGCAGCGAGCTGCGGATCGACGCGTCGTCCTCCACGATCACCACGCTGGCCATGGCCCGACGCTACTGTCTCGCCCGGGCCGACCGCTTGAGAGGATGCCCTCATGAGCAGGCGGATGTGGGTGCTGGCGGTCCTCGCCTGGGTCGGCGTCGTCATCGCCGGCTCCGCGCTGACCTGGATCGCCATCGACCGGGCGGGGCAGCAGGTGACCGGGTCGCCGGCGTCGACCACGACCACCCAGCCGCCCGTGATCGGCACGGTCGGCCCCCCTCCGACCGGTCCGACGCCGTCGGCGCCAGGGCAGTCGGGGCCGTCGGCCTCGACCTCGGCGCCGCTGCCGACGACCTCGCCCAGCCCCACCCACGCGCCCACCACCCGGCCCGGCACGAGTACGCCGAGGACGTCGTCGCCGCCGGTCACGCGGACCGAGACCCGGACCTGGTCGGGCACCGGCGGGTGGCTGACCGTGTCCTGCACCGGCGGGCGCGCCACCCTCAAGAGCGCCTCCCCGAACGACGGCTGGTCCTTCGAGCGCGGCGACGACGCCGGCGACGCCATCGAGGTCAAGTTCGAGGGCGGCGACACCGAGGTCAAGGTGCGGGCCACCTGCGTCGCCGGCGTACCCCAGTTCCACGTCGAGTCAAGCACCAGCGGGGGCGACGACGGCTGATCCGCCCGATGTCGGCGATGTCCTGAGGGAACCCCTCACCGGGCGCTAGCCTGCGGCCCGTGAGCCAGGTCCTCAGCGCCGCAGCCCCCCGGGAGCGCAACGTCCCCGACCTCGTCGTCACCGTCGTCGGGCTGGTGGTCACCGCACTTCTCGGCGCCGCCGCGTCGGTCCTCGGCCTGATGCTGGTGATGGCCTCCGACTCGTGCGGCGCGAGCAGCGAGTGCGACACGAACCTGATCGGCATCGGCGTGCTGCTCGCGGTGGTCGCGCCATGGGTGTGCTGGGTGCCGGCCCTGATCGTCGTGATCGTGCGGCAGACCCGGCGCCGGCTCACCTGGTGGGTCCCGATCGCCGGCGGCCTGGCCTACGTACCGCTGGTCGTGGTCGCGGTGCTGGTCATCAACGCCGGCGTCGACGCCACCGGGTAGGCCAGGAGCCGCTCGCGCTCTCCGATCAGCCGCCGCCGGATCGAACGCGTCGGCGACGAGGTCGGCCACCCTGTGGAGGTCCATGCCCGCGCGCCCGCGCAGTGCTCCAGGTAGTGGTCGATCAGGGGTGCTTGACGGTATCGATGAGACGCGCGATCGAGCCTGCGATCGTCCCAAGCACTGCTCCGGCGAGAGCTCCGGGTATCCCGATTTCGAACACTGCGAACCAGGCTGTCGGCGGGTAGGCATACAGCCCGACAACCAGGCCGGTGATGCCTCCGATTGCTCCGCCGACAAGCGCTCCGAACACGAGGAAGCGCGCAGGCTGAGGCAGGTCTGAGTACAGCCTGCCGAGGAACTCCATGTCGTGAGTATCCGGCCTGGCACCACGTTGTGGTGCTGGTTCGGCCTACTCGATTGCCGCGGCGACGAGGCGGTCGCATTCGGCGATCAAGTGACGCCGGATCGGCGCGGCGCGCTCGCTGAACTCGCGCTGGGCGGTGACGTACGCCGCCTTGCCCTCGGGCGTCTCGATCGGCACCGGCGTCCAGGTCTCGCCGGTCGGGTCGAGGACCAGCCCGGTCAGGTCGTACGGCGCCGCCCGCATGTCGAGGGCGCGGATGTCCCACGCCAGCTCGAACGCGTCGGCGACGAGGTCGGACGGCACCAGCGGCGAGAGCCGGTAGGCCGCCTTGTAGAGGTCCATGCCGGCGTGCAGGCACCCCGGCTGCTCGAACGCGGCACGGTCGTCGTGGCCGGGGGTCAGCAGGTTGAGCGGGCGCGCGGCCTCGGTGAAGAACCGGAACGCGTCGAAGTGCGAGCAACTGATCCGGTGCGCCTCGACGACGGTGTCGGTGCCGGCCGGGCCGAGTCGCAGCGGCCACGCGTGCCGGACGTCGTCGGTGCGGTAGACCATCGCCCACTCGTGCAGGCCGAAGCAGCCCAGCGCGGGCGTCCGGGAGGCGGTCGCGGCGAGCAGGTGCCGGATCGACTCGACGAGGGACTGCTGCGCGGCGAGGTGGGTCGGGGAGACGGTGATCCCGGTCGAGCCCGCGTAGCCCCGAAGGCCGGCGTACTCCGGCGCGTCGAGCAGCGTGACGCCGTACCCGGGGTGCCAGCGGCGCAGCGCGGCCGGTCGGTGGGAGTAGTAGCTGAAGAGGAAGTCGTGGACGGGGTGGACCTCGCCGCGGCGGCGACGCTCGAGGTGGGGTCGCACCCGGACGTCGACCCGCTCCTCGTGCGCGCGGGCGCGCGCCAGCCACGCGTCGCGGGCCAGCACGGTCGATTGCACGGCGTGAAGGGTACGTCGATAGGCTCACCGGGTGCGTATCGCGAGGTTCACGACCGGTGAGGACCCCCAGTTCGGGGTGGTGACGGGCGAGGTCGACGACCACGGCATCCCCGACGAGGACTGCGTGGTCGTGGCCCTCAACGGCGATCCGCTGTACGTCGGGCTGCACCTGTCCAGCAAGGAGTACCCGCTCTCGGAGGTGCGGCTGCTCTCCCCGGTGCTGCCACGCAGCAAGGTGGTCGGCATCGGCCGCAACTACGCCGCCCACGCTGCCGAGATGGGCGGCGACGTCCCGGACGAGCCGTTGATGTTCATCAAGCCGAACACCAGCGTCATCGGCCCAGGCGACCCCGTCTTCTACCCGCGGCAGAGCCAGGAGGTGCACTACGAGGGCGAGCTCGCCGTGGTGATCGGGCGGATCTGCCGCGACGTACCCGCCGAGAAGGCCGCGGACGTCATCCAGGGCTACACCGTCGCCAACGACGTCACCGCCCGCGACCTGCAGCGCAAGGACGGCCAGTTCACCCGGGCCAAGGGCTTCGACTCGTTCTGTCCCCTCGGGCCGTGGATCGAGACCGAGCTGGACGTCAGCGACCTGCGGGTGCAGACCTACCTGAACGGTGACCTGAAGCAGGACGGCTCCACGCGGGACATGATCTTCGACGTGCCGGCGCTGGTCGCCCACGTCAGCTCCGTGATGACGCTGCTGCCCGGCGACGTCATCCTCACCGGCACCCCCGAGGGTGTCGGCCCCATGCAGGTCGGCGACGAGGTCGAGGTCTCGATCTCCGGCATCGGCAATCTGACGAACCAGGTGAAACAACGTGATTGAGGGAACTGCGTGACTGACTCGACCCCCGTCCGCGTGCGGATGGCGCCCAGCCCGACCGGCTCGCCGCACGTCGGCATGGCCCGAACGGCGCTCTACAACTGGGCGTTCGCCCGGCACCACGGCGGCACCTTCGTCTTCCGGATCGAGGACACCGACAAGGAGCGCAACACCCAGGAGTCCTACGACTCGCTGTTCGAGGTGATGGGCTGGCTCGGGCTCACCTGGGACGAGGGCCCGGACATCGGTGGCCCCTACGCGCCGTACCGGCAGAGCGAGCGCAGCGACATCTACGCCGACGTGCTCACCCGGCTCTACGAGGGCGGCTTCACCTACGCCTGCTACTGCACCAACGACGAGGTCACCGAGCGTCGCAAGGCCTCGGGCTCCAAGATCCTCGGGTACGACGGGTTCTGCCGTGAGCTCACCGCCGAGCAGAAGGCGGCGTTCATCGACGACGGCCGGTCGCCGGTGATCCGCTTCCGGATGCCCGACGGCGAGATCACCTTCGACGACCTCGTCCGCGGTGACATCACCTTCCACTCCGACCACGTGCCCGACTACGCACTCGCCCGGGCCAACGGCGACCCGCTCTACACGCTGGTGGCCCCGGTCGACGACGCGATGATGAAGATCACCCACGTGCTGCGCGGCGAGGACCTGCTGTCGTCGACGCCGCGGCAGATCGCGTTGTACCGGGCGCTGATCGAGGTCGGCGTCGCCGAAGTCATCCCACGCTTCGGCCATCTGCCCTACGTGATGGGGGAGGGCAACAAGAAGCTCTCCAAGCGCGACCCCGAGGCGCACCTGCTCGCCTACCGTGACGAGGGCTTCCTGCCCGAGGGTCTCCTGAACTACCTGGCGCTGCTCGGGTGGGCGATCGCCGAGGACCGCGACGTGTTCACGCTCGAGGAGATGGTCGAGGCCTTCGACATCGCCCGGGTGAACCCCAACCCCGCGCGCTTCGACCTCAAGAAGGCCGAGGCGATCAACGGCTCGCACATGCGGATGCTCACCGCGGCCGAGATGGGCGTCCGCGTGACGCCGTACCTGCAGCGGGCCGGCCTGATGGCCGATCCGGTGACCGTCGAGCAGCAGGAGCTGCTCGACGCGGCGATGCCGCTGGTGCACGAGCGGATGAACAAGCTCACCGAGGCGGTCGACATGCTCGGCTTCCTGTTCGTCGACCAGGTGGCCTACGACGAGGCGGACGTCGCCAAGATCCTCGACGAGGACGGCCGCACCGTCGTGGCCGCGGCCCGCGAGGCGCTGGGGGCGCTCGACGCGTGGACGACCGACGCGATCGACGAGGCCCTGCGCGCAAAGCTCGTCGACGAGCTCGGGATCAAGCCGCGCAACGCGTTCGGGCCGGTCCGGGTCGCGATCACCGGCCGCCGGGTCTCGCCGCCGCTGTTCGAGTCCCTCGAGCTGCTCGGGCGAGAGGTGTCGCTGGCGCGGCTCGACGCGGTCGTGGGCTGAGTGGCCGGCCCGAGTCGATGACCGTCCCGTCGCCGGTGGCGCTGAGCCATCCGCACCCGGAGCCGCGCACGTACCCGCTGATGCTGCGCACCTGGACGTACGCCGCGTGGCGGCCCGTCCTGGGGCTGGTGCTGCTCGTCCTGGGCATGATCGTCGTGTCACCGGCGGTGATGCTGGTCGTGCTCGCCGCGGCCGTGGCGGTCGACCACCAGGGCTCGTTCAGCGACGCGTTCGCCGACGCCGCCAGCCTCGACCACGTGACCTGGCAGGGGATGCTCTACCTGAACCTCTCCCTGGCCGGCCTGATCCTGGTCACCTGGGCGATCGTCCGGGTCGTGCACCGGTTGCGGCCACGCTGGCTGATGTCGGTCAGGCCGGGGATCCGGTGGCCGTTCTTCTGGGCCTGCTTCGGGCTCGCCGTGGTCGCGATCATCGCCCAGGTCGTCGTCGGGGCGCTGCTCCCGACCGATCCCAACGACCTCGGCAGCTCGCCGCACCATCTCACCTCGAGGCTGGTGGGGCTCGGGCTCGTGGTGCTGTTCACCACACCGCTGCAGGCGATCGGGGAGGAGTACGCCTTCCGTGGCTACGCCATGCAGGCGTTCGGCGCACTCACCCGCCGGCCGTGGTTCGCGATCGTGCTCAGCGCGGCGCTGTTCGCGCTGGCGCACGGCATCCAGAACGCGCCGCTGTTCCTCGACCGGTTCACGTTCGGCCTGATGGCCGGGTACGTCGTCCTGCGCACCGGCGGCCTCGAGGCCGGCATCGCGATGCACGTGTGGAACAACCTGGTCGCGTTCGGGTTCGCGCTGCTGCTGGGCAACATCGACGACTCGCTCAACGTCACCGAGATCTCCTGGTGGAACATCCCGCTGACGGTGACCCAGAACGGCGTCTACCTGGTCCTGGTGCTGATCGTCGCCCGGAAGATGGGGCTGCGAGACCGGACCGACCCACCCGCCCCGACCCCGGAAGGGGCACCCGTTTTGGTGCCGTCAACCCCACCCGTGTAAGGTTTCTCCTCGGTCCAGCCGCCGCCGATTCGTCGCCGGCGGCCGGTCCGATTCAGTGGGATATGGTGTAATTGGCAGCACGACTGATTCTGGTTCAGTTAGTCAAGGTTCGAGTCCTTGTATCCCAGCGAGTGCCGACGATTCGACGTCGATTTGGAGCCGATTGGCTCCTCCGATAGAGTCTCGTCCGCTCAATGCCCCCGTTGTGTAGTGGCCTAGCACGCCGCCCTCTCAAGGCGGTAGCGCGGGTTCGAATCCCGTCGGGGGTACACCTCCAGCAGCCCGGTCCCTCGGACCGGGCTGCTGTCTTTCCCGGGTCGGGGCGTGCGGCACGCGGCGTCCGAAGGCTGAGCGACGGTGATGGCCGATTCCCGCTAGAAGTGTCGGTGGACGGTGACCAGACTGGACCCATGTTCTCCGACACCGAGGCCTGCTACCGGGCCGTGAAGAGCCGCGATCGGCGCTTCGACGGCGTGTTCTACACCGCGGTCAGCAGCACCGGCATCTACTGCCGCCCGAGCTGTCCGGCGATCACGCCGAAGCTGGCCAACGTGACCTTCTACCCGAGCGCGGCCGCCGCGCAGCAGGCCGGCTACCGCGCCTGCAAGCGCTGCCTGCCGGACGCGACGCCGGGGTCGCCGGAGTGGGACCTCGCGGCCGACGTCGCCGGGCGGGCGATGCGGCTGATCTCCGACGGCACCGTCGAGCGCGACGGCGTCGACGGGCTGGCCCGGCGGCTCGGCTACTCCGTGCGCCAGCTCAACCGGCTGGTCACCGGCGCTTTCGGGGCCGGCCCGCTCGCCCTGGCCCGGGCGCGGCGCGCGCAGACCGCGCGCGTGCTCGTCGAGACCACCTCACTGTCCTTCGCCGACATCGCGTTCGCATCCGGCTTCGCCAGCATCCGGCAGTTCAACGACACTGTCCGCGAGGTGTACGCCGCCACGCCCACCGAGCTGCGTGGCCGACGGGGTGGCACGGCCACCTCCGGCACGTCCACCACTTCTGGCACGATCGCCACCCGGATCGGCGTACGCGAGCCGTTCGCCGGTGACGAGCTCCTCGACTTCCTGGCCGTCCGCGCGGTGCGTGGCGTCGAGGCGGTCGGGCACGGCTGGTACGAACGCTCCCTCGCGCTCCCGCACGGGCCGGGCGTGGTCCGCGTCGAGCTGGTCGACCGACCGGCCGGCTACGTCCCGTGCCGGCTCACGCTCGCGGACACGCGTGACCTGGCCCCGGCGCTGGAGCGCACCCGGCGGCTGCTCGACGCCGACTGTGACCCGGTCGCCGTCGGCGAGCAGCTCGGCGCCGACCGGCACCTCGCTGCGCTGGTCCGTCGCCGCCCCGGCCTGCGCGTGCCGGGCCACGTCGACGGCGTCGAGCTGGCGGCCCGCGCCATCATCGGCCAGCAGGTCACCGTCGTCGGCGCACGCACGCTGGCGACCCGGCTCGTCGGCGAGCTCGGCACCCCGCTCGAGCTCGCCGGCGACCACCAGGTCACCCGGCTGTTCCCGACCGCCGAGGCGCTCGCCGAGGTCGACCCCGAGCGGCTGGCGATGCCCCGTGCGCGAGGCCGCGCCCTGGCGGCGGTCGCCGACGCACTCGCCGACGGCTCGGTCGTGCTCGACCGCAGCGCGGACCGTGCCGAGGTGCGTGCCGGTCTGCTCGCCCTGCCCGGGATCGGCCCGTGGACCGCGGACTACGTCGCGTTCCGCGTGCTCGGCGACCCCGACGTGTTCCTGCCGACCGACGTCGGCGTGCGCCACGCCGCCGAGCGGCTCGGCATCGACGACGTGGCCGACCACAGCCAGCGCTGGCGGCCGTGGCGCTCCTACGCCCTGATCCACCTCTGGTCGGCGCTGGCCGGCGATCAGGGGCCCGAACCGCCGACGAAGAAGGAGTCATAGGGTGACGACAACGACGAGCGACAAGGCGACAGCGATGTGGACCGTGATGGCGTCACCGGTCGGTGACCTGCGGATCGTCGCCCGCGACTCGGGGGACGGCCCGGCGATCGTGGCCATCGAGTTCAGCCCGTTCCGCGGCCTCGCGGACGGACGCCCGATCGGCGAGCGTGCCGACAACGACCCGCTGCTGCGCCGGGCGGTGGAGCAGCTCACGGCGTACTTCGCCCGCGAGCTGCGCGACTTCGACCTCCCGCTCGCCCCTCGGGGCAGCACGTTCCAGCGCCAGGTGTGGGACCAGCTGCGGCTGGTCCGCTGGGGCGAGACCGCGTCGTACGGCGAGATCGCGCACCGGCTCGGCCACACGAACGCCGCGTCACGTGCCGTCGGCCTCGCCAACGGCCGCAACCCGATCCCGATCGTGATCCCGTGCCACCGGGTGATCGGAGCCGACGGGTCCCTGACCGGGTACGCCGGTGGCCTGGAGCGCAAGCAGCTGCTCCTCGGCCTGGAGCAGGACGCGCTCTTCTGACCCCCGGGTCGCGCCCGTGGCTCAGGGCGCGAGCGTCTCCGCGCGGTACCGCGCCAGGCTCGCCTGCAGCCGGTGCTCGTCGCGCTGGGTCGCCGGCACCAGCAGCTCGGCGACGAGGTCGGTGAGCTCGGCGATCCGCCGGTTCAGCTGGCGGTTCTCCGTCACGGCGGCCTCGAGGTCGCGGATCCGCCGGGGCAGGCTGATCGCCGCCTCGACGTAACGACGGGGGCTGGGGCGCTGCGTGCTCATCAGGTCTCCTCGGTGGTCCAGTGGGCGACGATCCGCGCCACCCGGGGGTCAGGTCGGTCGAAGAAGTCGAGGCCCGGTCCGACGTCGACGTGGTCGACGACGCCGCCGCGCCGGCGGATCCCGGCGATCATGTCGGCCGGGTCCGTGCGCCGGTGGAGCCCGGCCGGGTCGCTCGGCTCGTCGGTGCCGGTGGCGGCGAACTCCAGGAGGAGCGTGCCGCCACGGCGCAGCGACATCGAGGCGAGCAGCCAGAGGTGGTCGCGCGCCTCGTCGTCGAGGCAGCCGACGACGCCGCGCGCGTAGAGGCTCGTGGGCAGGGGAGACCGGGCCAGCTCGGCTCCGGCCACCAGCACCGACCGGCGGTCGTTCAGCGCCAGGGCGGCCACGTCGGCGGCCCCGGCGCCCGCCCGGACCAGGCGCCGTCGCGTCTGCCGGATCGCGGTGCCGGCGTAGTCGTAGGCACGGACCGGCCGGCCACGACGGACGAACCACGCGCAGTCGCGCCCGGTCCCGCAGCCGATCTCGGCGATCGGGGTGCCGTCACCCAGGAGGGCGTCGGCCCAGCGGGCGAAGGGCGACGGCCGCCAGGGGATCTCGGCACGCCGGTCGCGGTAGAGCTCGTTCCAGCCGATGACGTCGGTGCGGACGCCGTGCAGCCAGCCAGACAGGCGGCGCAGGCCCTCGGGCGGGTCGACGTTCGCGAAGGCGGGGTCGGGGACGCGCCAGCCGGGGCCGTAGAGGAACTCCAGGACCGCCTCCGGCCGGCCCGGTGCCGGCAGCTCGACACCCTCGAGCGTCACCTGGCTCACCGGGGTGAGTGCCTCCCGCGGGAGGCGTCCGCTCCTGCCGCCGAGCTGGTAGAAGGTGTCGCCGACGTGGAACGCGCCGAACACGTCGATGTGCACGGTGCGACCGTCGCCGAGCCGGTGGAACAGCTTCAGGTCGGCGCCCGACATGCGCAGGACCCGCCAGCCGCGCCGGCGCAGGGCGCGCTCCATCGCGTAGGACTCGCGGATCACGTCCGCCGGGCTGGTGTGGGCGCTCAGGTAGGCGAGGTCGGCATCGGAGTCGTGCCCGATCATGCGGCCGTCGCGCACGGCGCCGAGCAGGCAGCCGTAGCTCAGGTGCGCGTCGTACCCCTCGTCGCGCAGGTCGGCGAGCGCCTGCCCGACGCCGTCGACGACCTGGTGGCGCACCTCCTCGCCGGTCTCGGAGAACACCCGGGTGAGGTGGCCCATCTTGTCCACCGCCAGGGGGTGGCCGTGACGGTCGCGCAGGGTGAGCGGCTCGTGGCTGCCCCCGAAGGCGACCGGCGCGTCGAACAGGGTGGTGCCGTCGAGCCCGAGGCGCACCTGTGCGGTACCGGTCAGCCGGGAGCGCAGGACGTCCGGCCAGGCGACCTGCCAGCCGCGCCGGGAGGGCCGGGCATCCCGGGGAGCGGTGAAGGACCAGACGTACGTGTCGTCGAAGGACACGACGACGGACCCCGTCGCCGTCCACGGGACGACGAGGTGGGAGTCGGTGACCGCTGCGGTCGGCATGGCGCTTCCTGTCAACTCATACAAAGTTGACTGGCACTATACAGAATCCGACGGAAGGACGACGCCCCCGTCAGGAGCTGCGCCGGTTACTCGGCCGCGGCGCGGCGCAGCGACTCGGACAGCCGGTCCGCGGCCGCGAGGACGGCCGGCGCGTGCATCCGGCCGGGCTGGCGGGAGAGTCGCTCGAGCGGGCCGGAGACCGACACGGCGGCGATCACCTTGCCGCTGGGGGAGCGCACCGGTGCGGACACCGAGGCGACACCCTGCTCGCGCTCGCCGATGGACTGGGCCCAGCCACGACGGCGGATCCCGGAGAGCGCAGTCGCGGAGAAGGCGGCGTTCTGCAGGCCGCGGTGGATCCGCTCCGGGTCCTCCCAGGCGAGCAGGATCTGGGCGGCCGAGCCGGCTCGCATGGTCAGCTGCGAGCCGACCGGGATCGTGTCGCGCAGGCCGCTGGGCCGCTCGGCGGCGGCGACGCAGACGCGGTACTCGCCCTGGCGGCGCCACAGCTGCGAGGACTCGCCGGTGATGTCGCGCAGGCGGGCGAGCACGGGGCCGGCGGCGGCGAGCAGCCGGTCCTCGCCGGCGGCCGCGGAGAGCTCGGCGAGACGCGGGCCGAGCACGAACCGGCCCTGCATGTCGCGAGCCACGAGGCGGTGGTGCTCCAGCGCCACCGCGAGCCGGTGCGCGGTCGGGCGGGCGAGCCCGGTGCCGGCGACGAGCCCGGCGAGCGTGGCGGGTCCCGACTCGAGGGCGGCGAGAACGAGGGCGGCCTTGTCGAGGACGCCGACTCCGCTAGAGTTGTCCATATACCAATACTGCCGTCTCAGAAGATGGGATGCAAGAGTACGGTTGGTTTGCAAGGAAATCGTGGCCGGGTCGACGGAGATCCTGGTCTGGCGGAAAGGGAGACTCGATGGGCAAGACCCTGGCGGAAAAGGTCTGGGACGAGCATGTCGTCCGCACTGCTGAGGGAGAGCCCGACCTCCTCTACATCGACCTCCACCTGATCCACGAGGTGACCTCGCCGCAGGCCTTCGACGGCCTGCGCCTCGCCGGCCGTCCGGTACGACGTCCCGACCTCACCCTGGCCACCGAGGACCACAACGTCCCCACCGTCGACTGGGACAAGCCGATCGCGGACCCGGTCTCGAAGACCCAGGTCGACACGCTGCGGCGCAACGCCGAGGAGTTCGGTGTCCGGCTGCACCCCCTGGGCGACGTCGAGCAGGGCATCGTGCACGTGGTCGGCCCGCAGCTGGGCCTGACCCAGCCAGGGATGACGATCGTCTGCGGTGACAGCCACACCAGCACCCACGGCGCGTTCGGTGCGATCGCCTTCGGCATCGGCACCTCCGAGGTCGAGCACGTGCTCGCGACCCAGACCCTGATGCAGGCGAAGCCGAAGACGATGGCGGTCACGGTCAACGGCAGCCTCCCGGCCGGCGTCACCGCCAAGGACCTGGTGCTGACCCTGATCACCCACACCGGCACCGGTGGCGGGCAGGGCTACATCGTGGAGTACCGCGGTCAGGCCATCGAGGAGCTCTCCATGGAGGGCCGGATGACCGTGTGCAACATGAGCATCGAGTGGGGTGCGAAGGCCGGGCTGATCGCGCCGGACCAGAAGACGTTCGACTACCTCGAGGGTCGTCCCGAGGCGCCGAAGGGCGCCGACTGGGAGGCCGCGGTCGCGCACTGGAAGACCCTGGTCACCGACGCCGACGCGACGTTCGACCAGGAGATCGTGCTCGACGCCTCGACGATGACGCCGTTCGTCACCTGGGGCACGAACCCCGGCCAGGGCGTGCCGCTCGGTGGCGTGGTGCCCAACCCCGCGGACTTCGAGGAGGAGCAGGACCGGGTGGCGGCCGAGAAGGCGCTGGAGTACATGGGCCTGGACGCCGGCACGCCGATGCGCGAGGTCAAGGTCGACACCGTCTTCGTCGGCTCGTGCACCAACGGCCGGATCGAGGACCTGCGCCTGGCAGCGTCGATCATCAAGGGCCACAAGGTCGCCGACGGCACCCGGCTGCTGGTGGTCCCGGGTTCGGTCCGGGTCCGCAACCAGGCGATCGAGGAGGGCCTGGACAAGGTCTTCGTCGAGGCCGGCGCGGAGTGGCGCGGCGCGGGCTGCTCGATGTGCCTCGGCATGAACCCCGACCAGCTCGCCCCGCAGGAGCGGAGTGCGTCGACGTCCAACCGCAACTTCGAGGGTCGCCAGGGCAAGGGCGGCCGGACCCACCTGGTCTCGATCCCGGTGGCTGCCGCCACGGCCGTGCGCGGCACCCTCTCGTCCCCGGCTGACCTCGAGTCCGTCCTGCAGGAGGCCTGATCACCATGGAGAAGTTCACCAGCCACACCGGTGTGGCCGTGCCGCTCAAGCGCAGCAACGTCGACACCGACCAGATCATCCCGGCCGTCTACCTCAAGCGCGTGACCCGGACCGGCTTCGAGGACGGGCTGTTCGCCGCGTGGCGCAACGACCCGGACTTCGTGCTCAACAAGCCCGAGTACGCCGCTGCGTCGGTGCTCGTCGCCGGCCCCGACTTCGGCACCGGCTCCTCGCGCGAGCACGCCGTCTGGGCACTGCAGAACTACGGCTTCCGGGTCGTCATCTCCTCGCGCTTCGCCGACATCTTCCGCGGCAACTCCGGCAAGGCCGGACTGCTCGCCGCCCAGGTCGACGAGAAGGTCGTCCAGAAGCTCTGGGACTACCTCGACGACCACCCCGGCGCGACCGTCACCGTCGACCTCGAGAGCCGCACCGTGAAGGCCGGCGACGGCCCGGAGGCCATCGAGGACTCCTTCGACATCGACGACTACACCCGCTGGCGACTGCTCGAGGGCCTCGACGACATCGGCATCACCCTGGGCCACGCCGACGTGATCTCGGCGTACGAGGACCAACGGCCCTCGTGGAAGCCGGTCACGATCCACTGACCCCATTCTTTGCGCAACGCGCCGAGTTTTCCCATCTCTGCAAGGGAAAACTCGGCGCGTTTCCTCGTTCCCGGCCGGGAAACGGCGGAATTTGGCGGCGAATGCCGCGAGAAGTGTGTGCAAATCGTCGAACGACACGCGCCGTCATGCATTGTGGGTGCAGTCACTTTTGCCTAGCGTGCAAGGGGAAAGTCGAGCAAGGCGCTCGATACCAGACGTTCACGAAAGGGAAGCCTGTGAACAAGAGTCAGTTGATCGACGCTCTTGCCGCCCGCTACGAGGGCAACAAGAAGGCGGCGGCGCACGCGCTGGAGTCGGTGCTCGACACGATCACCCGCGAGGTCGCGAAGGGCGAGAAGGTCGCCATCACCGGTTTCGGGTCGTTCGAGAAGCGCGTTCGTGAGGCTCGCTGGGTGCGGAACCCCGCCACCGGGCAGCGGATGAAGTCGAAGAAGACGCACGTGCCGAAGTTCAGCGCGGGCGCCGAGCTCAAGGCCGTCGTCTCCGGTGCCAAGAAGCTGCCGAAGGTGGCCGCCGCGGCCCCCGCGGCCGCGACCAAGACCGCCGCCGCTGCGAAGAAGACGGCGACGAAGTCCGCTGCGGCCGCCAAGAAGACGGTCGCGAAGAAGGCTCCGGCCAAGAAGGCTCCGGCGAAGAAGGCCGCCGCCAAGAAGGTGGCCGCGAAGAAGGCTCCGGCCAAGAAGACGGTGGACAAGAAGGCCCCCGCCAAGAAGGCCCCCGCCAAGAAGGTGGCCGCGAAGAAGGCTCCGGCCAAGAAGACGGTGGCCAAGAAGGCCCCCGCCAAGAAGGCCCCCGCCAAGAAGGCTCCGGCCAAGAAGGCGGCAAAGAAGGCCTGACCGGCCTGGTCGACCAGTCGGTCAACAACGGCGGCGTCCCGCGAGGGGCGCCGCCGTTCGGCGTCTTCGGGCTCTCCCGTGGCCCGGTCCCCGGTCAGCCGGACCGGCGGCGGTCCAGCGCCGCCGCGACCCGGGCCGTGTCCGGCCCGACACCGAGGCGCAGCGCCTCGTCGAGGTCCTCGGTGGTGTCCACGTCGAGGCGCAGTGATGCGAGCCCGCCGGCCAGCGGCAGCGCGCCGCTCGCGGCATGGGCCTGGGCCGACCCGCGACCGAATCGCGGGTCGAGGTCGACCCCGGGGGGTGCGCTCAGCAGCGTGGTGCCGGTGCCGGCCGCATCGGCGACGAATGCGCGGACGCCGAGGGCCAGCGCCTCGGTCAGGGCGGACTCCAGGTCCACCGTGCGCAGGCACGGAAGGTCGGCGAGCATGACCGCGACCCCGCGGTCGGCGCGGGCCACGCGGGCGGCCGCGGCTGCCAGGGCCCGGTTGAGGTCGCCGGCGCCCTCGTCGGGGACGATCCCGACGCCGAGGTCCGCCGCGCGCGGTCCCAGCGCGTCGGGGTCCCCGACGACCACCACGTCGGCCAGCGTCGTCGCTCTCGCCGCGGTGATCGCGTCCCGCGCGAACGCCGCCATCAGATCCGCCCGGCCCGCAGCGCCGACCTCGCCCAGCCGGGTCTTGGCACCGCGGCCGTCCTTGACGGGCACGAGCAGCGTGAAGTGGGGTGTCGTCACGCGGACGATCCTCCCAGCCGCGTCGGTACTCTCTTCCTGCACGGTCAGGTCGGGAGGAGGGAAGGCGCATGCTCAAGGTCCGCAAGCTCAACGAGAGACGCGGCTGGGCCTGGACCATCGTGGTCGCGATCATCAAGCCGCTCCTCGTCACCACCACCAAGCACGAGTGGATCGACGGGGAGAAGATTCCGGCGTCGGGCGGCTGTGTCGTCGCGATGAACCACATCTCGCACATCGACCCGCTCACCCTCGGCTGGCTGCTCTACGAGCACGGCCGGCTGGTCCGCTACCTCGCCAAGGACGCGCTGTTCGAGGCGCCGTTGATCAAGTACGTCGTCCGCGACGCCCGGCAGATCCCCGTGTCGCGGCTGACCTCAGACGCGGCGAAGGCGTTCGAGGCGGCCTGCGAGGCGGTCCGTGACGGTGCCTGCGTCGGGGTCTACCCCGAGGGGACCATCACCAAGGACCCGAGCGGCTGGCCGATGCGCGGCAAGACCGGCGCCGCCCGGATCGCGCTCGAGACCGGCTGCCCGGTGATCCCGATCGGCCAGTGGGGCGCGCAGGAGATCCTGCCGGCGTACTCCTTGAGGTACCACGCGATCCCGCGCCGCACCGCGCACTACAAGGTCGGCGACCCGGTCGACCTGAGCGACCTGATCGGGCAGCCGATCACCAACGAGGTCCTCCAGGAGGCGACCGAGCGGATCATGGCCGCGATCACCGACCTGGTCGCGGACCTGCGGCACGAGCCGCCGCCCGCCGAGCGCTTCGACCCCCGGGCTGCCGGGGTCCGGCAGATCGGCAACCCGAGGAAGAACAGGCCGGACAAGACCAGGCCGGACAAGAGCAGGCCGGACAAGGACGGGCCGGACAAGGACAGGTCCGGCAGTGTCGGACCCGACGAGGACAAGAAGCGGAGGCGTGCCTGATGGCCCGGGTGGCAGTGTTCAGTGCGGGGTCGTGGGGGACTGCCTTCGGGCTGGTGCTGGCCGATGCCGGCAACGACGTGACCCTGTGGGCGCGGCGGGACGAGGTCTGCGCCACCATCAACGACAAGCACGAGAACACCGACTACTTCCCGGGGATCGAGCTGCCCTCGCGGGTCCGCGCGACGAGCAACCCGGACGAGGCGCTCGACGGGGCGGAGTTCGTGGTGCTCTCGGTGCCGTCGCAGAGCCTGCGCGACAACCTGACCGGGTGGGCGCCGGTGATCCCCGAGGACGCCGTCTTCATCTCGCTGATGAAGGGCGTCGAGCTCGGCACCACCAAGCGGATGAGCGAGGTGATCGCCGAGGTCACCGGCGCCGGACCCGAGCGGATCGCCGTGGTCAGCGGGCCGAACCTCGCCAAGGAGATCGCGATGCGCGAGCCTGCCGCAAGCGTGGTCGCCTGCCAGGACGACGACGTGGCGCACCGGATCCAGGCGCTGTGCCACTCGCGAGCGTTCCGCCCCTACCGCAGCACCGACGTTCTCGGCTGCGAGCTCGGCGGTGCGTACAAGAACGTCGTCGGACTGTGTGTCGGCATGGCCGTCGGGCTCGGTTTCGGCGACAACACGACCGCGTCCGTGATCACCCGCGGACTGGCCGAGACCGCCCGGCTCGCGATGGCCCTGGGGGCCGACCCACTGACGCTGATGGGGCTCGCCGGGCTCGGCGACCTGGTCGCGACCTGCTCGTCGCCGCTGTCGCGCAACCGCACCTTCGGCGAGAAGCTCGGCCAGGGGATGACCACCGAGGAGATCTACGCCACCACCAGCCAGGTCGCCGAGGGCGCCAAGTCGTGCTCCTCGATCCTCCAGCTCGCCCGCGACACCGGCGTCGACGCCCCGATCGCCGAGCACGTCGACGCGGTCGTCCGTGGGGAGATCAGCGCCCGCGACATGATGGACGCGTTCATCGCCCGCGACACCAAGGCCGAACGCGACTGACGCGCGACGTCACCGGCTGCGTTCGGCCCGGGTGTGTGCCCAGGTGCGGGCCCAGTCGTCGAGCGGGCCGAGCGCCTCGCCCAGCGAACGGCCGAGGTCGGTCAGGTCGTAGTCGCCGCCGTCGGTGCGTGTGACCAGCCCCGCCGCCGTCAGCTCGGCGAGCCGCTCGTAGAGCACGCTCGAGGACATCGTGTCGCAGCGGGCACGCAGTGCCCGCGCACCCAAGGGTCCGTCGCGCAGCTCCCAGAGGATCCGGAGCGCCCAGCGCCGCCCGAGCAGGTCCAGGGCGGCCATCACCGGGCGGCCGGTGCGCGAGCCGCGGACCGGGGCGCCGGGGGCGGGTGGCCTACGCGTCGTCATCGGTCCCTCCGGGTTGCGTCGTTTCGGTTTCCGAATCATACTGACTCGACTGTTCCGGAAACCGAAACGAAACGAATCGAATCGAGAGGACGTCCCGATGCCGCGGATCGCCCCGCTGTCACCGCCGTACGAGCCCGCGGTCGCGCGCCGGCTGGAGGCGATGATGCCGCCCGGGGCGCCGCCGATCGCGCTGTTCCGGACCTTCGTGACGAACCTCCCGATGACCGACGCGATGGCCACGTGGGGCGCTTACGAGCTGAGCCGGTCGCTGTCCCTGACGATGCGGGACCGGGAGATCCTGATCGACCGGACCTGCGCCCGCTGCGGCTGCGAGTACGAGTGGGGCGTGCACGTGCTGTTCTTCGCCGAGCGGGTCGGCCTCACCGCGGAGCAGGTGACGTCGCTGACCCACGGGGCGGCGGACGACCCCTGCTGGACGGACCCGCGCGACCGGCTCCTGGTCCGGGCCGCGGATGCTCTCCACGACGTGGCCGACCTCGACGACGCGCTGTGGGCGGACCTGTCGGCCGAGCTCAGCGACGCGCAGGTTCTCGACCTGGTGCTCCTGTGCGGCTGGTACCACGCGATCAGCTTCGCCGCGCGAGCCGCGCGGGTGGAGCCCGAGCCCGGTGCGCCGCGGTTCGACGACGCGCGCTGAGCGCTACAGCCCGATGCCCAGGTTCACCCAGTTGTCCGAGATCTCCATCCCGATGCCCAGGTAGAGGTCGAGGGCGCCGGTGCGCGAGTCGGTGCTGAGCTCGGAGCGGGTCGCACCGTGCGCGCGGGCCGCCCCGAAGCCGTCCATCAACAGCGCCCGAGCCAACCCACGACCACGCTGGTCACGGCGCACGGCGACCTTGGAGACGAACCCGGTGTCGCCCGCGAGGACGACGTACAGGCCGCCCACGACCTCGCCCTCGGGCCCGACGGCGACGCGGAGGTTCCACGGCTCGAAGCCGGGCCGGCCGGCGATCTGGGCCCACCAGTCGTCGAAGGACTGCTTGTCCCGCACCGACCACTCGAGGAACGCGTCCTCGATCACGTCGTGCGCGGCCCGCCGGTCGGCGTCGGACTCGGCGACGCGGAGGACGTGGCCGGGCGGCAGCGGCTGGTCGACCAGCTCGTGCGACTCGGGGAACACGAGCACCCAGGAGTTCCAGCGGACGTGGTAGCCGAGGTCGTGCAGCAGCGCCTCGCCGGGTGACCCGACCGGGACGGGCATGCCGATCTCGGTCTGGCCCTGGCTGCGGGCCCGGTCCTGCATCCAGCCCGCGAGCCACGTGCCGATGCCGCGTCCGTGGTGCCCGGGGTCCACCGCCGCGTCTCCGCGCGCGGGGCCGGCGACCTCGGCGTACCCGACCAGCCGCTCGCCGTCGAGTACGCCGACCGACTGGGTCCCGAGGTCGTGGCTCGGTCGTGCCCAGTCGGCGACGATGTCGGCCTCCTCGATGTCCACCCGGCCGAGGATGCGCTCCTGCTCGGCGGCCATGATCGCGAAGACCGCGCCGGCGTCGTCGAGGGTGAGCGGGCGCTGGCGGAGGCCGGCAGGCAGGTCGGGGAGCGTCGTCACGGGGGTTCCTTCCGGGCGGTGGCCGCCGGGGAGGCGGCCGTCAGGGCGTGGGCAGGGCGGCGACGAGGTCCTCCCAGAGGTCCTCGACGTCCTCGATGCCGACCGAGAGCCGGACCAGCCCCTCGGGGATCGTCGACGGCTCCGACTGCCACCGGCGCCGCCGCTCGAACGTGGACTCGACACCCCCGAGCGAGGTCGCGTGCACCCAGAGCGAGGTGCCGTGGGTGAGCGCGTCGGCCGACCCGGCATCAGGCAGGACGATCGAGATCATGGCGCCGAACCCGGGATAGCGCACCTCGTTTACGCCCGGGTGCTCCGTGAGCCGCCTGGCCAGCTCCGTGGCGTTGGCCTGGGCCCGCTCGACGCGCACCGTCAGCGTGCGCATCCCGCGCAGCGCGAGCCAGGCCTCGAACGCCCCGGGGATCGCCCCGATCAGGTCGCGGCGGGACTTCAGCACCGCGTGCAGCTCGTCGTCACGGGTCACCAGCGCGCCCATGACCAGGTCGGAGTGCCCGGCGAGGTACTTGGTCGCGGAGTGCACGACCAGGTCGGCCCCGAGGTCGAGCGGCTGCTGGAGGAGCGGGGTCGCGAAGGTGTTGTCGACCACCACGCGGGCACCGGCCTCGCGGGCCGCGGCGGCGAGTGCCGGGATGTCGGCGATCTCCATCGCGGGGTTCGTCGGCGACTCGATCCAGAGCAGGGCCGCGTCCTCGCAGGCGACGATCACGGCGTCGGTGTCGGCGATGTCGACGAGGTGCGCGCGGATCCGGCCGCGCGACTCGAGGTCGGCCAGCTGAAGGACGGTGCCGTTGTACGCGTGCCGCGGGGCGACCACGGTCTGCCCCACGCCGACCAGGTCGAGCACGGTCGCGACCGCCGCGAGCCCGCTCGCGAACGAGAGACAGCGGCCGCCCTCGAGGGCGCCCAGCGTCTCCTCGAACGCGGACCACGTCGGGTTGGCGTAGCGGCCGTACTCCAGGTCGCCGCCCGCGACGTACGTCGAGGCCATCGTGATCGGGACGTTCAGGGGCTGGTCGACGTCGTGCGGCGGGCGGCCGGCGTGGACGGCTCGGGTGGCGGGACGCATGCGTTCAGGCTAGGGGGTCGGTCGGTAGGGTCGTGCGGGTGAACGACGACCAGGCGAGCCACGAGGAGCACCGGCCGAGGAAGGCGCGGGTGGCCGTCGTGTTCGGCGGACGCTCCAGCGAGCACGCGATCTCCTGCGTGTCGGCGGGAAGCGTGATCGCGGCCCTCGACCCCGACAAGTACGACGTCGTCCCGATCGGGATCACGCCGGACGGTCGCTGGGTGCTGGAGTCCACGGACCCGGGCCACCTCGCGCTCGGCCCGGCCGGTGAGCTGCCGGCGGTCACGGGGAGCCGCGAGGTGGCGCTGCGCTCGTCGCCGGGATCGAGCACCGACCTCGTCGTGCACGACGCCAGCGACGTGCCGACCAGCCTCGGAGAGGTCGACGTCGTCTTCCCGGTGATGCACGGCCCCTGGGGCCAGGACGGCACGCTGCAGGGCCTGCTCGAGCTCGCCGGGGTCCGGTACGTCGGCGCCGGGGTGCTGTCCTCGGCCGTGGGCACGGACAAGATGTTCATGAAGCTGCTCTTCGCCGCGCAGGGCCTGCCGGTGCTGCCGTGGGTGCTCGTGCGACCCGGGGAGTGGCACCGCGACCCGGCCGCAGTGACCGAGGCGGTCGCGTCGCTGCACTACCCCGTGTTCGTGAAGCCCGCCCGGGCCGGGTCGAGCTTCGGCATCAGCCGCGTGGACTCGCCCGACGACCTCGGCGCCGCGATCGCCGCCGCCGAGCAGTTCGACCCCAAGGTGCTCGTCGAGGCCGCGGCTGTCGACGCCCGCGAGGTCGAGATCGGCGTCTTGCAGGGACTCCACGGCGCGGTCCCCGAGACCAGCGAGATCGCCGAGATCCGGGTCGACGCCGCCCACACGTTCTACGACTTCGAGGCGAAGTACCTCCCCGGGGAGAACACCGCCCTCGACATCCCCGCCGATCTCGAGGAGCCGGTCGCCGCGAAGGTCCGGGAGCTGGCCGTGCAGGCCTTCGCCGCGCTCGACGTCGAAGGGCTCGCGCGGGTCGACTTCTTCGTCTTCCCCGACGGCCGGGTCGTGCTCAACGAGGTCGAGACGATGCCCGGCTTCACCAGCACGTCGATGTTCCCGCGGATGTGGGCGGCGTCCGGGATGAGCTACCCCGAGCTCGTCGACCGGCTCGTCCGGCTCGCGCTGGAACGCCCCACGGGCCTGCGCTGACCCGGCGGCCGGTGGGTCAGCTGCAGTGCTGGCCGGTCGACTCGGTGCGGGCGCGGACCACGGCGTGGAGGTCGGCCATCACCTCGCTGGGCCCGTTCGGCCGGTAGTGCGCCGGCACCCGCACCTGGACGACGGGCGTCCGGAACGCCAGCGTCATCCGGGCGTCGAGGGTGAGGTCGTCGGCCTGGTCGGCGGGCACCGACCAGCCGATCCCGTTGCGCGTGATGCAGGGCGAGCCGGCGAAGTCACGGGGGAGCGCCACCCCGCACCTCAGCACGATCGCCGGGTTGCCCCAGGCCGCGGCGAAGGTGCTGCCGGTGACGGTACGCCGGGACTGGCCGGCCACCTTGTCGGGCAGGGCCGCCAGCAGCCGCTGGCAGGTCGAGTGCCCTGCCGCGCTCACGGAGAACCGGTCGACGTGCACCGCGTCGCCGCCGCAGCCGGACAGCACGGACAGGGCGACGAGGAGCACGCCGACGCCCGCCGCCCCACGGGGCGACGGGCGTCGACAGCAGCGATCGGGGTCCAGGGTCAGATGTGCACGACGGGACACGTGAGCGTCCGCGTGATGCCGTCGAGGGTCTGCACCTTGGCGACCACGAGCTTGCCCAGCTCGTCGACGTTGCGGGCCTCGGCGCGCACGATCACGTCGTACGGGCCGGTGACGTCCTCGGCGAGGATGACGCCCTTGATGTCGGTGATCTTGGCCGCAACCTCGGCCGCCTTGCCGACGTCGGTCTGGATCAGGATGTAGGCCTGGACGACCATCTGCGTCTCCTTCGTCTGCGCGGTGAGTGGACCGACTTGCAACCTACCGGACCTGCCGGATCGGTGAAACACGGAGGCCGGTCGGGCGCCGACACCGCCGGGGGTGGAAGAGTTGCGCCATGACCTCACCGACCCCGATCGCCGCCGGCGCCACCGTCGCGGACCTGGGCGAGTTCGGGCTCGTGCGCGAGTTCGTCGGCCGGTTCCAGCAGGGCCCGCAGGTGTACGTCGGGCCGGGTGACGACGCCGCCGTCCTGCGGGCGCCGAAGGGCCACGTGGTGGTCTCGACCGACCTCCTCGTCGAGGGCCGGCACTTCCGCCGCGAGTGGGCCGGCGCCCGCGAGATCGGCCGCCGGGCCGCGGCGCAGAACCTCTCCGACATCAACGCGATGGGTGGCCGCGCGACCGCGCTCACCGTCGGGCTGGCGCTGCCCCGCGACCTCCCGGCGCAGTGGGTGCTCGACCTCGCGGACGGCATCGCGGAGGAGGCGGCCCTCGTCGGGGCCAGCATCGTCGGCGGCGACCTGACCGCCGGGTCCGAGGTCGTCATCGCCGTGACGGTGATCGGCGAGTGCACGGTGGCGCCGGTGCTGCGCTCGGGGGCCCGGCCCGGCGACGTGCTGGCCATCGCCGGCCGGCAGGGCTGGGCGGCCGCCGGCCTGGCCGTGCTCGGCCGCGGCTTCCGGTCGCCGCGCGTCCTGGTCGAGGCGCACCAGCGACCGGAGCCGCCCTACGAGGCCGGGCCGGCAGCGGCCGCGGGCGGCGCCACCTCGATGATCGACGTCTCCGACGGGCTCGTGGCCGACGTCGGGCACCTGGCCGAGGGCTCCGGGGTCCTCATCGACATCGACGCGAGCGCCTTCACCCTCGACGAGCCGCTGCAGGCGGTCGGCGCGGCGCTCGGGGTCGACCCGATGGAGTTCGTCCTCGGCGGCGGCGAGGACCACCCGCTGGTGGCCACCTTCCCCGCTGACGGCCCGCTGCCCGACGGCTTCCGGCCGATCGGCCGGGTCAGCGCCCGTCAGGACGCCACGGCGCCGGCGGTCACCGTCGACGGGGCGGCGTACGAGGGCACGCCGGGGCACACGCACTTCTAGCGAGCGTGGGTACGACAAAGGGCGCGTGCGCCGAAGCACACGCGCCCTCGAAGTCTCAGGTCAGCGGGTGACCTTGCCGGCCTTCAGGCAGCCGGTGCAGACGTTGATCCGCTTCGGGGCGCCGTTGACGGTCGCCCGGACGCGCTGGATGTTCGGGTTGAAACGGCGCTTGGTGATCTTGCGCGACCACGGCCGGTTGTTACCGAAGCCAGGCTTCTTCGCGCAGATGTCGCAGACGGCAGCCACCGGGAACTCCTTGTGTTGAACGGGCTTTCTCGAAGTCGTGGGCCCGGACTCGGCCTCCGGTCACGAGGACCGTGCCATGACTCGGGCAACCGAAGAAGAATAGACGACGGACGCCCCTCCACGCGAATCGACCGTCCACCAACTACTGTGACGCGCATCATCGACCGAGGGCAGGGCACCGAGGGCAGGGCCGAGAGTAGGACATGGGCGCGGACACCGACAGCGGGAGCAGGACGAGCAGCGAGGCGATCGCGACGTTCGACCTGACGACGGTACGCCGGTTCGCCGACCTCGCGGTCCAGGGCCTCTCGGCCGCCCGCGAGGAGATCGACGCCCTCAACGTCTACCCGGTGCCCGACGGCGACACCGGCACCAACATGTACCTCACCATGGACGCGGCCCGGGAGGCGCTCGCCGAGCACCTCGCCGAGGTGCCGCCGGGGGAGGAGCCCGACCTCCGCGCCGCGATGCGGGCCTACGCACGCGGGGCGCTCCTCGGCGCCCGCGGCAACTCCGGGGTGATCCTGAGCCAGCTCGTCGGGGCGCTGCTGCGGCGGATCGGCCAGGGCGCCCCGGACGACCGCTCCGCGACGGTGTTCGCCGACGGCATGGTGCTGGCGACGGAGGCCGCCTACGCCGCGGTCGGCGAGCCGGTGGAGGGCACCATCCTCACCGTGGCCCGGGCCGCGACGATCGCCGCCGTCGGCCGCGCGAAGGACACCAGCGCCCGGCTCGGCGACGTGCTGGAGGCCGCCGCCAACGAGGCCCGCGAGGCGCTGGCGCGCACCCCCGACCAGATGAAGCTGCTCCGCGATGCCGGGGTCGTGGACGCCGGCGGCCGCGGCCTGTGCGTGATCCTCGACGCGGCCGAGACCGCGGTCACCGGGCACCGCACGGTGCAGTCCCCGGTGCCGATGGGCCGCCACGCGATCCCGAAGCCGCTCCCGACCGGTGACCTCACGCCGGACGGCCCGGCGTACGAGGTGATGTACCTCCTCGACGCCGAGGAGGAGGCGATCCCGGGGCTGCGCACGCGGTTGCAGGGTCTCGGCGACTCCCTCGTCGTGGTCGGCAGCGAGAACCTCTGGAACGTCCACGTGCACGTCGACGACGTCGGCGCGGCGGTCGAGGCCGGCATCGACGCGGGCCGGCCGCGCCGGATCCGGGTCACCCACTTCGCCGAGCAGGTGAGCCGGGCTCGCGAGAAGCGTGCCGAGCGCCGGGGGCGTGCCGTCGTCGCGGTCGCGGCCGGTGACGGGCTCGCGTCGCTGTTCCGCGACGCCGGGGCCGAGGTGATCGAGAGCGTCCCCGGCCGCCGCCCGAGCACCGGTGAGATCCTCGAGGCGATCGAGCGGACCCACGCCCACGAGGTCGTCGTGCTGCCCAACGACCCCGACTCCCTCGGCACGGCGGGCGCCGCCGCCGCGGCCGCGGAGGAGCACGGCAACGTCCGCGTCGTGGTGCTCCCGACCCGGGCGCAGGTCCAGGGGATCGCCGCGATGGCCGTGCACGAGCCCGGCCGGCCGTTCGACTCCGACGTCGTGCACATGACGTCGGCCGCGCGCAGCACCCGGCACGGCGCGGTGACGGTTGCGGCGAAGCAGGCGATGACCTCCGTCGGCCCGTGCGAGCCCGGCGACGTGCTCGGGGTGCTGCAGGGCGACTTCGCGATCATCGGCGACGACCTCCTCGACGTCGGCACGCAGGTGCTCGAGCGGCTGCTCGGCGGCGGCGGCGAGCTGGTCACGCTGGTCACCGGCGAAGCAGGGGGCGACCTCGCCGAGCGCTGCGAGGCGTGGGTCGAGGCGCACCACCCGGGCGTCGACGTCCTCGTGTACGACGGCGGCCAGGCGCGCTACCCGCTGCTGGTCGCGGTCGAGTGACCCGGGTCCGCTGAGATGGTGCACGTGTCCTGGGACTCGCCGCTGACCACGGTGACCGGCAAGGCGACCGCGAAGGTCGTCAAGGAGACCGGCTTCGAGACGGTGGGTGACCTCCTCGGTCACTACCCCCGCCACTACGTGGAGCGGGGTCGGCTCAGCGACCTCGGCGAGCTCACCGAGGGCGACTTCCTCTCCCTGGTCGGCAAGATCGTGCACTCGGAGCAGAAGAGCTACCAGGACCGGCGTACCAAGAAGACGGCGTACCGCCTCGAGGTGCGGGTCAAGGCCGAGGACGGCACGCTTGCGCTGACCTACTTCGACAAGTCCAGGGGCGCCTCCGACTGGCACGCCCAGGAGTACGCCGTCGGCCGGGTCGGGATGTTCTCCGGCAAGCTGAAGTGGTTCAACAACCACTGGGAGCTGAACAACCCCGCCTCGCGGATGTACGTCGAGGACCCGGACGCGCTCGACCGGATGCCCGCCCTGATCCCGATCTACAAGGCGGCCGGCAAGGTGAACAGCTGGCAGATCGAGGAGACCGTCGGGTTCGCCCTCGAGCTGCTCGACGACGTGCCCGACCCGCTGCCCGGGGTGGTCCGTGCCGAGCAGGACCTGGTCGGCTTCGACCAGGCGCTGCGCTGGATCCACCGTCCCGACGACCACCGCCAGCTCGGGGCGGCCCGCAAGCGGCTCAAGTTCGACGAGGCATTCGTGACCCAGGCCGTGCTGGCGCGGCGACGAGCCGCGCTGCGGGCCTTCCCCGCCACGCCGCGGCCGGCCAGGGACGGCGGCATCCTGGCCGCCTTCGACGCCCGGCTGCCGTTCACGCTGACCTCCGGTCAGGAGCGGATCGGGGCGGAGGTCGCTGCGGAGCTGGCCGCCGCCCACCCGATGCACCGGCTGCTCCAGGGCGAGGTCGGCTCGGGCAAGACCCTGGTCGCGCTGCGGGCCATGCTGCAGGTGGTCGACGCCGGTGGCCAGGCGGCGCTGCTGGCTCCGACCGAGGTGCTCGCCCAGCAGCACCTGCGCTCGGTGCAGGCGATGCTCGGCGACCTCGGCCAGGGCGGCCAGCTCGGCGGCGCCGAGGAGGCGACGCGGGTCGCCCTCCTCACCGGATCGATGGGCACCGCCGCCCGCCGCCAGGCGATGCTGGACGCAGCCTCCGGGGACGCCGGCATCGTGATCGGCACCCATGCACTGCTCGAGGAGAAGGTGCAGTTCTTCGACCTCGGCCTGGTGGTGGTCGACGAGCAGCACCGCTTCGGCGTCGAGCAGCGCGCGGCGCTGACCGGCAAGGCGGGGACGCCGCCGCACGTGCTGGTGATGACCGCGACCCCGATCCCGCGCACGGTCGCGATGACGGTCTTCGGCGACCTCGACACCTCCACGCTCACCGAGCTCCCGGCCGGCCGGGGCGACGTGCAGTCGACCGTCGTACCCGTGCGCGCGCAGCCGGCCTGGCTGGACCGCGCCTGGCAGCGGATCCGCGAGGAGGTCGGCCGCGGCCACCAGGCCTACGTCGTGTGCTCGCGGATCGGCGACGAGCCGCCTCCGGACGAGGGCCCCGAGCTGTTCTCGGTCGAGGAGCTCGCGCCCGAGCTCGCCCAGGGCCCGCTCGCCGGGCTGCGGGTGGAGAGGCTGCACGGTCGGATGACCCCCGACGACAAGGACCGCGTCATGCAGGCGTTCGCCGCCGGCGACGTCGACGTGCTGGTGTCCACCACCGTGATCGAGGTCGGCGTCGACGTGCCGAACGCGACCGTGATGGTGATCCTCGACGCCGACCGGTTCGGCGTCTCGCAGCTGCACCAGCTCCGCGGCCGGATCGGGCGCGGTGGCCACCACGGGCTCTGCCTGCTCGTCACGGCCGCGCGCCCGGACGGCGGCAGCATGGAGCGGCTGACGGCCGTCGCGGCGACCCGCGACGGGTTCGCGCTGTCCCGGATCGACCTCGAGCAGCGGCGCGAGGGCAACGTGCTCGGGGTCGAGCAGAGCGGGCGGCGCTCGGAGCTGCAGCTGCTCTCCGTGCTCAACGACGAGGACGTGATCGTGACGGCGCGCGAGGCGGCGAGCGCCTACCTCGAGCAGGACCCGGACCTCCTCGACGCCCCCGGCCTGCGGGCCGCGGTGCTCGCGATCGAGGAGTCGGAGCGCGTCGAGTTCCTGGACAAGGCGTGAGGACGGCGACGCGATGACCCGGATCATCGGCGGCTCGGCCGGCGGCCGGAGGCTGCAGACGCCGCCGGGCGACGCGACCCGGCCCACGTCGGACCGCGTGCGCGAGGCGCTGTTCTCCGCGCTCGAGGCGCAGCTCGGGTCGTTGCGCGGTCTGCGCTTCCTCGACCTGTACGCCGGTTCGGGCGCGGTCGCTCTCGAGGCGGCCTCGCGCGGCGCGGTCGGGGTGACCGCGGTCGAGTCGGACCGGCGTACCGCCCGGATCGTGGCGGCGAACGCGACGGCGCTCGGCTTCGAGGTCGACGTGCGCGCGCAGCCGGTGGCGAGCGTGCTGGCCACCGCGCCGGCCACGCCGTTCGACGTCGTCTTCCTCGACCCGCCCTACCCGATGGCCGCCGAGGAGGTGGCCGACATGCTCGCCCTGCTGGTCGCGCACGGCTGGGTGCGACCCGGTGCCGCTGTCGTCGTCGAGCGCTCAGCGCGTAGCGTGGAACCGACGTGGCCCGACGGTCTCGAGCCCCGGCGGCAGAAGAAGTACGGCGAGACGGTGCTCTGGTACCTTCGGCGCCACCCGACAGGGTCAGAGATGGCGGCGGACAGTGATCCGGACACGTAGGGCCGGCGGCTCACCCGCCGCGACGTGACAGGAGTACTCAGTGCGCAGAGCGGTCTGTCCGGGTTCGTTCGACCCGGTCACCAACGGCCACATCGACATCGTCTCGAGGGCCTCGCAGCTCTTCGACGAGGTGGTCGTCGCCATCGGCATCAACAAGGCGAAGGCGAGCGCCCGGCTGTTCACGCCGGAGGAGCGCATGGAGATGCTCGAGAAGGCGTGCGCGGACTTCCCGAACGTCACCGTCGCCGGCTTCGAGGGCCTGCTCACCACGTTCTGCGAGGAGCACGGCATCCGGGCGATCGTGAAGGGTCTGCGGGCGGTCAGCGACTTCGACTACGAGCTGCAGATGGCCCAGATGAACTCCTCGCTCGCTGAGATCGAGACCGTGTTCATCCCCACCAGCCCGGAGTACTCCTTCCTGGCCTCCTCGCTGGTCAAGGAGGTGGCGATGTTCGGCGGCGACGTCTCGGCTCTCGTGCCGCCGTTCGTGCTCGAGCGGCTCCATGCCCGTCTCGGGGAGAAGCGGGCCGGGTCAGAGGGTGGCCCCGGAGAAGGCGCAGGGCGGTGAAGGGCGACATCGACGCCCGCCTGCACGACCTGAGGGCCGCGGTCGAGGAGGCACGCTCGGTCCCGATGTCGGCCTCGGTGATGATCAACCGCAGCGAGTTCCTGGACCTGCTGGGATCGCTCGAGGCGGCGATCGACCAGACCCTGTCGCAGGCGACCGAGGTGGTCGGCGACCGGGAGGCGGTGCTCGCCGAGGGGGTGACCCAGGCCGAGGAGATCGTCCGCGCCGCCGAGATGGAGCGTGAGCTGCTCGTCTCCGAGACCGACGTGTTCCGCCTCGCCGAGGCCCGGGCCGCGGAGATCACCGACGCCGCCCAGAAGGCGGCCGCGGAACTGCAGGCCGAGACCGACCAGTACGTCGAGGAGAAGCTCGCCAACTTCGAGCTGACCCTCGAGCGCACCCTCGACCTGGTCCGCCGCGGCCGGGCCAAGCTCTCCGGCGGCCACTCCCACGCGCTCGGCGACGACAGCGACGTCGGCGACATCACCCTCCCCGACCACCTCGAGCGCTGAGCAGAGGGCGGCGAGCGGGCACTTGCGTGCGCCAGATCGGCGGCGAGCGGGCACTTGCGTACCGCGCACGAGTTCGCAACCGCCCGCTCGGCGTACCTGGAGCGTACGTAACCGCCCGCTCGGCCTCGTTTTGGCAGGGGAGCGGGCCTGCGGATAGACTCCCGTAGGTTCTGCAGAGCCTCTATCGGAAGTGACATCGTGCGCAGCAAGCTCGACCCGAGAGCGCCGCTCGTGCTCGACACACGCGAACTCGGCCGCCGCCCGGGGTCCCAGCGCAAGATGTCCTTCAGTGCCGAGGCGCCTGCAGAGCTCGGCATCGAAATCCTGGGCGTGCCCGAGGGTTCGCCGGTCGACCTCGACCTGCGGCTCGAGGCGGTCATGGACGGGGTGCTCGTCAGCGGGACGGCTTCGGCCGACCTCGAGGGCGAGTGCGCGAGGTGCCTGGAGCCGATCGAGGACAGCATCACGGTCGATCTCCAGGAGCTCTACCTGTACGACCCCGCCGATGGGGACGACGAGGACGACGATGTCAGCCGGCTCGAGGGAGAACTGATCGATCTCGAACCGGCGCTGCGGGATGCGGTGGTGCTGGCACTACCGTTCCAGCCGTTGTGCCAGGACGACTGTCCGGGACTGTGCGCCGAGTGCGGGGCACGCCTGGCGGACGACCCGGACCACCGGCACGACGAGCCGATCGACCCCCGGTGGGCCGCGTTGGTGGATCTCGAAGCGCCGGCGGCACCGACGGACCAAGACTGAGCAGTACCCAGCAAGCACTGATTAGCCGACCGGTCAGGATCCTGACCCGGACAAGGAGTACACCGTGGCTGTTCCGAAGCGGAAGATGTCGCGCAGCAACACGCGCCACCGTCGCTCGCAGTGGAAGGCCGTCGCGCCCTCACTGGTGACCTGCACGAACCCGGCCTGCGGTTCCAAGCACCTGCCGCACCGGGCCTGCCCCGAGTGCGGCCAGTACGGCGCCCGGGCCGACCGTCGCCAAGTGATCTGACGCCGTCATCTGACGCTGTCGTGACGCAGCAGCCGGACGACTCGGGGTCGTTCAAAGACCTGCGCTCCGCGCTCGGTGATCCCCAGCTGGATCCCGAGCTGCTGGAGCTTGCCCTGACGCACCGCTCGTTCGCCTACGAGAACGGCGGCCTGCCGACCAACGAGCGGCTGGAGTTCCTCGGCGACTCGGTGCTGGGCGTCGTGATCACCGAGACGCTGTACCGCACCCATCCGGAGCTCTCGG
>Ga0255338_1001706_pt1 | contig 38635 bp, 39 predicted proteins | sample MeOH1_35cm_T4_19_FD_203715 | JGI IMG/M metagenome (GOLD analysis project Ga0255338, IMG submission 203715) | Sandy soil microbial communities from University of British Columbia, Vancouver, Canada - MeOH1_35cm_T4_195 | ecosystem: Engineered > Artificial ecosystem > Sand microcosm > Unclassified ...
CCAATGGAAATCAGCGTGTCGTTGACTTGCGCCGCTGCTCCGAGACCGCCACCACCGAGCCGGCCCGATAATCCGAAAAAGACGAACACAAGAATGATCGCTCCGAAGAGAATCATTGCCGTGAAGTTCTTCGCTGAAACCTGTTTTCTAAGACGTTCTGCCATGGACTGAGACATATGTATTCAAACTCCTGTTTTTAACCGAGGTCCCATTACCTAACGAAAATTGTGTTTTTTCAAGGAGAAACTGTTGGAAACACGGAAGGTTTTTGTTACCGTTTCTGTATGTGTAGAGGTGCTCGTTGAATTTCTTTAATATCGATCTGAAAAAGATCATCATGATAGCCATTGTTCTGGCTTTACCACTTGTGTCTATCAATATGCAGCAAAGGCCCCAGGAATCCAACTGGCTATCCCGCCCTTTCAGCTTCGTGGCGAGCCTAGCGGAAGAAACTTTCTACGGTTTTTCATCGGGAGTTCGCGGCACAACCGCCATGTATTTGGATCTCATTAATATCAAAAAAACCAGCGCCGATGTGGCCAGCAAAAACAACGAACTGCTGACCCGTATGAACGAAATGGTGGAGTTGAAAAACGAAAACGACAGGCTGCGTGCGCTTCTCGATTTCCGTCAATCTTCGAAAATGGAATTGATCAGCGCTCAAGTGATTGCACTGGATCTGTTTGCCGACCACCAAACTGTGACAATCAATAAAGGCACCAAGCACGGCTTGAAAGCCGGCCAAGCTGTGATCACCGTGCAAGGCGTTTTAGGTTACATCTATCGCCCCGAAGCACTGACTTCGAATGTGATGTTGATTACTGATCGCTACTCCGTGGTCGACGGTGTGGTGCAAAGAACCCGCGCCCACGGGATTGTTGAGGGAAAAAATCCTGGCACTTGCTTGCTGAAATACGTCGAGAAAACTGAAGACGTGAAAAAAGGCGACCTCGTCGTCACGGGCGGCTTGGACAATATCTTTCCAAAAGGATTTCCCGTGGCCGTTGTTGAATCGGTTGAGCGCAAGAACTTCAGCGTCTCTTTGAAAGTCGATTTGAAGCCGGTTGTGGATCCATACAAAGTGGAAGAGGTTTTTGTCGTTGCCAATGCCATGAACACGGACCTCTCGGACCGCCTGCCTCCGCAAGCAGCTGAGACCAATCCTATCCCCGGCGTTTCTCCGACTCCTGTGACGGAGAAAGCGCAGTGAAGATTCGTTGGAATAAAGTTTTTAACTTCTTCCTGCTGATGATCCTGCTTGTGATCTTGGCGGGGTTCCAGAACACCTTCTGGTATCAGCTCTTTGGGACGGTTCCTGCGCCCATGCTTTGGTTGTGCATGGTTGTCTATGTAGCTTTGTACCGCAAACTCTATGGGGCACTCTTCACCATCTACATCATGAGTCTCGCCATCATGGGCTTCACTGTGATGCCGGTGAAGATGTTGCTGCTGACTTTGCTTTTTGTCTTCCTGATTCTTTACACCATTCGTAGCCGCGTATTCTGGGATGGTCCCGCCTACTACACTTTGATGTGTATCGTGGCTTCCGTCAGTTATCACATCATTTACTTCCTTGGCTCGTGGATGATGGAGCGCAACTCCGCTCCATTGGAATTCTGGGACCGCATTATTCAGCTCGTACTGACTCCGGCCTTCTGCCTGCCGTTGTTCACCATTCTTTCTAAAATCGACAAGCTGACTCTCGATGAATTGACGACCGAGACCCGAGGTTATGACTTATGAGTGATTATGTAAATAACCCCGAAGAGGCCAAGGAATACCAGCCCCGTTACAGATTGTTTTACATAGCCGTGGCCTGCACCTTCTTGTTGTTCTCGGCACGCCTGTGGTACTTGCAAATTATCACCGGGAATGAGCTCCGTGAGTTCTCGGAGAAAAACCGGGTCAAGCAAAATAAAATCACCGCTCCTCGCGGCTTGATGCTGGATCGTAACGGCAAAGTGCTTGTCGAAAATCTGCCGGGCTTCGAGGCCGTTTTGTCGCCGCAATATATTGAAAATCTTGAAATCATGGCCAACACCATCGGCCCGATCTTGGGAATGGAACCTGACAAGATCACGCAGAAAGTGCAAAAGAGCCGTAAACAAAACGGTCCCTTCGCACAGGTGCGTTTGAAAGAGAACTTGAGCCGCGAAGAAGTGTTTCGTTTGAAGCGCATTCGCCTCGATACGCCGGGCCTGGAGATTCGCGAGTCCATCGTTCGTTATTATCCGCTCAAAGAAGACGGCGCACAGGTTTTCGGTTACGTCGCTGAGATCTCGAAACGGCAGATTCCATTGATGAATGACCTCTACAAAGACGTCTTCATGTTTGAACAAGGCGATATTATCGGTAAGAGCGGCCTTGAAGAAACTCTCGAGCGCGATATCCGCGGCAAAGACGGTCTAAGTTTTATCCAAGTCGATGCGCATGGACGTGAAACCGTCACGGCAACGCCGAATATTTACGGCGAGCAGATTCGCGACCAAGAACCGATTCACGGCAACAATGCAGTTTTGACCATCGATCGCGATGTGCAAGAAGCCGCCTACAAATCCATGACCGACAATCAGCGCATCGGCGCGGCCTTTGCGATGAAAGCCAACGGTGAAGTTCTCGCTTGGGTAAGCACACCTTCCTTTAATCCGAATGATTTCTCGACCGGTTTTTCTTCCAACACTTGGGGAAAACTCGTGAACGATCCGTTCAAGCCATTACGTAATAAAGTTATTCAGGACTTCCAGGCTCCGGGTTCAACATTTAAACCGCTCGTCGCTGTAGCTGCCCTCAACGAAAAAGTCGTCGGCCCCAGCACGCTGGTGGCAGCACCGGGTGTGTTCATGTTCGGCCGTCGTCCGTACCATGATAGTAATCGCGCCGGTTACGGAATGATCACGATCTTCGAAGCCATCGAGAGAAGCTCCAACGTGTTCTTCTTTAAAATGGGGATCGCGTTGGGTGTTGATAAGATGTTTGCTTACATCAATCCGATGGGCATCGGACAAAAAACCGGCATTGAGCTCGCTCGCGAAGTGGGCGGCACGATGCCAAACTCGGAATGGAAGAAGGTAAAGTACGGCGAAGAGTGGCAACCGGGTGAAAACTTGAGCACCGCCATCGGCCAAGGTTACGTGGAGGTCACACCGATTCAAATGGCGGTCGCCTACAATTCGATCGGCACCGAAGGTAAAGTCGTCAAACCGTTCATCGTCCGCAAAATCATCGACCAAGAAGGAAAAGTTTTGAAAGAAAACTTTCCTGAGGTGGTTCGCGATCTGACGGAGCAACAAAAAACCGGTATTAAAGCCAGCAGCGCCAATTTCAAAATCATCAAAGAGGCAATGAGACGCGTGGCCAACGGCGATCATGGGACTGCAAGATTCTGGAAAATTCCCGGCGTTCCAATGGCGGGTAAAACCGGAACCGCGCAGGTTATGAACTTCTCGGCGGATCAGATTTACGCAAACTGCATGGCTCGTCCGATTCACATGCGCCACCATGGTTGGTTCGTCGCCTGGGCTCCTGCTGACAATCCGGAAATCACCGTGGCTGTTTTGGCAGAGCACTCCTGCCACGGGAACACCGGTGCCGCGCCGATCGTGCGCGATATCGTGCAAGCTTACTTCCAAAAATATCATCCTGAAATGATTGAAGCCGGCCTTAAAGAACTTCATTTGAAGAAGGCGTCTAAAATCAATTTGCCGGCAACGACCACGGAAGGAGAGTAACCAGTGGATTTCTCAATTCAAGTCGAAGAAAGAACAATATTTAAGCGCCTCGATCTGAACTTCATTTTGGTTATTTTCGCATTGAATGTGATCGGCCTCATCAATCTCTACAGTGCGACTCACGGTCCGCACTCGCGCGATGTCGAGCCCCTGTTTATTTCGCAATTCGTGTGGCTGGGGATCGGCTGGAGCGTGTTTTTTATTTGCACACTTTTAGATTACGCCATCGTCGCTCGCCTTGCGATTTGGGTTTTTATTCTCAACTTTGGCGCGCTTCTGTATACGACCTTCTTTGGAACGGTTGCTCTGGGGGCTCAGCGCTGGATCGATCTCGGCTTCTTCCGCTATCAGCCTTCTGAGACGATGAAATTAGCACTGATTATGTTGCTTGCAAAAATTCTTGCCACTCGCAACAGTGCAGGGGCCGGTATGGGACTCAAAGAGCTCACCATTCCGATGCTGGTGCTTTTAATTCCTTTCGGCCTCGTTGTTGAACAGCCGGATTTGGGAACCGGGATGATGCTGGCGGCAATCGGTGGCTCGATGATTCTTTTCACCAAAGTGAAAAAATGGATTCTCGCGGTGGTGATCACACTGATCGTCGTCACGGTCCCCGTCGCGTGGCAGTTTGGTTTGCGCGATTACCAAAAGAACCGGATCTTGACCTTCATCGATCCTACCAATGATCGCCGCGGTACCGGTTACAACAGCATTCAATCAAAAATCGCCGTGGGCTCCGGCCGCTTCCTTGGCAAAGGTTTCCGTAAGGGAACTCAATCACAGCTCGAGTTCTTGCCTGAGCGCCACACAGACTTTATCTATTCTGTACTCAGCGAAGAACACGGTTTCGTCGGCAGCATGATGACCATGGGCCTCTTCTGCATGCTCTTCATCTTGGGACTGAGAATCGCGATGAACGCGCGAGATAAATTCGGCGCGCTCCTTTCGGTCGGCGTCCTCTGCTACGTGTTCTGGCATATGTTCGTGAACATCGGCATGGTGATCGGGCTCCTGCCGATCGTGGGTGTTCCCCTGCCGCTCTTGTCTTACGGGGGGTCGAGTATGTTGACCACCATGGCGGGCTTGGGGCTGATTTCGAGCGTGGCTTATCGGAGATATTTGTTCTAGAGACAAGGTGGCTCCGCACAAGCGTGTCCATCCGTGTGAATCGAGGGTTGTCACCCTCGAGCTCCCCGTGCAGTCGGGCATCGTGCCCGCCTGCCCCAGCAGTACGAATGCGTTCTTAGAAATTCATTACTAATTTCACCGCCACTGCGACGGTAGCAGCTCAGAAATTTTGGCCAAGCACTTGTCCTAGAATTCATCGCCTTCCTGGCCACGATGGCCAGGAAGCCCCGTTCACATGGACGGATGCACTTCGCTGTGCCTCTTACTGGGCGTGTACGCGAGTCCTAGCGTGATTGAAAAAGGACAACAAAACCAAGTATGAAAATTCTCCCTGTCAAAACTCTGATCAACCGAGAAAACATCTCAATGTGAATTCTCCTCCATAACAGTTTCGCGCGACCTCGTGGTAAACACCCTCCCCACGAGGTGCAATATGAAGTTTTCGCGTTTCATCGCGGTGGGGATTACACTCGCGTCTTTGTCTGCAAGTGCAGGCGATATTATTATCTATGAAGCTGGAGGTATTAATCCGATCTCTGGTCTCGGCAATAACAAGGGCAAATTAGTTTTGGTGAATGGCCAAAAAGCCGGAAATCTGTGGAAGAGAATCTCCATGAGTGAGGACTCTTATCATGCGGATCAAAGTATCCGATTGGTTCGTGATTTCTACAATAGCGAATTCGGTCGCGATTCTTATGATGGCAAGGGAGCAAATATTGAAGCCGTCACGCGCATGGGCCGTGGTCTGATTGACCTCTTTGGCCTAAGTCAGAACGCGGCTTGGGATGGAAAGAAATTCCTTTTCGGCGGTGGTGACAAAGAAGGTTTGAATGGCTTCACATCTGCAGTGGATGTGATCGGTCATGAGTACACTCATGCCGTGATTCAAACATCGACGAACTTGGATGCAAACGGACAGACAGGTGCTTTGAATGAGCATTTGGCCGATGTTTTCGGTCAGTACATTCAAGTAAAATCCGGTCAGGGGCAGAACGACTTCTTGCTCGGTGAAACAGTTTTGTCTGAAGAGATGAAACAAGCTGTTGCGGCGAAATATAAATTTACGCCAAGAGGTTTGCGTGACATGTTGAACCCACAGTTCAGCATCCCACCACAACCAACAGAGATGAAACAAGTCCCGAAAGAACTCGGCCCAAGCTGTGCCCCAACGGGCACGAACGACCGATGTGGCGTTCACTTGTTGGCGGGTATTCCAAACCGCGCGGTTTCTTTGACCGTACAAAAATTAGGTTGGGATAAAGTTGCTCACGTGATCTACGTGGTGATGACAGAAAAACTGCCTAAGAATGCTCAGTTCTCGACTTACGCAAGTGAGACGATGAAAGAGTGTGGCCGTCAACTCAGCAGCTCAGAATGTTCTGCTTTTGATAGCTCATTTAAGGCTGTAGGCCTTTAATCGAAAAAGCCCCGAGAAATCGGGGCTTTTTTTTTATTTTGGAAGCCTAGCAGAACTAGTGCTTTACAACCGCGTTGCCGACTTCTTTCGCCAATTCGTTCAAGCAGCTTGAGAAGAATCTCAAGACCATGAACAAGTGCAATTCTTCGTCTTCTTCAAGTTCGTTTTCTGGTTCATCTGAGGCGAAGAGTTCTTGTGTCACGTAATTCAAAATTTCGGGCTGGCCGCTGAGCATTTCAGATTTTTGAATCTCTTCCAGCATTTCATCATCGAGGTGCAAAAGCTTTTCGAGATCGCCTTCTTGCTCTTCGAATTTTTTGATGACTTCATCTTCGCCCATGGCGCGCATGTCAGGATATTTCTCTTCAAAGCTTTTCCACAAAATCAGCGCCATCATGAAACCAAGATCTTTAGCGCCTTCGCCCATGTCTTCGATGAACTCGACGAAAAAGCTTCCCAGTGCAGGTTGTGCGTCGAAAAGGGCTTGCGAAATGGCATCGAGTTCCTCTTCGGTTGTGAGGCCGCAAATATTATCAATCGTGTTCTGAATAGTTTGAAAAGGAATCGTTTCCATCGCTGCTCCCTGAAAGCCTAAAAGTTAACGGATTTCCCTCTAAAGGCCAATCAAATAATGAGACGTTTCATAGGGAGAAAGTGGTTCGAAATGACTATCTACTAAGCACTCCACATGACCAAGTTTTGTTAGACAGCATCAGCATTACCTGCAATTTAAGCACTCCACATTCTGTCCTGTTCTGATAACTCTGTTATTCTCGCCACTTAGGCCGACGGCACGCCGCTTGAAGTATTGAAGCAGTATGTAACCGGGAGGTCTCAGATGAAAACAAAGCGAATGTCAAAATGGAGTTTTGTCATCATCTCAGCGTTCACGTTGTCTTTCTATGTTGAGAAAATTTTCGCCGCTTATGACCAAGCAGGTACGCCTAGCGAAGCGACATCAGCAGCAACAATCACTCGACTCGTGCACGCCCGCGAACTCTTGGGCTCTTCCTACAATGGCAGCTTGGCAGAGAAAACCTCTTCCATGAACTCTGTCACTCACTTCGTTTACAATACTTTCCAAGAAAGACTCGAAGGCAAATGGAAAAAACATGCCGCAAACTTAAGCGCGACGATCATCTCTGAGAGCGAGCGCCATGGCTTTGATCCTATCTTTGTCTTGGCTGTGATCCAAACCGAGAGCCAATTTGACCCAACCATCGTAGGTATGTTTGGCGAAATTGGCCTGATGCAAATCAAGCCGGACACAGCAAAGTGGATCTCGCAAAAAGAAGGCATCGCTTGGAAAGGTAAAAGTACTTTAAGAAACCCTGTGATGAATGTGCGTATCGGAATTGCTTATATGGCTTTTTTGCGAAAGAACTTCGCCGGAGCCGCTCGCCATTACGTCGCTGCTTACAATATGGGCCCCTCCAACGTCCGCAAGCTGGCATCGCAATCTATTCAGCCAAAGGAATACTCAACACGAGTCATGGCGAACTACAATCAAATCTACGCGCTCTTGCTGAAAGTTGAATCGGTAGCTCAGTTGTAATGGGGATTTCTTGTCGACATAAAAAAAGGGAGCTAAATTAGCTCCCTTTTTTATTTTCGTATTTATATCGTGATTAAGAATTCTTGCTCAAGAAATCAACGATGGCATCTTTTGGATGGTTGCCAACGAGTTGGCCCACTTCTTTACCATCTTTGAACAGGAGCATCGCAGGAATGCCACGAATGCCATATTTACCTGGAGTGCCTGGATTTTCATCCACGTTGAGCTTCACCACTTTTACTTTTTGGCCGAACTCTTGAGCGACTTCTTCCAACTTTGGTCCCAAGGCACGGCAAGGACCACACCATTCAGCCCAAAAATCCACCAATACAGGTGTGCTGGAATTAAGAACATCCGTTTCGAAAGAACCATCTGTGACGGGTTTAGTAAATGTAGCCATGCTAGTCTCCTCTTGTCGTAAAAATGGTCATCATTGTTGAAAACGCAAGGTCGATCAATTACTTTTTTCTAAATAACGCCTTGGTAAAATTCTGGCGGAGCTTATCCTGATCCTCTATTTCCGAGTGATTCCAATTCTTTGCAATTTCTTTTTGAACCTTTCTGCTAGCGATCTTACTGAGGCTCTGGCGGGGGTCGAAATCGGCAATTTTCGCCGTGTATTTGGCATATTTTGAGACACGTTCGGCCTCGCCGTTGCGGGCGGTTTGCAGCCCCTTTGCGACGGCCTCAATCTCAGCTTCGGAGAACTCTTCGCTGCGATCCAAATCGAAGCTGACTTTTTCACCGGCTTTCTTTTTCGCAGCTTCATTTTCTTCGGGTGTAATTCCGAGCTCGCTGCTTTCAGTGAGCTCATTCCACAGAGCTTCCAAATCCGAATCGCTTTTGCGCGCGGGCTTTGCTGGATCTTCAGGATTGATATCAAAACCGAAGCTCGGCTTTTCAGGCGAAGACTCTGACTCCGGTGTGAATGACATCGTTTTGCTCGCCGTGTGGTCGGGATCGAGTTCTTCACTGTGACCAGTGACCAATAGCAATTCGTCTTTCTCAGAGGCCGCATTGTGGACGCCGACATCACCGCCTTCGGGATGAGCCATCTCAGTGCCGTGTTTCGCCAAGCGCTCTTGCAAAAGTGCTTCATCATAGCCCAGCATTTTGCCAAGAATTTGCATCACTCTCAGCGGAGGCACCGGAGCTTCCATCAACATATCGGCGCGAATCTTTGCAAAGTCTTGAGGATTGGGTTTATAGCCCGCCGGCAAAATCAACACCACTTTCCCCTGCCAGCGAGTCATTTCTCGCAGACGGCGACCCGCACCGATCGTGGTCACTTTTCCAGCGCGGCCATAGGCAACAACAACATCGGGATTGAAAGACAGAACATTTTCGCTGAGAGTATACTCAGTAGAAATGCCAAGCACATCAAAGCCTACTTTTTGTAAAAGGCCTTGAGTATTCATCATTTCAGAATATTCTTCGTATACCAGCAAGATCTTACTGTTCACATAATAATTGTCGGGGATGTCGGTCGCCGGGTCAAGAAAGCTTCCTCTGGACAATGGCCTCGATTCCTGCAACTAAATAAAGCCTAGGCTTCATCCTTCGTTTAAACTAGGGGCTCTATGTTCAGCATTTTCCGCGGTAAAAAAGCAGCTCAGTACATCTTCTTTGAAATGCTCCCCAGTTTTATTTTGGGCATGATCGTTTTTATCTCGATTATTTTGATGTTCCAGGTCCTGCGCTTGACGGAGTTTGCTTTAATCCATGGCGTGGATCTGAAAACCATCTCAGAAATCGTCGGCTATATTTGTATTTCGATGCTGCCGGCCCTGTTTCCGATGAGTCTCCTCTTTGCCATCATTCTGACCTATGGCCGCCTGAGCTCGGACTCGGAGATCGTGGCGATGAAAGCTTCAGGCATGCATATGGGCATGATCTTAAGCCCCGCCGTGGTGCTCGGACTGCTTGTCGGCATTTTGTCGGCACAGACCTCGTTTGAGATTGCCCCCTGGGGCAATCGTCAGTTTGAGGTCCTGTACTCTCGGATGGGCAGTAGCAAGGCCGCTGTTGCCATAAAAGAAGGCACATTTTCAGAGGGATTTTTTGATCTCGTCGTCTATGCCAACAAAGTGGATTCTAACCAAGGACTTTTAGAAAATGTTTTTATCTATGACGAGCGCGATGCCAGCGCGCCGTTAACAATTATCGCCAAACGAGGCGCCATTGTTCCAGACCCGAAGATGCCGGGCCATAATGTTCTCTTGCGGCTTGAAGACGGCGACATTCACCGCAAGACCACGACGCATACTAAAATTAAATTCGATACCTACGATATTCGCCTGGTCGACCCGATTCAGGAAAACATCCGCGAAAAATCCGCACAGTCACTGACACTCTCCGAGTTGCGAGAGACCCTTCGCAAGCCCGGCTTGAATGAAGAAGACCAGCGTACCTTCGAAACCGAGTTTCACAAGCGCTGGGCGATTTCCATTCTGTGCGTGGTATTTGCTCTGATCGGCGTGGGTCTCGGCACGACGACCAATCGCCGCGCAGCTAAGACGAGCGGTATGATTTTGTGCATTGGCATTATCATCGGTTATTGGGTGCTTTACGTGACCTTCGAAGGCATGGCTCGCAACGGGCAATTACCACCAGCACTCGCGGTTTGGACGCCTTTGGTTCTATTCTCTGGAATCGCTTTTGAGTCTTTAAGAAGAAACTGGAACTAATTTGTCTTGTTGATGAGAGCTCTAGAAAAATGAGCGATGCAGTAGCGTCCTTACCACCACGGTCATCCTTGACCACATCGCCCCTCCCTTGAATCTAATGTTACGAGTAAAGAGAGGGCTTTTTCAAAGGCTTTTTTCATTTTTTTTCATTTTTTTTGGACATTCAACAGCGATCGATCAAGCCCCCTACATATAGATTTGGTTAAAGCTCATACTCACTAGCTATAGGACCAGGCCGCAGTGTCATACTGCGCTCACTTCGGAAATACATGCGCAAATCCTCCGCATCACGGATCGGAGTCGCACCGTCACTCAATAAATCGAGATTACCTAAGTGAGAAATATCATTCGGATGCCCCGGAACGATGAGCACGCTCTTCCCAAGTTGCAGTGCTTTTTGTGCTGTGATAAGACTGCCGCTGCGACGACGAGCTTCCACCAGCAAAGTCAGCACTCCCAAGCCGGCAATCAACCTGTTTCGATCGTGAAAAAAGTGTTTTTCCATTTTCTCGGAGTAAGAATACTCACTCAACAAACAACCGCCGCCATCAATGATCTTTTCCTGCCAGTCTTCAAGATTCTTGGGATAGATATTTTCAAGACCCGAGGGCAGGACCACCACCGTGGAACAAGCATTACGAAGTGCCAACCGATGTGCGGATTGATCGACTCCACGGGCGCCGCCGCTCACCACGACCGGTTTTTCGTAACGCAAAAATTCGGCGAAGCTTTCCTCCATCCACAGATGTGAGAGCTGAGACATGTCGCGACTGCCAACGACGGCGATGGACTCTCCCCACAGCCAGGCAGCATGACCACGATAACTTAAAAACAATGGCGCTCCCGGCATATTCACAAAACTCGGCGGATACAGCGCCTCTCCTACAAAAGTGAAATTCACGCCACGTTCTAACAACCGCGAGAGCTCCTCCCCTTCCCTACGAAGGACTTCGGGGCGAGCACAGAACTCCTGAAAGAAGAAGGGCTCTTCATTTTTGAGATATTGGCGGAGCTCCTCCACCAGAAACCTCTGAGTGACCATGTTTTCCCGCAGACGACGAAAGCTTTGCAGGCAGCGAATATTTTTTTGTAAAAGACTGAGATGAATTTGCATTTCCATGCGGGTGGGCTATTGCAAAATCCGGGACAGGCCCAAAACCAACGGAGACCTCTAAAAGGCACAAAGCGTCCAGATTTCGAACGACATTTCCGATTATGTCGAAACTTTCATGAAATTTATATGACCTATTTTCGGATTTTCTGAGACAATAAATAGAGTTAAAAATGTTGGCCCCACAAAAAGGCGCAAGGGAAGTCTTTTCTTTCTGTGGAGCCCCCAAGAAACAATTTGCTTTGCGGACAAACCGATGTTTCCAAAGTCAGGATAGAAGTAAAACATTTAATTTAAAATTCGTGTTTAAAATATGAATCAAGGCCGAAAGAAAAAAACTAAAATCCAAGTAAAATCACCCACTCAAGAACGCTCTAAACAAACGGTTTCCAGCATTCTCGAAGCTTGTGCTCGTATTATCGCGCGCGAAGGATACTTTGCAGTCACGACAGACAAGATCGCTGTCGAAGCTGGTGTCAGCATCGGCTCTCTCTATCAGTTCTTCGGAAACAAAGAGTCCGTTGTATCCGCGCTGATCAAACAAATGGTCGAGGACGATCGCAACTACTTCTTCAAGCATATGCAGCCGTATGAAAACCTCAGTCCTGCTGAGAAAATCCCCAAGATGATTGAGATTGGTTTTGAAATTTACCGCCAACATCCTGAGTTACGTGCGTCTTTGCAGGCAGTGCGCCTTTATTTGACTGAACAAGATTATTTAACTCAATCACGCAAGAATTTTACGGATTTCGTGCGCAACAATCTGTGCCACATTCAACCGCCACGAGATAAAGAGAAAGTCTCTTACATTGCGGTGACGGCGTTCTTGAGCATCATGAACAGCACGATGCATGACTCTCCGGACCTTGTGAAGGATCAAAGCTTGATCGAAGAGCTCACGTTGATGTTTAAGAAATACCTCGAACTGTCTTAATTAATGCAAAAGACCCATATTATCTTTGGCATCCTCTTTGGGTTGCTGATTGAGATCTCTTTCAACTCGCTCAGTTCCCTTCTTCAGCATTTTGCCTAACAGGGTTTTATCCAAGAGGTCCCGGCTTTCCGCGCCGGTGTGATAACCCCGCGCATTTCCCTTCGGCATCAGACGATTGAGGAGGCTCATGGTCGCGATCGCCACTTCGGGGAAGACTGCACTCATACCAATTCTTACTTTACCCAGGCCGCTCGGGACCAGTTCACGTTTACCATCCCGGCAAGCGGCAATAATTTTTCTGGCGGCCGTTGTTGCTGACATTGTCAGTCCTGGAAAATTATCGGCTCCTGCAAACCATGCATATTCTTTCTCGTTGTCCCCTTTAAACACGGCTTGTATTGGAGAACCTGTTCTCATGAGTGTCGGATAGACCGTGGTTACGACAATATTTTCTTTTTCCAGCTCCGCGGCTAGGCCTTGAGAAAATCCCGCCAGTGCAAACTTTGAAGTGTCATATGGGAGCATATGCGGAACCGCCACCTTCCCGCCCAGCGAGCAGATATTTATAATGCGGCCTTTTTTTCGGCGCAAGAAGTGCGGCAGGATCCATTCGATCGAACTCATCGCGGCGTAGAGGTGCAACTCCATCTGCGCTTCGAAATCTTCGCGCGTGAGGGTTTCATAAGGCGCGACCAAGATGGCGCCCGCGTTATTGATGAGGACATCGATTTCACCGAAGACCATCATCGCTTCTTCGAGCGCAGTGTCGAGTTGCTCGACTTGGGTAACATCGCAAATCACGGTATGAACTCGAGCTCGTGGATACTCGGCGATGAGCAGCTGTCGTGCGCGATCGAGTTCTTTGCCGTCTCTGGCGAGGAGTGTAACCAGAGCGCCTTCGCGCACAAGTTCTTTGGCGAGAGCGAGGCCCAGACCGCGAGAGCCGCCCGTAATGACAACGCCGGCGCCGCGGAAACTAAACTCCGGATCGGTGATGAGAGTCACACCGACAGCCGCCGCGCCAAAGCCCGTCGCTAATCGGGGTTTCTGCAAAAGCAAAGCGCCGAGCGCGCCCAATCCGCAAATCGTCAGCAATTCATTTCGCAAAGCCTTTTTCATGGGGCCTCCTTCATCTGAAGATTTAAATTTCGCAGATGAAGATGGCGGAATTTTGCGATGTGTGTGAAGTTTCCCTCCAGTGAAGGGAAACTATGCGAGATAACAATTTATAACTGCAGATCCCCGTCTTCAGCTGGAGGAGCGGCTTCTCCGCCGCTGTTGCCGCTTGGCGCATCCAAGTTGAAGTCGGCGTCGCCCGAAGTGTCCGTACCACCCGATTGTTCAAACGCCGCTGCGTCTTCGCTGCTGCTGGTTGCCGCAGAGCTTGGAGACGGAGCCGATGCTTTCGTCGCGCCCCCAGCGTAGTCGCCGATCATGATATCGGAGGTGGACTCGACGATGTAACCAGTTGCGAAGTGATCCGCGAGCTTAATAATTTTCACCAAACCGATCGCGCGATCGTTGGTCAGTGATTTGGTATCTTTCTTACGAATTCTCTCGTTCAAGAAAATATTCAGCGTCGAACCTTCTTGCAACCCTTCCTTCGCTCCAGCACTCAGGAACACAATATGGTCCGTGCCGAACATTCTCTGATCGTAGCGCTGAAACTCACCGCCAACGATACGAGACTGAACCGCCGTCGACACTGGCGTCGCGCCGGAATCAAAAGTTTTCACACTCCCAGGAACGAGCTTCGTACCGGTTTCAATCGGCTGCAGAGCTTTTATCACAACCGCACGGAAAAGATTATCGCCTTCATTCACGCGCTCGCGAAGCTCGATCTCTCCTTGTACCTCGACAACGTAACCTTTGTTGCCGAAAGTCTCTGTGGGGTCTGAAATCCTAATATCATCTTTCACGACAAGGAATCGCTTGTTTGCGGCATTTGAAACGCGCACGATGATCAACTCATGTTCGCCGACGGATTTTTCGTCAGGTAGTTCCATCTCAACAACTTCGCCGATGCTATCGACAGGATTGTCTGAAATATAAAAAGAAAGAAACTTTGGCGCCGGCGCGTACTTCACTTTGGCGCCGCTGACTTCGAAATCCAAAGGCGGTTTATTCACAGCCCCCAAGCGATACAACGGCAAGCTGTTAGGAAGTTTCTTAACCACCGGACGGCTTTTTCTCTTCGGCGGAGGAATTTTAATGCTTTCCAATTCACCGGCTTCATTCTTCTCGAGAATTTGCGCTGGCAATTCCTCCGGAGGAGCAGTCTTCTCGGCCACGCCCACTGTCGGCGCTTCGGCTAAAGTTCCTGGATAAAAGCGGATCTGCTGACTCGGATTGATCTGATGCGGATTCTGAATGTCGTCTGTATTGTAGGACCACACTTTCGGCCAATAATAGGAATCCCCGAAAAGAGTGTGGCTGATATCCCACAAAGTATCTTTGTTTTGCACGGAATAGCTGTTGGCTTTACGGCCAGCAAGAACTTTTTCCCACGCTTCTGCGGAGGTCGGTTGCTCGTTGTATTTCTTGTAGATGCGATGGAAACGTTGTTCTGTTTTTATATCCGGCTCGCCATCTTGAGCATGAGCCAACACAGCAGAAGCCAACGTCACAGAAAGAATTTTAAGAAAGGTTTTTTGCACTACTCGCTCCATCCTTGGAAAGTGGTGTCGGAACTATCTCATCAACTTGAGTTCATTCTCAGCGCGGAAAGCCTCCGGGCTGCCTGGATATTTTTTGCGCAAATCCGCCAAAACACCTTTGGCTTGCGGTGCAAGATTCATTTGCTTGTAGGCGATGCCTTTCGCAAATTTCGCCGCCACGGCTTTGTTGCTACGCGGATATTGAGTAATTACTTTCTGATAATACTTGATGGCCTCTGCATAGTTTTTATTACTGAACGCCATACGTCCCGCCATGTAGAGTACATTGTCCGCGTAAGCACTTGTCGGAAAACGCGTCATGAAAGTTTGCATTCGGCTCTTGAAACCAATCTCATTGTTGGTACGGTACGCGTTGAAAATTTCAGCATAGAGAGTTGTCTCATCAATTTTCGAAGGATCTTTCCCTGTCAGTTCAATCATCAATGCATCTTTGCTAAGGGAGTCTTTCACTTTCTTAGCTGCGAATGTTTCAACTGCGGAAAGACTTAAAACAAAAGTTACTGTCAAAATAAAATACTGCTTCATCTCTCATCACCTCGATCTAAAACCAAGTATGACACGGCAAGAGAATCCACGACAATAAAGAGTTTTCCACATCTTTTGTTGAGTTACCTTGAACCTAGACCTTGGACTATAAGCCAGATAAGGCTTTGAGCGTTTTGCTGAAATTTTCATCAATATATAAGTTATTGAATTTGCTAGAGTTGTTACGGAATATTGACGAAAAATGGATCTCCGAATTTCAGATCTTAAATTCCGAAATTTGGCCGCTTTGCGTTCTAATGACAGATTATTTTAGATCGAGAGTCTGGTTCGTTTTTTGATAAGTCATTGAAAATATGATTTTAATTGTTTTACTTGCCCTCCTTTTTAGCAGCAGTGCTTACTTCGATTTGCCTGCAAAATTATCAGAACAGTCCTTCACAGCTCATCACTTCTGTTTACAAATGCTTCCAACGGGGGTCGAGAACCTCAGCAGTTTAGAAGCTTTGGTATGCGGAAAAAATATGCAGGACCTCGATTTGAAGCAGCTTTTAATTCAATCTTCACTCATTCATATCTTCGTGGTCTCGGGCTCTCACTTTCTTTTTCTGCATAAGATTTTAGCAAGGCTTCCCATTGTGCGTTTTTGTCCACTCTTTCTCTTGTCGCTCTATTGTCTCGCAACACTTTGCCAACCACCCGGAGTGCGATCGCTGATGTTTTTGTTTCTGGTCAGTTTCTCAAAAAAGAATAAACATTCTATTGCTCCGGTACTTTTGGTTTTTCTCAGCTGCGCCTTCACTGTGTGTATTTTTCCACAGTGGATTTCGTCGCGTTCTTTTTTGATGAGTTTGTTGGCAGCTTTGACGATCACAGTCGCCTCTGACTTCTGGGGAAAACACCGCGAAACTTTACCAGCCCTGTTTGTGACTCAAAGTCTGATTTATCTGGTGATGGGGTTTTGTCTGTGGGGGTTTTCAAATCTCCACCCACTGGGAATTTTGCTGAATTTGGTTTTAGGTCCCGTCATTGGCGGTGTGATTTTTCCGCTCGCACTTTTAGTCGTAGTGCTTCCTCCGCTGGCTCCTGTGTTTGATGGCGCTATGAATGCCTTGATTTGGATTTTGCAAAAGAGCTCGGAAGTCTTGGGCGATTCTGGGGATTCTCCTCCGCTTTCTCTCTTCTGGCAGTGGGTTTTGTTTTTGAGTCTGACGGTTTCTGCTTACATCTATTTAGTTCATCGCAAACGACACAAGGCACGCCATGCTTAAAATAATTTTCGTTATTATCTTGATGGTGGTGTGTTCTCCGTCTTGGTTGCAAAAAGACTTTCCCGTTGGCAGCTATTGGATCGTATGGAACGTTGGCCAGGGGCAATGGAGCACTCTCGTCGACGAAAAGAATTGTTATCACTTCGATATGGGCGGAGAAAAAAGTCCGCTGAATAAGGTTCGACGGCTCTGTCGCGACAAAAACAATATCCTTTCGCTCAGCCACTGGGATTGGGATCACGTCAGCTTCGCACTGAAAGCACAGAAGGTTTTACCCAACGCGTGTTTGCAAGTTCCGCCCTTGGGAAAAACTTCGGCTTACAAAATGAAAATTCTTCGGGCTTATCAACCTTGCTCCTCGTTTTCGACGGCGACAGAGACCCTCCGTGAGCTCACTCATTTTCACGACGCAGATTTCAAAAAGAAAACGAATGATTTAAGTCATGTTCTCTTGGTGAAAGAAAGAATTCTTATTCCTGGAGATTCACCGGCTCGTCAGGAATCTCTGTGGAGTTCCGAGGTTGGAATTCAAAAAACCAGATTTCTTTTACTCGGGCATCATGGCAGCCGTACCAGCACTTCTGAGGAATTACTTTTGAAACTGCCATTGCTAAAAACAGCGGTGGCCTCAGCACGCTTGGCGAGATACGGACATCCGCACCAAGAAGTTGTACGGAGACTGCAGAAATATCATGTTCCACTGCTAAAGACAGAAGACTGGGGCAATATCTGGTTCAAAGATTTATAGACACTATTCCATCGCCGAATTGGCAAGGCCCAGATAAGTTTTAACGTAAGTCTTCACGGCCTCTTTGAAACGCTCGGGATCTTTTTCGATGAGTTTCAACAATCGCGGTCCTTCGGCCTGTTGGCCTTGAGTCTGACCGATCAAGTACGCAATGTAGATACGCGCTTCATTTTCTTCCGCGTGGTCTTTGTAGCTTAAAACTTCGACTTTCTTTTCTCGGATCCAATAAGTTTTTCCATACGCCTCGACAAGGTCATAGGCCTTTCCATTCAATCCCGGCCAATAGGTATCATGCAAATCATTCACGCGCTCTTTTGGATCTGCTTGGCGTGTATATTCTGATAAAGAGGTATCGACATAAGGTTTCAACTCTGTGATGTGTTGAGCACCGGCCCGGTCTTGAGTCAAAACCCAGAGGCGCTCACCCGCATCGAGACTGCCACCGCGGTCCAGAGGGCGCTTCGCGATATCTAGGATGGTAGAACCTTTGAAGAGATCTTTGATGTCATCCACATTTGGACGGCCATCCCATCTTTCAACTTCACCCGCTTTATATTTGAATTTTCCATTGAATACTTTTTTCGCCACATAGGCTTGGCGCATAGTTTCGTATTGCTCCATAGAGATGGCTTCAGCGCGCGCAATGCTCTCTGGCTTTGCCATCTGCTCGCCCCGGAGGCCCGCGAAGTAAGCTTTAAAGAGGTCCTTCGCTCGAATTTCTTTGGACGAACCTTTCGCAACCAATACGAAACGCGCGAACTCCAACGCAAATGGGCCTTTACCGCCGTCATCGAAGTCGACGTTTACGAAGCGCAGGGCTCCTCGCCCTCGCTTTGATTGCACCGGAATAACAGACATGTTTCCGAGATGAGGATCTCCGCTGATGGTTCCCGAAGGCTCGACATAGCGAATGAGATCTTTCAAAACACTGGAATCTCTATTGTAGGACCAAATGTGATCGGCATTACTGCGCAAAAGCTGAGAAACGTTTTTCGAAGTCTCAATTTGCTGAAAACCAAAAGCACCCGGCTCGGATCCTGCCGGTAGGTCTACGGGGGCACTCAGGTTAAATAGCAAAGCGCAAGTAACGACCGCACTCATAATTTACTCACATGATGGATTTAAAGGTTTATTTGCAAAGTGAGCATCCATGTCCAAATCAAGTTTCAAAGTTCCAGCTTGGCATTTCTTCTTCAACATCTGAGCAAGCCCATTGAGGTTTGCTGTGATGGATTTAAGATCCGCGTCTGTCATGAGCGTTTCTTCTTTAAAGAAAGTGCGTGCAGCATCGGTGCTGATCTCTGAGTTGAAGCGCATCAAGCGCGCATAGGTCTTTGGATTCATGTGTGCGAGGCCATCCGCCAATTTCGCATTTTTAACAACGTTAGTCTTCGTCACGCCACAATCATTGTCTTTCAACATCATGCTCTTCACCAAAACAGCACCGCGAGCACGAATGTCCTCTGGACTCATGCTCGATTCGCTTTTGATGTTTTGCGCATCATTTGGATCTTTGTATAAGTACTTTGTTGTGAAGTGAACATTCCCGAAGCGGTCTTGTTGGTTCAGGATCGTATCCATAATTATCAACTCAGACACTTCTTCCATTTGTAGGACCTTTTGAGCATTGGCTAAATTGAAGTTGTTGTTCACCAAATCACGTAAATCACGATGATCCTTTAAAAGCGCATAAATCGGGCTGCGATTTCCGAAGATCACTGCGCGCTCGCTGGTGTCTTTACCGCCAAAGAACATTTCAGAATATCGGTCTTCACGGCGCGGGTTCAATTGCAAAGCTGCATACGACTGAGTGAAATCCGAAGTCATCAACAGATCTCGCTTAGAGCTTTGCGATCCTGCTTTGAGGTTCGCCATGTATCCAGACCAAGTTTGTGACAAGAGTGAGCCTGCTTTAACTTTATGAAGAGCTTTATCGCCAATAGATTTGTGCTTGCTTAAATCCATCGTGCGAATCACCGCCGGTGGAACTTGCAAAACATCTCCGAGGATTCTTGAAATATGATAATAGGACAAAATCGATGGTGCATAACTGCAACTTGTGCTGGCTTTATATTTCGCAAGCTTCTTGGCACCATTGACTTCACAAGTCTTTGCTTCAACTTCCGCGGCTGTCATGCCGTCTGGAATCGAGAAAAACTCCACCGCAGGGTTGGTACTGACCAGCTTCGGGCAAAGAGCTACGGGCTCCACTCCGCCTAAAGAGCACAGCTCTTGTTCTTTTTTAACGTCTCTGTCGGAGTATTTTGCGTTGGGATACTTCTTGGGAATCACGCAAATTTCAGTTGCCCCGCTTGTGCTTATTTGCACAATTTGGGATCCCCGGTTGACGTTGGTATTCAAGGCCGCCATCGTCAATGGCACAAAAAGCATCATTAAATTTGAAAGCATCCCGGTCTCCTCGGTTAGGGGTTACTGTGGAATATTCAAAGGGAGGGCCACGTATGTGGGGTTTAAAACGCATAGGTTTTCAATGGGTCAGGAATTTGCCAGGAATTCATTGTAGTGGCCCTAAAGAGGCAAACGTTGTCAAAAATAAAGACACCTTCAGATGGCTTCTAGTTCTATTTTTGTTCTGTTCCGTTTCTACCTCTCTCGGGGTAAGCGCAGCGGGCATCAGAAAGCTCAACCGCACTGAAAGCCTTGCGTACTATCAAAACCGCTACTTGGTGAAAACTCCTGATGACAAGCTTGTCGACAATCAAGGAAATGGCTATGAGAAACTCTATGGCGTGCGTAACTTCCGTGCCGTCTTAAATGGCGTCGTCTATCGCGGCGGCGCAAACAATGACTATAATAAGTATAAAATACGCGCGAACCATAATCCCCTTCCGCCAGAGGCTTTTCCGAATCTTTGCAAAGAGGGATTTGGAACGGCGGTTTATCTCTATCCCACAAATTATGATAAAGCTCCGAAGATCACCACCTGCAAATCCTCCATGGATCAATCCACACAAAAACTGACCTACTTGCAACTCAGTCCCCACGTCAAAGACTCGGATGCACGAGCGGTTCTTACTATGATTTACAAAAAGATTACGACGGATTCTGATTACAGTCCGATTTATCTACACTGCTGGAATGGCTGGCATGCATCGGGTCTGATCTCGGCTTTTACTCTCCGCCAATTCTGTGATTTCAGCGCGGAGCAAGCGGTGAAATACTGGGATCGCAACACCGATGGTGCGAACAAGGCCTCTTATCATGAGAGCCTCCGTCAAAAAATTCGCGCCTTCAAACCGGACCCCAGTTTAAGAATAGACGCGTCCATCAAATCGCGGATTTGTCCCACTGCAAAAGGCTTCTAGCGCAAGACCATGGTCTAATTTCAGGTTAGATTTACGTTAGGTCTCTCTGGATTTCGTAAAACATAAGCCACAATAGACTTATGACAAATTTTACGAAGATCCCATTTTCCGTGGCCCTCTTGTGCGCTTCGTTTGTAACTCTCTCAGTAAATGCCAGCGAAGCTCCTGGAGTTCGAAAACTCAACCAAGCACAAAGCGTGTCTTACTACCAAAATCGCTACTTGCTTAAAAATCCGTATGACAAACTCGTCGATAATCATGGTGACGGTTATGAAAAACTGTACGGCGTTCGCAACTTCCGTGCGGTTTTGAATGGCGTCGTCTATCGTGGCGGCGCGAATAATGCCTACAACAAATATAACAAACGTTCGAACAGCAATCCGCTTCCTCCGGAAGCGTTTCCGAATCTCTGCAAAGAAGGTTTCGGCACAGCAGTTTATCTCTATTCGACAAACTATGGTACGGCTCCGAAAGTGACGACGTGCAAATCTTCGATCGATCAATCGCCTCAGACATTTAATTACCTCCAGTTGAGTCCGCTCTTGAGTGAAGCGTCTGCACGTGAGATTCTGACGATGATTTACAAAAAGCTCACGACAGATACCGATCACAGTCCGATTTATCTGCACTGTTGGAATGGCTGGCATGCGTCCGGTATGATCTCAGCTTACACGCTTCGCCAGTTCTGCGGTTACACCGGAGATCAAGCAGTGAAGTACTGGGATCGCAACACCGATGGCAACAATCAGAGCTCCAGCTATGACAGCATTCGCGCCAAGATCCGTGCCTTCAAACCAGATCCTAAAATGCAAATCGACCCGGCTCTCAGAAATCAAATCTGTCCAAGCTCTCAAAATATTTAAAAGTTCCGGCCTCGTCTATAAAAGGCGAGGCTCCCAGCCTGCCTGCCTTGTAATCTTTGCCTGTCAAAAAAGCTAACATCTATCGATTTCCTCGGAAGCCGCGTATTCTCCAAGGACCATTTTATAACGAGTCCTACCAGTGAGAAATCGGATGAAAAATCTTGTGCTGCTCCTCACGATGTTTTTGTTTTCAGTTTCCGCTCTGGGTGCCGATGCGAACGTCATCACAGTCTCTGCCGTCGGCGATATCATGATGGGTACGACTTATCCGACGAATACTCTTCCTAAAGACGGCGGGAAAAGCTTATTTAAATACAGCAAAGAATACATCCAAGCCGCCGACATTCGTTTTGCGAACTTAGAAGGAACTCTTTATGACGGCGACGTCGCCTTGGACGGAAAGGCTGCTGGCCCGAATCGTTATCTCTTCCGAACACCGACGGCAATGGCTCCCGTTCTTGCTGACGCTGGCTTTAATGTGCTGAGCATCGCTAATAATCATGCGATGGATTTTGGCGCTCCCGGAATTGAATCCACCAAAAAAACTTTGAGTGCGCTCGGCATACAGTACTCCAGTAAAGCCGGTCAAGAAGTCGCGCGATTTGATATTAAAGGCCTGAAGATCGCCTTGATTTCTTGTGATTTTTATTCTGGCCGGCGCAGCATCAGTGCACCCGAAAAAACTTATGCGGAAATCAAAGAACTCAAGAAGAAATTCGATTTGGTTATTGTGACAGCTCATGCAGGTGGCGAAGGCGATGGCGCGGAACGCGTAGTGAACACTAGCGAAATCTATCTGGGCGAGAACCGCGGTAATTCTATTCAATTTGCCCGCACGGCGGTTGACATGGGTGCAGATCTTATTCTGATGTCGGGACCTCACGTCCCGCGTGGAATGGAAGTCTATAAAGGAAAACTCATTGCCTATAGCCTCGGTAATTTTGTGACTGGTCGCGGAATCAGTATCGCGGGATATACGGGTGTTGCGCCCTTGTTGCGAGTGCAAATGGATCGCAAAGGTAACTTTACTCAAGGACATATCGCGTCTTTCAAGCAAGTGCGTGATAAAGGCGCTGTTTATGATGATACGAAATACGCGACGAAGATGATCTCGAAGCTCTCGGAGCTTGATTTTCCGCAAACAATGCCGCAGTTTGATGTAACGACGGGACGTATTTATCCTCCTTCTCACTAATTTCCGTCGTAAAGGACGGAATCGTGAATTGCCCTTGCGGCCTTGAAAACACCTATGAAGCTTGTTGCGGCCTCTTTCACTCCGGCGAAGTGAACGCGCCGACCGCCGAAAAACTCATGCGCTCTCGCTATTCCGCATTTGTAAAAAAAGAATATGACTATCTTGAAGAGACTCTCGATCCCCAAACCTCATTGGATTTCGATCATCAGGGCAATCGTGAATGGGCTGATCGCATGAATTTGTATAAACTCGAAATTCTGCGCGCCGAGGAAAACGGCAACAAAGCCGTTGTTGAGTTCAAAGCTCACTACAAAGAAAATGACGCTGAGCTTGTTCACCATGAGGTGAGCAAGTTTCGCAAACAAGCCGGTATTTGGTATTTCCGAGAAGGGAAAGTATTTAAGACCACTTAGAGCTCTTTTCCCTCTTTCCATAGTGTCTCGCAAAACTATGGAATAACTATGGATTCGCATTCTATTCTTTCCTATGGGAAACTCAATGTATCTGATGCAGTTCCACACTCTGTTAAGTGAAAGGATACGAAGATGCCTAAAGTACTCCTGGTTGAAGATGATCCACAAATCTCAAAAAGTCTTAAAATGAGCCTGTCTTTTAGCGGTTTTGATGTCAGTGTCGCCGAAAATATCGCCGACGGTTGGGACCATGCTTCTAAGAATATCTTTGATATCCTTTTGCTCGATGTGAACCTTCCCGACGGCAGCGGCTTGGATCTTTGCAAAAAAGTCCGCGCGATGGGACAGAATGTGCCGATTTTATTTTTAAGCGCGCGAACCGACGAAGCCATCGTTGTCGAAGGCATGAATCTGGGTGCCGAAGATTACATCCGCAAACCTTTCGGCACCGAAGAATTAAAAGTGCGCATGAACAAAGCGATGAAGCGTGCTGATCCCGAAAAAAATGTCGTGGCCTATGGGCCTCTGAAACTCAGTTTAGAAAAACGCACCGTCAGCCTTCACGAACAACCCATCACCTTGGGCAAACGTGAATTTGATATTCTCACGATTCTTGCCAAAAAAGCCGGCGAAGTGGTTTCACGTGAACAGATCTTAGGCCTGCTCGAGCCGAATTCTGAACTCTATGACAGAACAATTGATTCCCATATGAGTCACTTGCGTCGTAAAATGCGAGATGCAGGCAAAGACGAAATCCAAATTCTGCCAGTGTACGGCGTAGGTTATCGTTTACTTTGGAAACAAGTTACGTAATGAACTAGAACTCACTGAGGTGACTTTCGATGAAAAGTTTCGCTTTCATTCGCCTTTTTGTGATTGGCTTGATTGCGGCGATTCTGCTGAGTCTGATTTCGCTTTTCTCTCTCAAAAAAGTCGTGGAGTACGGCTCAAGCGAACATCGCCGCTACTTCGTTCTCTCCATCGCGGCTCGAATTGAAGAGCGGCCCCTCGATGAGGATTCATTAAAATTTATCTCGCAAAAAAATCGCCCTCCTTTCGGGGGCCCTGGAGGACCGCCACCACCACCGGGATTTGGTCCACCTCCTCCGGGCTTTGGCCCGCCACCTCCTGGAGAAGGCCCCGGAAAATTCGGTCCACCACCACCTCCTCCTCCTCCTCGTGGGGGCCCCTTCCCGCCGCGACTGAATTTGTGGCTGGTCGGCGAAGATGGAAAAGTTATTAGCACAAACACTTCAAAGACACTGCCAAACAATTGGCGCCACGTGGGTTTACCAAAAGAGCCACACGAGATTATTTCCAACGAAGGGATCTTCCGGATTGCTTCAACGACGATGATCCTCAAGCTAGAGGCCAAACCCACCGCTTATCTTGTCGCCATTCAAGATGAAGAGAGTTACTTCTCGGGCCCGATCTTTGCCTCGCAAGCGATTCTGACGTTTGCAACGGTTTGTATTGCGATCTTCTTTTCTTTGTTCTTCACGTTCTTGTATTTGCGAGGCAAGTCCCAAGATGCAAAATCCGTTTTGCTGCGCCTCGAACGTGGCGACCTCAAAGCGCGATTTGAAATTAAGCGCGTGGATGAATTCGGAAACCTGATGTTGGACTTCAACCGCATGGCCGGAGAAATCGAGCGCCTCGTTCATCGCATTCATGAGACAGAAAAGTCCCGCAAAAATCTTTTACAAGAGCTCGGCCATGATTTACGCACACCCCTCACGGGACTCACGACGGCGTTTGAAACGCTGAAATATCATTATCAGAAAATCAACGAGATGGACCGCGAAGAGTTGTTCAAAATCATGGGCGGAGAGATCGCCTATCTGCGGGACCTGTTGGAAAAGCTGCTGATGATCGCGACTCTCGATGAACCTCATTATAAAAACACCACGGAAACCATCGACCTCCAGGATTTGATCTCGCAAGAGATGAAATCTCGTCAAAGCGCCGTCGGCAATGCCGAGAAGCCCTTGGCATGGGCTTTCTCATCACAGATTTCAAAAGCCAATCCGGGCACTCTCTTGGGAGATCCGCATTTGCTGCTGAGACTTTTGCGCAATGGTCTCGACAATGCAGCGAAGTTTGCCAACAGCAAAATCGATGTGTCTCTCAATGAGACGGCGGATAATTTTGAGATCGTCATCAAAGATGATGGCCCTGGAGTGGACGCAAATGCCATCGAAGGTTTTGGTAAGCGCCGAGACTTCCGCGCCCGCGCGGTGAGTGGTCTGCAGTATTCGATCGGTTTGGGCTCTGTGATCATGAAAACTGTCGCCGAGTTACACGGTGGCAGTGTGGCCATCGAGAATCGCGCCGACTCAGAAGAAACTAATGCGTCCGGAGCTTCGGTGCGTATCATTTTGCCCAAAGTTTTTTAATAAATCGCCTGTTCGCAAATGTCTAGTAGATAGGCGCTGTCAATTTTACTGAACGCCTTTCTCAAGTATATCGTTATTCACCCTGGTCAGGAGTTTGCATAGTCAGTGAATAAGCTCTTACCAACAGTTCGTAGACGCAGGGGGTACGTTTGAAACAGAGACTTCATCTCTTTATATATATTTTCCATGACAATTTAAGCCCCGGCAAAATTTCGTGTGATGAAATTTTCGCGCTGTCTACGGTCACCGACAGTCCGACAGCGCGATGTTCCTCACATCAAGCCGGTGGCCGTAGATAGCGCATCTTTATTTTTTTAAAATTGTAAGCTCGGCGGGTCGCTTTGTGTGTGGTGGCTCCGCCTTTTTTGTTTTACTGGCTCCCTTTGTTTTGGATGGCTCCGCACTTCTTTCTCCATCCATGTGAATCGAGGGCTATGTCGCCCTCGAGCTCCCCTTACTGGCGGACATCGTGTCCGCCAGTCCGCCGTATCGAATGCATTCTTAGCAGATAATTACTATTTTCACCGTCACTACTGCAAAGCCAATCAGGAATTTGGGCCAAACACTTGTATTTTTATTCATCGCCTTCCTGGCCACGATGGCCAGGAAGCCCCGTTCTCATGGACGGATGCACATCGTTACATCCCTTACTGGGCGTGTACGCGAGTCTAAGCGTGATTGAAAATGAAAAAGAAAATATCTACCGCGCTTCCGCGAACTCTGCCGCAAGCACTGCCACCAATTCCGCTGCCTTCATTGCACGAATCTGCGCGAGGCCTTCGCCCGCCCACATCGAAAGGTACTCGGCGCGGCGGTCTTTTGCCGCTTTGTTGCGAATGTCGCGTGTAAAAGCATTCTGTGCTGGGAACGGCAGGATCGCCGCTTCTTTTTCTTTCATTTCCATCATGAAGCGGTTCTCGATTCCGCGGGCGACGCGGCCTGAAAAGGCGCGAGTCAGGTGCGTCGTGCGCACTTGAGTGTCCGTGATGAAATTTCGATAGGCTTTGTTCGTCCCCGCCTCTTCACAGAGGAGGAACGCTGTGCCCAATTGGGCTGCCTGTGCGCCGAGGGAAATCATCGCCTTGATGGATTGCCCGTTCATGATTCCGCCTGCTGCGATGATTGGCACACGAATGTGGTCCTTCAATAATGACACCAGCGGCATCACGCCGATTTGCGGGTCCTCTTTGTGAGCATCGAAAATCGCGCGGTGACCGCCGGCCTCCACGCCTTGAGCGACGATGGCGTCGACTTCGGCTTCTTGCAGAATGAGGGCCTCGTCCAATGTCGTTGCCGTACCCATGGTGTAAATTCCTTCGCGACGACATTCTTCGAGATATTTTCTGTCGAGAGAACCGAAGACAAAACTAAAAGCAGCGGGTTTTTCTCGCAACATGGCTGCAAACTGTTTATCAAAATTCTCAGCATATGGTGGTTTGAGATCTGGTTTTGGCAGCTCGAGCTCGTCGCGATAGATCTTCGTCGCTTTAAGTGCCCGATGCAGAGAAACTTCATCAATCACTGGATCTTCCGTCGGCACAAATAGATTCACAGCAAACGGCTTTGAAGTTTTTTTCTTTGTCTCTTGAATTTCTTGGGTGAGCATTTCAGGTGTTAGATACGCGCCACCAATCGAACCCAAGCCGCCCGCATTAGAAACCGCCGCCACTAGGGCCGGTGTACTAGGCCCGCCCGCCATGGGCGCTAAAATCAAAGGAAGTTTTAAATCGAAGTGCTTCATCAATGATGTCGTCATAGCTTAATCCCCAGTCCAGCTTTCGCATCCTCGCTATCGCGAATCATACATCGATTCATCCGAAAGACAAAAAAAACCCACATCTTTCAATGTGGGTTCGCAAATTCAATTTGATTTGAATTTCAAATTACATTTTATAAGGCTTGTATTCCATGCCCAAGTCACGAGCGACTGGCTCATATACAACGTGGCCGCCGTAAACATTCAAACCTTTCAAGAGGTTTCTGTCTTTCGCAACCGCATCTTCAACGCCCATTGCCGCAAGCATAGAAGCGTACTTCAAAGTCACGTTCGTCAAAGCGTAAGTCGAAGTGCGAGGAACAACGCCTGGCATATTCGGTACGCAATAGTGAATCACACCATCAACTTCGTAAGTAGGCTGTTGATGAGATGTTGGACGGCAAGTCTCGATGCAACCACCTTGGTCGACCGCAACGTCAACAACCACTGAACCCTTCGCCATAGACGAGATCATGTCTTTAGAAACGAGAGTTGGAGCTTTGTGACCCGTGATCAAAACGCCACCGATAACCAAGTCAGATTCTTTGACGGACTCTTCGATATTTTTTGTATTCGAGAACAAAGTCATGCAACGGCCTTGGAAAATATCATCCAAGTACTCCAAGCGTGGAGTGCTCACATCGAGGATTGTAACTGTCGCACCCAAACCAACTGCCATTTTCGCAGCATTCGTACCAACAACACCACCACCAATGATTGTTACTTTGCCTGGTTTCACGCCAGTCACACCGCCCATGAGGATGCCTTTACCGCCGTGGTCTTTTTGCAAGTAGTAAGCACCGATTTGCGTCGCCATACGGCCCGCAACTTCAGACATAGGAGTCAAAAGTGGCAAAGTGCCATTGTCGAGCTGGATGGTTTCGTAAGCGATCGCTTTTACTTTTCTTTCGCAAAGAACTTTTGTGAGTTTTGGCTCAGCAGCCAAGTGGAGGTAAGTGTAGATGATTTGATTCTCTTTCATGAGATCATATTCATCTGGAAGTGGTTCCTTCACCTTCATGATCATGTCCGCTTTTGCGTACACTTCTTTTTTAGTGTCGATGATTTTCGCGCCGGCTTTTTCGTATTGTTCGTTGGTGATACCGCTACCAACACCCGCATCTTTTTCAACAATAACGGTGTGACCCTCTTTCACGAGCTGACGAGCACCGGCCTCAGTCATACCCACACGGTTTTCAGAAATCTTAATTTCCTTAGGAACCCCAATAAGCATAAATTTCTCCTGTTTTTCTACGCTTGGTAACGCCTTGGAAATATGCCATATCGCCTTGAGATTGCAAGACGAGTTCTTAAGCAGACACTATAGATCCGCATCGAGATATAACTCTTCGCATCATGGGGTAAAATCAACACATAAGATCTGATCAGGAAAAGCGACCTGGTGCCTTTTAGCGGGGGACGACCCAGCCCGAGAAGCGCTGAACTTCTTCGCTGATATCAGCACCGAGCTCGACATGGCGGAAGCTTTGCGGAGAGTCCATGATTTTGCGAACGAGTTTGTTCATGATATCGTGGCCCGCTTTGAATAAAACCACATGCCCCATCAAAGGCATTTCTAGTGTAACCAGGTCCCCCAAGGCATCTAGAGTTTTGTGGCGTACGAACTCGTCGGCAAAACGCAGCCCTTCGGGGTTAATCACAGTTTCGTGGTCCAAGACAATAGCGTTGTCAAGACTGCCGCCCTTGGCAAGACCGCGGGCTTTGAGGGCCTCTACGTCTTTGAGGAAGCCAAAGGTTCTTGCATTGGCGACATCGCGGCCGAAGGATTGCTCGTTCACATCGATGTCCATCTTTTGCAAACCAATCGCAGGATGTGAAAAATCGATCGTCACCGTGAGGCGAAGTCCGTGGTAAGGCACAACATAGGCGTGCTTCTCGCCTTCAGAAAAATAAATCGGCTCGGTGATGTAGCAATATTTGCGAGGCTGATCTTGCTCAACCATACCAACTTCCAAAAGCGCTTTCAAAAAATCACGGGCACTGCCGTCCCCGATTGGGATCTCGGGACCGTCGAGCTCAACAAACAGATTATCAATTCGAAGCGCAGACAGCGCGGATAAACAATGTTCAATTGTGGCCACACTGAACGCAGGCCCCCCGATGGTTGTCGCATGGGAGGTGGCTTGCACATTTCTCGCAGAAACCTTTAAAGACGGCGCGCCAGGCAAGTCTGTTCTTACAAAGTAGACACCGGTGTCGGGTGGCGCAGGACGAAACGTGAGGGTGCAAGGATCGCCCGAATGAATGCCAATGCCATGAACGACGGTCTTTTTACGAATGGTTTTCTGTAAGAACATGGCCTGACTGTACCCGAAGGACCCGGCCCCTGTCAAAAAATCCTGTTTTGTCGCTAAAAATGCCTCCACTTTCGAACGTCCTTGCCGATAAGAAATACACTCAAATTCTGAAGGAGGCCGTCATGGCACATATTTTCCAGTGGGACCCCAATAAACTCAGCATTCACGTCGACAAGATGGACCAAGAGCACATCAAACTCATCAATCTGATGAATAAACTCGCGACTCGCAATGAAGAGAAAGCACCTTTTACAGAACTCGTAAGCATCGCCAAAGAATTGCAGAATTGGACGATTACTCACTTTGATCACGAAGAAAAATTCTTCGACACTCTTCCCTACTCGCACGCAAATGTGCACAAAAAGATCCACAAAGATCTTTTGGCCAAATTAGATGAGCACGTTAAAAATTTTGAAAAGAGCAAAACTCTGACAGATGAGTTCTTCCGCTTTTTGAAAGTGTGGCTGACAGCCCACATCGCCGGCATCGATATGAAATACGGCGAGATCGCCAATAAGAAATCTGCGTAGATGCAAACTAGGTCGGCATTTTTACGCGAATACTGCCGACCTCGACGCCCTTCCAGTTTTTCACTTTGGGCTCAAGATACTTTTTGAGAGAGGTCTTTTCGGCCTCTTTCAAAACGCCGAGCTTGTCTAACAAAAACGTCGTCGCTGCTTCCGCCGCGCGCATGGCTCCATCTTCGGCTTTGATGGCAAAAGCCCAGCGCTTTTCAGGCAGCACCCCCGCATAGACTCCTTCGGCGCCGTTCTTCACAATACAACGTCCTTGGGTGACTTGAATGACTTCAGTCGCAAAATGTTCCGTGCCTGAAAGGTAAAAAGGTTCATGTCTGACGGCGGCTAAAATTCTTTGCGCCGCCGCTTTTCTTCGATCCGGTTGCTTGGGATCGATCAGCGCGTGCATGCCTATCGCTAAGTTTTGCAAAGGCACGGCGTAGGTTGGGATCCCACAGCCATCAATACCATAGTGGGCTTTTTCATGATCAAAACGCATCACTTCCGAAAGCACCTTACGCAGGCGCACTTGAGCCGGATGAGTGTATTTATCATAGCCTTCCGGATTTTCTTTAAGATGTAAACACGTCGCAACGATGCCGCTGTGTTTGCCCGAGCAATTATTAATCATCGGAGTCGGATTGATTCCCCGGCGAATCATTTCGTGCGCCGTCGCTTCATTGGCAGGCAGATGCCCGCCGCAGACGAACATTTCTTCGCGAATACCGGCTTTTTTCATGATTTCGGTGACGGCAAGAATATGACTTTTTTCACCGCGATGAGAAGAGCACACCAAGCACAAATGCTTGTCCTCGAGACCCAAGGCCTCAAAGGCGCCCGACTCCACAAACGGCAAGGCTTGCAGCATTTTAATCGCGGAACGCGGAAAGGTGAGATAATCGACATTGCCAAAATAGAGTGCTGGAACAGCCCTTTCATCCACAACCACAGCCATGACTTGGTGTTGGCTTTCCACCACCGAGCCTCGGAGCACTTCTACGGAAAGAGGAATTCTTGCTTTCATTTTTCTATCCTATTACGCCCTCATTCGTCAGAGAAGAATCAAAGATCTGGTTTTTAGCAAACTCTGTGATCACACGGCCTCGCTGAGTTTTCTGAATGAAACCTTCCTGCAACAAGAACGGCTCGTAAACTTCTTCGATGGTGTCGCGCTCCTCACTGAGAGCCGCTGCGATCGTTTCGACGCCGACAGGGCCGCCGGCGTATTTGTCAAGAATGAGCTGCAAAATACGGCGATCCATGGGATCCAAACCAAAACGATCTACACCGAGTTTGTCCAATGCCGAATTAGCAAGTGCTTGGGTAATCACACCCTGGCCTTGCACTTGCGCAAAATCACGGACGCGTTTGAGCAAACGAATCACCACACGTGGAGTTCCGCGCGCACGGCGAGCGATTTCTTCGGAACCGCCGGTATCAATTTTTAGATTCAGCAACTGCGCATCACGCTCGACAATTTGTTGCAGAGATTTTTTATCGTAGAAGTTCAATCTCTCAACGATCCCGAAGCGATCGCGGAAAGGAGCATTCAGTAAACCCGCACGTGTCGTTGCGCCCACCAAAGTAAACGGCGCCAATTGAAACTTCATCGAGCGCGCGCCCAGCCCTTCGCCGGTCACGATATCGATGTAATAATCTTCCATCGCCGTATAGAGGTACTCTTCGACAACGCGGCTCAAGCGATGAATCTCGTCGATGAATAAAACCGAATGCGGCTTGAGGCTCGTCAAAATCGCCGCAAGATCGCCTTTTTTATCGATTGCCGGTGCGGAGGTCGCTTTGAAATCCACACCCATGGTGTTGGCGATAATTTTTGCCAACGTGGTCTTTCCCAATCCTGGCGGGCCGTTCAGCAAAGTATGATCGAGAGCCTCACCACGGCCTTTGGCTGCAGCGACAAAGATTTTCAACTTGTCTTTGACTTCGTGCTGGCCAGGAAAGTCTTCAAATTCTTGAGGGCGAAGAATGTTTTCCCAAGACTTCTCCCCTTCTGCGGGAGCGCCTTCCAAAATTCTGCCAATGCGATTGTCTTCCATTCTCAAATCCATTTTCTACTCTTTACTTTCTACAACTCTACTCTTCTATCTAGAGAGGGCCTGACAGCGCTGCTAAACCTCTCCGAATGCTCTCTTCAAAGTCCGCGTCTTTCGGTAAGGTCGATACAAATTGCTCTACGGCGAGAGGCTTAAAGCCCAAGTTCATCAGCGCCGAAGAAATCTCAGGATGTAGAGTCGGCAGTTTCTTTTTGCTAGCTGGTTCATTTTTCTCGATGATGACGAGTTTGCCCTTTAAAGTTAAAATAATTTGCTCCGCCGTTTTCTTGCCGACTTTCGGAAGGCTTGAAAGGGCTTTCGCATTGCCACTTTCGATCATCTCGTGAATCTGCTCCACGTGACCGCCCGAAAGAATGCTCAACGCCATCTTTGGCCCCACCCCGTTCACTTTGAGCAGTGACAAGAACAAATGCTTTTCTTCTCTTGAGTGAAAGCCGAAAAGTTGAAACGCATCTTCACGCACATGCGTGTGAATCCACACAATCACTTCTTTGCTGAGCAGAGATTGTAAATCCGTCAGCGTATTCACCGAGGCCAGAATTTCGTAGCCCACGCCATTGACGTCAATTAACGCCGCATCTGGAGCGACTTCTACAATAATCCCTTTGAGATAACCGATCATAAAGACCTCTTCCTAAATTTCAATCGCGCGACGAACAAGCTGCTGCTTCTGACTTTCGTAAGCATGATGGCAAGCCATAGCTAGCGCATCGGAGGCATCCAGGCGCTCGATTTTCGGCAAGCCCAAAATCGCTTGCAAAACCGCTTGCACTTGTTCTTTGCTGGCTCCCCCATCGCCTGTCACGCCTTTTTTCACAAGGCGCGTGGCGTACTCGAAAACTTCCGCGCCACCGCGGACGGCTTCGTACATCACCACTCCACGGGCATGTCCAAGTTTGAACGCACTGTCAGCGTTTTTTCCTAAAAAGATTTTCTCGATGGCGACTTGGTTCGGATGGTATTTCTGCATGAGTTCATGAAACGCACTCCCCAACTGCATCATGCGCGCCGGAAAACCCGCATTGGGATCCATCACGATCACTCCATGGGTCACATGTTCGAGCTGACCTCCACGCGAAACGCGGATCAAACCAAAACCTGTAATGCGTGAACCGGGATCGACTCCCAAAATCAGAGAACTCATCAGGGTATTTGAATTCGTCTCTGGAGGCAGGTCAATAAAAAGCTCTGTTGAATTTCTTAAACAGGAATGCGAGAATATCCGAGATGCCCAAAATCGAAGCAAGCGCCATAGAGAAATATCAGCTTATTTTGCAAAAAGATCCGAACTCTCAGGTCTTTGCCCCCCTCGCCGAGGCTTACCGCGAAATGGGCATGCTCAAAGAGGCCGAAGACGTCGCCAAAAATGGAGTGAAGCGTCACCCTGGTTTTGCCTCTGGGCTTGTGGTTTATGCCCGTATCATGAAAGATCTCGGCCGCCCCGAGGAAAGCCTTAAACTTGTGCAAAAAGCAATTCAGTTGTCGCCGGAAAATATTCTGGCGCACCATCTGCAAGCAGAGATTTATTTACAAACCAAGCGCCCGAAAGAGGCCTTGAAGTCGTTCAAGATGGTTTTGTTTTTAAATCCACAAAGTGAACGCGCCCGCAAAGCCGTCAGCAAACTCGAGAGCCTCACGGCCGATGAGTACGACGACGATGTGTTTGAGATGAGCAAGATTGGTTCTTTGAAAGAACAATTCTGGATCGAAGACGAAGAAAAAGAAGAGCCAAATATTCGCCAAACTGCCGACATTCCAACGGAGTCCGTGGTGGCGCGCAAGGGTCCGCAGACTCCGCGCGGACTCGAGCGCATGCTGTCCCTGATTGATGCTTTCATCGTCCGCAATGATTTGAACAAAGCCAAAATGCTTTTGAGCGACACTCAAACCGAGTTCGGCGATCACCCCGAGATTTTGCAGCGAATGAAACTCCTGCACAGTCGCAGTGGAGCGATGATGGCAACCTCCTCCACCGAGGAGGATCAGGCCACTCCGCTGAAGCCGCTCGTGTCTCGCGAGAAGGCTCTGAGCCAGAAAAAACTCGAAGTTCTCGAGATGATGCTCCGCAATATTGGTGAGTATCGACAGTTTTAATTGGTTTTTCCCCGCCTCTTTTCATTGACCAGCCCCCGTCTCGTTGGCTTATATTGGCTCCTCAAATTAAAAACGAGGATGCTATGTACGAAACAGCCGATTTTAAAAAAGGTCTCAAGATCATGGTTGAAGGTAAGCCTTACGTGATCGTTGATTTCCAACACGTTAAGCCTGGTAAAGGCAATCAGTTCAGCCGCACAAAATTGCGCAATATGCTGACAGGCCAAAATCTTGAAGTCACTTTCAAATCGGGCGAAAAATTCGAAGTTCCTAACGTTGAAAACAAAGAGATGACGTTCTTGTACAAAGACGAAAGCGGTTACGCGTTCATGGATCAAGAATCTTACGAGCAAATCGTGATGAACGACGACGACCTCGGCGAATCTCGTTTCTACCTTACAGAAAACTTGAAAGTTGTGATCTTGTTCTACAACGAGAAAGCTGTTGCAGCGGATGTTCCTAAGGCTGTGAACTTGAAAGTGGCAAAATCTGATCCTGGTATTAAAGGCGACCGCGTTTCTGGCGCGACGAAGCCGGCGACAATGGAGACTGGCTTGGTGGTGCAGGTTCCGTTGCACATCAATGAGGGAGATACTCTGCGCATTGATACTTCAACGGGTGATTACGTTGAACGCGTGAGCATGAAGTAGTTTTCTTGCTTTTTTAGCTTAGAATTGAAAAGCCTGCTTTGAATGAGCAGGCTTTTTTTATTTTCTGGATCAAGTTATCGATTAATGTAATTTACAAAACCTCGCTTGGTGTCTCCGAGGTAGCCATTTTTCTCGAAAAATTTATGAGCCTGCGTTCGCTTAGCGCTACTGAGGAGCATGATCTTGGTACACCGACGTGCTTTGCAAATGGATTTCACTTCGGCCAAAAGGGCTTTTCCGACCCCCAGCCCTTGCGTTTCTGTGGCCACCACTACGTTTTCCAAAACCGCAAAAGGCTGCGTCCCGTACATTACGTCACGACAAATTGTCATGAACGCTGTACCGACGAAATTAGAATCTACCTCTGCAACCAGCAAAAAATTATCATTGTTCTTTTCTAAAGAAGCTACAGCGTTTTCTTCAACGTGGATGTTGGGATCGCCCACGAGCTCGAGGTACAATTTTTGAATTTTTGGAGCATCCACTGCAGTGGCTCGTCGTATTGTTACTTGCATGGCATGCTTTATATCTCAACACCTTCCAGAATTCACCTTCGGCGCCGACGGCAGTGGAGCGTTATTTTTTAAGAAAAGGCTCTCGTTCAATCCCAATCATCGGTAACAGATTTCGGAATCTCCACCCAAGAATGCTTTCGGGCTTTATAAACAGAGAACGTAGGTTCAGGAAGCGTCGGGTCTGCAAAAGCGCCCAGTGCGACAATGATAGATTCGAAAAATCCCTCAACATCGATGTACCAGAAAACCGTTGAGCCGCATTGAGGGCAAAAATGAAAGCGAATTCTACCACCTGCATCTCCAACACGAACGTATTCCGTGGATGAACCACGAATGCTCACTTTGTTTTTCTCAAATCGCGCCTGGTAACCAAAAGCACTTCCCGTCCTCTTTTGGCACTCTAAACAGTGACATAGGGAAGTCTTTCTGATTTCGCCATTATAGTTCAGTTCTAATTGTCCACAACTACAGGATGCCACATGCTCCATGTCCGTCTCCTTTTTAAGTTTTCATATCTCTGAAGCTAGCAAAATTATTTGATTTATATAATTGAAATTAAGTTACTTTTAAATTAACTTTCTTGGAATTATGAAAATAGACATTCTTAGGATTGGCCTCGACCCCCTATTGCACTTTGACTCCATTGCTAAATGCAAGAGTTTAAAAAAAGCTTCTGAAGAACTGGGCCTTTCCCAGCCTGCAGTGACCCAATCACTTAACAAGTTAGAAAAAAACCTCGGCGTACAGCTTTGCGTACGATCACGTACAAGCTTTTCACTTACCGAGGCTGGAAAAAAACTATTTCAGGTAAGCCAAGAATTGAAAAGCGCCCTCACAAATTATGAAAGTTTTTTGTCAGATGGGAGCGAATTTGACGGACTACTCAACATTGGTGTGATTGACAATTTTCAGAACAAAGCTTTTGAAGATGCCATCAGGAAAACGATTCGAGCCTTCCCCAAGATGAAACTCAGTCTCCAGGTCTATACTGCCAATGAAATTCAAGCCTTGGTTTCTTCTGGCGAAGTCGATTTAGGCCTTGGCATTTTCAACCGCAAAATGGAGCATCTCACTTATCGAACCATCGGAACTGAAACCATCGGGCATTACATTTCCAAAAACCATCCCCTTTGGAGTAAAAGAAGTCTCCAGGTCGACGACCTAAAGGATTATGCAAAAACTTGGGTCGATATCGTTAGCCGTGATCGATCGTCACTAAATAACGAAATATTCAAAGATGGAAAAAAGAGGCCAGCACAAATTAAATCTTATACAAGCAATTTGAATACCGCAGTTCAAATCCTTCACTCTGGGACAAGCATTGTTCCACTTCCAATTGAATATCTAGAGTCACGAAGTTTAGATTTTAAATACCGTTCCCTTAACAAAATCTTTCCGCCATACGCACTCAAACTAGAAGTTGCAACACACAGAGAGTTTCTCAATGCATCACCAGCAGCAAAATTCTTCTTAGAGTTGCTACCCAAGTTCGCAGAATAAAATGTGCACCAAATCACCTTCGACGCCGATGGCAGATGGGCGTTATTTTTTGGAATGTAAACAAAATATTTGACAAGGGTTTTGGCAAGTTTTCACTCGAGAAACTGCGAGTTAAGAACTGTTTCTATCGGCTATGTATTCGCATTGCAAAGCTATTCAGATGCGTTTTACTTCCCAAATGAGTCGGGTCTCGTGTGATTTTATAATTTATCTTATAGAGGATTCTAGAGCGAAAAATCCCACTTTAAAAACCCGTGCTAGAGTGCTTGCGAACGAGAAGGAGGCAGTTATATGCATAAGAAAATTTTAAAGATCAACGAGAACGTTAAATCCCTTTGCGATGAAGGGCTGTTAGCTCAAACTGACTATCTCGTGGCTGAAGAAAGACAAAATACTATTTTGATTTTGCGTCACTTACGTGAAATTGAAATACGTCGGCTCTTTATCGATCTTGGGTTTTCTTCGATGTATGAGTACTGCATAAAGCACATAAAATACTCTGAAGGGCAAACCCAACGCCGACTTTCTTCAGCAAGGCTTTTTACTGAACTTCCGGAGATTGAGAATAAAATCCAAGTAGGAGATCTAAACATTACAAGCCTTTCTAAAATTCAGAGCTTTTTAAAAGTGGAAGAGTCTGCAGAAAATGAACTTAGCCGTGAGGAGAAGCTTGATCTCATTTGCCATCTAGAAAATAAATCCACCAGAGAGATAGAAAAAGATCTTGTGCGATTTTCAAATAAACCAGCGCTCATGGCAGAGAAATTCAAAGTGGCGACTTCAATGCCGGTATTGGGTGAGGAGTTGGTTTCATTTGCAAAATTTGAAGCTCTTTTAAATGATACTCAGTCTAAACTTTTAACAGAGTTTAAAAACCTCTTTGCCCATGAGCTCTCTGATTTTTCAGACGGTGCTATTTTGAATTTCCTCTTAGAAAAAATCGTAAATCAAAAAAAGAAAAAACTAGGTCTAAGTGAAAAAAAAGAAGCAACAACTATTAACGCACCGCTGCCGTCGGCGCCGAAGGTGAAACAGCAAAGAGCTCATATTCCGATAGTAACGCAAAGAAAAGTTTGGGCGCGCGCCAACTCTTGTTGTGAACACAAAGATATAAAATCGCATACAAGATGCAATTCAAAACACGCTCTCGAAATAGATCACGTGCTAAGTCCCAAGTCAAAAAACAATTTTTCATAAAGTAATCCCTTCACAATCGGCTTGATTGCTAAAAATAAAGTACCAAAGCGGCTTCCACCAGATTCAGAGTTATTTCTTT
>Ga0255338_1001707_pt1 | contig 38628 bp, 36 predicted proteins | sample MeOH1_35cm_T4_19_FD_203715 | JGI IMG/M metagenome (GOLD analysis project Ga0255338, IMG submission 203715) | Sandy soil microbial communities from University of British Columbia, Vancouver, Canada - MeOH1_35cm_T4_195 | ecosystem: Engineered > Artificial ecosystem > Sand microcosm > Unclassified ...
CCCGCGCGGCGCGGGGATCAGACGGACGCTATCGCCAGCCGCCCTCGCCCTTCCCACCGCTGCGCGGCGGGCCCCTTCCCTGTCCCGATGGGAGAGAACGGCACGGCTGGGCGAAAGATCGGGACTTTTGCCCGTTTCCCTCTGTCCTCCCGGCGCGCGCTCTGCCATCTTGGCGGTGGATGCAGCAGACTCGCCCTTCCGTCGGAACACCGCCTCGAACGGCAGGTTCCGGCGACTCGCCGTCCGCCCATGGCACCCGCCGCCCCCTCCCGCCTGAAGGAACCGCATGAGTCGCAAGCCTGTCCCCGCCCAGTCCGGTGATCGCAGCCGCGCAGAGGTCGTGTTCGACAAGCCCCAGCTCATGCCGCAGCTTTTCGGCGAGTTCGACCAGAACCTGCTGCTGCTCGAGAACCGGCTCGGCGTCTATATCACCGCGCGCGGCAACCGTGTCGGACTCGAAGGCAACGCCGAGTCGGTCGCGGCGGCGCGCGACGTGCTGCAGGGGCTCTACAACCGCATTGTCCGGGGCGAGCGCGTCGATCCGGGCCTGGTCGACGCCGTGATCACCATGTCGTCGGAGCCGACGCTCGACGGCATCATCCGCGCCGACATCGCGGGTCCGCCGCAGATCATGATCCGCACGCGCAAGAAGACGATCGTGCCGCGCACCCTGGCGCAGCAGCATTACATGCGCGAACTGCTCAACCACGACATCATCTTCGCACTCGGGCCGGCAGGTACCGGCAAGACCTATATCGCGGTCGCGCAGGCGGTGGCGCAGCTCATCACCGGCAGCGTGCAGCGGCTGATCCTGTCGCGCCCGGCGGTGGAGGCGGGCGAGAAGCTCGGCTTCCTGCCCGGCGACATGAAGGAGAAGGTCGACCCCTATCTCCGCCCGCTCTACGACGCGCTCAACGACTGCCTGCCCGCCGAGCAGGTCGAGCGGCGCATCCTGTCGGGCGAGATCGAGATCGCGCCGATCGCCTTCATGCGCGGCCGCACCCTGGCCGATGCGTTCATCATCCTCGACGAAGCGCAGAACACCACCCCGGCGCAGATGAAGATGTTCCTCACGCGCTTCGGCGAGAACAGCCGCATGGTCGTGTGCGGCGATCCGAAGCAGACCGATCTTCCGGGCGGCATGGCTGCGTCCGGCCTGAACGACGCGGTCGCACGGCTCGAGGGTGTCGAGGGGCTTTCGATCTGCCGCTTCGGCGCCGGCGATGTGGTGCGGCATCCGATCGTCGGGCGGATCGTCGAGGCCTATGAGGGCAAGGATGCCTGAACGAAGGATATCCCGATATGCCGTCGGGATATCCTCCGGAAACGCCGGTCCGGCGCTGATCGCAGCCCCTGTGTCGTGGCGGGAAGCCATTGTCACCCCGATCCGCGATCTCCAGGCGTAACTCGCGCCGCACCTCGATGATCGCTATGACAGAACCGACCTCGCCTGAAAGTCCCTATGCTCGAAACCGCCCTCTCGATCGAATCGCCCTGGCCGGACTCCACCGACTGGGAAGCCCTCGCCCTGCGCGCCGCCACGGCCGCGATGGAGCGCACGCCACATGGCGAGATGCTGCGTTTCCCCGTGCTGGTCGAGATTTCGGTCCGCCTCACCACCGACGCGGAAGTCCAGACGCTCAACGCGCAGTATCGCCAGAAGGACAAGCCGACCAACGTGCTCAGCTTCCCGATGGTGCAGGCCGATCTGCTCGACACGATCGACCAGAATTCCGACGACGGCGAAGTGCTGCTCGGCGATATCGTGCTGGCGCACGGCGTATGCGCCGCGGAGGCAGCCGAGCGAAAAATCTCGCTGGAGGACCATGCGACGCATTTGATCGTGCATGGCACGCTTCATTTGCTAGGCTATGACCATGGCGAAGACCGGGAGGCCGAGGCGATGGAGAGTATCGAGACCGATGCGCTCGCCGCCCTGGGCCTTCATGACCCCTATCTGATCAGCGAGGACTGAACGATCACCATGCCCGACGGCGACAGTAGCACCGGCACCGGCCTGAAAACGGACGGCGCCGGCCCCCAGGAAGGCAGCATATGGCGCTCCTTCCGTGCCTTGATCTTCGGCGATCCGGGCGACGATTCGCTCCGGGCGCAGCTCGAAGAGGTGATCGACGCGCATGAGGACGAGCCGGGCCCGGATGCGGCCGGCGATCTTTCCCCGCTCGAGCGCCAGATGGTGCGCAACCTGCTGCATTTCGGGGAACGCGATGCCGGCGATGTCGGCGTGCCGCGCGCGGATATCGTGGCGGTCGAGGAGAAGACCAGCTTTGCCGACCTGGTGAAGCTGTTCGCCGAAGCGGGGCACAGCCGCCTGCCGGTCTATCGCGAGAAGCTCGATACCATCATCGGCATGGTCCATATCAAGGACGTGTTCGCCATCCTCGCGACCGGCGCCCCCCACCCCGAATCGCTGGCAGGACTGATCCGCGAGCCGCTGTACGTCCCCATGTCGCGCGGCGCGCTCGATCTGCTCGCCGACATGCGGACCAAGCGCGTCCACCTCGCGATCGTGCTCGACGAATATTTCGGCACCGAGGGCCTGGTGACGATCGAGGACCTGATCGAGGAGATCGTCGGCGATATCGAGGACGAGCATGACGATGCGCCCGAGGCGCTGCTGATCCCACTGGAGGGCGGTGCCTGGGAAGCGGATGCGCGCGCCGAGCTCGAGGATGTCGGCGAGGCGATCGATCCGCGCCTGGCCGAGGTGGACGGCGATATCGATACGATCGGCGGGCTGGCGGCGGTGCTGGCCGGCCATGTGCCGCAGGCCGGCGAGTGCATCAAGCACGAGAGCGGCTGGACGCTGGAAGTGATCGAGGCGGAGCCGACCCGGGTGGAACGGCTCCGGCTGCATCCGCCGAAGCGCAAGGAAAGCGAAGGATAAGCCGGGCGGCGGAGCCCAGCCGCCCGGATACTGCTATCCTTCGCCGGTTGCCCTAAGCGCGGCCACGATCATACGCGCCGTCAGGGCAGCGGTTTGCGGGATCGGCAGGCGCGCCCGCGAGAGGCTGCGATGGCCGAGGCCGAACAGGCAGGCCAGGAGCAATTCCTCGGCCGCATCGAGATCAACCTCGGACAGACTCGGGTTCGCGCCGCGCGCGAGATCGCGCATGATCTCGCGATAGCGACCGCACAGGCCCTCGATCGTCGCGGCGACATCAGGATTGCGATGCGCTTCCGCCAATATCTCGAAGGTCAGCGCTTCGTCTTCCTCCACCATCGAGAGCAGGGTGATCTGCTCGACGGCCGCCTCGATCGACAGGGCGCCCGCTTTCACCCGCGCGCAGATCGCCTCCATCTCGCCAAATCGGTGGTAGGAATCGTCATCGACGATGGCGAGGATGATGTCGTTCTTGTTCTTGAACAGGCGATAGACCTGGCCGACGCTGACCTTTGCCACCGTGGCCAGTTCGGACATCGGCGTCTGATGGAAGCCCTGCGCCACGAACAGCTGACGCGCCGCGGCGATGATCCGTCCACGGCTCCCGATTTCTTGCTGCACTGCAGTCACTGATCCTCCATCATTCATTCTTTTTGTCTTGACCTGAGCATCGCACGGCTCCTAGGGCGCGGCAAGCGGAATGAACGTTCATTCCGCTGGTCCTGATATAATGGCCGCGATGGGAAAGTGAATATGCGCCGTCTCGATCTGCCCTGGCTTGCAACCCTCACCGCCGCCGCGTTGCTGGGTGGCTGCAGTGCACAACAGCCCCCCGCTCCCCCGCCGCCACAGGTCGGCGTGGTCACGCTCAAGAGCGAGTCGGTCACCCTGTCGCGCGAGCTTCCGGGGCGGATTTCCGCGGTTGAGACCTCCGATGTGCGTCCGCAGATCAGCGGCGTGATCAAGCGCCGGCTGTTCACCGAAGGCTCGATCGTGCGCGCCGGGCAACTGCTCTACGAGATCGAGGACGCGCCTTATCGCGCTGCCCTGGCGAGCGCCCGGGGCGGCCTGGCGCGGGCCCGGGCGGCGATCAATTCGACCCGGCTCCAGGCGGAGCGCTATCGCGGGCTGGTCGCGATCAACGCCGTCAGCAAGCAAGATGCGGACAATGCCGAGGCAGCCGCGCAGCAGGCCGTTGCCGATGTTGCAGCGCAACAGGCAGCGGTGCAATCGGCGCAGGTCAATCTGGGCTTCACGCGCATCCGCGCACCGATTTCAGGCCGGATCGGACGCTCGCTCTACACCCCCGGCGCGCTCGTCCAGGCGGGCCAGACCAATGCGCTGGCAACGATCCAGCGCACTGACCAGGTCTATGTCGACGTCACCCAGTCAGCCGCGCAGATCCTCGACCTGAAGGAAGCGCTGCAGGCGGGCGGCGTGACGCAGGGCGGCGCCGACAGCGCGCGGGTCCAGCTGCTGCTCCCCAACGGCAAGACCTATCCGATCGAGGGGCGGCTGCAATTTTCCGAGGTGACGGTCGATCCGGCGACCGGCGCGGTGACGCTGCGCGCGACCTTCGCCAATCCCCAAGGGCTGTTGCTGCCCGGGCTGTATGTTCGCGCCAAACTGGTCGAGGGCATCCGCCAGCAGGCGATCATGGCGCCGCAACAGGGCATCTCGCGCGATCCGCGCGGCCGCGCGACGGCGCTGGTGGTCAATGCGCAGAACAAGGTCGAGCCGCGCACGGTGACGACCGACCGTGCGATCGGCGACAAGTGGATCATCACCGCGGGGCTGAAGCCGGGCGACCGGCTGATCGTCGAGGGCCTGCTCAACCTGGCGCCGGGCACGCTCGTCCGGCCGGCCGCGCCGCAGCAGGTCACCGCACCGACGACCGGCGGGAACTGAACCATGTCGCGCTATTTCATCGACCGCCCGATCTTCGCCTGGGTGCTGGCCATCATCCTGATGCTGGCCGGCGTGCTCGCGCTCCGCTCGCTGCCGACCGCGCAGTTCCCGGAGATCGCGCCGCCCGCCGTGACGATCAACACGCTCTATCCCGGCGCCGATGCGCAGACGCTGGAGAACACGACGACCCAGATCATCGAGCAGCAGATGAAGGGCATCGACCATCTGCGCTATTTCTCGTCGACCAGCGATTCCGCCGGCAACCTCACGATCACGCTGACCTTCGAACAGGGGACCAACCCCGATACGGCGCAGGTGCAGGTGCAGAACAAGCTGGCGCAGGCGACGCCGCTGCTGCCGCAGGAAGTCCAGCAATCCGGGCTGCGGGTGAGCAAGTCGACCGCGAACTTCCTGCTGGTCGCGGCGGTCTATTCCGAGGACGGCAGCCATGACCAGATCGACCTGGGCGATTTCGTCGCGACCAACCTGCAGGATCCGCTGAGCCGGATCACGGGCGTCGGCAACACGCAGCTGTTCGGCTCGCAATATGCGATGCGGATCTGGGTCGACCCGTTCAAGCTCTCCAATCTCAGCCTGACCGTCGCCGACGTAAAGGCAGCGATCCAGGCGCAGAACGCGCAAGTCTCCGCCGGCCAGATCGGCAGCCTGCCGAGCGTGAAGGGCCAGGCACTCAACGCGACCGTCACGGCGCAATCGCGCCTGCGAACGCCCGAACAGTTCCGCCAGATCCTGCTGCGCTCCGGCACCGACGGCTCGACCGTACGCCTGTCGGATGTCGCGCGGGTCGAACTCGGATCCGAGAATTACAGCTTCGAATCGCAGTTCAACGGCAAGCAGGCGGCCGGCTTCGGCGTGCAGCTGGCGCCTGGCGCCAATGCGCTCGACACGGTGAAGGCAGTGAAGGCGAAGGTCGCCGAATTGTCGAAGCAGTTCCCGGCGGACGTCAAGGTCGCCTATCCGCTCGACAATTCGGAGTTCGTGCAGCTCTCGGTCGAGCATGTCGTGCACACGCTGATCGAGGCGATCATCCTCGTCTTCGTCGTGATGTTCCTGTTCCTGCAGAACTGGCGGGCGACGCTGATCCCGACGATCGCGGTGCCGGTGGTGCTGCTGGGATCGTTCGCGGTGCTGCAGATCGCGGGCTTCACCATCAACACGCTGACGCTGTTCGGCATGGTGCTGGCGATCGGCCTGCTGGTCGACGACGCGATCGTGGTGGTCGAGAATGTCGAGCGGCTGATCCAGGACGAAGGGCTGAGCCCGAAGGAAGCGGCGCGCAAATCGATGGACGAGATCAGCAGCGCGCTGGTCGGCATCGGCCTGGTGCTCGCCGCAGTGTTCCTGCCGATGGCATTCTTCGGCGGGTCGACCGGCGTGATCTTCCGCCAGTTCTCGATCACGATCGTCTCCTCGATGGTGCTGTCGGTGCTGGTCGCGCTGATCCTGACGCCAGCGCTGTGCGCCACGATCCTCAAGCCGGCCGATCCCGAGCACAAGGAGCGCAAGGGCTTTTTCGGCTGGTTCAACCGGACCTTCGATCGCGGCACGCGCAGCTATGGCCGGGGCATCGGCACGATCAAGCGGCGCTGGGGCCGGTCGCTGTTCGTCTATGGGCTGATCATCGTCGGCATGGGGCTGATCTTCCTGCGGCTTCCCTCCGGCTTCCTGCCGGACGAGGACCAGGGCATCATCTTCACCCAGGTCGCGCTGCCGACCGGCGCGACCATCGAGGAGACCCAGCGCACGATGGACCGGGTGCGCGAGCACTTCCTGGTCGCCGAGAAGGCCAATGTGGAATCGGTCTTCACGATCAGCGGCTTCGGCTTTGTCGGCCAGGGCCAGAATGTCGGGCTCGCCTTTGTCCGCATGAAGGACTGGAGCGTCCGACCGGGCACGCAGAACGGGGTCGCGGCGATCGCGCAGCGCGCCAACATGGCGCTGAGCGGAATCCGCGCCGGCATGGCGATCACCTTCGCGCCGCCTGCCGTGCTCGAACTGGGCAATGCCAATGGCTTCGACTTCCAGCTGAAGGATATCGGCGGCGTCGGCCATGACCGGCTGCTCGCCGCGCGCAACCAGCTGCTCGGCATGGCGATGACCGACAAGCGGCTAATGCAGGTACGCCCGAACGGGCTGGAGGATACGCCGCAGCTGAAGCTCGACGTCGACCAGGCGGCGGCCGGCGCGGCCGGGCTGACCCAGGCGGACATCAACGACACGATCAGCACCGCGCTGGGCGGCACCTATGTCAACGACTTCATCGATCGCGGGCGGGTGAAGAAGGTCTATCTGCAGGCCGACGCGCCGTTCCGGACGACGCCCGAGGCAATCGGCGACTTCCGCGTGCGCGGTTCGACCGGCGCGATGGCCCCCTTCTCGTCTTTCGCGACGACCGAATGGATCAACGGCCCGGCACGACTCGAGCGCTACAATGGCGTGGCCTCGTTCGAGATCATGGGATCGCCCGCGCCCGGCGTGAGCAGCGGCGCCGCGATCGCCGCGATGGAGGAGCATGCCGCCAAGCTGCCGCCGGGCATCGGCTTCGAATGGACCGGGTTGTCCTATGAGGAGCAATTGTCGGGCGGCCAGGCGCCGGCGCTCTACGCGGTATCGCTGCTGATCGTGTTCCTGTGCCTCGCGGCGCTGTACGAAAGCTGGTCGGTGCCGATCGCGGTGCTGCTGGTGGTGCCGCTGGGCGTGATCGGCGCGGTGCTCGCGGCGAAGCTCGCCGGGCTGAACAACGACATCTACCTGCAGGTCGGGCTGATCACGACGATCGGCGTGTCGGCGAAGAACGCAATCCTGATCGTCGAGTTCGCCGAGGAGCGGATGCTGGCTGGAATGGGCGCGGCGCAGGCGGCGCTGGAGGCAGCCAAGCTGCGGCTGCGGCCGATCCTGATGACCAGCCTCGCCTTCACCTTCGGCGTGCTGCCGCTGGCATTGTCGAGCGGGGCGGGCGCCGGCGGCCAGCATGCGATCGGCTGGGCGGTGGTGGGCGGCATGCTCTCGGCCACCGTGCTCGCGATCTTCTTCGTGCCGCTGTTCTTCGTGCTGGTGAAGCGGCTGTTCCGCCAGGGCGCGGCGACACGCGCCGCGCCGGACGCGACCGCCCCGACCCCAACGACAAGCGACGGCGCCACGCCGCAGGAAGCCTGAGCCATGACCGACCCCAAGCTGATCCTGGCGCTGTGCGCCGGCCTGGCGCTCGCCGGGTGCGACATGGCGCCGCGCACCCTGCGCCCGGCCCTGCCCGTGCCCCCCGCCACCCCGACCGGGCCGGCCTATGCCGCGGCGAACGCCGACGGCACGGCGGCGATCGTGCCGGCGGACACCACATGGAGCGACTTCTTCACTGATGAGCGGCTGCGTAGCGTGATCCGCACGGCGCTCGCCAACAACCGCGACCTGCGGGTGACGGCGGCCAATGTCGAACAGGCGCGGGCGCAATATGGCGTGCAGCGGGCGGGGATCTTCCCCACGCTCGGCGGCACGGCCAGCGCGACCTACGCCAAGAGCCCGCTCGCGACCACGGCCGCGACCCCGGCCGGCCGGACCGACACCTACAGCGCGAATGTCGGCGTCTCGGCGTGGGAGATCGACCTGTTCGGCCGGCTGCGGAACCTGAGCCGCGCGGCGCAGGAACAGTTCTTCGCCGCCGAGGAGAATCGCAATGCAGCGCAGACCGCGCTGATCGCCGAGGTGGCGACGGCCTGGGTGACGCTGGCAACCGACCAGGAGCGGCTGAAGATCGCGGGCGACCTGCAGGCGGCGTTCGGCAAGACGCTCGACCTGACCCAGGCGCGCTTCGCCGCGGGCATCGTCTCCGAGCTCGACGTGCGCCAGGCGCGCACCACCTTCGACCAGGCCCGCGCCGACGTGGCCGATGCGACCACGCGCGTGGCGCAGGACCGCAACGCGCTCGACCTGCTGGCCGGCGCGACGGTGGACGAGGCGCTGCTGCCCACCGCCCTGCCCGCCCCTGGCGCGACCCTCGCCAACCTCCCCGCCAACCTGTCCTCGGCGGTGCTGCTGCGCCGGCCCGACATCGCGGCGGCGGAGCACCAGCTGCGCGCGGCCAATGCCAATATCGGTGCCGCGCGGGCCGCGTTCTTCCCCAATATCTCGCTCACCGCCGCGTTCGGCACCATGAGCCTGGGGCTGTCCAACCTGTTCGGCAGCGGGAGCCAGTCCTGGTCAGTCGCGCCGACGGCGAGCCTGCCGCTGTTCGACTTCGGCAAGAACAAGAGCAATCTCCGCTATGCCGAGGCGACCCGCACCGCGATGATCGCCCAATATGAGGGAAAGGTGCAGACCGCGTTCCGCGAAGTGGCGGATGCGTTGGCGCGGCGCGGGACGATCGACGGCCAGCTGGCGGCCCAGACATCGCTGCGCGACAATGCGAGCGCTGCCTATCGCCTGTCCGAAGCGCGGTTCGGCGCGGGGATCGACCCGTTCCTGACGACGCTGGATTCGCAGCGATCGCTCTATTCAGCGGAACAGAGCCTGGTGGCGAGCAGGCTGGCGCGCGAAAGCAACGCGATCGAACTCTATCGCGCGCTGGGTGGCGGGCTGCGCTAGGAGCGTTTCCGCCCCCGCACCATCAGTTCAGGTCAGGACCAGAACAGGTGGTAGCACAGGATATAGCCGATCCCGATCAACGCGAGCCCAAGGCAGGCGCGATCCCCGATCTTGTCACTCTGGCGCATGGTGCATCCTCTCGACGCGCGCGGCTTATACCGCTTGGGACACAGGCTATCGCATAACCGGCCGGCGTGAAACGCCTATTCCTCACGGGCCGAGGCTGTTCCTACCCATGCCGGGTTGGCGCGCGGCGCCGACGAGGCAGGCCGCGCGATCGATCGCGCGGATATCAGCGATGGCCGCCGCCGCTTGCCCGGGCCGGGCGGGATGGGCGGACCGATCGGGGGGGGGGCGCGGCGTGACGGTAGCCCTCTGATCTGCAGGAACAGTGAATTCACGCGTGCGGAACAGGGAATCGGGACCGCCCGAACAAGGATTTCGCTGGCGGCCAATCACGGGCGCCGGCGAGGGCGATCATGCCGTCCGGCAAGCGCCGCACGGCAAGGCGCCATGCCGCGCCGGGCAGCGACGGCGCACCGTGGGTTTCTGCATGGGGTTGAATCGAGGGAACTGGCGGCGGCGGACGGCGCCCAGCAGCGCTTCATTATCCAGTCTGGAGGCTCGACGTGCCGGTGCGGGCGAGTACCCGGCAGCTTGATCACGCCGCGGCGTGCCCATGATCCGCGAGACTCCGGCCCGCGTGATGCGAGGAGCGCAGCGGCGCTACGCTCCTCGACCTCCCTCAATAGTCCATCGCCGGCATCGGCGCGGGCTTTTCCTCCTTCGGCAACTCGGCAACAAGCGCTTCAGTGGTGATGAGAAGCGACGCGACCGAGGCTGCGTCCTGGAGCGCCGTTCGCACCACCTTCGCCGGATCGATCACGCCGGCCTGAACCAGATCCTGATACTCGCCGGTCGCGGCGTTGAAGCCCCAATTATAATCCGTGCTCTCAAGCAGCTTGCCGACGACCCAGGCGCCGTCCTCGCCGGCATTCTCGACGATCTGCCGCGCCGGCGCGCGCAGCGCGCGACGGACGATGTCGATGCCCGATTGCTGGTCGTCATTCGCCGCCTTCAGGCCCTCGAGCGCCTTCAGCGCGCGCAGCAGCGCGATGCCGCCGCCGGGCAGGATGCCCTCCTCGATGGCGGCGCGGGTGGCATGGAGCGCGTCGTCGACCCGGTCCTTCTTCTCCTTTACCTCGACCTCGGTCGCGCCGCCGACCCGGATCACCGCGACCCCACCGGCCAGCTTGGCGAGCCGCTCCTGCAGCTTCTCGCGATCATAGTCGGACGTGGTCGTCTCGATCTGCTGGCGGATCTGCGCAATGCGGCCGTCGATGTCGGCCCGAGCACCGACCCCGTCGATGATCGTGGTATTGTCCTTGTCGATCGCGACCTTCTTGGCGCGACCGAGCATCGTGACGGTGACGCTCTCGAGCTTCGTGCCGAGTTCCTCGCTGACGACATTGCCGCCGGTGAGGATCGCGATATCCTCGAGCATCGCCTTGCGGCGATCGCCGAAGCCGGGCGCCTTGACCGCAGCGACCTTGAGCCCGCCACGCAGGCGGTTGACGACCAGGGTCGCGAGCGCCTCGCCCTCGACATCCTCCGCGATGATCAGCAGCGGCCGGCCCGACTGGACGACCTTCTCGAGCAGCGGCACCAGCGCCTGCAGGTTCGAGAGCTTCTTCTCGTGGATGAGGATATAAGGGTCGTCCAGCTCCACCCGCAGCTTTTCGGGGTTGGTCACGAAATAGGGCGACAAATACCCGCGGTCGAACTGCATGCCCTCGACGGTTTCGAGCTCGGTCGCGAGGCTCTTCGCCTCCTCGACCGTGATCACGCCCTCGTTGCCGACCTTTGCCATCGCCTCGGCCAGGATGCGCCCGACCTCCTCGTCGCCATTGGCCGAGATCGTCGCGACCTGCGCGATCTCGCTGTTGGCGCTGACCTTGCGGGCATGGCTCTCGAGATCCTTGACGACGGCGGTGACGGCGAGGTCGATGCCACGCTTGACGTCCATCGGGTTCATGCCGGCGGCGACCGCCTTCGAGCCTTCGCGGACGATCGCCTGGGCGAGCACGGTAGCGGTGGTGGTGCCGTCGCCCGCCTTGTCGTTCTGCTTGTTGGCGACTTCGCGCAGCATCTGCGCGCCCATATTCTCGAACTTGTCGGCGAGTTCGATCTCCTTGGCGACGGTGACGCCGTCCTTGGTGATGCGCGGTGCGCCGAAGCTCTTCTCAATCACGACGTTGCGGCCCTTGGGGCCCAGCGTCACCTTCACTGCATTCGCAAGCGTATCCACGCCGCGCAGCATGCGATCACGCGCGTCCGACGCAAATTTCACTTCCTTGGCAGCCATCTGGCCAAACTCCTTTCAATGCCTTGTGATGTTGGGGAAAACAGGCGCTCAGGCGGCCTGTTTGAGCTGTGCGACCGGCTCGATCACGCCGAGGATGTCGCTCTCCTTCATGATGAGCAGGTCCTCGCCGTCGATCTTGACCTCGGTACCGGACCATTTCCCGAACAGGATATGATCGCCGGGCTCGACCGACAGCGGGAGCAGCGTGCCGTGGTCGTCCCGGGCACCGGGCCCGACGGCGACGACTTCGCCTTCCTGCGGCTTTTCCCTGGCCGTATCGGGGATGATGATGCCGCCCGAGGTCTTCTCCTCGGCTTCGATGCGGCGGACGACCACACGGTCGTGCAAGGGGCGGAAATGCATGCATAACCTCCAGATGCAAAACATGATGTGACAAGCCTGTTGCTTATCCAAGCGACAGGCGCCGCGGAGCTAGGAGAGGCGATTTTCCTGTTCAAGAGGTGGGTTCAAAAAATTTGGCACTCCAAGCCGAGAGTGCCAGCCCAGTTACCCCCGGACACTTGACGCGGCTCGATTCCGCACCAAAATTTCCAGCAGCGGTGTTGCCGCGCCAACCGAAACGAGCGACACACGGAAAGGAGTCATGGCCATGTCGCAGCCATTTTCCCGGTTTCTGCATCCCTTCGACGTCGCGCGACATTCGAGCATGGAGCCGGAAGTCAAGCGCGCCATCCTCGCATCCTGGGCTTCCGACCGGTCCGCGGTGCGGGACCAGCCGGCGCTTCGCAAGCCACCCGGTGCGAAACATGCCGTACCAATCGACGATGTGCTTGCCGCCATGCGAACCCTCGACCGCAACGATCAGCGGGGGCTCCAACGTCGATGAGTGATCGCGCGTTCATCGCTCAGTTGCAGGGCTATGGCCTCACAGTGGCGGAGGTCCATTATTATCGCCCCGATGCGCCATCGCTGCTGCAATTGTTCGTCTGGCAGGAATATGACGTGGCGCCGGAATTTCCGGTGCTCTTCGATTTCCTCGACCATTGGCGACGCGAGATCGAAGCCGGGCTACACTCGGTCCGCATCGCGCATCAGCAATTGATCAAACCGACTGAGTGGCGCGTGGTCGACGGGGTGATCTCCATCCAGTGACGCGGTGTCCACCCCGCGCCAGCAAGCGAAGGCCGGGTTTCGGGAGGATGCGCCGGGGACCTGGACGGCACCGCGCCAGCCCGTCCGACGAGCCAAGCAACACTCACTTGGCCGACCTTTCCGGCAGCAGGGACTTGTCGAGCCGGGCGGCGACGCCGACGCTGCGGCCGGCCAGGTTGGGAATCGAGAAGCGCACGGCGGTGCCCATGACCTGCGCGACTTCCGACAGCGTCAGGCCGTAATCCTGCTGCAGCCACTGGATCATGCCGGTGCTCGCCGCCCGCGTCGCTTCGTCGAGCGAGCCGGCCTGGCCGAGCGCCATGATCTCGCGCGGCGATTCGACGCGCGGCATGGCAATCGACCGGCCCTTGATCAGTTCGACGGAGAATTCGACGTCCATCGACGTCTCGAGCGCATATTGGCTGGTCTCGCCATCGCCCTGGAGCGCGTGCGCGTCGCCCAGATACAGCAGGCCGCCGGGCTGCTGCACGGGCAGATAGACGGTGTTTCCGGCGATCACCTCCGGAAAATCCATGTTGCCCCCGGCCCGCCCGGTATCGCCGGTGGAAAGCGGCGGTGCGCCGAAGCCGGTGGCGAGCGCAAGCCCGCCCAGCATCGGGCGCAACGGCACGCGATACCCCCGAAGCCGGCCGGTCGCACCGTCAGGCGTCGCATAGCCGGCGGCGCGATCCAGCCGCCACCGGACCGGCCGGCCCAGATCGGCGGCCCTGGCGGCCAGTCCGCTGCCCAGCGCCCGGCCGACGATCGTATCGAGGCTGTCGGCCCAGTCGCGATTCGGGGTCAGCTTGAGGATATGGACAGCGATCGTATCGCCTTGCCGCGCACCGGCGATGAAGAAGGGACCGGTCTGCGGATTGCCGAACAGGGCGCGCGTGGCGCCCGCTGCGTCGATGCCGCCCGAATCGATCGTCGTGGTGCGCACGGTGTCCCCCGGCCAGACCGTGAGGACGGGCGCGCGCTCCGCCGAAAAACTGTTGGCGAAGCTCGTCGGGACGAACTGGTGGACCTGCGGGCCGCCCGGCGGCCGGTCCGGCACGCGCCTGCCGGTAAAGGCGTAGCGCAGCCGCCGCGACGCATCGTTGTTGTCGGGAAAGTCGGCCATGCCGCGCAGCCCCGCGCCGTCGAGCCGCGCTTCGAAGCGGTAGATCGCGCCCTGCCGGTCCGTGACGGTGAAGTGCAGGAACCCGTTCCGGGCCGTCCCCTCGAGCGGGTCTCCATCCCAGTTCCCCGACAGCGTGCCGTTGGCGAGAGCCAGATCGAGCGTGGAATATTCCGGATTTCCCCAGCGATCGGTGGTCAGGACCCACTGGCCGGCCGGCGAGGTCGCCGCGAGCGCGGGCTTCCCCAGCAGCAGTGCAGCGACGGCCAACAGCAGGATACGCAGCATCTCGACCTCCAGTGCGAATGATTACACTTGTAGTCGATGCGGTACATTGCGCAAGGTGGTGGGGCCGGGGAATTATCGGATAGGCCGGCGACAGCCGTCGTTGCTCGGATATCGCCGTTCCGGCACGAGCCGCAACCGATCGGTTGCGTCCCCGGTGCGTCACCACGGGATGGGTGCGGCTTCCCAGCCCGTGAACGTTCCCGTCGGGCCATCCGGGCCGAGCAGCGCCACGCGAACCACCTCGCGCGACCCGTCCTCGACTGACTCGGTACCGGCATAGCCGTTGAGGTTCGTGCTGGTGAAGGCGGGGGATACCAGATTGAGCTTGATGCCAGTCCCCTCGAGCTCGATCATCATCGCGAGCGATATGGCGTTCAGGGCCGTCTTCGACGCGGGATAGACCGGGCCGAAGATCGCGCGATAGGGAAAGGCCGGATCGGCGTTGCGCGTCAGCGAGCCAACCCCGCTGGAAACGTTGACGATACGCGCGTCCGAGGACGCCCGCAGCAGCGGCAGCATCGCCTGATAGACGGCAAGGACACCGAACACGTTGGTCTCCCACACGGCGCGGACTTCATCGAGCGAGACGTTGCTCGGGGCAGTCGATCTTGCATGCTCCTCGATGGAAATGCCCGGCTTGCGCCCGGTGTTCGAAATGGCGGCGTTGTTGACGAGCAGATCGAGGCGGCCGAACTCGCCGCGGATCGTCTCCGCCGCGGCGTCGATCGACGCCCGATCGGTGACGTCGATCCGAAGCGCCCTGGCGCCCGGCCCGATCGCCCGAGCCGCGGCCTCGCCGCGGCCAGGGTCGCGCGACCCGACAAAGACGCTGACGCCATGCGCCACGAGCTCCTTCGCGACCTGGAAGCCGACTCCCTGGTTGGCCCCGGTGACAAGGGCGATGCGTGTTTCAGTCATATCGGGTTCCTTGTTGACGTGCACATGATGGGGCCGCGCGGTCAGGCCGCGCCACGCTCCGCGAGCGGACGCCGGCGCAGCGACGCCTGCAGAATCGCAGGCGGCGAATATGCCGAGGCGCCGAGCGGGGCGACGTCCACGCCCGGCGGGACAATCTCGTCGATCCGGTCGAGAAGATCATCCGTCAGCACGACTCCGGCACCGTCCAGCAGCCCCTCGAGCTGCTCCATCGTGCGTGGACCGATAATCGCACAGGTGAGCGCGGGATGCGCCACGACGAACGCCAGCGCCATGTGCATCAGCGACATGCCCGCGTTCTCCGCCAGCGGGATGAGCTGCTCGACCGCGCCGAGGCTGCCTTCGTCGGCCAGTGCCTTGGCGAAATATCTTGCCCGGACCGCATCCGGTGTCCGCTCGCCCTTGCGATACCGGCCGGTCAGCATCCCCTTGGCCAGCGGGCTCCACGCCATGACGCCCATCCCGTAGCGCAGGCAAACGGGCAGCACCTCGCGCTCGATCGAGCGGTTGAGGATCGAATAGGGCGGCTGTTCAGTGCGGAAGCGCGCGAGGCTGCGCCGCTCCGCGACCCCTTGTGCCTCGACGATGTCGGACGCCGGGAAGGTGGAGGCGCCGATCGCCCGCACCTTGCCTTCGCGCAGGAGATCCGTGAGCACCGACAGCGTCTCCTCCACATCGGTATCGGGCGCCGGCCGGTGGACCTGGTAGAGATCGATATGGTCGGTCTGCAGCCGGCGCAGCGAATCCTCGACCGCGCGGGTAATCCAGCGCCGCGAGTTTCCCTGCATGTTCGGATCGTCACCCATCGGGCCGTGCACCTTTGTCGCGAGCACGATGCGCTCCCGTCGCCCTTTCAGGGCCTTGCCGACGATTTCTTCCGACTCACCCGCACTGTAGCGATCGGCGGTATCGATGAAGTTGATGCCGGCATCGAGCGCCCGGTGGATCATGCGCACGCATTCGTCATGATCGGGGTTGCCGATGCCCCCGAACATCATGGCGCCCAGGCAATAGGGGCTGACCTTTATGCCGGTTTGGCCGAGCGAACGATATTGCATGATACTCTCCTGCATGCGCGAAGCTTGCCGCCATCGCGGCAGTGCGATAGCAAGCTTCAAACGGAACACGCTCCGCTTAATACGGAACATGTTCCGTTTATCAAGAGAAATGCGATGGACGATTCACCGATCGAGCGCGACGCACCAGGAATCGGGCGACCGGCGGAGCGCCGGGTCCGCGCCGACGCGCAGCGTAATCTCGTCACCCTGCTGCAGGCGGCAAAGGAGGTCTTTGCGGAACGCGGCGTCGATGCGCCGGTGCGCGACATCGCGGATCGCGCGGGCGTCGGGGTCGGCACCGTGTACCGGCACTTTCCGCGGCGGCCCGATCTCATCGCTGCGGTCTTCCGTCAGGAACTCGATACCTGCGCCGATGCCGCAGACGCCCTGGCCGCCGAGCATCCGCCCTTCGAGGCATTCGCGATCTGGATGCGACGCTTCGTCGACCTCGCGGCGACCAAGCATGGACTTGCGCAGGCGCTGCACTCGGGCGACCCCGCCTTCGAGGCCCTGCCCGCGCATCGCGAGCAACGTCTCCGCCCCGCCTTTCGCAGATTGTTCGAGGCAGCGGCGGCGGCCGGGACGATCCGAAGCGAGATCGAAGCAGACGAGTTCCTCAACGCAGCGGCGGGCCTGTGCATGTCAGCCCGGGACGGCCGCACCGAAGCCGCGCAGCGCATGGTCGCCACGCTCGTCAACGGACTCCGCTATGGCCCGGATGAAGACGCGCACCGATCCGCCGAACCTGGATATCGCCCGTCCTGACCCCGCGCTGCGGGGTTAGGCGTCCGCCGTCCCGGCGCGCGCAGGAACCGGCCCGCCGTCCCGCACCCGCCCCTTTCCCTCCAGCCATCCAAGGAAGGCCGCGAATACCGGGGAAGGCTTGCGATCCCGGCGGTAAAGCAGGTTGATCGGCCAGGCGACCTCGGGCTCGAGCGCGATCGTGGCGACCGAGCCGCGCGGCAGCGTGGCGATGATCTCGTCGTCGAGAAAGCCGACGGCATCGCTGTTGCGGACGAGCTCCGCCGCCGTGCGCTGGGTACCGGCCTCATGGATGATCGAGGGCTGGACGCGGAACTCGCGCATCATCGCCTCGACCGCGACGCTGCTGTTGTGCGAGCGGACGGTGAGCACGAAGGGCAGCCCCTCGAGTTCGCGGAAATGGACGCTCGCCCGGCCGGCGAGGCGGTGCCCCGGCGCGACCGCGAGGCCCATCGTCCGGCGCCCGATCGGCAGCGTGGCGAGATCGATCCCCGGCGGCGGCGGCCCGATCACCGCACCGAAATCGACCTCCCCGGTGATGATGTCCTTGAGCACGAGATCGGGCGCGGTGACGCGCAGGTCGGCACGCACCTGGGGATGCTGCTTCATGAAGGTGCCGACCAGCGCCCCGAACTCGGCCTCGGCCAGCACCGGGATGGCGGCGGCGGTGAGCGCGCCGTGAAGGCCGGCCTTCAATTCGCGGATCGTGTTCTGGATCGTGCGCAGGCCCGCGAAGTTCCGCTCGACCGAGGCGAGCAGCACCTGGCCCGGCTCGGTCAGCGCCATGCCGTAGCGGCTCCGCTCGAAGAGCTTGAAGCCGCACGCCTGCTCGAAGGCGAGGATTACGCGGGTGACGCTCGGCTGGGTGGTGTGGAGCCGCTCGGCGGCGCGCGTTGCCGAACCGGTATCGGCAATGGCGCGAAAGATCTCCAGTGCCCGGACGTCGATCGGCATCATCGCCAAACATCCCCATATGCATGCAAAGTGCAGCGACCGGCACGGCGAGCGCAGCGCCTTGCAACCATATCATCGGCGTATGGATCGACCCGCAACAGGAATTTGATCGTTTCGCCCGCGACTCCCAGAAAGTCGCCCGCCGACGCCCATGGATCGGCGCGGCTGCATTGCAGGAGAGAAGCATGACTATCGGCTTCAGCAACGATACCTTCCTGGACAGGAACGGCGTGTCAGCCGGAAATGACCAGGGCGGCAACGCGATCAAATTCACGACCCAGGACGCCGACTACCGGGTTTACATCCCCGGCAAGGACCCGAACAAGAGCACCACCACCATCAACAGCGCGGGCCAGCTGGTGGTCACGCTGTCGATGGACCACATCATCGGGACCGAGCTCAGCAAGGACGACCACGCCACCGCGACGATGACCTTCGACCCTGACGGGACGTTGGTCGAGAACGACATGGCCGTCACCTTCGATGACAGCGAACCGCTGACGATCCCCAAATGGCTGGTCGCTGGCGTCGACGCCTCAGTGGCGCTGCTCGGGGTGCTGGGCGCGGTCGAGACCGAAGGCGATTCGATCTACGACGCGGCCAAGACGATCAAGGACATCGACGATTTCGTCCAGACTTTCAACAACATCACGGCGAACATCCGCAAGTTCACCGATGACGGCGGGAGGCTCTACTTCCCCGCCGTGGTGGCGCTGGAAATGAACAGGGCGTGCTGCTCGGTCACGGCCTGAGCGCGCGATCTTCACTAGGACAGGAGATAGAGAATGGCGGTGATAAGCTTCGACCATAACGCCTTTGGCGATGCCATGCATACCGAGAGCCTGATCACACTCGAAAGCTATAATTCCACCAGCCATGGCTGGAACCTCAATAGCGGCAAGACCATGGGGTATACGCTGGAGGGCTATACCTACGAGACCTGGTACCATGATGCGACGCGATGCCGCGACGACTGGGCCATCCTGGTTTCGTGCAAGACCGATCACAAGCGATCGGCCAAGGACGACCATATGGTGCTGATCGCGGCGTTCAACCGGGACTACCATCTGGTCGCGGCACAGGCCTCCGTGCAGACGATCCAGTATGACGACAGCGGCGTCACCGAGGTGATCTGGGCCAAGCTGGAAGAAGGCCAGGTGCCGGACGCGAATACCGACGTGCAGGTGGCGAACGATGTCTCCAACGCACTCGTGACGCTGATCACCGATATGCTCGACGGAACGAAGGACAACGGCTTTTTCGACTTCCGGCTGGTCGCCTATCACAACCTGATGTGCATGGTGAAGGCGGTGCGATACCAGTGACGGGACACGGTGCCGGCGCCCTGGGTCGCCGCGCGCCGCCCCATCCCGAGAGCGGGTCCCCGGCGGCGCACGCCCCGGGGACCCTTTACCAGCCTCAGGCCAGATCGAACCGGTCGAGCGCCATGACCTTGCCCCAGGCGGCGACAAAGGCATCCACGAACGCGCGCTGCGCATCGTTCGTCGCATAGGCTTCCGACAGCGCGCGCAGCTGCGAGTTCGCGCCGAAGATGAGATCGACGCGGGTGCCGGTCCATTTCTGCTCGCCGGTCTTGCGGTCGCGCGCCGCGAACACGCCCTCCCCGGCCGCCTCCCACTTCATGCTCATGCTCGTCTCGAGCAGGTTCACGAAGAAGTCGTTGGTCAGCGTCTCCGGGCGGTCAGTGAACACGCCGTGCGCCGCACCGCCATGGTTCGCGCCGAGCACGCGCAGGCCGCCGACCAGCACGGTCATCTCAGGCGCGGTCAGGGTGAGCAGCTGGGCACGATCGACCAGCAACTCCTCGGCCGAATAGACCGAGGCCTCGCCCATATAATTGCGGAAGCCGTCGATCTTCGGCTCGAGCGGGGCGAAGCTGTGCGCATCGGTCTGCTCCTGCGTGGCATCGGTGCGGCCCGGAGCGAAGGGCACCTGCACGTCGTGCCCGGCCTTCTTCGCCGCCGCCTCGACCGCCGCAGCACCGCCGAGCACGATCAGATCGGCGAGCGACACGCGCTTGCCGTCGGCCTGGGCCGCATTGAACGCCTGCTGGATCTCCTCCAGCTTCGCCAGCGCCGCCGCGAGCTGGGCCGGCTCGTTGACCGCCCAGTCCCTTTGCGGGGCGAGGCGAATCCGCGCGCCATTGGCGCCGCCGCGCATGTCCGACCCGCGATAGGTCGAGGCCGAGGCCCAGGCGGTCGCGACGAGTCGGCCGATCGATAGGCCGGAGTCGAGGATCTTCGCCTTGAGCGATGCGATGTCCGCCGCGTCGACCAGCGGGTGATCGACCACGGGCACCGGATCCTGCCACAGGCGCGGTTCGGCGGGGACCTCGGGGCCGAGCAGGCGTGGATAGGGGCCCATGTCGCGGTGCGTGAGCTTGTACCACGCCTCGGCAAAGGCATGGGCGAACTCATCGGGATGCTCGTAGAAGCGCCGCGAGATCTTCTCGTACGCCGGATCGAGGCGCAGCGCGAGATCAGTGGTGAGCATGGTCGGAGCATGGCGCTTCGACGGATCATGCGCATCGGGCACGGTGCCCTGCGCCTCCGGATTCTTCGGCTTCCATTGCTGCGCCCCGGCCGGGCTCTTCGTCAGCTCCCAGTCGAACTCGAACAGGTTGCGGAAGAAATGGTTGGACCATTTCGTCGGCTCTTGAGTCCAGGCGCCTTCGAGGCCACTGGTGATGGTATAGGCGCCATTGCCCTCGCCGAAGCTGTTCTTCCAGCCAAGGCCCTGGTTCTCGATCGGCGCCCCCTCGGGCTCGGGCCCGACATATTGCTGCGGATCGGCGGCGCCGTGCGTCTTGCCGAAGGTGTGCCCGCCGGCGATCAGCGCGACGGTTTCCTCATCGTTCATCGCCATGCGCGCGAAGGTCTCGCGGATATCGCGCGCGGCGGCGATCGGATCGGGATGGCCGTTGGGGCCTTCCGGATTGACGTAGATCAGGCCCATCTGCACCGCGGCAAGCGGGTTGGCGAGTTCGCGATCGCCGGAGTAGCGCTTGTCGCCGAGCCATTCGCGCTCGGGGCCCCAATAGATATCGGCCTCGGGCTCCCAGATGTCGCACCGGCCGCCGGCGAACCCGGCCGTCCTGAAGCCCATCGATTCGAGCGCGCAATTGCCGGCGAGGATGAGCAGATCGGCCCAGCTGAGCTTGCGGCCATATTTCTGCTTGATCGGCCAGAGCAGGTGGCGCGCCTTGTCCAGGTTCGCGTTGTCCGGCCAGCTGTTGAGCGGGGCGAAGCGCTGTGTGCCCGAACCGGCGCCGCCGCGCCCGTCGCCGATGCGATAGGTGCCCGCACTGTGCCACGCCATGCGGATGAAGAGCGGGCCGTAATGGCCGTAATCGGCCGGCCACCAATCCTGCGATTCGGTCATCAGGGCGAAGATGTCCTGCTTGACCGCCGCGAGATCGAGGCTCTTGAACTCCTCGGCATAGTCATAGCCGCCCGTCATCGGATCGCAGGCGGGCGGATTCTGGTGGAGGACGCCGAGGTCCAGCTGGTTCGGCCACCACAGCCGGTTGGTCATGTCGAAAAGGACAGCCGCGCCGTCCACCTTGCCGCCGTCCATCGGGCATTTCGCTTGCTCGGTCATGGCATCTCCAATGCTGTTTCTGGTTGTTCCGCGTTGACTATGTCACCCCCGTCACGATCGATGAAATGGATTAATCCGCACGCTCTGATCGGATTCGTGATATTTGCACCGGGCGGCGACGGGCCCCGGACCGGCAGCGGAGCATAGCCTGCCGATGTGACGATCGTGCGCGCGGCGACGCGTGAAGGACGGCGGGGCTGGAACAAGTGGACCGGCACGGCGTAGGGGCGGAAGGTGCGCGCGACCGCGCCTCTTCCTTTAGCCCTTTCGCTGGCGTAACCTTATCTCATGCGCAAACATCTCCTTATCATCCTCGGCATCCTCGTGGTGGCCGGCGCCGGCTTCTGGCTGTGGCTGAGCGCGCCGGACCGGGCGCAGCTGCCGCTCGACGCCGTGACCGGCAAGCGCCCGCAGATCACCCCGCCGCGAATCCAGACCTTCCCCACGATCAAGGTGGCCGACGCAGTGGGCTGGCCGCAGGGCGCCGCGCCGACCCCGGCGGCAGGGCTGGCGGTGAAGGCGTTCGCACGCGGGCTCGACCATCCCCGCTGGCTCTACCGTCTGCCCAACGGCGACATCCTGGTGGCCGAAACCAATTCGCCGCCGCGCGAGGGCGGCGGGATCGCCGGCATGGTGATGGGGCACCTGATGGACAAGGCGGGTGCGGGCGTGCCCTCCGCCAACCGCATCACGCTGCTGCGCGACGCCGATGGCGACGGGGTGGCGGAGAGCCGCACGGTGCTGCTCTCCGGGCTCAACTCCCCGTTCGGCATGGCGCTGATGGGCGGCTATCTCTATGTCGGCGACACCGATGCGCTGGTCCGCGTGCCCTACAAGGACGGCGACACGCGCATCACGGCCAAGCCAGAGACGGTGATCAAGCTCAACCCCGGCGGCAACCACTGGGCGCGCAACGTGCTCGCGGCGCCGGACGGCAAGACGCTGTTCGTGACGGTCGGCTCCTCGACCAACATCGCGGAGAACGGGATCGAGGCGGAGAAATTCCGCGCCAACATCCTGCAGGTCTATCCCGAGGCGAAGACCTTCCGCATCTATGCCGCCGGGCTGCGCAACCCCAACGGCCTGGCCTTCGAGCCGCATTCCGGCGCGCTGTGGGTGACGGTGAACGAGCGCGACATGCTCGGCTCCGACCTTGTCCCCGACTATATGACCGCAGTCGAGATGGGCGATAATTTCGGCTGGCCCTGGTATTATTGGGGCGGCTATCCCGACAGCCGCGTCGACCCGGGCTATCCGGCGCTGCAGCAATATTCGAAGCGGCCGGATTATGCGCTGGGGCCGCACGTCGCGGCGCTAGGCCTGGCCTTTGCCGCCGACGCCAAGCTCGGGCCGCGATTCGCCAATGGCGCCTTTGTCGGCGAGCATGGTTCGTGGAATCGCGTGCCGGTATCGGGCTACAAGGTGATCTATGTGCCGTTCGGCGACACCGGCTATCCGGTGAAGGGCGCGCGGCCGGTCGACGTGCTGACCGGCTTCCTGAACAAGGACGGCGCGGCGCAGGGCCGGCCGGTGGGCGTGATCACCGACCGGACCGGCGGGCTGCTGGTGGCGGACGATGTCGGCAACGTGATCTGGCGGGTGAGCGCGGCGCAATAGCCGCGGCGGCGTATCGACCGGATATCCGGGCCGCGGCGCTCCCCCCGAAGCCGCCGCGGCCCGTGTCGCGCCGCGCGGTGGTCCACCGCCGTCGCTCCCCCTCCCAAGATCATGGCGCATGTTGCGCGCCGTCTCGATTAGAACTCGCCGGCGAAGCTATAGCTTCCGTGCAGCTGATTGATAGTTTAGGATAAATGCCGTGTTACCCATAACGGGTAGTGCGGCCGGCCCGGCTTTCTGACCAAGAGGGGCACGCCGATGAGCGAGCGTATCGTCACCAATCCCGCCAGGATGGCGGAGAACTGGCGCGTCGCGATGACGGCGCTGACCAACCTGTTCCTGACGACGCATCGCACGCTTTCCGGACATCCGCCCCAGCTGGGGCCGACGGAGCTGCTGATCTACATGACCGTCTCCGTCGCCAATGTGCAGAAGCTGATGCGCGAGCGGAACATCCCGGGCGCCTACGCCGCAACCGGCATCCTGCCGCGCGAATGGGTCGTGCCGATCTCGCGCAACGCGATCGCCACCGCCACGCACCTGCCGCGCGAGACCGTACGCCGCCATGTCGCGACGATGATCGCGACGGGCCTGCTGGTGGAAGACGAGCGCGGCGGCGTGACGCTGCCCGTGGGGGTAATCAAGGAACGCGGCTTCGAACCGCTGCTCGAGGGAATGCTCACCGATTTCGCGCGCAGCGCCGAGACCCTGCTGCGGATCGGCGTGCTTCGGATCGAGAAAGACTGATGCCTATTCGAGCAGCTTGCCGCCATCGCGGGTGAGCTTGTCGCGAATCTTGCCGGCGAAGAGGCGAAGCATCGGGGGCAGATCGAAGCTGGCATGGATCCGCGTCTCCAGCACCTCGAGCCGGCTGGCGACGCGCTGCCCCATCGCCTCGAGCGTGAAGACGAGCGTGTCGCCCTCCCAGCGATGCTCAGTGACCGTGCCGCCCGGCACGAACGAGGCGAGCTTGCCAATGCCCCGGTCGATTCGGGCGCGGGCGCCGGCAAGGCCGAGCTTGTGGGGAATATCGACGCTGATCGGATCCGACATGACTTGCTTCCTCAGCGCGCGAACAACATGGCATCATCGGCGAACGCCTTGAACTCAAGCGCGTTCCCGCTGGGATCGCTGAAGAACATCGTCGCCTGCTCGCCCGGCTGGCCCTTGAAACGGATATGCGGCGCGATCCCGAAGGCAATGCCCGCGGCTGCGAGGCGCGCGGCGAGCGCTTCCCAATCGGCCATGGCCAGCACCACGCCGAAATGCGGCACGGGCACGTCATGGCCATCCACCGCATTCGCTACCGCCACCGGCCGGGCGGCGGGATCGAGATGCGCGACGATCTGGTGGCCGAACAGGTCGAAATCGACCCAGACATCACTGCTGCGCCCCTCGGGGCACCCCATCACACCGCCGTAAAAGGCGCGTGCCGCGGCGAGATCGTGGACCGGAAAGGCGAGATGGAAGGGCCGGAGCGTCATGCGCGCGGTGATAGCGCCAATCCCCGCAGTTCGTCACCCGGCTTGTTCGCCGGGCAGGTTCCTGGAATTAAATTACAGATTCAGGATTTTAAATTACTTCCAAATTCGTCGCGATCGCAATATATAATTTATCGTAGCCCCAGATTATCTATATATTGCGCATCTTGCCTGCAGCGGGGCTTCTGCTATGGCGACACCCACCAGTCCTGAGGCGATATCGCAGTCGCGTCACGATCCGTGGAGGGTGACGATGGCGTTTCGGCGTCGGCGCGGCCCTTGCGGGGGCGCCGCCGCGTCAGTGCCCGACATCCCTCGCTTGGCTCCTGGCTTTGCGCCTCGGGTGGCTGGCGTTGGCGGCGCCCTGGAACATGCCTGCGATGGTCCGCCGAATGGCAGCGGCAGCGCCTCCCTTTCAGGCCACTCCCATCCCGGGCTTGTTCGCAGGCCGGCCGTTCAGCATAGCAGGGCGCCACGGCCTTCGGGCCTGGCGGATGCCGGAACTGGTCCGGCCCGAACGGAAACGGGATCGCCGGCTTGCTGCAAGACCATGTTCGAATGCTGGCCCGGACCGCGCAGGCGCGCCCCGCCCTGCTCTCCTTCCTGCTCGGCGCGGTCGCGGCGACGGGGCTGCCGCCGCTCGATCTCTGGCCGGTGACGCTGCCGTGCCTGGCCGCCTGGATGTGGCTGGTCCATGATGCCCCGGGACTGAAGCCGGCGCTGCTGCGCGGCTGGCTGTTCGGTGTCGGGCATTTCGCGCTCGCGCTGAACTGGCTGCAACATCCCTTCATCTACCAGGACGCAATGCCGCACTGGCTCGGCTATCTCGGCGTCGTCCTGATCGCGATCTATGTGGCGCTCTATCCGATGCTCGCCGCCGGCCTTGCCTGGCGATTCGCCAGCCCGCGCTCGACCGGCGACGCGGTGGCTCGGCCGGGGCCCGGCTATATCCTTGTATTCGGGGCGGCGTGGATCGTCACCGAATGGCTGCGCGGCACGATGCTGACCGGCTTTCCCTGGAATCCGCTGGGCGCGATCTGGGTGCCGACGATCGGCATCGCCTGGCTCGCGAAGTGGATCGGCACCTATGCGCTGTCCGGGCTGACGGTCGTGCTGGCCGGCGCGCTGCTGCTGCCCTTCCGCCTGAGATGGGCAGTGCCGGCGTTCCTCGCGGCGGGCCTCGCCGCGGTGTTCTGCGTCCTCGTGGCAGCGCCGCCCCGCCAGATCGTCCGGGCGACCGATCCGCTGGTCCGCATCGTCCAGACCAATCTCGGCGAGGAGGAGCGCCCGACCCCCGACTATCCCGAGAACAACCTGCGCGCGCTGGAGGCGCTCGGCGGCGCGCCCGGGACGCATCCGCGGCTGATCGTGTGGCCCGAGGGCGCACTGCGCTTCCTCGTCGAGGACGGCTATCCGCCGAACTATTATTATTATCGCGGCGCGCCTCTCGCGATTCGCCACCGCATCGCGGCCGCGCTCGGCCCGAACGACCTGGTGCTGACCGGCGGCAACGCGCTGCAGTTCGACGCGCTCGGCGAGCTCAAGGCGGGCACCAACTCGATCTTCGCGCTCGACGCGGCGGGGGGCATCCGCGCCCGCTACGACAAGGCGCATCTCGTGCCGTTCGGCGAATATCTTCCGCTGCGCCCGCTGCTCACCAGGTTCGGGCTGCAGCGGCTGGTGCCGGGCGATCTCGATTTCGCCGCCGGGCCGGGGCCGCGCACCATCGCCCTTCCCGGGTTCGGCCGGATCGGCATGGCGGTGTGCTACGAGATCATCTTCTCCGGCCAGGTGATCGATCCGGCGCAGCGCCCCTCGCTGATCTTCAACCCGTCGAACGATGCGTGGTTCGGCAACTGGGGGCCACCACAGCATCTCGCCCAGGCGAGGCTGCGCGCGATCGAGGAAGGGGTGCCGATCATCCGCTCGACTCCGACCGGCATCTCGGCGGTGATCGATGCCGACGGCCGCCTGCTCGCGACGATCCCGTTGCACATGGCAGGCACGATCGAGCTTCCCCTGCCCGCCGCGCACGCCCCGACGCTGTTCTCGCGGCTCGGCAACTGGATGGCATTGATCGTTGCAGGCGCAATGCTGTTCTTCGCCGTTGCCATCCGCCGGGCGGCTCGCTAGTGCGGCCATATAAGGAAAGCTTTATATGCGGCTTCCGGACGTGCCGGCGCCGCCCAGCCAAGGGTAGACTTGATGCGCGCTTCGTTTCTCTTCACCTCCGAATCGGTATCCGAAGGCCATCCTGACAAGGTCGCCGATCAGATTTCCGATGCGATCGTCGATCTGTTCCTGTCCAAGGATCCCTATGCGCGCATCGCGTGCGAAACGATGGTGACGACCCAGCGCATCATCCTGGCCGGCGAAATCCGCTGCGCCGGCATCCAGGACGATCATGGCCATCTGACCCCGGAAGCCCGCAAGGAAGTCGAGGACGCCGCCCGCGCGACGATCAAGCGCATCGGCTATGAGCAGGCCGGCTTCCACTGGGATACCGCCGACTTCGCCTGCCACCTGCACGGCCAGTCGGCCCATATCGCGATGGGCGTCGACGAGACCGGCAACAAGGACGAGGGCGCCGGCGACCAGGGCATCATGTTCGGCTATGCGACCGACGAGACCCCCGACCTGCTGCCCGCCACGCTCTATTATTCGCACCGCATCCTCGAGCGGATGGCCGAGGACCGCCACTCCGGCAAGGCCCCGTTCCTGGAGCCCGACGCCAAGAGCCAGGTGACGCTCGAATATGAGAATGAGGTGCCGGTGCGCGCCACTGCGCTGGTCGTCTCGACCCAGCATTCGGCCGAGCTCTCGAACGAAGCGGGCCAGGCCAAGCTGCGCGACTATGTAAAGGGTATCTTCGAGGAAGTGCTGCCCAAGGGCTGGCTGCCGGCCGACGACAAGATGTACGTCAACCCGACCGGCCTGTTCGAAATCGGCGGCCCGGATGGCGACGCCGGGCTGACCGGCCGCAAGATCATCGTCGACACCTATGGCGGTGCAGCCCCGCATGGCGGCGGCGCCTTCTCGGGCAAGGATCCGACCAAGGTCGATCGCTCGGCCGCCTATGTCGCGCGCTATCTCGCCAAGAACGTCGTCGCCGCCGGTCTCGCCCGCCGCTGCACGATCCAGCTCAGCTACGCGATCGGGATCGCCGAGCCGCTGTCGGTCTATGTCGACACGCATGGCACCGGTACCGTTGCCGAAGCCAAGCTCGAGGAAGTCCTGCCGAAGCTGGTGCGCCTCACCCCGAAGGGCATCCGCGAGCACCTCAAGCTCAACGCCCCGATCTACCAGAAGACCGCAGCGTACGGCCATTTCGGCCGCAAGCCCGAGGGCGATTTCTTCACCTGGGAAAAGACCGATCTGGTCGACAAGCTGAAGGCCGCCGTCGCCTGATCCACCCGGGACTTCGATACCGAAAGGGCCGCGCCGGGCATCCCGGCGCGGCCTTTTTTCGTTGACCTGCCCCCCGGCACCGCTGCCCGCCACGCCCGACGCGGGAGGCCAGCGGGCGACCAGGCACTGAAGGGCGCGCCAGCGCAGCCCCGACGATCATGGGTTGCAGCCGCAGCGCAGCGGGAGCGGGCTTTTTTCGCCATGCGCAATGTTCCCAAAGCAGCTATCACTCCTGCTACCGCGGCGGAGACAAGGGGAAGGCGCGCAATGGCCATCGTCGGAAACCCGCCCGCTTCCGCCGGCGCGAACGGCTTCGACATCAGGATGGCCTTCCAACCGATCGTCGATACCGAGACACGCACCGTCTATGCCTATGAGGCGCTGGTTCGGGGCGCGAACGGCGAAAGCGCTGCCGACGTGATCGCGGGGATCGTGCCCGAGACACGCTATCTCTTCGACCAGCAATGTCGCGAAGCGGCGATCGAGCAGGCAGTGGCAGCCGGAATCCTGTCGACGGGTGCGCGGCTGGCCATCAATTTCATGCCGGACACGATCTCGTCGCCCATCTCGGACAGCGAGCGCACCATCGCCGCCGCCCGCCGGTTCGGGCTCGACCGGGCACGGCTCATCTTCGAATTCTCGAAACCCGACGCGCTCGATGCCCGGCTCATCGCCACGATCATCGAAATCTATCGCAAGATGAGTTTCGCCACCGCGTTCGACGATTTCGGCACGGTGCATGCGGAACAGGGCCTGCTTCGCCGCTTCATCCCCGACATCGTCAAGCTCGACCCGGAACTGGTGCGCGGCATCTGCACCAGCTGGGCGCGCCGGCTCGCGCTGGAGAAGATGGTCGAGCTCGCCCGCGAACTCGAGATCAGAGTGATCGCCGAAGGGGTCGAGACCCGCGCCGAATTCGAGAAGCTGCAGTCGCTCGGAATCCGGTACCAGCAGGGATATTTCATTGCCCGGCCCGCGACGGGCGAGTTGCCGGCCCCGCAATGCTTCGAGGACGGCCCCGCGCCCGGCTGAGCGTCTGCACCTTGCCTTCGGTCGGGTGCGTGCCATAGGCGGCGCGCATGAACGATCCCACGACCATCCGCCGCCTCTATGGCCGCCGCCAGGGACACAAGCTGCGCCTCGGCCAGGCAGCCCTTGTCGAAGACCTGCTCCCCCGGATCAGCGTTCCCGAAACCGGGCCGCTCGATGCGCGCCTCCTGTTCGGCGACGATCGCCCGATGGAAGTCGAAATCGGCTTCGGGGCGGGCGAGCATCTCGCAGCCCAGGCCGCCGCCAGGCCGGAGAGCGGCTTTATCGGCTGCGAGCCGTTCCTCAACGGCGTCGTTGGTGCGCTCAACCATGTGCGCGATGGCGATCTCGACAATGTCCGCCTGCACATGGGGGATGCGCTCGACGTGCTGGAGCGGCTGCCGGACGAGTCGCTCGACCGCGTCTACCTGCTCCACCCCGATCCTTGGCGGAAGGCCCGCCACGCCAAGCGGCGGATGGTCAATCACGGCCCGCTCGACCTGATCGCGCGCAAGCTGAAGCCAGGCGCCGAGTTCCGGCTCGGCACCGACGATCCGACCTATTGCCGCTGGTCGATGATGGTGATGAACGCACGGCGCGATTTCCTGTGGCAGGCACAGCACCCGCGCGACTTCCTGACCCGGCCGGACGACTGGCCCGAGACCCGCTATGAGCGCAAGGCACGGCGGCAGGGGCATGAGGTCTGGTACTTCCGGTACCGGCGCCCTTAACGGCCAGGCCCCCGACAGATCGGGCCGACCCGTCAGCCCTTGTAACGAAGGGCGTTCAGCAGGAGGCTGAATGCCGGCGATGGCTGCCGCCGGCTGGGATAGTAGAGATAATAGCCGTCGAAGGGCGCGCACCAGTCATCGAGCACGCGCACCAGCCTCCCCTGTTCGAGCAAGGCGGTGACCCGATCTTCGACCAGATGGGCGATGCCATGCCCGGCCAGGGCCGCAGCCAGGATGAGATCGACATCGTTCAGCACCAGCTGGCCGTCGACCTTGACCTTCAGCGCCCGCCCGTCCTTTTCGAACTCCCAGGCATAGATGCTCCCGCGCGCCATGCGCAGGTTGATGCAGGCGTGCCCCGCCAGCTCGTGCGGCGCGCCCGGCACCCCGCGTCGTGCGAAATAATCGGGCACGCCGACCGTCGCCATCCGCAGCGGCGGCCCGATCTTCACGGCGATCATGTCCTGTTCCAGCCGTTCGCCCAGGCGAACGCCGGCGTCGAAGCGCTCCGCGACGATATCGGTAAGACCGGACTCGATGTTCAGCTCGACCTGGATGTCCGGATATTCCTTCGTGAGGCGATCGACGGCGGACCACAGGATCGTGCGCGCCGCATGCCCCGACGTCGTGATCCTGACGGTCCCCGCCGGTCGGTCCCGTAACGCCGTCAACGACGCGATCCGGACGTCGATGTCTTCCAGGGCGGGTCCCAGCGTCTCGATCAGCCGCTCCCCGGCCTCGGTCGGCGCCACGCTCCGGGTCGTCCGCGTCAAGAGCCGCAGGCCGAGCTTCGCCTCCAGCCGCCGCATGGAGTGGCTGAGCGCCGACTGCGAGACCCCGAGCTTGGCGGCCGCCCGCGTGAAGCTTCGTTCCTCCGCGACGATCAGGAACATGGCCAAGCTGCCGAGTTCTTCGCGTCCCATCTAAGGCATCGCCGTTGGTTTCATGACATCAGGTCATAGGCCCAAGCAATTGGCCGTGTCTAATCGCGACAGCCGCGGCCGCTTATCTAGCGGTGGAGCAGGCAGGCCCGGGCGCAAGCCCGGATCTCGAACGGAAGGACAGACGATGCAAAAGCGCATGTTGGGCCGCAGCGGCCTCGAGGTATCGGCGATCGGCCTGGGCTGCATGGGCCTGAGCTTCGGCTATGGTCCGGCGACGGACCGACAGGACGCCATCAGCCTCATCCGCGCCGCGCACGAGCGCGGCGTGACCTTCTTCGATACCGCCGAGGCTTATGGCCCCGGCGTCAACGAGGAGGTCGTCGGCGAAGCGCTGCAGCCGGTGCGTGACCAGGTGGTGATCGCGACCAAGTTCGGCTTCAAGAACGGCATTCCCGCCAATGGGCTCGACAGCCGCCCCGAGCGGATTCGTCAGGTGGCCGACGATGCGCTGCGCCGGCTGCGCACCGACCGGATCGACCTGTTCTACCAGCACCGTGTCGATCCCGATGTACCGATCGAAGATGTCGCCGGTACCGTGAAGGCGCTGATCGATGCGGGCAAGGTCAGGCACTTCGGCCTGTCCGAGGCCGGCGTCGACTCGATCCGCCGGGCGCATGCCGTGCAACCCGTCGCTGCCCTGCAGAGCGAATATTCGCTCTGGTGGCGCGAGCCGGAGGCGAAAATCCTGCCCGTCCTGGAAGAGCTCGGCATCGGCTTCGTACCCTTCGCACCTTTGGGCCGGGGGTTCCTGACGGGCAAGATCGATCCGAACGCCACCTTCGGAGACACGGACTTCCGCAGCACCGCGCCGCGCTTCGCCCCCGCTGCGCTCAAGGCCAACCAGGCGCTGGTCGATCTCGTCGGATCGATCGCCGCGGCGACGCACGCAACCCCGGCGCAGATCGCCCTCGCCTGGCTGCTCGCACAACGGCCATGGATCGTGCCGATTCCCGGCACCACCAAGCCGCATCGACTCGAGGAGAATCTCGGCGCCGCGAGCGTCGAACTGACCAGCGCCGATCTCGACCGCATCGAACTGACGCTCTCGCGCATCCACATCGAGGGCGAGCGCTACCCGGCCGCGCACCAGAGCTTCGTGAACCGCTGAGGGACCGGTCATGGCCGAGGAGCATATTTTCGGGGTGGGGCGTCGAACCTTCCTGGCGGCCGGTGGCGGTCTCGCGGCCGCGCCGCTGTTCGGTGGCGGCGCCCAGGCAGCAATCATTCCCTATCCCGCCGTCCACATCAGCGGGCGGCGCAAACTGGGCACCCTGGAAGTCTCCAGCATCGGCATCGGCGTCCAGAATATGAGCCGCACCTATCAGACGACGATCCCCAGCCGCCCCGAGATGCACAACATCATCCGCACGGCGTTCGATCGCGGCGTAACCTTCTACGACGCGGCCGAAGCCTATGGACCGCATGAGGTAGAGCGGATTCTCGGCGAAGGCGTGGCCCCGTTCCGTGATCAGGTGGTGATCGCGTCCAAGTTCGGGTGGAACATCGATCTAGCGACCGGCGCCCGCGGCCCGGGCCTCAACAGCCGCCCCGAGCATATCAAGCTGGCCGTCGAGGGCATGCTCAGGCGACTGCGCACTGACCGGATCGATCTTCTCTACCAGCACCGGGTCGATCCGCTGGTGCCGATCGAAGACGTTGCAGGCGCGATCAAGGATCTGAGGGCGCAGGGCAAGGTCCTGCACTGGGGCTTGTGCGAGATGGGTCCGGGCACGCTGCGGCGGGCCCATGCCGAACTGCCGGTCACGGCGGTGGAAAACGAATATTCGATGCTGTGGCGCGGGCCCGAGGCGGCAACCCTCCCGCTCTGCGAAGAGCTCGGCATCGGCTTCGTGCCCTGGAGCCCGCTCGGTGTAGGCTTTCTCACCGGCGCGATCGACGCCCGGACGCGCTATGCGGACGGCGACATCCGCAAGGAAGAGAGCCGGTTCTCGCAGGACAATATCGGCAAGAACCTTGCCCTCGTCACGCTTCTGGAGAGCTGGGCGGTACGCAAGCAGGCCACATCGGCCCAGATCGCGCTGGCATGGCTGTTGGCGCAGAAGCCGTGGATCGTGCCGATCCCCGGCACCACCCAGATGGCCCACATGATCGAGAATGTCGGCGCCGCGGCGGTCCGGCTGACGCCGGCCGAAGCCGCCGAGCTGAACCGCGCCGTTGCGGCAATCCAGGTTCAGGGCGCGCGGCTGCCCGAGGCGGTGCAGGCTTATTCGGACGTCGAGGCGCCACCGAAGCGCTGAGTTTTCGGGGGCCGGGCGGCAGATCCGGCCCGTCCGCAACCTTTGATGGGATACGCGATATGGAACAACGTACACTCGGCAGGGGTGGCCTGAAGGTCTCCGCACTCGGGCTCGGCTGCATGAGCATGGCATCAACCTATGGTCCGGTCGGCGATCGGCAGGAGATGATCGGCCTGGTCCGCACTGCGGTTGAGAGGGGCGTGACCTTGTTCGACACCGCCGAGGCCTATGGGCCCTTCACCAACGAGGAGCTGGTCGGCGAAGCGCTCCAGCCGGTTCGTGACCGAGTGGTGATCGCGACCAAGTTCGGCTTCGACATCGACCTCGAGACCGGCGCACGCACGGGCGGCACCAACAGCCGGCCGGAGCACATCAAGGCAGTCGCCGATGCAGCGCTCAAGCGGCTGCGTACCGACCGGATCGACCTGTTCTACCAGCATCGCGTCGATCCCGCCGTGCCGATCGAGGATGTCGCGGGAGCAGTGAAGGACCTGATCGCTGCCGGCAAGGTCGGCCATTTCGGCCTCTCCGAAGCGGGGGTGAAAACGATCCGGCGCGCACATGCCGTGCAGCCGGTCGCCGCACTGCAGAGCGAATATTCGTTGTTCTGGCGCGAGCCCGAGCAGGAACTGCTGCCGCTCATGGAGGAATTGGGCATCGGGTTCGTGCCATTCAGCCCTCTCGGCGCCGGCTTCCTGACCGGGCAGATCGATGAGAACACCGTCTTCGCATCTGGCGATTTCCGGAATCTGGTTCCGCGATTCTCGCGTGAAGCGCGCAAGGCAAACATGGCGCTGGTCGAGCTCGTGAAGCGCGTCGCCGCGCGCCGCGGCGCGACGCCGGCTCAGGTCGCCCTCGCGTGGCTCCTCGCGCAGCGCCCGTGGATCGTGCCGATTCCCGGCACCAGCAGGGTTGCGCGCATGGAAGAGAATCTCGGGGCAATCGATCTCGCACTGGCGCCAGGCGACCTCGCCGAGATCGATGCGGGCACCGCCAATTTCGCTGTCCAAGGCGAGCGGCTGCCCGAACCGGTGCTGAAGATGACGCGGCTCTGATCGTGGGGCGGCATGCTGCCGGCCCAACCGGTGGCCGCGTCGCGCCCGCAGCCGGCACCTCAGCTCTCCGGCGTTTCACTCCCGGCATCGGGCGCCGCGAGCGCGCGCACCCGTGCCTGCACCGCGGGCACCCAGCGGGCCAGCACCTCGAACGCGATCGGAACGTCGAAGGCGATGCCGGCATGATCAGCGTCGCGCCAGCGGATCGATCCCGCGATCGCGGGGAGTCCGTGGGTCATCAGGACCAGCTTGTCCCCGATCTCGAACGCCTCAGCAGGCCGGATTCGCGCGCCGGCCTGGGAAATGTTGCTGACGGTGACCGAATGATAGCGCGAGCCGACGCGAACGCGCGCCCGCGCCTCCAGGCCGACGCGGGGCGCGCGCGGCTGGTAGGTGGTCGGCGCATAATCATATTTGTCGGCCAGCACGCGCGCCGCGTTGATCGGCTCATCGAATTGGATGCCGGCCAGCCCGTCGCGCCGCCAGGTCACCTTACCCGACACGGAATGCCCTGACTTGAATTCGGCCGTGACGGGATCGCCGACGCCGAGTCCGGAATAGATATGCGCCATCAGCCCGCCATTCGAGATGTTGCGGACAAGGCACAGCTCCTCGCTACGGGGTGTCTGCAACTTGGCGACGCGCAGCACGGTGACGTGCCGGGTCTGTTCCCGCCGCTCGGGCGGCGACGGGGGCTTGAGGGAGAAGGAGATAGTCGTCAGTTCGCCTTCACCAAAATGATCTAGCATCGGGTCGCACCTCTTGCGAGCGATGTTGTACGCCGACATGGCCTGCTCTAAGCCCTGCCGCCGCCCCCCTTTTGTTTTTTTCTTGGCTACCCTGCCGAGCAATATCGTTCAGCTATCTTACCAAAACCCTAATATTCGCTCCATTTCGGCGCCAGTTGTATGCAAGTGTCCGCCATCGATCGCCAGCCGGCCGAAAGGGCCGGTTTCCTGGGGTCCGCGGATAAGATTCTTGCAAGGACGGTCCGTTTCGGCGCGATCTCCCGTCAGGCCGCGGGCGAAATCCGATCCTTCCCCTCAGGCGCCTGCCTTGCGCCAGTCCACAGAGGCCGCAGCGCACGGCCGAGCAGCGCCGGCAGGCCCGGTCGCACCAGCAGCCAGTCGCGAAGCACCGGCCCAGTTCCACGATCCTCCGGATCCGTCGCTTCGGCCCCGGCGGCGCGGAGGCGGCCGCGGAGCAGCGCAGCGGGGGAGAATGCCGCGGAAGCGGGATCCTCGCCGTCGGCGATCGCGTAGCGGCACGCCCCCGCGCACAGGTCGACGGAAAAGGCGACAGGAGCGCCGTCGACCGTGACCAGGGCCATCGACATCATCCGGGCCAGAACGGGATCGGCCGCCGCCCCGCGCCAGAAGGCGCCTCGGCCATGCACGTCGATCATCGCGTCGAGGCGCACCGCTCCCAGTTCCTCGCCCTGCAGAAAGCGCCAGTCGAGCGCGCCCTGCCCCGCCAGCCGGTCTTCCACGCCACCCGGCGCCGCGGGCAGCGCGGGGCGGTCGCTGGCCGAGGTGACACGATCAAGCACCGCCCAGCCCTTGGCGCGCGCCGCGGCCAGCAGCGGCACGAGCGCGGGATCTCCATTGCGAATCGGGCCGATCCGGAGCGCATTCACCTCGCGGCCAAGCTGGTCGAGCAGCGCGTGGTACGCGCCGCCATCGGCCATCACGCTCGCGGGAAAACTGCGGAAAGGGCGGTCGTTCCCCGCCAGCGTCGCGAGCCGCGCCGGGCCGGGGCCGACGCGCACCATCGGCAGGGCGATCACGGGGTGGCCGTCATGTTCGACGAGGATCGTCCGGGCCGCGCCGCCATCCGCGGCGAGCGCTGCGGCAAACCATTGATAGCGCAGGAAGCGGTGCGTCTCGGGCGCCGCCTCGGCGACGAGGTCGATCGCGCCGGACAGCCCGTCGAGCACGAGGCTGCGCGTCACCGAAGGCAGGCGCGTGAATTCGGCAAGCAGCATCGGTTTCGTCATGCCGCCGGTGACTAAGCCGTGATCGGTTACCAAGCGGTTCGCGCTTGACCCTCGCCGCGCGAACCCCTCACAACGGGCAGGTGGAATATTCGCCCGCCGTCACCACGATCGCCCAGACGATCCAGCTCTCGCTCTCGCCGGTCTTCATGCTGGCCGGGATCGGGGCGCTGCTCAACGTGCTCGCCGGCCGCCTGTCGCGCGTGGTGGACCGCGCCCGCGCAGTCGAGGCGCTGCATCCGCGCTCGACCGGGCCGGAGCATGACCGCCATGTGTGGGAGCTTCGCCTGCTCGACAAGCGCATGTCTGTGATCAACGCCGCGCTGGTGATGGGCGTGTCGAGCGCCGTAATGACCTGCCTCGTCGTGGCGCTGCTGTTCGTCGCCGAACTGGCCCGGCTGCACATCGGCACAGTGGTGGCGCTGTCCTTCATCCTCGCGATGATCCTGCTCATCGCAGCGCTCGCGTCCTTCCTGATCGAGGTGCGCATGTCGCTGCGCGCGATCCATATCCGGCCGGAACTGCTGGAGAAAAGCGAGCGCTGACATCGCCCGGGCGGCCGCTATCGGCCGACCGCACCCTCCAGCCCTGCCCCGGCGTCCGCGGCGGGGAGATAGCGCGGCGCGACGCGGGCATGGCTCGCCTGCTCATAGGCATAGCCGGCGTCCAGCACCTTCTGGTCGCCCCAGGCGGTAGCGATGAACGACAGGCCGACCGGCAAGCCCTTCACCAGCCCCATCGGCACCGTCAGGTGCGGATATCCGGCGATCGCGGGCAGTTCGCTGGCGCTGGGGCCCTCGAAATGGTCGCCCGAGACGCTGTCACTGAGCCAGGGCAGCCCATAGGTCGGCTCCACCAGGATCGCGGCGTTCGCCTTCTTCAGCATCGCATCGATGCCCTCGGCGCCTGCCAGCCGCAGCGATTTCGCCCGCGCGCCGAGATATTCGGCATCGGCCAGCCCGCGCGTCTTCGCTGCATCGACAAAGGTTTCTTGCCCGAAGAACGCCAGCTCGGTCGCCCTGTTCGCGTCGTCGAAGGCAATCACCTGATCGAGCGTGCGCGTGGCCACCGCGCCGGATGTCGTGGCGAGATAGGCGTCGAGATCGGCCTTGAGCTCGGTCTTGAGCACCTCGAACTCGGCATCGCCGATGCCGTCCAGCTTGGGCTGCTCGACATCGACCAGCACCGCCCCCTGCGCCGCGAGCACGGCGAGCGCCGCCGCGTACGCCGCCTTCATCGCCTCGGGCATGTCGGGATGCAGCACCGCGATGCGCTGGCCCTTCAGCGCCCCCGCCGAGAGGCCGGCGGCGAAATCGCGCTTGTGCGTCGCCGCAGCCGTCGTCGCCGGATCGGCAGGATCGGCCGCGACCATGGCGGAAAACAGGATCGCGACGTCCCTGACCGATCGGCCCATCGGCCCCGGCGTATCCTGGCTGTGGCTGATCGGTACGACGTGCGTACGGCTGACCATGCCGATCGTCGGCTTCAGCCCGACCAGCCCGTTCATCGCCGCGGGGCAGACCACCGATCCGTCGGTCTCGGTGCCGATCGCGACCGCCGCGAAGCTTGCCGCGACCGCTGCGCCCGATCCGCTCGAGGACCCGCAGGCAGTGCGATCGAGCGCATAGGGATTGCGCACCAGCCCGCCGACCGCGCTCCACCCGCTGATCGAGCTGGACGAGCGGATGTTCGCCCATTCGGAAAGATTGGTCTTGCCCAGGATCACCGCGCCGGCCTTGCGTAGCGCGGCGATCACGGGCGCGTCGCGGCCGGTGCGGTTGTCCCTGAGCGCGAGGCTGCCGGCGGTGGTGGGCAGTCCCTTCGTCTCGATATTGTCCTTGATCAGCACCGGGATGCCGTCGAGCGGGCCGAGCGCCCGGCCCGCCTTGCGCCGCGCGTCGCTGGCCCGCGCCTCGGCGGCGGCCTCAGGATTCAGCGCGATGACCGCCCGCAGCGTGGGACCGGTGCGATCCATCGCCGCGATGCGCGCGCGATAGGCCGCGGTGATCGCCGCGCTGGTCGTCGAACCGCTCGCCATCATCGTCTGGAGCTGGTCGATCGACCGTTCCTCGATCTTCGGCCCGGCCTGGGCGTGGAGCGGTGCGGCGACGATCGCCGACACCAGCATGGGAACGGCAAAAGCGCGCATCTTCATCCCCTTGTCCTGCGCCCGCCCCGCGCGCGCCATCGATGCGCCGTCATGCGGCAGCGGCCGACCGGGAACAAGCGGAACGGGGTGCGCCTGCGTCCCGCATGTCACTCGCCGAACAGCGCGCGCTGGCCCTTTTCCAGTTCCTCGGCATAGCGCCGCCGCACGAACTTCTCCGACAGCACGCCGAGCACGGTGCCGTCGGCATCCACCACCGCCAGTTCGTCGACCTGGTCCGCATCGAAGCGCGCCATGATCGCGACGATATCGGCATCGGGCGCGAGCGGCGCGGAAGGATGCGGCACCAGCGAGGCGACCGGCGCGCTCGCGTCCA
>Ga0255338_1001708_pt1 | contig 38624 bp, 38 predicted proteins | sample MeOH1_35cm_T4_19_FD_203715 | JGI IMG/M metagenome (GOLD analysis project Ga0255338, IMG submission 203715) | Sandy soil microbial communities from University of British Columbia, Vancouver, Canada - MeOH1_35cm_T4_195 | ecosystem: Engineered > Artificial ecosystem > Sand microcosm > Unclassified ...
AGACCTTCAAGCTCGTCGGCGCCACCCCCGAGGCCCGCGCCATCATCGAGCGCGTCGTCCCCGCCGAGCGCGTCTCCGCCGCCATCTTCGGCTTCGAGAAGAACGTCCGCTCCGCCAACGTGAAGGCGCTCAAGGAGGAGGCCAAGGCCGCCCTCACCGCCGAGCTCGGCGCCGACAAGTTCACCGATGTCGACCTGAACGTCGTGTTCGAGGACCTGCAGTACAAGGCCTACCGCGCCACCGTCCTCGCCAAGGGCGTCCGCTCCGACCACCGCGACGCCAAGTCGCTCCGCCCGCTCAACGCCCAGGTCGGCGTGCTGCCCCGCGTCCATGGTTCCGCCATGTTCCAGCGCGGTGACACCCAGAACATCGCCATCGTCACCCTCGGGCCGACGAAGGAAGCCCAGGACATGGACGGCCTCACCGGCGGCGCGACCTCCAAGTCGTTCATCCTCCACTACAACTTCCCGCCGTTCTCCGTCGGCGAGGCCGGCCGCTTCATCGGCCCCGGCCGCCGCGAAATCGGCCACGGCGCGCTCGCCGAGCGCTCCCTCGTGCCGATCCTGCCCCCCGAGGACGTCTTCCCCTACTCCATCCGCGTCGTCTCCGAGATTATGGCCTCGAACGGCTCGACCTCGATGGCCTCGATCTGCGGCGGCTGCCTCGCCCTCATGGACGCCGGTGTGCCGATCATCGCCCCCGTCGCCGGCATCTCCTGCGGCCTGATGACCGAGATGGACGCCAGCGGCGCCATCACGAAGTGGACCACCATCACCGACATCCTCGGTGAAGAGGATCACTTCGGCGACATGGACTTCAAGATCGCCGGCACCACCAAGGGCATCACCGGCTTCCAGCTCGACCTCAAGATCAACGGCCTGCCCTTCGAGATTGTCAAAGCCGCCGTGCACCAGTGCCGCGAGGCCCGCATCGAGATCCTCAAGGTCATGCTCGCCTCCCTCCCGGCGCCGCGCAAGGACCTCAGCCAGTACGCCCCCCGCATCCAGACGATCCAGATCGATCCCGAGAAGATCGGCCTGCTCATCGGGCCCGGCGGCAAGACCATCCGCCGCATCACCGAGACGACCGGCGCGCAGATCGACATCGCGGACGACGATTCCGGCAAGGTCTTCATCTACTCGAACAATGCCGACGCGATGAACCGCGCCATGCAGGAAATCGACGCCCTCTGCGGCGGCGGTTCCCAGATCGAGATCGGCAAGATCTACACCGGCCGCGTCACCGGCACCAAGGAGTTCGGCGCCTTCGTCGAGTGCCTGCCCGGCAAGGAAGGCCTGGTGCACATCTCCGAGCTGGCCGACTTCCGCGTGCGCCGCACCGAGGACGTCGTCAAGGTCGGCGACTCCATCACGGTCAAGTGCGTCGGCATCGACGAGCGCTCCGGCAAGGTCCGTCTCAGCCGCAAGGCCGCGATGGCCGAGCTCGAGGCCCAGAAGCAGGCCGGCGGCGGCGAAGCTGCCCCTGTCGAGGCCGAGGCCCCCGCCCAGTCGTAAGGTTAGGCGAGTCCTCCGGACGAGCCGTTCCTCTCTCAAGCCGCGACTTAGGTCGCGGCTTTTTTATGCCATCAGGGCGCTTGCCTCGCCGTAGTCAGGCCGAAGGTGGGCGGCTTTTCTTTTGGGTGAGGCGAGCCTGCCTTTCATCCCGGCATTGCACATCGGCCACGACCAACTATCATTGATTCTTCCCGTGTCCGCCCCCGCTCACAAAGGTCTCCGTGCCATCGCCGTCTTCGAGGCGTTCAAGGGCCTTGTCGTTCTGGTCGTGGGCTTCGGCCTGCTGAGCTTCCTCGGTCGCGATGCCGAGGTCTTCGCCGGGCACTTGGTCAACCGCCTGCACCTGAACCCGGCCCACCACTACCCGGCGATCTTCATCCAGGCGATGGCCGATTTGACCAACACCCGCCTGTGGCTGATCGCCGGCTTCGCTGCGCTCTATGCCGCCGTGCGCTTCGCCGAGGCCTATGGCCTCTGGCACGAGCGGCGCTGGGCCGAGTGGTTCGCCGCGCTCAGCGGCGCCATCTACATCCCGGCGGAGATCTACGAACTGGTGATGCGCGTCACTTGGTTCCGCATCACCGCGCTGGTGATCAACGTGGTGGTTGTCGGCTACATGGTGTGGCTGCTCACGGAGAACCGGCGCAAGCGGGCGGCCGCGGAAAAGCTGCTCTCCACCCCGGCCCAGCCGTGATTGGCTCGAGGCCCTCCCGGCCAACCGTGACGCCCGACCCGGTTATTTCTTCAGGTCACCCTCGGCCGGCTCTTCCGCCGGGGCGTTCCCCCCGGCCAGGCCGAGAAAGCGCACATCCTCCAGGTTCACCTTGTATTGGGGGTAGAGCTTGCGCTCCAGGCCGTTGGTATTCCGGCCGAAGCGTGAGGCGGAATAAGCGATCATGGCGGCGGCTTTCTCCGCGAAGCTGTTGCCCGGGGCGCGCATGCTCATGCGCGTGACCCACAGGAGCTTGGGCTTCTGCTCGCGCACGGTCCGTTGGAAATCGAAAGCCGACAGGATGATGTAGTAGCGCGGCTCCTCGATGTCGGCAATCAGGTCGTCGTAGAGGTCGCCACCACCGGCGTAGCGCTGCGGGCCGTCGGCCTGGTTGATGTCGCTGATGTACCCGAGCAGGCGGGCGGTCCGGGCGTTGGCATGGTTGCGGGAGCTGTTCATCATGTCCTGCATGATCATCGCGTTCTCCAGCTGGCTCTCGGCCGCCTGCGCCTCCATGTCCTCCACGCTGCCAGTGAGGTTGATCGACGCCTCGGTTTGGCCGGCCGCGTTGGCCCTCGCGGTGTCCGCCGCCAGGCTCTTGAGCGCGTGGGTGTTCATCGCGTCCATGACATTGTCGACGCCCTCCCGATAGACATTGTCGACGAAGGGCATGGTCCGGCCCCAATTGACCACCAGCAGGAAGTCCACCTTGTCCGGCTTGGTCGCAGGCAGATACCTCTGCCGCGCGAGGTGTTCGGCGAGCACGGTGGCCAGGGCCGAGAACTGGATCCTTTCCTGCGCATTGTCGCGGATCGTGTCGACGAAGGGGCCGCCGTTGACCATGGCGTAGTACTGGCGCTCCCACTTGCCATCGGGGCCCTTGAAGCGCCGGTATTGCGGGTCCGTCTTGGCGAAGACCGCCGTCAGCACGGAGTTTTCATCGTCGGCGCGAGCGGTGGTGCCCGCCAGCAGCAGCAGGCCGGCCAGCAGGCGGGGAAACAGGTGGCGGAGTGGCAGGGCATTCATGGCGGAGGGAGGGTAAATCAGGGTGGAGGGAAGTGAAGCCCGCAGAGTGTAACACCACCAGACGGCAATCCCCGTCATTGTTTTTTGCCGCCCTTTGCCGACTCAGGCCCGGCCGGCGCCGGATCCTTGGCCTCGCCCAGATATTTCAATTCCCCCATCTCCACTGTTCCCTTGGATTCCTCCCCCCGGATGAGCCGGCCGCTGTCCTGCCCGAAGTATTTCGCCGCCCCCTTGAGCATGGCCGCAAAGCTGTCGTCGAAGCGATTGCCGGGCGCACGCACGCTCACGCGGGTCTGCCAGAGCAGCTTCTTCTTTTCCTGCTTCAGCAGCTCGGGAAAATCATAGGCCGAGATGACAATGTAGTAGCGCACCTCCTCCACGTCCGCGATCAGGTCGTTGAAGTGGTCGCCCCCGCCAGCCCAGCGCTGGATGCCGTCGGCGTGGTTGATCTCGTCGAGATAGCCGAGCACGCGGGCGTTGCCCTCGTTGATTTTGTCCCGCAGCCGGTTTTCCATCTGCAGCCCGACCATCATGTCCTCGAATGGGCTGCCCACGGCGGCATCGGCCGCGTTGGCCGGGGTGTCAAAACTGCCCATGCCCTGGGGCGTGCCGCCGGCCATGACTTGCGCGACTTGATTCACGCCCTGGCTGTAGTTCGTCCCGTTGGGGGCGATGGTGGTGCCCCACTGCAGCACGATCAGCAGCTTCGCCTGCTCCCTGCTCTGCGCGTAGCGGTAGTTCTGCTGGGCCAGCAACCGCATGGCGATTTCCGCCACCTCGGGATAAGTCACGCGGTCCACCGTGATGTCGCTCGTGGTACCGGCGATCCGCCCGCCGTTGCTGAGGGCGTAATATTCCGGCTTGAATGAACCGTTTTCCAGCTGCTCCCGTTTGTAGCCGTGGCCGACGCGCGCATACACCGCCGTGGCTATGCTGTCGTCGGCCCCGGCCGCCGGTGGCGGACCAACCAGCGTCATCAGCCACAACATGAGGGCCCAATTTATCGACGGCCTTTTCATTTCTGTTCCGGGGGCGGCGCGGGGGCGGTTGGCGCAACGCCCAGGTACTTCAGCTCGCCCAGTTCCACCCGGCCCCGGAGCTCCTCGCCCCGGATCAGTTTGCCACTCTCCCGGCCGAAATAAGGCGAGGCATTCTTGAGCATCGCGGTGACACTGTCATCAAAGCTGTTGCCGGGCGTGCGCACACTCACGCGCGTCACCCATTGCAACTTTTGTTTCCCGTGCTGCACGAGTTCCTGGAAGTCGTAGGCGGAGATGATCACATAGTAGCGCGGCTCCTCCACGTCCGCCATGAGGTCGTCGTAACGCGTGCCGAGGCCCACCAGACGGCGGATGTCGTTGTAGCCGTTGATATCATCAATGTAGCCGAGGAGGCGGGCGTTCGGTGCGACATACTGGTTGCGCATCAACCTTTCCATTTCCACCGACATGAGGGCTTGCTCCAACTGGGAGTTGGCCTGATCGAGCTCGGCCCCGGCAGAGCCGGCGTTCTTCAGCCGCTGGAGCTCCGCCACCGCCTGTCCGGCCGGAACCAGGCTTTGCCGGTAATTGACGTCGTTGTACTGCAGCGTGTTTCCCCAGTGCAGCACCAACATCAGGTCCGCTTCCTGCGCCAGCTGCGCATAGCGGTAGCCTTGTTGGGCGAGCAGAGGCATGGTCAGCCGCACGATGTCGGCAAACGTCACCCGCTCGGCGGTCTTGTCCCGCATCGTACCGGCCACCACGCCACCGTTACCGATGGCGTAAAACTCCGGCTTCAGCGAGCCGTCTGGCAGCCGCTTGCGCTGGTACTCCTTGCTGACTCGCGCAAAGACGGCCGTGCTTACCGTGTCATCTGCCGCCCGAGTCTCGGGTGAAAAGATCTGACCAAGCAGGCAGGCCGCAGCCCAGGTGCGCAGGATAAGGTTTGGGGTCATGGGACGGGGTTGGGGTGTTCACTCAACCGGGGCATGCGGACCCATCCCCGGTCACCTGACAAATTACCGCAAGGGTGATGTCAGGCAAATGCTTTGGCACCGCCATCCGCGTCGGGTTCTCCTGCACTTGCTCTCCCTATAGACCTGACTCACGGAACTTGCCTCACTTCTTCTTTTCCGTGACGGGCGGGGCCGGCGTCGGGGCTTTTTCGGCGACGCCGAGGAACTTCGTGTCTTCGAGGTTCACCTTGTAGTTCGGGATATTCTTCCGTTCGAGCCCGTCGGAATTCTGGCCGAAACGGGTTGCGGCATAGGCCACCATCGCGGCGGCCTTGTCGGCAAAGCTGTTGCCGGGCGCCCGCATGCTCATGCGCGTGACCCACTGGAGCTTGGGTTTCTTCTCGCGCACGGTCTTTTTGAAATCAAAGGCGGAGACGATCACGTAGTAGCGGGCCTCCTCGATGTCGGCGACGAGGTCGGCGTAGCGGTCGCCGCCGCCGGCGAAGCGCTGGATGCCGTCGGACTCGTTGATGTCGCCCATGTAGCCGAGCAGGCGGGCGTTCTTGGCGTTGTCCTCGTTCCGGGCGCGGGTGAACATGCCTTGGGTGATCAACGCCGCCTCCAACTGGCTCTGCGCCGCCTGCCGCTGCATGTCCTCCGCGCTGCCGGTGAGATTCACCTCCGCCTCCGGGGCGGAGGCGGCATCCGTGGGACTCACGATGGGCGGCGGGGTCGCCGGGCCCAGGCTCGTGACCGTGTTCATCGCCGCGAGCACGCTGTCGCTGCCGCTGCGGTAGGTCAGGTCATTGAAGGGCGTGGTCCGGCCCCAGTTGACCACAACGAGCAGATCCACCTTGTTGGGGTCGGTGGCGGGAAAGTAACCCTGCCGGGCGAGATGCTCGGCCAGGACGCTGGCGAGGGAGGCGAATTTGATTTTGTCCTGCGTGTTGTCCTGGATCGTGCCTTCCGCGGGGCCGCCGTTGGTCATGGCGTAGTATTCCCGCACCCAGCGGCCATCCGGGCCTTTTTTGCGCTGATAGCCCCGGTCGGTCTTGGCGAAGACCGACGTCAGAACCGAATCCTCGTCGGCGGCGTAACTGGTCGAAACCAGTAGCAACAGGCCGGCGATGAGTCGGCTGACCTGATTTTTTCGGGTTCGCTTCATCATGTGGGCGGCAACCTAACCCAGGAGGCCGGACCGGCAAACGCGAACTTGGTCACCCTATTGCGCATAGTTCCCGCTTTCATTTCCCGGCATTAAAGTCTTGGGTAGGGCACCCATGAAACTCCTGGTCACCAACGATGACGGCGTCAATTCACCCTTCCTGCACGAGTTGATCCATGCGCTGAAGGCCGCCGGTCATGAACTGTATGTCGTCGCCCCGGTGAACGAGCAGAGCTGGACCGGCGCCTCCAAGACCCGCAGCCGGCCGGTGAAGTCGGCCGTGGTGGACCGCGGTTTCGGCTGCCCGACCTGGATCGTGGACGGCACGCCCTCCGACTGTGTGAACATCGCGATCGCCCACTTGCTGCCGGTGAAGGTCGAGGGGGTCGTCAGCGGGATCAATGTCGGCTTCAACTGCACCCTTGGGTTCATCATCGCCAGCGGCACCGTGGCCGGCGCCTGGGAAGGTGCCCTCCATGGCCTGCCCGCCCTGGCAGTCTCCCAGGACGTGTCCGAGGAGATCTATTACCACCTCAAGGATCATGGCGGCGTGCCCGACGGCGACTTGCTGGCCACGCTGAAGATCTCCGCTGCCCACGCCGCCCGGCTCGCCAGCGAGTTGCTGCCCGCCACCGCCCCCCGCAGCTTCACGGTGCACAACCTCAATTTCCCCACGCCCTGCCGGCCCGATACCCCGCTGAAGCAGACCGTGCCGGCCCATTTCTTCGTGCCCGGCCTGTTCACGGCCGCCGATGACCAGGGCCGCCACCGGCTCGTCTGGGCGGAAGGCCAGGACGTGTCACCGCCCGAGCTGCTCACCGATCTCAAGTGCGTCGAGACGGGCTTCATCAGCCACTCGGTGCTCGATTACCGCCGGCTGGGCCAGCCCTAGTCCGCACCCTGCCGACCATGAGCCCGGTGAAGGTGGGTTGCCTTCACGGTCGTTTCATGTTCATTCCCCGCTCCCATGATCGAGGTTGAAAACCTGACCCGCGTCTTTCGCACCTACAAGAAGCAGCCTGGCTTCTGGGGTGGCGTGAAAGGCCTGTTCAAGCGCGAGTTTGAGGAGACCCGGGCCGCCGACCAGGTCAGTTTTTCCATCAACGAGGGCGAGCTGGTCGGTTTTCTCGGGCCCAACGGCGCCGGCAAGACCACCACGCTCAAGATGCTCTCCGGCCTCATCTACCCGACCAGCGGCTCGGCCCGGGTGGCCGGCTTCGATCCCTCCAAGCGCGAGAACGCCTACCGCCGCCTCTTTGCCCTCGTGCTCGGCCAGAAAAACCAGCTCTGGTGGGACCTGCCGGCGATCGAGTCCTTCCACCTCCTCCGGGCCATCTACGGCCTGCCCGCCGACCAGTTCAAGGCCACGCTCGACGAGCTGGTGCAGCTGCTCGGGATCGGGACCAAGCTCAACGTCATGGTCCGCGAGCTCTCCCTCGGCGAACGCATGAAGATGGAGCTGATCGCCGCGCTCCTCCACCGGCCGCGGGTGCTCTTCCTCGACGAGCCGACCATCGGCCTCGACGTCATCTCGCAGAAGGCCGTGCGCGAGTTCCTGCGCGACTACAACCGCCGCTACCGCACGACGATCCTCCTCACCAGCCACTACATGGCCGACATCTCGTCCCTCTGCGAGCGCGTGATCGTCATCGACCACGGGAAGAAGATCTACGACGGCGACCTCGACCGCATCACCGGCGCCGGCGCTCGGCAGCGCATCATCAAGTTCAAGCCCCGCGACGGCGCGTTCCCCTCGGATTGGAAGCCCGCCCACGGCGAGTGCAAGGTCTGTGAGGACGGCGAGATCCTTCTCCATGTCCCGAGCGAGCACGTGACGACCGTCTGCCAGCAGATCCTCAACCATGGTGACGTGGACGACATCACCATCCAGGATGTGCCCCTCGAGGACATCATCAGCGAGCTGTTTTCCCGCGGGGTGACGGCGGGCCGCTGATCGCGCCCAAGCTTCGGATTGCCAAACCCCGGGGCCCGGTCCAGCGTGCGGTCACTACCGCCCATGTCCGAAGCCGCCTCGCCCGTCCATTCCGCCCCACCGATCATTGACCGGCCCAAGGTGCTGGTGGTGGACGACGAACTCGGGCCCCGCGAGAGCATCAGCTACCTGCTCCAGGATGAATTCGAGGTGATGGCCGTGGACCGCGTGGACCGAGGACTCGAACTGCTGAAGCGCGAGAGCTTCGCCGTCGTCGTGATGGACATTCGCATGCCGCAGAAAAACGGCATCCAGGGCCTGGAGGAGATGCGCAAGCTCGATCCCGAGGTCTCCATCATCATGATGACGGGCTACGGAGCCCTCACCACGGCCCAGGCGGCGATCAGCCTCGGGGCGAACGAATATCTCAAGAAGCCCTTCGACGTCGACGTGCTCCAGCAATCCGTGCGCCGCCACGCCACCGAGGGACTCGAGCGCAAGAAGCGCACCGCCATGTTCAAGAAACTGGAGGGCATGTACGAGTCGGTGATGACGGACCAGAAAAAGCAGCAGCTGACCGCCGGTTTCAGCCAGGCGGCGGCGGAGATGGTCCATGACATCTGCAACCCCCTCGTGGTCGCCATCGGTTACACCAACATGCTGCTCGACGAGGTGCGCCAGCTGCCGGCCACCGGTCCCAACGTGGAACGAATCCTCCACTATGCGGAGACCCTCGAGAAATGCTCCTCGTTCTGCCTGCACCTCGCGGAATCCTGGCGGCAGACCACCAAGCATTCCGGCGAGGTGGATACGGTGGATCTCTCTGCAACGGCTGCGGACACCAAGACGGTCCTCTTTTTCGGCAGCAACCGCGTGGAAGTCACCGGCGACAAGGGCGCGGTGGTCCTTGGTGTCCGCTTCGAGCTGGTGCGCCTCCTGCAGAACCTGGTAAAGAACGGCTTGGAGTCCGGCGCCACCTCGGTGGCCGTCACGGTCTCGCGTCAAGGCGGCCGAGTTGTGCTGTCAGTCGCCGACAACGGCAGCGGGCTCTCCCCGGCCATGCTTGAGAGCATCCTCAAGAAGCCCATCGAGTCCACCAAGGCGCACGGCACCGGCCTCGGCATGACCATCTGCCGGCACATCGTCTCGGCCCACCAGGGTGAGATCAAGGTCGCCGCCCGCCCCGGCGGCGGCACGGTCTTCACCATGTCGTTCCCCGCCGCCCCCGCGGGCTAGGGTCGCTCCGCCAGTTTAGCCAGCTCGGCCCGCAACCAGGCGGCCACCGTGGAGTAGTCGGGCAAGGCAAAGCTCCGGCTTGTGGCCACGCTCCGGCAAACTTCCTCGAAGAGTGCCATCTCCCCTAGGAGCGCCTTGGCCAACACCCGCGGGTCGGTGCCGGTCTCGATCGCAGTCTGGCCGAGCCGCTTGGCATCGAGCCATTGCTCGGCCTTGCGTGCCTCCGGTCGGGCCGCACGACCCGCGAGTCGCGCCTCCTCCGCCAGCATGGCGTAGACGTGATCGGTGATTAGCTTATGCAGCCAGTGCATTGCTGATCGAGGTTCCGGCCGGGAGATCTTCTTAGTCACCCAAACTGTTTTTTGCCAGAAGGCAGCTAAATGCTTATTGAATTCCGCCGCATTCATTGAAAGTCCGGTCCACTCTACCTCCAATGACTTCAAACGCTTCTCCCATGCTTGGCCACCAACCAACACGCGATATCCGGACCCAAGGAGAAATGCGCGGGCTTCCTTTATTCCGCGATGCAGACGATCCGGCATCCAATTGCTCCATTCCGGGTGCCGCATACTCCAGTAAACCAATTTCATCTGCCACGACTTCAATGGGACAAAATCCGCTTCCCATCCGCCCTCGAAAACGGCGCTGACCTTGATTACGCCTCGTGGCGTCAGTTCTGCATTGGCACACCAGAGCGGCGCTATCGTAGTTAGCCACTCCAAACGGTGATAAAGTTGAGGACTAGTAGAGACCAAATGGAAGTCCCAGTCCGACCACTGATCAGCTCCTGTTCCCCGAGCACGCGAGCCACCAAGAATCAGTGCTTCCACGTCGGGTTGCCGCCGAGCCCAGTCGACGATGCGGGCTTCAAATTCGTGCGGGGTCATGCTGGCCGCAGTTCTGCGTGCGCCGGCAACGGGGGGCAAATCTCTTTTGCACCCCGGGCTTGCCGTCATCCCTGATGTCCACCTAGCGTGACCGTCGCGGTTATGTGAGGGCGGGGCCCGACTTCCATCCCGGGTTGGACGCTCGCCCGGCCCCCCTCATCACCCGACCGGCAAACCTCCCACCCCGTGACATCCAACCTACCGACCGCCCCCGCTGCGTCTGCCGCCCATGCGCCGTCGCGTTAAGATCACCGGCATCGGCCCGGTCACTCCGGCTGGCATCGGCCGCGAGGCTTTTTTCCGGGGCATCAACGAATCCGTCAGCCGCGTCCATGCGATCACGCGCTTCGATCCCGAGGCGGGCACCTTCATGGGCGCCGAGGTGGCGGGATTCGATCTCAAGGAATACGCCCCGGAGGAAAATCCCCGCCGGGTATCCCGTCACACGCAGTTGGGCCTCGTGGCGGCGATCCTGGCCATCCGCGATGCCGGCCTGACCATCGAGGAAATCGGACGGCTGAATCCCGCGGTGATCACGGGCACCTCCATCATGGACATCGACCGCATCAGCCGGGGGGTCCAGGTTGTGGCCCAGAAGGGCCCGCGCTATTCCATGGCCAGCACCATCTACGAGTCCTCCGTCGTCAGTGTGCCGGGCAAGATATCCAACTACCTGGGCGTTCCCGCCCGGATGATCGCGGTGCAGACGTCCTGCTGCTCGGGTCTCGACGCCTTGGGCCAGGCCGCCGACCTGGTGGCCGAGGGTCAGTGCGACCTGGCGATCGCCGGGGGCAGCGAAGCCCCACTCTCCTTTCACCCCTTGCTGGAATTCAACGCCGCCGAGCTGAGCCCGACCAACGACAGTGAGATTCCCCGGTCTTGCCGGCCCTTTGACCTCTGGCGCTCCACCGGCGTGCTCGGCGAAGGAGCGGCCATGCTCATCCTCGAGCCGGAGGAGAGCCCGCGCCCGGCCTATGCGTGGATCTCCGGTTACGGCTATGCGAGTGACGGCAACCAGCTCGCCGGCGAGGGTATCGCCGATGCCGCCCGCATCGCCTTGGCCAACGCCTCCCGGCGGGCCGATGAGGTGGACTACATCTGCGCGTGGGGACCGGGACACCGCGCCATCGACACCAACGAGTCAACCGCCCTGCGGCACATCTTCGGGGCTCAGCTGGCCAATATCCCCGTCTGTTCCATCAAGGGCGCGATCGGCACCGCTTTGGCCGCCGCCGGGGCCATCGAATTGGCAAGCGTCGCCCTGAGCCTGCGGCATGGGCAGATCCCCCCCACGGTGAACTGGGAGACGCCTGATCCCCAGTGCCCGCTGAATCTTCATGGCCAGGCCCGTTATCTCAGTCCCCAGGTGGCGATGGTGAATGCCCACGGCCTGTCCGGCAGCAATGCGGTGATTATTGCGGAGAAAGCATGTCCCCGCTGATCCTTATCGCCGCCATCCTGACGCTCGCGATTGGGGCGACCGTCTTCTGGGCCAATCCCCATCGGTTGCCAAACAAGGCATTCATTGCTTTCTCCCTGATCAATGCCGGTTGGCTCTTCTGTGTATACATGGCGATGCGGGCTGGCCTTCGGATTCAAGTTGGAGAAACCGCTGATCCCGTCCCTTGGATAAGGGCCGCTTCAGCCGTGGGGGCTTTTTTCCCTCTGAGTATTTGGCTGATGAAGGAGTCTATTCTCACGTCAACATTTCTCGATCGGCGGTTTATCAATAGCTTTTTGGTGTGGGTTGTCATCTGTTGCGGTCTAGCCACGCTGTGCTACGCAGACACGTTTGTTGTTGAAGAGTCAGTCTCAGCGACCCGTTCCCGTGGCACCGCCTACTTGGTCTATAGCGCCACCAGTTTCGGTTTATATTTATTGCTGACCATTCAAACCTATAAGCAATGGCAGGCTCAGACAGGAATTCGACGTCTTGAAATACAATTCCTCATTCTGAATGCCGGTATCGCGTGCTTGTTGGCGATCATTGTCACCGCCGCTGGTAATTTCCTCGATCTGCGCGTCCTCTCCCGGCTTACCCCGTTGATTATTTTGATTTTCTACGGTCTCACTGCCTGGGCCGTGACCATCCACCGTGTCTTCGATGCGCGGCAGGTTTTTCTTTCGGTTGCGCATCGTATTGGTCTGATCTCAGTGCTCAGCATCGGCATCTATCTTGGCTCCCGGTTGCTCACTCCTGTGCTGCCCGCTCCCGGCGGCCTGATCCTCAGCATAGCGCTATGCAGCACCTTCGCCTTCTGGCTGGAGGGCAAGACCCGCGAATGGTTCAGCCTCAGCCCCTGGCAGAATACCGCCGCCACCCGCCAGTCCGCCCTGGAACTCGCCCGCCGCGAATCCGACCCCGGCAAGCTCATCGCGGAGTTCGAGGCCCTCCTCCGCTCCTGGGGCCAGACCGGCTACGCCGCCCTGCTCTTTGACAGCGGCGAGGTCTTCGTCTCGGGCAACATCGAACTGGCCAAGGACCGCCCGGCCTACCCCGCGCTCCACAAGCAGGGCTGGAGCACGCCCGAGAGTCTCCAGCGTCTCCGCCCCGAGCCCGGCCTCGTCGACCTCCGGCAGTTCATCACCGAGTTCAACCTCGGCCTCATCGTCACCGCCCCGCGGGGCAGCGCGACGCCCTCGTTGCTGCTGGCGCTCGGCGTGAAAACCAACCACCGCCCCTTCACCTACCCCGAGGTGCAGCAGGCGCAGGAAATCGCCGAGTTCATGGACAACATCCTCGCCCGCTCCCGCTTGTCCATGCAGGCCCGGCAGTCCGAGCAGCTCGCCACCATCGGTCTTGTCGGGGCCAGCCTCGCCCACGAGATCCGCAATCCCCTCGTGTCGCTCAAGACCTTCTCCCAGCTGCTGCCCAGCCGGTTTGAGGATCCGGATTTCCGCCGCCGCTTCAGCCAGCTCATCCCTGCGGAGGTGGAGCGCATCGACAACCTCACCCAGCAGTTGCTCGACCTCTCCAACCCCCGCCGCCACCACCTCGAGCGCGTATCCCTGCACACGATCATGCGCGAGACCACGGACCTCATGCTCACCCGCGCGCAGGAAGCGGGCGTGATGCTCAGCTCCCAGTTCAACGCCACCGCCGACACCATCTGGGCCGATGCCAGCGCCATGCGGCAGGTTTTGATAAATCTTTTAATCAATTCCTTCCAGGCCCTCGAGCCCCAGGAGGGCGAGCGGCGGGTCCAGCTGCGCTCCCGCAATTCCCCCAACGGCAGCATCATCCTCGAGGTGTCCGACAACGGCCCGGGCATTCCCCCGGAGCAGCGCGCCCGCCTCTTCCATCCCTTCGTGTCCACGAAGACCAAAGGTATGGGCCTCGGCCTCGCCGTCTGCGCAGATATCTTGCACGAGCACCGCGCAACCATCATAGTCCCGGACGTCGGGAGACCTGGTGCCACCTTCCGCATCACTTTTCCATGCCCGCCACAATCATCCTGACCACCTCCGACCCCGGCCTCGAGGCCGCATGGAAAAAAATCCTCCACCCGCGCGAACCCGCCGTCTTCGCCCGCCCCGCCGACCTCCAGCGCGAACTGCTCCGTCCCGGCTCCCGCGTCTGGATCTCCGACATCAACGATCCCCGCGCCCGCCTCTCCACGGGCCACGGCACGCTCGTCATCCTCGTCGGCGAACCCCACAGCCATCCCTTTGAGCAGGCCCGCCAGAACCGCTCGGCCCGCCTCTTCCTCAGTTACGCCGAGAGCCGCGAGCGCCTCGCCGAGTGCGTCAACCTCCTCGAGGAAATCGCCGACAAGAACTCCCAGCTGCAATCCGCCCTCGAGCGCTCGCGCCGCAGCGAGTCGCCCTTCCCCCGCGAGACCGTTACCGCCCCGGCCGAGCCGATCGAGACCTGGGATTTCCTGGAGAGCGCCCTCGCCCACCTCGACGACCAGCCGCGGCTCCTCGACGAGTTCCGCCGGGCCGCCCGCTATATCCTGAAGTCCGGCAAGGTGCTTTACTTCTTCCGCCAGCTCGACGCCTTTGTCTCCGACGACGAAAGCCATCGCTGCGATGCCGGCCATCCGCTCGTCCTCTGGCTGGAGGAACATCCCGCGGCCGTCGATCTCAGCCAGTGGACCGGGATTGACGACCCGGCGCTCGACGCCCCCATTCGCCAGCAGTTGCTCACCTGGGGTGCCCGCATCCTCGTGCCGCTCCACGCCCACGGCCAGCTCCTTGGCTGGATGGCCCTCGGCCCGCGCGCCGATGGCGCCCCCTACCGCGAGTCCGACCGTTTCCGCGCCGTGCTCCACGGCCGGCTCCTGGAACGCTGTCTGGAACGCTCGGCCCAGCTCCGTGACTATCACCAGGCGGAGCTCGCCATCAATTATCGCGCCAAATACCTGCCTGGCGCCCGTCTCATCACCCGCGCCGAGCTCGCCACCACCGAGCTGCCCGTCGAGGTCCGGGCCGTCGCCAGTGAGGCCCTCCATACCCAGCAGACCGTCGTCCAGCCCGCGCGCATTCCCTACCGTTACCGCGTTCAGGCCGGCCCCGTCCCGGAGATCGACGGCGTGTGGGCGGTCTGGGAGGATTCCTCCCCCGAGATCGAGCGCGTCAATGTCCTCCTCGAGCAGACCCGCCGCGAACTCTTCCGCAACCTCGGCCTTACCCTCAGCCACGAGCTGTCCAATCCGCTCGTCTCCCTCGTCACCTTTGCCCAGCTCCTGACCCGCGGCAGCAACGCCCCCGTCGGCAGCGCCGCCCTCGCCCAGGAGACCGCGCTCACCACCGAGGTGGCCAAGCTTAAGCTTCTCAATGAGCACGCCTCCCTCCTCTCGGAGATCGCCCAGCCCGTGGCGCAGGCCTCCGACCTCAACCTCATCCTCACGGAAATCGCCACCGCCCGCGGGCTGACCACCCGGTTTCTCGAGGAGCACCTCGTACTCCTGCTCGATCCCAACCTCGTTAAGTTCGCCTTCTGCGCCATCCTGGACGCCATCAGCGCCAACCGTCTCGACGAGGGCCTGCAACACCTGATCCTCACGCTCCGCGGCGTCGGCGAGGGCACCCAGCGCCAGGCCATCATCACCATCGAGGGCAAGCGCCTCGAGCTCGACGGCACCCTGCCCCTGCCCGTCGCCGGCGCGACGCCCAACCAGGGCCGCCTCTCCGTCTTCCTCGCCCGCGAAATCCTCCGCCTGCACGGCGGCACGCTCCAAGCCGGCCCCGGTCTCAAGGGCACCGATATCCAGATCTCCCTCGGCGCCCTGCGCTGAGAGGGAGCAGGCTTGCTCGCACTGGTTTCCCCCGCTTCACTGCCGGCTGATGGACATTCTTTTCCTCATCGTTGGCGTGGCCGTCGGCGGCGTCCTCGGCTGGTTCATCGCCCAGTCTCGCTCCGCCGCCATCACCGAGCGCGCCCGCCTGGCCACTGAGCAGCTTGCCAAGCTCGAGGTCGAGCTCACCACCCTCCGCGCCCGCGCCACCGAGCTTGAGACCGAGCGCGGCGCCCTCAAGGAGGCGCAGGCCCGGCTCCTCGAGTCCTTCAAAGCCCTTTCCGCCGACGCCCTCCGTTCCAACAACCAGTCCTTCCTTGAGCTCGCCCGCGAGACCTTCGGCAAGCTCCACCAGCAGTCGGCCGATGACCTCGGCAAGCGCCAGCAGGCCATCGACTCGCTGGTCAAGCCCCTCAAGGAATCACTCGAGAAGGTCGACGCCAAGATCGGCGAGATCGAAAAGGCCCGCGCCGGCGCCTATGGCCAGCTCTCCGAGCAGTTGAAATCGCTCACTACGACGCAGGGGCAGCTCCAAGCCGAGGCCGCCAAGCTCTCCACCGCCCTCCGCTCCACCACCACCGCCGGCACCTGGGGCGAACTCCAGCTCCGCCGCGTCGTCGAGATGTCCGGCATGGCCTCCTATTGCGATTTCACGGAGCAGCAGACCTCCGGTTCGCTCCGCGCCGACCTCGTCGTCCGCCTCCCCGGCGGCCAGCAGATCGTCGTGGACGCCAAGGCGCCCAACGACGCCTACCGAGAGGCCGCCAACGCCTCCGATGACGCCGTACGCACCGCCAAGCTCGCCGAGCATGCCGCCAAGGTCCGCAACCACATCGACGCCCTCGGCGGCAAGGACTACTGGGCGCAGTTCCAGCCCTCGCCGGAGTTCGTCGTGCTTTTCCTTCCCGGCGACCAGTTCCTTTCCGGCGCGCTGCAGGCCGACCCCTCGCTCATCGACCGCGCCATCGCGAAGAAGGTCCTGCTCGCCACGCCCGCCACGCTCATCGCCCTGCTCAAGGCCGCCGCCTACGGCTGGCGTCAAGAGGACGTCTCGCGCAACGCGCAGGTCATCGCCGACCTCGGCCGCCAGCTCTACGACCGCATCGCCGGCTTCGCCGACAACCTCGACAAGGTCGGCCGCGGACTCGAGACCGCCAGCAAGGCCTATAACGCCGCCGTCGGTTCCTTCGAGCAGACCCTCCTCCCCGGCGCCCGCAAATTTTCCGAACTCGGCGCCAAGGGCGCCAAGGAACTCGCCGAGCCCGCCCCCGTCGAGTCCACCCCCCGCGACGTCCTCAAGCGCGCATGAGCAAAGCGTTGGAAGGCGTTTGGCAGCCGCTCTACGCCGAGCTCGGCGGCGAGGAGGCTCCGAAGATGATGCTGGAAAGGATGGAGGTGGAGCTGTCCGGCGGGAACTACTCCGTCCGTTTCGGCGGGATCGCCGCGGATGTCGGCACTTACACTGTCGATGCCGACGGCCACCTGACGCTCACCGGTGTTGCCGGTCCCAACGCCGGCCGCACCATCCCCGGTTTGTTCAAGTTCGCCGGAGGCGCGCTCTCCATCTGCTACGGCCTGGGCGGTGTCCGCCCCGTCAACTTCAAGACCGGCCAGGATCCCTCGCTCTACCTCGTCAATTACACCCGAAAGCCATAGGCACAGGATGATTCAGTTCGTGGTTTCCTGTCACCTGTTCTCTGTCATCTGTCCTCAGATTTCCCCATGCCCCGCGTCTCCGGCCTTTTTCTCTACCCCGTGAAGTCCCTGCGTGGCTTTGCGGTTCCGACGGCGGAACTCGACCCGCTGGGCTTCACCGGTGACCGGCGCTTCCTTGTGGTCGATGCTGCCGGCAAGTTCATGACTCAGCGCAGCGCCCCCCGCATGGCCCGCATCGACGCGCGGCTGTCCCCCGGCACGCTCACCCTCTCGGCCGAGGCCGCCGGCAGCGTGGCCGTCCCGACTGCCTCCGATCCAGTCGCCCCGCTCCGCACCGTCAGCGTCTGGAAAAGCGAGGGCCTGCAAGCCGAGGATTGCGGCGCGGCCGCCTCGGCGTGGCTAAGCGACTTTCTCGGTGTGCCCTGCCATCTCGTGCGAATCGGGAGTCGTTTCACCCGGCCGGTCCTCAAGTCCGCCGCCCGGACCGGCGATGTGTTCACCTTTGCGGATGCCGTGCCCTTTCTCGTCATCAGCGAGGCGTCGCTCGCCCAACTCAACGACCGCATCCAGGAAAACCACGGCGAACCCATCCCAATGAACCGCTTCCGGCCGAATATCGTCGTCGCTGACTGCGACGCCTTCGCCGAGGACACCTGGTCAGACCTTCAAATCGGAGGGGCGAGGTTCCGGAGCGCCGGCAAGTCCGTCCGCTGCATCATCACGACCACCGACCAGCTGACCGGCGAACGGGGCAAAGAGCCGCTGAAAACCATGGCCACCTTCCGCCGCAACCCGGCCGATCCCACCGAGCTGTATTTCGGCGTGAACCTCATCCACGAGACGAAGCGCGGCACAATTCGCGTGGGCGACAGCATCACTCCGATCCCTTGATCGCCATGAGTCCGCCACTCCTGAGTCGCGACGTCCTGCTGGGGCTCGGCGTGTGCCTCGTCATGCTCGGCCTGGTGATGCGCGGCTTCGCCCGGAATTCCCGCCGCGATTCGGCCCGCCGCAAGGAACACCGGCGGGATGATCGCAAATCCGGCGACGACCACCTCAGTTCCCAGTTGGAACGGCCGCCCGAATGGCTGGAGAAAAACCTCGGTTGGCTCGCCAACCTCGTGCTCGGGGCCGGTGTGGTGATCGCAGTCGCGGCCTTCTCGAGGGATTGAACGAGGGACTAATCGTCGAAGCCGCCCCGTCGCTTCGACTTGATCTTAGCCCGGTGCTTCTTGGCCTCGATCATCCGCGCTTTCTGGCCGCGGGACTTCTGGCGTTTCTGCCGGCGGGCCAGTTCGCGGGCGCCCCGAGCCTGGTTGGTCGACTCCCGCCGTCGCCCTTCCAGTTTGTCCGCCAGCTCGACCCAGGCGAGCAGGCGGTTGACCGACTGGTTGCGCTCGCGCTGGCACCGCACCTCCACCCCGGTCGGCCGGTGCCTCAGGCGCACCGTGGAGGAGGTTTTGTTGATTTTCTGCCCGCCGGCCCCGGCGCCCCGGATGAATTGCTCCTCCACCTCGTCGGGCTGCACGCCCAATGAGACAAATCGCGTCCGCAGCGACGCTTCCACGATGTCGGGAAAATCGGCCATTTGCTAGTTTCCCGTGGAAACCACCATCCGTTTATGGAGTCAAACGTCCGCCCGACCCTGCCGCCATTCCCCCACCCGGAACAAAGGTATCGGCTCTTGTCACTACCCGCCCCTGACTGCTTACTGCTAACCGCTTACCGCCCACCCATTCCCTATGATCACCGGTCCTGATTGGTCCCAGAAACTCCGCAACGAAATCGGCCAGGCTGTCATCGGCCAGGACACCGTCATCGAGCGCATGCTCGTCGCCCTGCTGGCCAACGGCCACGTGCTCCTCGAGGGCATGCCCGGCCTCGCCAAGACCCTCCTCATCCGGTCCCTCGGCACGGCCATCGGCGTCCAGTTCGAGCGCATCCAGTTCACCCCCGACCTCCTGCCCAGCGACGTCGTCGGCACGATGATCTTCTCGCCCAAGGACGGCGGCTTCACCACCCACAAGGGTCCGATCTTCGCCAACCTCGTCCTCGCCGACGAGATCAACCGCGCTCCCGCCAAGGTCCAGTCCGCCCTCCTCGAGGCCATGCAGGAACGACAGGTCACCATCGGCGGCAACTCGCACGTCCTGCCCAAGCCCTTCTTCGTGATGGCCACCCAGAACCCCGTCGAGCAGGAGGGCACCTATCCGCTCCCCGAGGCGCAGACGGACCGCTTCCTCTTCAAGCTCCTGGTGGACTACCCGTCCGCCGCCGAGGAGTCCCTGATGATGGAGAAATGGGGCCAGGTCACCAAGCAGCCCGTCCTCAAGGCCGTCTCCAGCGGCGAGGAGCTTCTCTCCCTCCGCACCCAGGTCGACGCCATCCACGTCGCCCCCGCCGTGCAGGCCTACATCCTCGCACTTGTCCGCAGCTCGCGCGACCTCGCCGCGCAGGCCGAGGGCACCAACGGCGGCGCCAAGCGCCTCCTCAACTTCGGCGCCTCGCCCCGCGCCTCGCTCGCGCTCTTCCAGGCCGGCCGCGCCCTAGCCTGGCTCCGCGGCTCTGATTACCTTTCGCCCGCCCTCGTGCAGGAGATTTTCCACGACGCGCTGCGCCACCGGGTCGGTCTCACCTACGAGGCGGAGGCCGAGGGCCTTTCCACCGACAAGGTGCTCGACCAGGTCCTCATCCGCACCCCGGTGCCCGCCAAGGTCTAGTCGTTCTCCTTCTCTTAATCGTGATCTTTCTCTCCGAGAGAACGACGAACGAGCACGAATAAGAGAACGATCATGATGCCCGCTCCCGTCCAAACGCCCGCCTCCCTGGTCACCTCCCAGCTCGCGCTGCTCAAGCAGCTCGAGTGGCGCGTGCGCCATGCGGTGGAGAACGTGCTCAGCGGCGAATACCGCTCCGCCTTCCGCGGCCGCGGCATGGAGTTCGACCAGGTCGTCAAGTACACCTTCGGCGACGACATCCGTGACATCGACTGGAACGTCACCGCCCGCCTCGGCGAGCCCTACCGCAAGAAATTCATCGAGGAGCGCGAGGTCTCCCTGCTCCTGCTGTTCGAGGACAGCGTCAGCCTCCAGTTCGGCTCCGGGGCCCAGTCCAAGCGCGAGGCCCTGCTCGAGCTCGCCGGCCTCGTCATGATGCTCGGTGCCGTCAATCGCGACCGCGTGGGCTTTCTCCATGCCTCGCCCGCGGGCTACACCTTGAAGGAACCGGTTCGCGGCCGCGGCCAGATCTTGCACGCCGCCGCCACCCTGTTGGGCCAGCCCGCCCCCGATCTTTCAACGCTCCATTCCCAGCCCTCAACTTCCCCCAGTTTCATTCCCTGGCGACTCCTCGCCAAGGCCGCGCCGCGTCACAGCATCTTGATCTGGCTCGGGGACTTCCCGCCGCGCGTCGAGCCCGAGGGCTGGACCGTGCTTACCCGCCGCTACCAGACCATGGGCTTCCGCGTGGAGGACCCGTGGGACCGCGAGCTGCCCTTCGAGCGCGTGCTCACCACCTACGATCCGGTCGCCGGCCGGCTGGTGAACCTCAACGGCGCCTCCTCCGCCCAGCGGGCCGCCCACGCCGAGTGGGTCGCCCATCGCGATACCTCCTTCCGCGCCCTCTTCCCCGCCCCCCTCAGCCGCCTGTCGGTCCGGACCGACCAGGAACGTCTCGAGGCGCTTGTCCGCTTCTTCCACGCCCGCATGGCCGCCGGCAACCGTCGCTGATGACGCTCACCAACTACACCTTTCACGATCCGCTCTGGCTGCTGGCCCTGCTGGCGCTGCCCCTGCTCATCTGGGTGCGGGGCCGGCGCGGCGCCCCGGTGCTGGTCGTGCCCTTCGCCGCCTCGTGGCACCGGCCCTCGTTCATCCCCAGTTCCCGCTGGCCCGCGACCTTCGCCGTGGTCGGCATCATCCTGCTCATCGTGGCCCTCGCCCGCCCCCAGATCGTCGAGGACAAGCGCGAGGTGAAGCAGCAGGGCTACGACCTGATGCTGGCCATCGACCTTTCCGGCTCGATGCTGGCCGAGGATTACGAGCGCGACGGCGAACGCATTAACCGCCTCCAGGCCATCAAGCCCATCATCCAGGCCTTCATCAAACAGCGCACTTCCGACCGCATCGGCATGGTCGTGTTCTCCGGCCGCGCCTATACCCTCGCCCCGCTCACCTTCGACCACGACTGGCTCGAACGCCAGGTCGAGCGCCTCAAGCTCGGCATGATCGAGGACGGCACCGCCATCGGCGACGGCCTCGGCGTGGCCCTCACCCGCCTGGAACAGGCCAAGCGCACGGACAACAGCAAGCGCAAGGGTGCCTTCGTCGTGCTCATGACCGACGGCGCCAACAACCGCGGCCTGCTGCTGCCCGAGCAGGCCACGGAGATTGCCAAGTCCCGCGGCATCCCCGTCTACACCATCGGCGCCGGCCGCGACGGCCTCGTGCCGATGCCGGTGTTTGACGACAACGGCAACAAGATTGGCTACCGCCGCGCCATTTCCGACCTCGACGAGGGCCAGCTCCGCGCCATGGCCGACGCCACCGGTGGCAAGTTTTTCCGCGCCTTCGACGTGGACACCGCCGAGAAGGCCTTCGCCGCGATCGACTCGGCCCAGAAGATCGAATTCCAGGCCAAGTCGTATCTGCTCACCACCGAGCTGTTCCACTGGTTCGCCATCCCCGGCGCCGTCCTGCTTTTTCTGGGCGCCCTGGTGGCCGTGCCTCCGCAAATGCCCTTCCGGCGCAAGCGCGCCCCCGTAGCCCCGTGAGCTTCCACTCCCCTCACATCCTCTGGCTGCTCGTGCCGCTCGTCCTCCTGTTCTCGTGGGAACTGGCGCGTCACACCGTGCACGCCGCCGTGACGTGGCCCAAGATCGCCCGCGCCTGGGCCGGCGCCCTCGACGTCTCGCTCGGAACGAAGCACACCACCGCCGAGACGCGCCCGCGCCTCTGGCTGTGGTTCGGCCTCGCCCTGTGCATCATCGCCATCGCCCGCCCGCAGTGGGGCGTGATCGAGGAACAGGTCTTCGACCAGTCGCGCGAGGTGATCATCGCGGTGGACCTGTCCAAGTCGATGCTCGCCCAGGACGTGAAGCCCTCGCGCCTCGACCGCAGCAAGCTCCTCATCCAGTCGCTCCTCGACGGCCTCAAGGGCGAGCGCGTCGGCCTCGTGCTCTTCGCCGGCACCGCCTTCCTGCAGAGCCCGCTCAGCGCCGACTACGAGGTGCTGCGAGAATTCCTGCCCGCGCTCAACCCCGAGTATCTCCCCGAGGGCGGCTCGAACTACAAGGCCATGCTCGAGACCACCATGCAGGCCTTCGGCACCTCCACGGCGGACCGCTACCTCATCATCCTCAGCGACGGCGAGAGCACGGTCGAGGACTGGAAGGGCCTCACCGACTCGCTCAAGCAGAAGGGCATCCGCGTCATCGGCCTCGGCGTCGGCACGGCCCAGGGGTCCTTCATCCCCGATTCCGCGGGTGGTTTGGTGAAGGACGAGCGCGGCGCGGTCGTCATGTCGCGCCTCAACAGCGCCACCTTGCAGGAACTCGCGCAGGTGACCGGCGGCGCCTACACCGACGCCAGCGCCTGGATCGACCTGCCCGCCCTGCTGCAAAAGACCGTCGAGGCCGGCAAGAAGGGCGAATTCTCGGAGAAGAACACCGCCCGGCTTATGGAGCGTTTCCAGTGGTTCCTCGGCCCCGGGCTGCTCCTCCTGTTCCTGAGCTTCTGGGCCGAATTCCCCGTCCGCCCGCGGGAAAGGGCTTTACCCTTGGGCAAAGCCAGAGGTCAGAGGACAGAAGGCAGGGGACAGAAGATCGCCACTGCGGCGGCTCTGTTCTGCCTGTTCTGTCTCTCGGCTCTCAACCCTCAACTCTCAGCTGCTACCGCCGAGCAGCCCAGCGACACCCTTGCGGCACCGCTCAGCAAGACTGTCGCCCGCCTGGCCGAGCAGCCCGCCCTCAGCGCCAAGGATTGCGCGGAACTGGCCACGACCACCATCACCTACGGCCAGCGGGTCAAAACCGCCCAACAGCACCCGCTGGAAAACGTCATCCGCGACGCCCTGCAGGGGGTGGACGTCGGGGAAAAACTCGACGCCAAGGCCGCCGACTGGCCGAAGCTCCGCTCGGATCTCGAGGAGCTGCTCAAGCGCGAGGAACAGAAAAAGGACGACCAAAAGCAGGACCAGAAAAGCGAGGAGCAGAAGAAGCAGGACAACCAGCAGAACCAGGATCAAAAACAGGATAAGCAGCCGTCGCAGGACCAGAAGAAGGACCAGCATAAACAGGACGAGCAACAGCAACAACAGGAGCAAAAGGAACAGAAGCAGAGCCAGGACGCTTTCGGCGACATGAAGGACGAAAAGGAGCAGAAGGAACAGAAGCAGGACCAAAAGCCGCCCCCGCCCAAGCCCGGCACGCAGAAGGTCGGCGGACAGCAGGACAAGAAAACCGCCGAGCAGCAGGATCCCGAGCTCGCCATGCCGCTCCAGAAGCTCGACCAAGTCCGTAACCAGGACTCACCCGCCAAGCTCCAGCAACTTATGCAGGGCGTGCCCCCGCAAAAAACCAAGCCCACCGGCAAGGATTGGTGATTTTCATGCGTCAGAAAAAATACTTTCTCCTTCCCCTGCTTGGGCTTCTCTTTTTCGGAAGCGCCCTCGCCCAATCCGTGCGCTGGGACCCGCCGGGCGGCCAGCTCGGCTTCAATCAGGTAAGCCAGCTCTCCCTCGTCTTCGACGATTGCGAGCCCGACGGCGACCCGGCCATTCCCACGGTGGACGGCCTGCAGTTCGGCCGCCCCTCGCAGAGCAGCCAGACCAGCATCGTGAACTTCAAGGTGTCGCGGACCTTCTCCTATGTCTTCCCCGTCCGCCCGGCGAAACGCGCCAATCTCACCATCCCCGCCTTCGAGATCCGGACCGACAAGGGCATGATGAAGGTGCCCGCCGCCAGCTTCACCGTCGGGGACGCCACGGTGGGCAGCTCCGGCCTGTCCGTGGACGACATCGCCTCGGCCCGGCTGGCCGTGCCCCGCACCTCGGTGTGGGCCGGCGAGGTGTTTCCCGTCACCTACACGCTCGAGGTTGTGCGGCGCTATTTTCACTCGCTGGGCAGCAACCTCGACTGGGCGGGCGCGCCCGTCATCGCCGAGGACTGGAGCAAGCCGGACCCCGGCGAGGTCCTCCTCCGGGGCGAGCGCCGCGTGGTTTCCACCCAGGACACCCGGGCCTATGTGAAACAGCCCGGCATCTACACGCTCAAGCCCGCCACGCAGATGGTGAACCTGATGGTCGGCTCGACCGGCTTCGGCCTGTTCACCCAACCCAACGTCGAGCAGCGCCAGCTGGAGTCGAACGCGCTGGAACTGACCGTCAAGGCCCTGCCGCCCGCCCCGCTGGATTTCGGCGGCGCAGTGGGTGAGTTCGCCTTTGCCTCCAAAGTCGTGCCCCTGACCGCCGGCGTGGGCGAACCCATCACCTGGACCCTTGAGCTCACCGGCACCGGCAACTGGCCGGACATCACCGGCCTCCCCCAGCGCGAGGTCTCCAACGATTTCCAAGTCGTCCAGCCCAAGTCGAAGCGCACCATGAAGGATGCGGCGCTCTTCGAGGGCAGCCTGAGCGAGGACGTCGTCCTCGTGCCGACCAAGCCGGGCACCTACCGTCTGGCTCCGGTGCGCTTCAGTTATTTCGACCCGAAGTCGGGCACCTACAAGACGATCGCCACCGAACCGGTCACCGTGACCGTCACCGGCACCTCGGCCCCCGTCCAGCCGCCGGCCGGCTCGGGCGCCCCGGTCCAGTTTTCCCTTACGCCCAGCACCCCCGCCCCGACTGCGCCCGCCCCGCCCGCCGCCGTTGCCCCAGTCCCGCCGGAAAATCTCCCGCGCGATCCCATCGCGGAGGCCACCACTGGCTTGGCGCCATTTGCGCAACGCCCGCTGGTCGTTCTCTGTGTTCTGTCCTCCGTCCTCTGTCCTCTGATTCTCTGGCTCACGCTCGCCGCCGTGCGCTCGCGTCAACTTGATCCGCAGCGCCGCCGCCGCGAGGCCCACCGCGCGCTAGCCGCCGCCCTGACCGAATTGCGCGCTTCTGGCTCGTCGCTCCTTTCTCCCAGCTCCCCGCTCAGAGTTTGGCAGACGGAGACGGCCAAGCTCTGGGAAGTCCCCCATGCCGCCCCCGGCACGCCCCTGCTGCATGCCAGCGTCAATCGTTACTCGAAGGACGCCGCTTCTCCCTGGGCACGGCTGTGGTCGGAGGCGGATCGTGCCCTCCACAGCCGCGATTCCGCCCTGCCGCCGGACTGGCAGTCGCGCGCCGAAAGCGCCCTGCAAGCCGTGAAGGTGCCCGGCTGGAATCCGTTCACTCTTTTCGCCGGCCGGCACCTCCTGCCGTTCCTGTTCGTCCTCTGCGTCCTGTTGGTCCCAGCCTCGGCACACGATGAAAGCGCTAACGATGCCTACAAGCGCGGCGATTTTGCCACAGCCGGAAATGAGTGGACCAAGACCGTCAAGGCCGCGCCCACGGATTGGGCCGCCCGCCACAACCTCGGGCTCGCGTTCGCGCAGCAGGACCGCTGGGCCGAGGCCACCGCTCACTGGACGACCGCCTTCCTGCTGAACTCCCGCTCGCCCACCACCCGCTGGGATCTGAACCTTGGGCTGCAACATTCCGGTCTCGCCCAGCCTGAACTCGTCGAACTCGCCCGCGGCGAGGGCCGCTACCAGCTCGCCCGCTTCGCCACCCCGGGCGAATGGCAGCTGGCGCTCATCGGCGCGGCACTCTTGCTGGCTGCCGCGCTCATGGTGCTCCTGCTGCAGGGCTACCGGCGCATAGGCAGCTGGGGTAAACCCGCGGCCCTGACCACCATCCTTGTCGCCATGCTGCTGGCCGGGGCGGCCACTTTCAGTCTCCACACCTACGGCCCGCTGGCCGACCCAGCGGCAGTCTTTGTCTGGAAGGCCAGCACGCTGCGCAGCATCCCCACCGAGGCTGATACCGCGCAGAAGACCTCGCCGCTCTCCGCCGGCTCGATCGCCGTGGCCGAGAAATCCTTCCTCGGCTGGACCAAGCTTGGCTTCCCCGGCGGCCAGTCCGGCTGGGTGCGGACCGAGGACCTGATCGCCTTGTATCGGTAAGGGCGGCTACCGTGTTTTCCGCACCATCCGGGCCAACGACTCGGACGGGTTCAGTATCGCCACTCGCGCCAGCTCCACCCACGCCAGTTCCTTGGATTCGCTGCTCACGGTGAGCAGTTCCGTTGGATCGGCCTCAAGCAGGTAGCGCACATCATAGTGCCAGTGCTCCGGCTCTTCGCCCCGGGCGGGAATCCGGTGCCGGTCCACATCAAAGATCTCCTCCGTGATCGTCCGGATCCGCCTCAGGCCCGATTCCTCCCGGGCCTCGCGCAAGGCCGCCGACTTCAGGTCGGGATTGCCGTCCACATGACCCCCCAGTTGCAGCCAGCGGTCGAGCTTGTGGTGGTGGGTGAGCAGCGTGCGCTGGCGCGCCGCGTCCACGATCCAAGCCGACGCGGTCAGGTGGCCGGGCCGGCAACTCCGCCAGAGGCAGTCGGCGTGGGCGGTGATGAAGGGCCTGTATTCGGCCAGCATCGCGGCCTCGACTGGATCGGTCACCGTGGCGGCATAGGCCCGCAGGTCCGCCAGCAACTGCTCGCGCCACGGCTCCATGGTCAGCGCGTCTGGAACCACTTGGCGTCGCCGGGCTGGTGACTCCACTGCTCGATCAGCGGGAAGATCTCGTCCACCGTGCGCGCGACCGCAAGTTTACCGCGGATCGTCGCGTGCATGAATTTCTCGGCCACGATCTTCTCGTTGAAGCGCAGCAGGTCGTCGTAGAAGCCGTCCTGGTTGAGGATCACGATGGGTTTCCGCAGCACCTCGAGGTGCGCCAGGGTGAGGATTTCCATCAGCTCCTCCAGCGTGCCCCAGCCGCCCGGCAGGGCGAGGAACGCGTCGGCACGCGTCTCCATGAGCATCTTGCGCTCCCGCATGGTCAGCACGGAGATGAGCTCGTCGGCCTCGGTGAACTCCAGCTCGCGCTCCTTCATGAACTCGGGGATCACCCCCACCACGCGGCCGCCGCCCGCCTTCACGCCGCGGGCCACAGCGCCCATGAGACCGGTCTTGCCCCCGCCATAGACTAGCGTCCACTGCCGCCGCGCGATCTCCCCGCCGACCTGCGTCGCCGTCGCGTGATACTTGGGGTCGAGCCGGTCGCTGGAGGCACAGTAGACGCAGAGGGACTTGGGCATGCCTGCATCTTGACCCAGGAGGATACGGATGGCCACGGATAAATTTCTGCGTTCGCCTTCCCAACCATCAGGTCTCATCCGTGTAATCCGTGGCTGATGCACCCTCACCAGTTTATCGCGGCCGACTGGCCCCCTCGCCCACCGGGCTGCTCCACATCGGCCATGCCCGAACCTTCTGGACGGCACAGCAGCGAGCCCAGGCCGCGGGCGGTGCGTTGCTGCTTCGCAACGACGACCTCGACTCGGCCCGCTGCCGCCCGGAGTTTGTCGCAGCCATGGTGGAGGACATGGCCTGGTTCGGCCTCACTTGGACCGGGCCCATGGTGTCGCAAAGCACCCGCCTTCCGCTCTACCGCGCCGCCCTCGCCCGACTGCACGCCGCCGGCTTCATCTATCCCTGCCACCGCTCGCGTCGGGATGTGCTCGCCGCCGCCAGCGCCCCTCACGAGGGCGACGAGAACGACGAACCGCTCTATCCGCCGGAATTTCGTCCAGCGGCCGGTTCACCTCTCCCGCCCCTCACGGATCCAGTCACTGTCAACTGGCGCTTCCGCGTGCCGAACGGCGAGACGCTGGTCTTCACCGACGGCCACGCTGGGACCCAACGGGCGGTGGCCGGCCGCGAATTGGGTGATTTCCTCGTCTGGCGGAAGGACGATGTCCCCAGCTATCAGCTCGCCTGCGTGGTGGATGATGCCGCGATGGGCGTCACCGAGGTGGTGCGCGGGGCGGATCTTTTGAAATCCACCTTCCGTCAGCTGCTGCTGTATCGCGCGCTGGACCTGACCGCGCCGGCCTTTTACCACAGCCCGTTGGTGACCGATGACAAAGGTGTCCGTCTTGCCAAGCGCCACGATGCCCTCGCGCTGCGCACGCTGCGTCTCGCGGGCCGGACACCCGCGCAGGTCCGCGCGTCTTGGTAAAATGAAAGTCAAGGTCACCCTGAGGTGACCCTTGTCTGCTTAAGCTCTGCGCGGTGCGCGGTTTAAGTCGGTAAACTTTTCTGAACCTGTCGATGCCTCCGCGGGTCGAACCCAACCGGTTACCCCGCGTCAGTGAGTAACACCCCACCCAACCAGACATACATGAAAAAATACACGCATCCATCCACGCGCGCCGTCGTGCTCGTCACCGCGGCGTTGCTTTGCAGTGTTCCGGGCCTGTTGCAGGCGCAGGATTCCCCGAGTGTGACCGCCGCGGAGCTCGATGAGGCGGCCGAACACCAGGAGGCCGGCAAGGCCGCCGCGGCGATTGGCGCCAAGTTCACCGAGTTTGCCGGCTCCGGGGAAAACGCCACCGCCCTCGTCACGGGCCTGCGCAACGGCACGACCATCACACTCACCACGACCGTTGACGGCGCGGCCGTCACCACGGAGTTCCAGCCGGCCACGGGCAAGCTGGGCTATGGCAACGCCTACATCTCGCTCGCCCTCGCCCAGCAGTCGCTGGCCCAGGCGGGCATCACCCAGCCCACGCCGGCGCAACTGATCGCCGCCCTCAACGGCGGCACCGTGACGGGCGCCGACGGCACCGCCGTGCCGCTGGCCGGCGTGCTCACGTTGCGGGCGGCCGGGGACGGCTGGGGCAACATCGCCAAATCACTCGGCGTGAAGCTGGGGCCGATCATGCGGGATATTCACGCCGTCAACGAACGGGTGGAGCACCCCGAACGTCCGGAAGTCGCGGACCGGGCCGAGCACGCCAAGGACGATGCAGTCAGGGTGACCAAACCGGAGCGAGCCGATCGCATGGAGCGGCCCGAACGGCCCATCCGTGCGGCGGAAATCCCGGTAACCGCCCGGCCTGAAGGGGCTGGTCGCCCGGTCTCGACCGGCAACCCGGCCGCCGCAGTCCGGCCCATGCAGCCGCCGGTGACACCGGTCCGCGCGGGCCGGCATTGAGCGATAGCAGTCACCTGTCTCATGCGACCCTCCCGGCGAGGGTCGCATTTTTTACCTAGTGAATCAGCGGATTGCGCCAGGCCGGCAACAGGATCGCATCCGTTCCGTGGATGTAGTTGCGATAGTAGAGCCAGAAAATCACCGCACCGAGACCCAGCAGGAAACTGATCTCGCCCAGGCTGCCCGCCGCCGAGCGGCTGGTGCGTCGCATTGACTGGACCAGCCAGACGATCCCGGGCGCGACGGCGAAAGCCACCAGCGAGGCCCCGAAAAGCACCATGCCCATGATGAAGAGCGTGCGCAGCAACGGGTCGCCAATCAACCGGGCCTTGTAGGCGATGATCTCATTGCAGAGATTGAGCAGGAGCAGGCAGCACGGGAGCACGTAATGGCGTTCAAGCGTGGCGGAGACTTTCATGCGCTTCCCCGATGAGGGAAAGTTCGCCACTTGCCAAAAGTTAAAATCTGCGTTCCCAAGCAGGAACACATGGCGACCTATGTTTACGAGACCATCCCCCGGCAGGACGGCGAGACGCCGCGCCGCTTCGAGGTCGTCCAAGGCATGAAGGACGCCCCGCTGACCCGCCATCCCGACACCGGCGAACCCGTGCGCCGGGTGATCAGCGGCGGCTACGGCATCATGAGCAAGCCCTCGGCCTCGGCCACTGTCCCGGCGACGACCGGGTGCGCCCCGGGGTGCGCCTGCCACAATCCCGCCCGTTTTCCGCAACCCTGAACCCGTCACCCCCATGATGAATTTCCACTCCCCCGACCTGACCCAGGCCCCGCCCCGCAGCCCCCGCGTGCGCCTCGGCGGCTTTGCCCACCTGCCCCGCCTGATCGACAAGGCCCGCGCCACCCTCGCCGGCACCAACGGCGAATACCATTACGACTGCCCGGTGGACGCGCACTTCTGGGCCTTCACCGGCCTCACCGCCGAGGCCTTCCTGGCCGAGGTCAAGACGGGCAAATGCGACTATGACTTGCTGACCTACGTGATGAGCCGCCTGCAACCCAAGCGCACGATGAGCGAGATCGTCGCCTGGTCGGCGTGGTTCGAGCAGCGTCCGCCCACCGCGGTCGAGGGCCGGGCCTTCTTCAACCAGCTTCACACCGCCGTCGGCCCACGCCGCGAGGATGTGGGCACGTGGTTCGAATTGCTCGACCTCGAGGACTTCGTGTCCTTCGGCGGGAAGTCGTGAATCCAATCCGCCGGCCTCGCCGCCCGCGCTCCCTTCCCTAGTGGAGTCACGGCGACCGCGCCGTGGCCAGGCCTACAGCTCCGTGTACTTGACCGAACGCCCGCGCGACTTTTCCACCGGATACTTCGCGGCGTTCTTGGTCAGTTTGGCCCCGATCGCCCGGGCCAGGTCGATGCCGCCGATGTTGGCGAATTCCAGCGCGTAGATCACCACGTCGGCGATCTCGTCCTCGATCTCCTCGCGCTTGGCCGGGTCGGTCAGCGCCGCGGCCGAGGTCTTGGACTCCGTCCACAGGAAATGCTCCATCAGCTCGCCGGCCTCGGCAGCCAGCGCCATGCTGAGGTTCTTGGGCGAGTGGAACTGCTCCCAGTCCCGCGCCCGCGCAAAGGCCAGGACGCGTTCACGCAATTCGCCCACCGTCGCGGTCGCATCGGTCATCGGTTTCATGGGCGGCACCCTGCGGGCAAAACTGTGCCGGTGCAAGATTCGGCGTGATGACACGGTTGGCACGCTTCCGGCATAAAAAACCACTTGTGGAAAGTGCCCTCCCGGGCATCTTCTGCAATCAGATCCATGGCCACCGCCACTCCAGTCAAACGCACCGATGCCGGCACTTCGCTTACGAAGGCCGCCATGTGCTTTGGCCTGCGCCAGTCGCAGCAGCAGCAGTGCGTGTCGCGCTGGATCAACAAACACCGTTCGGGCTGCCTGGCCTGACGCGATAGACCGACAAGGTAATCGCCCCCCCCAGGAGACCCGCCGGTGCCACCACCGACGAGCCCGCTATTTTTCATTTTCCCCATGCATACGATCATCCACCGCCACCAACACCAAAGATTCCCCGCCGCGAAGTCCCAGCCCGACTTCCGTTCGCCGCACTATGAGTGCATGGATCTGCCCCAGGCCCTCAAGCTGGCCGTCTATGTGCCCGGGGTGGATGTCACGGGCGTGGACCTCACCACGCAAGGCACGGACCTGCTCGTGACCGCGCGCAAGCCCCACCACGTCCGCGTGAACTGGCAGGCGCTGCATCTCGAGTCGGCCCAACGCGACTACCAGCTGAAACTGCGTCTCGGCACGGGCTACGATTTTGACCATCTCCGGGCCACCATCGCCCGGGGGGTGCTCACCATCGTTCTGCCCAAGCGCCGGCCGGCCCTCGCCGAGCCGCCGGTGCCCGAGCGTCGGGTGGCCTGAGTCTGCCGGAGGCGGGTGTTCCGACCCCGCCTCCCCCGCCAGTAAAAGCCGACCTGTTTTCAGATATTTTCTTGGAACTTTTCGGCCCTCCCGGGGTTCTCAACGTAGACGGCCCCGACCCGGCCGCCCCAAGCAACATGACCTACTTCCCGCACAATTACCTCGAGCGCTCCGCCTCCCCGGCGGTCCGGGCGATGGCGGCCGTGCGGCAGAACATCCATCGCGACATCCTGTGGAACCAGCCCGTCTTCAAGGCGCCGGCCCTGGCCAACCCCCGGATCGCCTTCGATCCGCTGCCGTTCACGGCCGTTCGCGTCACGCAGCGTTCCGCCCGGCGCTGATCGCCGCGCACCTCACTTCTCCGGCACCAGCCAGTCGCAGACGGCCGAGCCCCCGGCTTCGACCCTGAGTCGTTTCGCCAGCACCGGCAGCACGGCCCGGATTTCCCGGTCGATCTGCCAGGGCGGATTCAGGATGAGCAGGCCGCAGCCCTTCATCCGCAACGGCGAGAAGTCGCCGGCGATGCTCAGCTCAGCGAACAGCGCCGGCACCGCCAGATCCAGCAGCGTCTGGTGAAACTCCTCCGTCCGGGCGCGCTCCGTGAGGGGATACCACACCGCACAGACGGCCCCGGGCAGCCGCCGCAGGGCGTCGGCCACGCCGCGCTGGATGGCGGCAAACTCGCCCTTCTGCTCGAAGGGCGGGTCGATGAGGACAAGCGCGCGTTTCTCCGGCGGGGGCAGCTGGGCCTTGAGCCCGGTGTAGCCGTCCATCACCAGCACTTGCACGCCCGTCTCGCGCGCGAAATCAAAGTCCAGCGCCTCGGCGTCGTCAGGCCGCAGCTCGCACAGCACCATCCGGTCCTGCGGGCGCAGCAGCAGCTTCGCGATCCACGGCGAACCGGGATAGAATTTCAACTCCGGGCCGGTCTCGCCCCGGCGGTCGTTGAACCGCCGCACCAGCGCGAGGTAGTCCGTGACCGGGCCGGGCAGGTCCTCCGCTCCCCATAGCCGACCGATGCCCGCCGGATGCTCGGGCTCGCGGGTGCGGCCATCGGGCAGGATCGAGGGCACCGCCAGATCGTAGCCCCCACGCCCGGCATGGGTGTCGAGGTAGAGAAAGCCCTTCTCCTTCCGCTGCATCGCCCGGATGAGCTGCAGCAGCAGGACGTGCTTGAAGACGTCCGCGTAGTTCCCCGCGTGGTAGTGATGGCGGTAATTCATGCCCGCTCAGCCGACGGGCACCTTGACCACGGTCTTCCGGACCAGGCCCGTGCCCCGCCATTGCAGGGCCGGCATGTGTCCGTCATTCGGGAAAAAGATCGCCGCGTCCCCCGGGCCCATCTTCAGCACCGTGGCCCCCGTGATGTCGGCATACTTGGTGAAATCGCGCTCGGGGTTGTAGGGCTCGCTCACCTCCAGGCGGGAAATATCCGCCAGTTCCATCAGCTCCGCTCCCGCCACGACCACCTGCACGTCGATGTATTTCCGGTGTGATTCAAAGAAACCTTCGGAACGTGGCTTGGGAATGTAGGCCTGCTCCAGGGCGAAGGCACCGCCGGCCAGTTCCACCCGCCCGGTCTCGCCCGGCGCGATTCGTTCGAGGCGCGCCCACGCCCTCGAGCCGGCCTCAAGCAGGTCAGTGACGTAGGCGAACGCCGCGGCAAAACGCGGATCATCGGCTGCATCCATGCTCACTTCCTGGAATGAACCCGTATAGGCCATAGCCCGGAGCAGATTGCGCTGCATCCGCGATGGCAAGCCCTCAGCTTGCCGTCCGCCGGCTCACTGCACCAGCACAGCCGCTTGTTGCACGAGGCCGAGGAACTCCGAGCGATAGCCGCCAGCATCATCGCCCAGCCCGGCCCGGCCCCAGTCCGCCACCTCGGCCAGCGTCAGCGACCCCCGGTGGGGCGAATCCCGCAACGCCATCCCGAAGCCTGCGACCGCGGCGGCAAACTTGAAGTCCGCGCTTGCGTCCTCGAACTGCGCCCCGGTGTCGCGCAGCGGGAACTCGAGCGGCGTGCTCACGTCACTGGCCGGCTCCTTGTAGCGGATCTTCACGGTCAGCAGCTCGCCATTGGACGCTCCCCGCTCCCTGCTCCCAGCTCCCTGTTCGGGTTTCTGGTACTTGAGCGGGTCAGCCCCCGGGGTCTCGTCCGGCAGCGCCACCCCCGCCGGCACGACTTCGTACAGTGCGGTCACGGTGTGCCCGGCGCCGATCTCGCCGGCGTCGACCTGGTCGTTGTTGAAATCCTCCTTGGCCAGCAGTCGGTTCTCGTAGCCAATCAGCCGGTAGGCCGACACCTCGGCGGGATTGAACTCCACCTGGATCTTCACGTCCTTGGCGATGGTGACGAGCGTGCCGCCGGCCTGCTCGACGAGCGACTTCCTCGCCTCGGCCAGCGTGTCGATGTAGGCGTAGTTGCCGTTGCCCTTGTCGGCCAGCTGCTCGAGCGTGCTGTCCTTGTAGTTGCCCATGCCGAAACCGAGCACGCTGAGGAAGACACCGCTCTTGGCCTTCTCCTCGATCAGGCGCGTGAGGTCGCCCTCGTTCGTGACGCCGACGTTGAAGTCGCCGTCCGTGGCAAGGATCACCCGGTTGACGCCGCCCGGGACAAAGTTCGCCTTGGCGATGTCGTAGGCCAGGTGGATGCCCATGGCCCCGTTGGTTGAGCCCTCGGCTTGCAGGCGGTCGATCGCGTCCAGGATCTCGGCCTTCCGGCTGGCGCTCGTGGAAGGCAGCGCCAGGCCCGAGGCCCCGGCGTAAACCGCGATGGCCACCCGGTCATCCGCCCGTAGCTTGTTCACGAGCAGGCGCAGGGACTGCTTCACCAGCGGCAGCTTGTTCGGCTGGTTCATCGAGCCCGACACATCGAGCAGGAAGACGAGGTTGGCCGCGGGTCGCTGCGCGTCGCTGACCTCGCGGCCCTTGAGCCCGATCCGCACCAGCCGGTGTTCCGGGGCCCACGGGGCCGACGCCACCTCGAGGCTCGCGGCAAAGGGCACATTGCCGGTCGGCGGCGTATAACGGTAGGGGAAGTAGTTCACCAGTTCCTCGATCCGCACGGCATCAGCCGGCGGCCGCTGGCCCTGGGCGAGGAAGCGGCGGACGTTCGCGTAGGAAGCCGTGTCCACGTCGATGGAGAAGGTGGAAAGCGGTTGGTCGGCCACGCGCAGGTAGGCGTTGTCCTTCTTGTACCCGTAGGCCTCGGTGTTGAATTCCGTCGCGGACAGGGGTGCGGCCAGGTGCATCTTCCTCATCGCCGGGGCTTGGCGGATCGCACCGACCGTCTTGCCGAGATCACTGAGCTCGGACTGTACCGGGGTGCCGGCCAGTGTGCCATTGGACGCGGAACTGTTCGCCGCACTGCCGCTGACCGCAAAGGTGCTCAATTGGATGGCCTCATCCGTCGGCATCGGTACCGGCGCGGGCGGGGGCGGTGATTCCGCAATGGCCAGGATGGCCGTGGGGACGGGAACAGGGGCGGCGGCAGCCACCGACTGTTTCTCCGCGGCCTTGTCCCTTTCCGCCTGGGCCTGTGCCGTCTTGGCGCGCGCGGCATCCGCTTGGGCCAGCTCCCGTTCAACAGCCTGCATCTGTTGGTGCATGGGCCGGTTCTGTTGCCAGTAGACGAAGAACAGGGCGAAACACGCCGCGGCCAGGCCGCTGACCATGTAATAGATCTGGGGGAACCGCAGGACCTTGGCCGCCGGCCGCGCCGGCTGGTGGACGGATTCCACCGGTTCGTGTTCGAGCGCGGAAGTGACCGTCGCCACGGTGGCGCGAATTTCGGCCACGACCTGCCGCGCGGCGGCGTCCTGCTCCAGCAGTTTTTCGAAACCCGCGCGTTCAGCCGGCTCCATCTCGTCGAGGGCGTAGAGGGTCAGGCGGGGATCATCCGGGGAAAGGGGCGTGTCATTCATGGTGCGGATCTCGGTTACTCGGGTTGGGCGGCCAGGTTCTGGCGCAGGGCCTTGAGCGCGGTGTGCAGGATGAAGCCGACATTGCCGACGGACAGCGACGTGATGCGGCTGATCTCCTGATAGCTGAACCCATTTTGAAATTTCAGCCGCACAACCTCCTGCTGGTTGTGCGGGAGCTGGCTGATGAGCTTGAGTACGGCGGCATGCTGCTCGGCGCGCTCCAATGTCGCGCCCGGCCTCGGCTCGGCCGCCACGATGCGCTCGACCTGGCCCTCGGCGAACTGGCTCATGCGGCCCTCCTTGCGCTGCACGTCATGGGTGCGGTTGCGGCAGACGGTGAAGAGCCATTCCGCCACGTGTCCGTCCACCTCGGAGGGCGGCTGGGCCATGAGCCGGACAAAAGTGTCCTGCACGACGTCCCGCGCCCGGTCGACGTCACCATTGAGGAGACGGGTGGCATAGCGCAGCAGCGGCGCCTGATGGCGCGCGACCGCCGCTTGCACAAAGGAGCTGGCGTCGGGACTGTCATGGGATGTGTCTGGTTCGTTTTTCAAGCGACCTTGCTCCATAGACGAATGATGGCGGGATTTATTAGCGCTTGGACACAGAAATATGCGACCCGCCCCTTGCCCGGCGACAATTTCACCCTTTACTGACCCCATGTCGCTTCGTCCGGCCCTGCTCATCGTCATCGGTACGCTTGTAGTGCTGGCCGGCTGCGCCCGACGCGAAACCCAGGCGGAGGCCGCGCTCGCCGGGCAAAGCCTGCTGGTGGGCAACCTCGCCGAGCCCCTGGAACTGGACCCGCATCTGATCTCGGCCTACACGGACCAGAACATCGCCGTCGCCCTTTTCGAGGGCCTGTGTGCCCTGGACGAACGCACCTCGCAGCCCGTGCCGGCCGCCGCCGAGAAGTGGGAGGTATCGCCCGACGGACTCATCTACACGTTCCACCTGCGCCCCACGGCCAAATGGTCCAACGGCGAACCGCTCACCGCCGGCGATTTCGTGGCCTCGTGGCGGCGCGCCCTCGCCCCCGCCTTCGCCGCCGAATACGCCTACCTGCTCTATCCGCTCAAGCACGCCGCCGCGCTCAACTCCGGTGCACTTGCCAACCCGGCCGCCCTGGGGGCCGAGGCACTCGATGACCAAACCCTGCGCCTGACCCTCGAGCGCCCCACCCCCTACCTGCCCGCCCTCACCGCCCAGCCGGTGTGGTTCCCGGTGAATCCGCGCGTGCTGGCGAAATTCGGCGACATCAACCAACGCCACCCGGCCTGGACCCGTCCGGAAAATCTCGTCGGCAACGGGCCGTTTACCCTCGCGGAATGGTCGCCGAACGCCCGACTCGTCGTGGCCCGGAACCCCGCCTACTGGGACGCCGCCCGCGTGCGGCTGGCCCGCATCACCTTTTTCCCCACCGAGAGCCCCGAGGTCGAGGAGCGCAACTTCCGCGCCGGCCAGACCCATGTCACCTACAGCCTGCCCACCTCGAAAATCGAAACTTACCGCACCGAACGACCCGCCGCGCTCCGGCTCGACCCGTTCCTGCAGGCAATCTTCCTCCGCTTCAACACCACGCGGGCCCCCTTCGACGACGCGCGGGTCCGCCGCGCCCTGTCCCTCGCCATCGACCGCGAGGCCATCGCGAGCAGCGTGCTGCGTGGCGCGCAGAACCCGGCCCGCAGTTTCACCCCGCCCGACTGCGCGGGATACACCGCCCGCGCCCGCGTGCCGACCGACTACGAGGCCGCCCGCCGGCTGCTGGCCGAGGCCGGCTTCCCGGGCGGGCGCGGCCTGCCCGTCCTCGACCTCCAGGTCCGCAACGATGAATACCAGCCCCGCCTCGCGGAGGTGCTGCAGGCCGCGTGGAAAAAGGAACTGGGCGTGAACCTCACCCTCACCCCACTGGAGCAGAAAACCTGGGTGCAGAACCAGCAGACCCTCAACTACACGATCTCCGGCGCCGGCTGGATCGGTGACTTCGTCGACCCGGTCACCTTCCTCGATCTCTTTGTTTCGGGCGGGGGCAACAATTGGACCGGCTGGGCCAATCCGGACTACGACAACCTCCTCCGGCAGGCGGCCGCCACCTCCGATCCGGCCGCCCGGCTCGAATGCTTCCAGCAGGCCGAGGCCCTGCTCCTCGAACAATCCCCCGTAGCCCCGGTCTATTTCGGAGTCCGCGCTTATTTGATCCACCCCGCCGTCCGCGGGTGGGAGCCTTCCCTGCTCGGCCTGCACCAATACAAAAAGGTTTACCTCCAAGCCCCCTGACAACACCTTCCAGCCGTGATCTTTCGCCCACTCATCTTGTTCGTTGCCGCCATGGCCACTGCGGCCCTGCCCTCCCTGGCCTCGGCGAAGGAGGGGACCGACCTGACCATCGTCCGCGTCTTCACCAGCTGGCGCGACGCCGCCTCGTTCAAGCGCATTTCCGAGTACTTCGACGGCAAGGAAAACACCGGCGGCCTCACGATCGTCCGCACCCAGCCCGACCAGCGCACCGGTTATTATTTTCTCGTCCGGGCCGCCAACCCCGGCGGCCCCCGTTCGGTGTCGGCTCGCTTGGAAATCATCACATCCGCCACCGCCAAGCCCGTCGTGCATACCTTTCCCCTCGCGCTTAAAGCCGGGGAGACCACCGTCCAGTTCGGACTCACCGGCTCGGACTGGCCCGAGGCACACACCAGCCCCGTGGCGTGGCGGTTGGATCTCACCGACGCTGACGGCCGCGTGCTGGCCACCGAGAAAAGCTACCTTTGGGAAAAGCCCTCGACCAAGTGAGGCATGAGAAAGTCGGCCTGGAGT
>Ga0255338_1001709_pt1 | contig 38614 bp, 31 predicted proteins | sample MeOH1_35cm_T4_19_FD_203715 | JGI IMG/M metagenome (GOLD analysis project Ga0255338, IMG submission 203715) | Sandy soil microbial communities from University of British Columbia, Vancouver, Canada - MeOH1_35cm_T4_195 | ecosystem: Engineered > Artificial ecosystem > Sand microcosm > Unclassified ...
AAGCGCAGCAGGCCGAGCGGGCACAGGCCAGGATCGACTTCGACCGCGCCACGACGCTCCGGCGCACCGGCGCGGGCTCGCAGGCAAAGCTCGACGAAGCGAAGACCCGCCTCCAGATCGCCGAGCGCAATCTTCAGGCCCTGCAATCGGACCGTCAGGTCATCGAGCAGCAATCGATTGAAGGTGCCGTGCTCGCGCCGGGCGCAGGCCGCATTCTGACCGTGCCGGTCGCAGAAGGCAGCGTCGTGATGGGCGGCGACACTGTCGCCACCATGGCCACGGATGACTACATCCTTCGCCTGGAACTTCCGGAGCGTCACGCCCGCTTCCTGAAGGCGGGCGACGAAATTCTCGTCGGCGCGCGGGGCATGGGCGAGACGGAAAGCTCGGCGACCCGCCCCGGCAAGGTGGTGCTCGTCTATCCCCATATCGATCAGGGCCGCGTGGTCGCCGATGTGGCGGTCGAAGGTCTGGGCGACTATTTCGTCGGCGAACGGACACGTGTGTTCGTCGCAACGGGCAAGCGCGAGGCGCTGGTCCTGCCAGAGGCCTTCATCTATCGCCGGTTCGGCGTCAGCTACGCGAAACTCAAGAACGGCGTAGAGGTCGTCGTCCAGGTCGGCCAGCCTGTGACTGGCGGCCTCGAAATCCTGTCCGGCCTGAATGATGGCGACGTTGTGGTGATGCCGTGAAGATCGGACTTTCCGGCGCCCTCACCCGCGCCTTCATCACCTCGCCGCTCACCCCGCTCTTCCTGATCGGCTCGCTCGTCGTCGGCATGATCGCGCTCGTCGCATTGCCGCGCGAGGAGGAACCGCAGATCAGCGTTCCAATGGTTGACGTCATCATCAGCACCAAGGGCTACAAGGCCGAGGATGCGGTCGAACTCATCACCAAGCCACTCGAAGATATCGTCAAGGGGATCGACGGCGTTGAACACACCTATTCGACCACTCAGGACGATCAGGTTCTGGTGACGGCGCGCTTCCTTGTTGGCACTGACCAGGATACGGCGCTGCTGCGTGTGCATGAGAAAATCCGGTCCAATATTGCGGACCTTCCTTACGGCATTCCCGAGCCGCTCATCATCGGCCACGGTATCAATGATGTCGCCATCCTCGCGCTGACGCTGACGCCCAAGCCAGAGGCAGCCTCACGCTGGAACGACAATGGCCTGCGCCAGATCGCGCAGGAGCTTCAACATGAGCTGATGAAGGTCGACAATGTCGGCATCACCTACATCATCGGTGGCAGTCCGAACCAGATCAGGGTCGAGCCGGACCCCGACCGCCTCGCGCTTTACGGCATCACGCTGAACCAGCTCGTCGACAAGCTGCAGAACGCCAACCGCTCCCTCGTCGTCGGCCGGGTGACCAGCGTCAACCGCAGCTCGACCGTGGTTGCCGGCGAGACCCTGCAAGGTGTGCCGGATATCGGCCTTCTCCTTCTGACCTCGCGCGACGGGCGGCCCGTCTATGTGAAGGATGTCGCCGATGTCGTCGTCGGCGCGGCCGAAACGGATTCGCGCGCGTGGAATCTGGCGAAGGCGAAAAATGGAGAGCTGCAGCGCCTCCCCGCAGTCACGATCGCCTTTGCAAAGCGCAAGGGCGCCAATGCGGTGGTTGTTGCCTCGGACCTCCTCGCTCGTCTGGAGACCGTCAAGGGAAGGCTACTCCCCGGTGATGTGGAAGTCGCAGTGACGCGCAACTATGGCGCGACCGCGACCGAAAAGGCCGATGAGCTTCTGTTCCACCTTGGTCTCGCGACCATCTCCATCGTCGCGCTGATCACATGGGCGATCGGCTGGCGCGAAGGCGTGGTGGTGCTTGTCGTCATCCCGACCACCATCCTGCTTACACTCTTCGCCTCATGGCTGATGGGCTACACGATCAACCGCGTCAGCCTCTTCGCCCTGATCTTCTCCATCGGCATTCTCGTCGACGATGCCATCGTCATTGTCGAGAACATCATCCGGCACTGGCATATGCGCGGCGAGAAGGGTCTCATCGAAAGCGCCGTCGAGGCGGTTGCCGAAGTCGGCAATCCGACAATCGTGGCCACGCTCACCATCATCGTCGCTCTGCTTCCCATGATGTTCGTGAGCGGCATGATGGGCCCCTATATGAGCCCCATTCCCGCCAATGCGTCGATGGCGATGATCTTCTCCTTTTTCGTCGCCGTCATCATCACGCCATGGCTTCTGTTCCACATCGCGAGGCACCGCTTCGAGGGTGAAGGCGCCGTGTCGCACCAGGGCGGACATGAGGATGGCGGGGCGCTCGCGCGGCTCTATGTCCGCATCGCGCGCCCGCTGCTGACCGGTAGGCGAAACTCGAAGAGGCTGCTGATCGGCGTTGGCGTGGCCACATTCGCAGTCTGCCTTCTCTTCGTCACGCGCGACGTGGCGGTGAAGCTCCTGCCCTTCGACAACAAGTCCGAGCTTCAGGTGGTGCTCGACATGCCGCAGGGAACGACGCTCGAAGAGACGCAGCGTTTTCTCTTCGCGGCGGCGGACAAGCTCAAAGCCATGCCGGAACTCACCTCAATCCAGCTCTATGCGGGCACGTCCGCCCCATTCAATTTCAACGGCCTTGTCCGGCACTACTACTTGAGGAGCGGCCCGCAGCAGGGCGACCTGCAGGTGAATTTCGTTGCGAAGGGCGACCGCTCGCGTGCCAGTCACGACCTTGCCGTTGCCACCCGCAAGGAACTTGCGACCCTCGCATGGCCGGAAGGTACGGTGCTTCGCGTCGTCGAGGTGCCGCCGGGACCGCCTGTTCTCTCGACGCTGCTCGCGGAAGTTTACGGCCCCGACCAGAAGACGCGCCGCGATGCTGCCCGCAAGGTCGAGGAGGCTTTCCGCTCGGTCGATTTCGTTCACGATGTGGACGACACCTTCTACAAACCTGCCGAACGCCAGCGCTTCATCATCAATCAGGACGATCTGGAGTTTCATGGCGTCGAGCAGCAGGCCGTCTATGACACCATCGCAACGATCATCGGCGGGGCCGAGATCGGCTTCTCGCAACGCGGCCAGGGTGCGAAGCCCTATGACATCGTCGTGAAGCTGCCGCGCAGCGCACAGTCGATGGGCGAGCGACTGCTGACCACGCCGATACCGGCGGGCGGCACGGCGCGCGAGGGACGGAACGTCGAACTCGGCGATGTCGTGAGCGTGAAGCCGGAGGCTGGTTCCTATTCGCTCTACCGGCGCGACGGACATTCGGCCGAGATGGTGCTAGCGGAGGTTGCCGGACGTTTCGAAGCGCCGATTTACGGCATGTTTGCCGTGGAGAACGCCATCAAGAAAATGGACTGGGGCAAGGACGGACCGCCCGTCATCGCCTATCACGGCCAGCCCACCGACGAGAGCCATGTGACGCTGCTCTGGGACGGCGAATGGGAAGTGACCTATGTGACCTTCCGGGACATGGGCGCAGCCTTCGGCGTTGCGATCCTCGGCATCTATCTGCTCGTCGTTGCGCAGTTCGGGTCCTTCAAACTGCCGCTCGTGATCCTGATTCCGGTGCCGCTGACGCTCATCGGCATCGTGCTTGGCCACTGGCTCTTCAGCGCACCCTTCACCGCGACGTCGATGATCGGCTTCATCGCGCTTGCCGGCATCATCGTGCGGAACTCTATCCTGCTGGTCGACTTCATCCGCCATCGCCGCGCTGAAGGTGCCGTACTGCGCGACGCGCTTCTTGAAGCGGGCGCCATCCGCTTCAAGCCGATCGTGCTCACGGCGGCGGCTGCCATCATCGGCGCGGTCTTTATCATCACCGACCCGATTTTCCAGGGCCTCGCAATCTCGCTTGTTTTCGGCCTCGCATCATCGACAGCCTTGACGCTGCTGGTCATCCCTGCGGTTTATGTGGTGCTCAGGGACGACCATAAGGGGTTCGAGCATTGACCAGTCAGGCTTGATTGGCGGCTTAGTCAGGAGGCTCACATGCAAGAAAGCATTCATATTCCCTGCCCGAAATGCGGCGCCGTGAATCGCATGCCGGAAGCGCGGCGGCAGGACCGCCCGACATGCGGTAAATGCGGCGCGGCCTTGTTCGACGGACAGCCCATTACGCTCACCGTCGGGAACTTCGAGCGCCACGCCAATGCGCAAGACCTTCCCCTTCTCGTCGATTGCTGGGCCTCATGGTGCGGGCCATGCCGGGCAATGGCACCCGTCTTCGAGGCTGCCGCCTCGGATTTCGAACCTCGCTTGCGTCTGGGCAAGCTCGACACCGAAGCTGAACCGGCGCTCGCAGCCAGATTTCAGATTCGCGCCATACCGACACTGATATTGATTCAGGGCGGCCGCGAAGTTGCGCGTCACAGTGGCGCCATGAACGCTTCGATGCTGCGCAGCTGGGTCCGGCAACATCTCCCTGCGTGAACCAAGGGTTACGGAGATGTCGCATTTCTGAGCGCGTTTTGCCAAGTATCTGCCAATGCTCATTATGCGACGTTTCGCCCCCTCCACAATCAATGCATGACTACCGCGCTCTATGACGGTAATCTTCGCCCCGTTCCGGGTCGCCCTATCGGCGAGCGACGGAGAAGACATGCGACCGGCAAGCCCTAAAGCATACGTCACGGCGCGACTGCATCCGCTGATCCGCGAAATTGGATTGGTGCTCGCATTCAAGCTTATTGCGCTGTTTTTCCTCTACACTTTCTTTTTCAGCCCATCCCACCGCATCGACGTAACGCCGGAGCGCGTGCACGGTGCCGTGTTCGGAGCTCACGCGGACAATCCAGCCGATCAATAGACGCGTCCTGGAGGCCAAGATGCACGAAATCGACATAGTAACGCTCTCCCGACTCCAGTTCGCGCTGACGGCGCTCTACCACTTCCTGTTCGTGCCGCTCACGCTTGGCCTTTCGATACTCCTCGCGATCATGGAAACGGTCTATGTCATGACCGGCCGCACGATCTGGCGAGATATGGTGAAATTCTGGGGCACGCTCTTCGGCATCAATTTTGCGATGGGTGTCGCCACCGGCATCACCATGGAGTTCCAGTTCGGCACGAACTGGGCTTATTACTCACACTATGTCGGCGACGTTTTCGGCGTGCCGCTCGCGATCGAAGGCCTTATGGCCTTCTTCCTCGAGGGCACATTCGTCGGTCTGTTCTTCTTCGGCTGGGATCGCTTGAGCAAACGGGCTCACATGGTCGTCACCTGGCTCGTCGCGATCGGCAGCAACCTCTCTGCGCTGTGGATTCTCGTCGCCAATGCCTGGATGCAGAATCCTGTCGGAACAATCTTCAATCCGCAGACCATGCGCATGGAGGTGAGCTCGTTCTTCGACGTGCTCTTCAACCCCGTGGCGCAGGCAAAATTTGTCCATACCGTAAGTGCGGGATATGTGACCGGCGCCATGTTCATGCTTTCGATTGGCGCCTACTACCTGCTCCGGGGCAAGCACACGGAAATCGCGCGCCGCTCGATTACTGTGGCCGCAAGCTTCGGTCTTGCCTCCGCGCTGTCGGTCGTCGTTCTCGGCGATGAAAGTGGCTACACGGCGGGCCAGGACCAGAAGATGAAGATCGCCGCCATCGAATCCATGTGGGAGACCGAGCCCGCACCCGCTTCCTTCACGCTCATCGGCATCCCCGACGCCAAGGCGCAAACCACACATTATGCCGTCCAGATTCCCTGGGCTCTCGGTCTCATCGCGACGCGCTCGATCAATCTGCCCGTCGAAGGTATCAAGGATCTTGTGGCGAAGGCCGAGGGCCGCATCCGCCACGGTCTGATCGCCTATCGATCACTCGCCAAAATGCAGGGCAAGCCCGGCGTCACCCTGCCGCCGGACGCTCAGGCCGCGGTCTCCGATCTTGGGTATGCCCTGTTGCTCAAGGGCATCCGTCCGGACATCGAAAATGCGACAGACGCGGACATCCACGCCGCAGCAATGTCGACCATCCCCAATGTCGGCGTCCTGTTCTGGGGCTTCCGCCTCATGGTCGCCCTCGGTTTCTATTTCATCGCACTCTTTGCCGTCGCCTTCTACCTGTCGAGTTGGCGCCGCCTTGACCGGAAGTGGTTCCTGCGTGCTGCCATGTTGAGCCTTCCGCTCCCATGGGTTGCCGCGGAGCTCGGCTGGATCGTCGCCGAATACGGCCGCCAGCCCTGGATCATCGACGGCGTACTGCCCACCTCCCTTGGCGTCTCGGACGTTCCGGCCAGCAATGTGCTGTTGAGCCTCGCCGGCTTCGTGCTCTTCTACAGCACGCTCGCCGCAGTCGATCTCTACCTCATGATCAAATATGTCCGCCTCGGGCCAGACGGCCAATCGACGCCTTCCGTCCTTCAGGTTCCCGCAGGCGCGGATTGAGGAGCATCCCATGGAACTCATCGACTATACCGTCCTGCGCCTCATCTGGTGGGCCCTGCTCGGCATTCTCCTGATCGGTTTTGCGATCATGGATGGCTTCGATTTCGGCATCGCCATGCTGCAACCCTTTGTGGCCCGCAACGATGTCGAACGGCGCGTGCTTCTCAACGTGGTCGGCCCCGTCTGGGAGGGTAACCAGGTCTGGTTCATACTCGGCGGCGGCGCAATCTTCGCCGCCTGGCCGACGCTCTACGCCGTTTCGTTCTCCGGCTTTTACCTTGCGATGTTCCTGATCCTGCTTGCCCTCATCGTGCGGCCCGTTGCGATCAGCTTTCGCGGCAAGGTCGACAACGAGCGCTGGCGCCGGATCTGGGATTGGGCCTTCGTCGTCTCCGGATTCGTTCCATCCCTGATCTTCGGCGTCGCCTTCGGCAATCTGTTGCTCGGCGTGCCTTTCCATTTCGACCAGACGATGCGGCTGACCTATGAGGGCAACCTGTTCGGCTTGCTCAACCCCTTCGCACTCCTCTGCGGCCTCGTCAGCCTGGCCATGATCACAATGCAGGGCGGAACCTTCCTTGCGGTCAAGAGCGAGGATCCGATCGCCGGACGCGCCGCGAAGATGACCAGCGCCGCGGCCATAGCCTACGTTCTCCTCTTCACAATTGCAGGAATCTGGGTCGCCTACGGCATCAGCGGCTATGTCGTCGACGCTCCCGTCACCGACGGCCCCTCCAATCCGCTTCTGAAGGCGGTAACACGCGCCGACGGTGCCTGGCTCGCCAACTACAGCGCCCACCCGCTGAGTGCTCTGGCTCCGGTCGCCGCCTATCTGGGCGCGTTGGGTACGCTACTTTTCGCGCGAAGGCGGGCCGCCCTGGCTGCTTTCATCTCGAGCAGCCTGACCGTCGCAGGCACGATATGCACGGCGGGGTTTAGCCTTTTTCCCTTCCTGCTCCCCTCCTCAAGCAGTCCGCAGAGCAGCCTCACAGTCTGGGACGCGTCGTCAAGCCCGACGACCCTCTTCATCATGCTCGTCGCGGCGGTCATCTTCGTGCCGATCATCCTTGCCTACACGAGCTGGGTCTTCCATGTGATGCGCGGGCCGGTGACGGCGGAGCGCGTCAAATCCGCCTCTCACGACCTCTATTGAGGGGAGAAACAAGCAATGTGGTATTTTTCCTGGGTACTCGGCCTCGGTCTCGCATGCTCCTTCGCGATCTTCAATGCCATGTGGCTGGAGTTCCACGAAGATAGACACGACATCGATTGAGCAGCGACGAGCTGGCCCGCCTCTCGCCTCGGCATGTACAAGTTTCACTCTGATCGGGCCCTCCGATCGCGGGCGCTCTGGTATACGAAAAGTCCTTGAACTAACATTTCGCAAGCCGACTCAGGGGACAGTGTCGGCCCGCGAGCATGAATGGCCGTAGCTTGCCGCCGTTCACCGAGCGATAACCCTCAATATTTGAACCGTCTGGGAACGGCGCGCCCGGGTCCGGCACCGCAGTGGGAAGCGCTGCACAGACTCAGGGCTCAAGCGGGTATCGAAATGAGCTGGACTGATCATGATCTGACCGAAGTGCTTTGCATTGGAAATGAGCAAGGCATCTTCGCGCGAAGCGATATTCCGGCCAACAGTGTGGTCGGCATATTTGATGGCATTGCTGAAGTATTCACGGTAAGCCCCGATGGCAACGTGGATTGGCGCGGTCAGGACGGCGGCATGTCGATCCACCTGAAGCTCCACGACAACAAGCTTTTCGCCATCATGCCGATCCCCGGAACCCGGATTGAAGGCATCGATTTCATCAACCACTCATGCAACCCCAACTGCCGCGCAGATGCCGGCGTTCTGGTGGTCGAAACAATCCGGCCGATAGCGAAGGGCGAGCAGCTGACCCTGAATTATCACGATATGGACCTGATCAAGCTGGGTCGGCCTTGCTGGTGCGATGACGTGCCGGACGACAAGCGCTGTATTTTATAGGTGAGTTACGAATGCTTCTGGTGAAGACATATCTCGCGGAAAGCCCGATAGAGGGAATTGGCCTGTTCGCGGCGGAAGACATTGCGAAGGGAACAACGATCTGGCGCTTTGATGAGCGGTTTGATCGCAAATTCAGCAAGGCGGAGCGCGATGCCCTGCCCGAGCCTGCCTACACCTTCGTGCAGAAGTATTCATATCCGGAATCCGTCGGCAGCGATGTCTATTATCTCGATGGGGACCACGCGCGGTTCATGAACCACAGCAACACCCCCAACACCGACTGCGAGACAGACACCATCGCAACCCGCGACATCCGGGCCGGCGAAGAGTTGCTTTGCGACTACCACCAGTTCCATCCGAACCACGTCTTCTCGCCGACCTAAGCTCATGCGACATGGCAAGTGGTGGCCGGCGCTGATGTCGCGCCACCCGCAGGTCATCCTGCAAGGCGCGCTTCTGGCCCTGTGCGCGGCATTCGGTTCAACCCTGGCGGCATCTCTCTTCCTCGCCAATGCCGGGGCTGGCGCGATACCGGTCTACTACCTTATCCTTGCGCTGACCTCGATACCGGTGTCGGTCCTCTTTTCGTCCGTCATCGACCGATGGCCGCGGCGCAACACGCTGGCCGGGCTGCTTGTCATCTACATGGCGAGCACCGCCATCATGGCTGCGCTGATGGACCAGAGCGTCAGCAGCTTTTATGTCCTCTACACGGTCATCAGCGTCTGCGAGCTGATGATCTACAGCATCTATTACATACTGTTTTCCGACTATTTCTCCGTGCTGGACGCCAAGCGGTACAGCGGCGCCATGACCATTGCGCTCGGCGTCGGCGCCATGGCCGGCTCGCTACTCGTATCCTTCCTGACAGACTTCTTCGAAGCGCGGGAGGTGCTGCTCGCCTTGCCGGTTCTGGTGCTGCTGACCCTCGCCCATCTTCTGTGGCTGACCAAGCGCGAGCAGCCGCTCGACGAAGTCGAGTCCGGCGCCGACGAGAGCATGTTGGAGAGTCTGCGCTTGCTCCCGCAGATCATTCAGCGCCACCCGATCATCCTGCTGATGGCAGCGGCCGTGTTCGTGAATATCCTCGGCCAATGCATCATGGAATTCGAGGCATTTTCGATCTATGCCAACAGCTTTCCCGATGAAAACCAGCTGGCCTCGTTTCTCGGCAAGATGACCGCCGCCGTCGACCTGATCGGCATTCTGATCGTGTTCTTCGTTTCGAACCCGCTGATACCGCGCATCGGCGTTGCCCGCATGGCAGTCATTCCTGCGGCGATCAATTTCGCATCTTTCATTGTACTGGCTGCGTCTTCAAGCCTCCCCGCGGGTATCCTCGCCCATCTCAATTACTACCCGCTGGAACACAGCCTCAATGTTCCGGTCTTCGCCCTCACCTACAATGCGATCCCGCACCGTTTTGCCGGGCGCATCCGGGTCATCAATGACGGGATCATCTATCCTCTGGCTCTTGCCGGCTCCGGAATCCTGCTGCTTCTGGTGGAGCAGCGCCTGTCGCTGACACAGGTCGCGATGGTCGGCGCTGCGGTGGCACTATGCTATGTTGCGGCGCAGGCGGGCATTGGACGGCAATATCTTCGCAGTCTGGTCGACATGCTGCGCCGGGGATCGGTCGATCTCGATCAGGTTGGCGAGGGGCTCATCCTGCCCGATGCATACCAGCGGGACATCCTCGACCTGCTGCGCGGCGACGACAAGGACAAGGTGGCGCTCGGCGCCGAGCTTGCCATGCGCGCCGACATAGATCTCGATGACGCGGACATCACCCGCGCTCTTCCGGTCCTCCCGCTACCGATAGCGCGGGCGCTCGTCCACTCTCTTGGCGGGAAAAACCCGTCAGCCGCAGAAGAGCGGTTGAACCGCCTCCTCGATGGCCCGGATGGAAGCGTCAAGATGCTGGCGCTCGAATGCCTGGTCATAAGGCGGTTGATCACCGACTCCCGGCAACTGGCACCCCTGCGGCGCGATCCCGACCCCGAGGTGCGCCTTGTGGCGGCGGCGGCTTCGGCGGCGCTTGCCGGGACCGTGTCCGAGGAGACAGGCCTCGCCGATGCGCTTGGCGAGATAGCGGCCCTTGCCGTGCTCAATATCTTGCGCGCGCTCAAACGAGGCGACCTCTTGCCCCTCTACCGCCAGATGCTCAGCCATGACCTGGCCTCCGTGCGCAGCGCGGCGCTAAGGCTGGCGTCCAATTTCGGTACCGTCGGCAACCGGCAGATGCTCGATTGGGCCCGCGCCTCTCTCTCGGATTCCGAAGCCTCCGTGCGCGCCGCGTCGGCGGCCCTGCTGGCAACGATAACGGCAGAGGCCGATCTGGAATCCCTGTCGCGAGAAATCCTCGCAGGAGGTGAGCCCGCTATCCGCCGCGCAGCCGCCGCGGCGCTGGCTCGGCGCGGCCCCCAAGGGCTTGCGATCCTGTCCGCACGGCTCGGCGCTGCTGAACATGACATCGATTGCGACATCATGGACGGGTTGGGGAATGCCGGCGCCCATGCAGCCGATCCAATTCTCTTCGACTTCCTCTCGCTCAAAATATTTCCGAAAGTGCGCCACAATCTGGAGGCAAGCAACCGCTTGCCCATGGGCCGGGCCGGCTGGCACCCGCTCGAACTGGCTATAGCGGATTCCAATGCCCTGGTGCTCCAGACCGTTTTGCAAGCCCTGCACGCGCTGGGCTACAAGCGCGTCCTCGCTGCAGTTCGCGACGCTATGAATGCGCGGGACGAGCGGACGCGCGCCAATGCCGTCGAGACATTATCGTCGCTGGCGCATCGCAACTATGTGCTACCGCTGCTGCCCATTCTGGAGGGCGACAAGGCCCCCGCTGCACGGTTCGTCAAGGCTGACGCACAATCCTTGCTGAGGGAGCTGATGTCCTCGGACGACGATTTCATCCGCGCCGCCGCCATGACCGTCTGGACAAGTGAATTCCGTGCGCTTCCGCCTACCCTGCCTGGAAATTCCGGCGGAATAGTCACCGCGACGCTGAACACGCTGAACCCCGACAAAAATCCGTCGCGTTACGACGAGGTACCGCTCATGAACCGTCTCGCCTTCCTGAAATCTGTGCCCTTGTTCGCGCAGATGACGCTCGACCATCTGATGGCCGTGGACAATGTCATGACCCGGCAAACCTATCTTCCGGGTGAACGGATCGTCATGGAGGGCGAACCAGGCGATAAACTCTTCATCGTCTTTTCCGGCGAGGTCGTCGTCCGTAAGCAGATGACCGGAGGTATCGAGCGGGATCTTGCGCGCCTTTCGAGTGGCGAACTCTTTGGCGAGATGGCGCTATTCGACGAGGAGCCCCGCTCGGCATCGGTGATTGCCATGACGGACGCCGAGCTACTGGCGCTGGACCGCGAGCTTTTTCTCAGTCTGGCCGTCCAGCGCCCCGATATCCCGATCCAACTCTGCAAGGTTCTGGTGTCGCGCCTGAGAAATGCCAATTCCTGATATCCAGAGGGCAATTGCGGCACTGACTTCACCTCGCACATTCAGATTTCGTGTGAGTGTGTTTGACTCTTGCGCGGAAGCGAAGCGTGTTGACGGAGATCAATGCCGCCGGCCGTTGCGACGCATCTGATTTAGTCGATAGATCGCAACACGCTCGCAAAGGAGGTCTGTCATGTCCGGCCACTCTGCGCGCGCCCCGATGCACGACGCCGTGCGCATTCCTCCACTCGGGCTTCCTGGTTCACTGGATATTCCGGCGGAAGCAACCGGCGTCGTCGTCTTCGCCCATGGCAGCGGCAGCAGCAGGCTCAGCCCGCGCAACGTTTATGTCGCCAAGGCACTGCGCGAAGCGGGACTCGGCACCCTGCTCTTCGACCTCCTCAGCGAGGAGGAAGAAGCTGTCCGCGCCCATGTGTTCGACATCGATCTGCTAGCCGACCGTCTTTCCGCCGCTGCGGAGTGGCTCACCTCCCTACCGGCCCTAGACGGACTCTCCCTGGGTCTGTTCGGCGCCAGTACAGGCGCGGCGGCGGCTCTCGTTGCCGCATCGCGCACGGATATTTACGGCGCCATCGTCTCACGCGGCGGCAGGCCAGATCTCGCCGGCGAAGCCTTGCCGCTGGTTGCGGCTCCCACCCTGCTCATTGTCGGCGGTCACGATCAGGAGGTGTTGTCTCTCAACCGCGAGGCTCTGGCCAAGCTGAGGTGCACGAAGGAACTCAAGGTCGTGCCGGGCGCCACCCATCTGTTCGAAGAGCCAGGCACGCTGGATCAGGTGATTGAGCTCGCGCGCGCGTGGTTTCTCCGGCATCTGCCTCGAACGGAAAAGAGGCCCTGAATGTTCACTGATCGCGAGGAGGCCGGCCGTAAGCTTGGCGCGCAGCTTTTGCGCTTCAAGGACCAGAACCCCTGCATTCTGGCGCTGCCGCGTGGCGGCGTTCCCGTTGGGCTCGAAGTCGCGATGATGCTGGATGCTCCGCTCGATCTCATCATCGTGCGCAAGCTCGGAGCGCCGTGGCAACCGGAGCTTGCCATCGGCGCGGTCGTCGATGGCGAGACTCCGCACCTTGTACTCAACAAGGAGATCATCGCCCAGCTCGGCATCACGCCGGAAGAAATAGAGACAGCAAAAAAGCGGCAGCTTGCAGAGATCGAAAGGCGCCGCGCCGCCTATCTCGCGGGCCGACCACGCGTCGCCATAGAGGGGCACACGGCGATTATCGTCGACGACGGCATTGCGACCGGAGCGACCATCAGGGCGGCCATCCTCGCCACGCGCGCAGCACATCCGAAGAAAATCGTGCTTGCCGTACCCATCGCCCCGACCGACACCATTTCCATGCTCCGCCGCGAGGTGGACGAAGTCGTCTGCCTCGAAGCGCATGACGATTTCGCCGCGCTCAGTCTCTACTACATGGATTTTCGTCAGCTTGAAGATGAAGAGATGCACACGCTGCTCGCCCGCGCACCGCACGCTCCAGCTTCCACAGACCGAAAAGGGACATAGCCCATGCAACGCCCTCTTTCCATTGCCTTCCGCGGCCTCGATCCCTCGCCTGCCGTCGAGGCGCGCATACGCACACATGTCGAAAAGCTGGAGCATCTCTACAACCAGATCATCGGATGCCATGTCGTCATCGAGGCGCCGCATCACCGGCAGCACAAGGGCAAGCTTTATCGCGCCAGTATCAACATCAAGGTTCCGAGCGGTGAAGTCGTCGTGAACAGCACAGGCCCGCAAGATCACGCACATGAAGACGTCTATGTCGCCATCCGCGACGCCTTCGATGCCGCGGCACGCCGCCTCGAAGATCACGCGAGGCGGGCGCGCGGCGTCAAGAAAGCATCGGAGCCACCTCTGCATGGCAAGGTGGAAAAGCTCTTCCCTGAAAAGGGATATGGCTTCGTCACGACGAGCGAGGGGGTGGAGGTCTATTTCCACCGGAACAGCGTGGTGAACGACGGCTTTGACGCCTTGAAGACGGGAAGCGAAGTGCGTCTCGTCATCGCGGAGAAGGAAGGCGAACATGGTGCTCAGGCGAGTACCGTCACGCCGATAGGCAAGCACCACCCAACGCCTTGAGCAGAGCGTTGATGGTGAAACTCCTCCTCGCGGGCGACGTCATGTTGGGACGCGGGATCGACCAGATCCTGCAGCACCCCTCCGACCCGAAACTTTACGAGCGCTATATGGCGTCAGCGGAGGATTATGTGCGGCTGGCGGAGGCCGCGCACGGACACATTCCGCGCCAAGTCGATCCCGCCTATGTCTGGGGCGACGCGCTCGCGGAGATTGACCGACAAGCGCCCGATGCGCGCATTGTCAATCTTGAAACTGCTGTCACGACGGCGAAGAGTCACGCGCCAAAGGGCATCAATTACAGGATGAACCCGAACAACGTGGCAGCGCTTCGCGCCTTCCGGATCGATTGCTGCTCACTTGCAAACAATCACGTTCTCGACTGGGGCCGGAAGGGACTGATCGACACCATAGAGACTCTCCGGCAGATCGGTATCGGCGCACCCGGCGCGGGCCGCGAAAAAACGGAGGCCGATGCTCCCGCCATTGTCGAAACGGCAGATGGCGCCCGCATCCTCGTCTTCGCAGCGGCCATGCCGACAAGCGGCGCTCTGTCCGAATGGGCGGCAGGCGACAGAAATCCGGGCGTCTCATTCCTTGCCGACCTGTCGACTGCCAGCATCGACCTGATCGCTCGCAGGATCTCCGCGGCGAAGACGGCGCGCGACATCGTCGTCCTCTCGCTTCACTGGGGCGGGAATTGGGGCTACCGCATTACCGACGAGGAAATTGCCTTCGCGCATGCGTTGATCGACAGGGCGGGCGTCGACGTTCTGCACGGTCATTCTTCACATCATGCCAAGGCCGTCGAACTGTATCGCGGCAAGCTCATCCTTTATGGCTGCGGGGACTTCATCAACGACTATGAGGGCATTCCAGGGCATGAAGGCTATCGCAACGACCTCGCGCTTGCCTATCTCGCCACCATCGATGCGGAAGATGACGGGCGACTGAGCGCCCTTTCCATCGTTCCGTTCAGGATTCGCGCCTTTCAGCTTCAAAGCGCCTCTATCGCAGCTATGAACTGGGTTCAGGATATGCTCACACGGGAAAGCAGCCGTTTCGGACTCCGCTTCGTCGGCGCGGGCGACCGCGAATTGAAGCTTGTCCACGAGACAGGGGGAATCATGCCGGATGCGCCCTGCCAGCCATAAGCTCTATCCATGAAACTATTCGCACTCAATGCCAGTCGGGAAATCGGCGAAGAGATCGCTTCGTCTCTTGGCGTGGCGCTCGACACGCATGAGGAGAGGGAGTTCGAGGACGGCGAGCACAAGGCGCGGCCACTCGTCAGCGTGCGCGGCGAGGACGTTTATGTCGTCCAAAGCCTTCATGGCGGGCCGGAACAGTCGCCGAACGACAAGCTTCTCCGCCTTCTCTTCTACATCGCCACCATGAAGGAAAACGGCGCCGCTCGCGTTACTGCCGTCATTCCCTATCTCGCCTATGCGCGAAAGGATCGGCAGACCAAAAGCCGCGATCCGGTGACGACGCGCTATATCGCGCAAATCCTTGAAGCGGTCGGAACGGATCGCGTCGTCACGATGGAGGTGCACAATATCGTCGCCTTCCAGAATGCCTTTCGCTGCGAAACGATCCATCTCGACACATGCCGCCTCTTTTCAAACTCGGCGGCAAAGATCGCCGGCGCCGGACCCGTCGTTGTCGCCTCGCCCGATCCGGGTGGCATCAAGCGGGCGCAACTCTTCCGCGAGGCGCTGGAAAGAGCGCTCGGACGTCCCGTCGGAAGCGCCTTCATGGAGAAGCGCCGCAGCGCCGGAGTTGTGAGCGGCAACCTGCTGGTCGGAGAAGTGCGCGATTCAAATGTCCTCATCGTCGACGATCTCATCGCCAGCGGCAGCACGATGGCAAGAGCCGCGAGCGCATGCCGCGAGGCGGGTGCGCGAGCAGCCTATGCCTTTGCCGCGCATGGACTCTTCACGGGCAACGCCACAGCCGCGATCAGCCACCCGGATCTCGCCGGACTCTTCATCGCAGACACGGTGCCGCCCTTCCGTCTCGATGAACAAACCTTGAAAAGCCGCGTAGAAGTGGTGAGCGCGGCGCCGCTCTTTGCCGAAACGATCCGCAGGCTCCACGCAGGCGGCTCGATCACCGATCTGCTTGAAGGTCGAAGCTGAGTTCCGGCGCAACCGCAAGTGCCAGATATTGCCTCGCCAGCGGCAGCCACTTCTCCGGCGTACGACGGTCGTGTTCCAGAATGTGAACGAGCGACAGACGCGCGCGCAGGCAGGCACGATATCGCCAATAAAACGCAACGAGTTCCCGCGAAGGCCTGTCGTGAAGCCGCTCGGCATAGCGCTCCAGCAGCGCGGGGCCAATCCAGCCGTCTCCAAGACGTTTGCATTCGAGGCCGAGAAAGGTCAGCTCGTCCACCGGATCGACCATGCGGAACTGCCGATTGAACTCAAGACAATCGATGATCACCGGCGGCGTGTTGAGGCAGACATGCTCGGGCCGCAGATCGCCATGCCCCTCGATGATACGGCGCGCTTCCACCCGCGCCTTGAGCAATGCACTGCCTTCTTTCAGCGCATCTTCGATGCGGCACAAGACGTCATCAATCCTTGCACCATCGAGATTGAATGCCGGATCGGTCAGTACCTCGCGCGTCTTCGCCTGCTCACGGCGAAATTGCTCGACATAGGCCTCCGGCGTCAGATCGGCCCGCTCGGCATTCTCATAGAATTCGCACAGACGGTCCGCGACTGAAACGATCTCGCTGCAGTCGACCTGCCCCGCGGCAAGCGCCCGATCGAGCATTCGCTCGCGCGGCAGACGACGCATGAGCACGAGCCAGTCGACGGGAGTACCCCTCCCGCCTATCGCAAGCTCTCCGTCGCCGCTCAACGTCAGCGGGGCCACGCCGAGATAGACATCCGGCGCCAACCGCCGGTTGAGCCTCACCTCTTCCCGGCAATCCCTTGCGCGGGCCTCGACCGTGCTGAAGTCGAGATAGGAATAGCGCACGGGCTTCTTGAGCTTGTAGGCGCGTTTGCCCACAAGAAAAACCCATGACATATGCGTCTCCTCGGCAAGCACTTCATCCGTTCCACCGTCATAGGAAGACGGGCGGCGCAAATAGCGCAGCTTTTCCTCCAGTGAAATTTCCGGAATTTCAGCCAATTATCCCCGGCACCCGTTGCGCAGCCATCGGCCCTTCTTCTTCACAGCACTATACCTTCCAGCCGCCGCCAAAGGAGCGGTAAAACGCAACTGCACTGCCGGCTCGTGCCGACCGAAGGCAGATGGGGTTCATCTCCTCCGCGTAGGGCCCACGCATTAACCGCGCGTAGGCAAAACACCAATCGTTCCGTTCCGGGACGGTTTCAGTTGCGCGATAATAGCCTCCAATGCGGAAGATATGCCGGCGGCACCTTCCAACATGGAACAAAAAAATCGGCGTTTCGCGTTGTCCGCGTGACTCCTGAGTGCGATGTTTGTCTTTGTCCGACGGGTTGCATTGCGTCATTCAGCGCCGCTGGCGCGTTTTTTCAGTATAGGGCAAAACACAACAACGATGAGTGAACCGGCCCCGGCGCCATCAGATAGTTCAAAGACGTCACCTGACGCGAAGTCGGCGGCCTGGACCAAATCTGCCATTCCCGCCTGGTTCATCTTTTTCTCTGGTATTCTTCTGTCGATCGTCATCGCGTCTTATCAAAAGCAGGACATCGAGGGGGATGAAAAAAGGCAGTTCGCCTTCGCCGCCGATCAGGTCACACTTAAAATCCGCGAGCGCCTCGAATCCTATGAGCTCATCCTTCGTGGCGCCGCCGGCCTCTTTGCGACGTCCAGAAATGTCACTCGCAGCGAATGGAAAGCCTATGTCGACACGATAAGGACCGAAGATATCGTTCCAGGTGTTCAGGGAACCGGATTTTCAAAGCTCATTCAGCCAAGCGAACTGGCCAATCACATAGCCGCGGTACGCGCGCAAGGTTATCCGACTTACACGGTCCATCCGCCGGGCGATCGCCCCGTCTACACGAGCATCACTTTTCTTGAACCGTTCCGCGATCGCAATCTGCGCGCCTTCGGCTACGACATGTATTCCGAGCCTGTTCGGCGCGCCGCTATGGACCGTGCAAGGGACCGCGGCGAGGCTGCCCTCTCCGCCCCCGTGCGGCTGGTGCAGGAGACAGAATCCGACGTTCAAACCGGAACTTTGATGTATGTCCCGGTCTATCTTCCCGGGGCGCCGCTCAACACGATGGGCGAAAGACGCGCAGCACTGATCGGCTGGGCATATAGTCCCTATCGCATGAAGGACCTCATGTCGGGCATCCTTCGCGATTGGCAGGGCAACGAAGGCCGCTATGTCGACCTTCGCATCTACCACAAAACCGAAGGCAAGCCGGAGGACCTGCTCTATCGCAGCGCCGAGACCGGTACCGACGAAGCCACATCCACCTTTGTCCAGCGTCGCGTCCTTGGCTTCCATGGCCAATCATGGCTGCTGAGTTTCGGGCGCCTCTCCGCTGCTCCCCCGCTCCGCTACACGTTAGCATGGGCTAGCCTGATCGGGGGCTTCGCTTTCACGAGCCTTCTCTTCGCATTGATGCGGTCGCTCGTTGATACAAAAGAGAATGCCGAACACATTGCGGAGAAGCTCACAGTCGACATACGGCACAACGAACAATTGCTGAGGGAGAGCGAATATCGTTGGAAATTTGCCATTGAAGGCGCGGGCGACGGCATCTGGGACTGGAATCTTGCCGAAGACACCGTGTTCTTGTCGAAGCGCTATCAGGAAATGCTGGGCTATGAAGAGGGCGAGATAGGCGAGGCTCCCGCCGACTCGCAAAGCCTCATCCATCCAGATGACCGGGCCGCAACAAGCGCCTCGCTGCAAGCTCACTTCGCGGGCAAGGCTCCTATCTACACCAGCGAACGACGCATGCGCTGCAAGGACGGAAGCTACAAATGGACGCTCGTCCGCGGCACAGTCGTCAGTCGCGACGCCGAGGGACATCCTCTACGCATTATCGGTACACAGAAGGACATTTCCGCGAGTAAGGCGCTTCAGGCATCGCTGGAGGAAAGTCAGAAGGAACTACTCGAAGCATTGCGTATTGGCCAGGCGGGCACCTGGCGTATCGAACTCCCCTCGAACAAGATCAGCTGGACGGAAGAAGTCAGCCGCATGATCAAGCTCGACCCTGGCAAGCCACCGCCGGACCTAATCGAACTAAGCAAGTTCACTACGGCTGACAGCTACGCCCGGATGATGAGCGCAATCGACGAATTGCTCAGGTCCGGCACTGCCTATGAATCCGACCTGGAGGTTGTGCGGACCGACGGGACGCATGGATGGGTACAGGCCCGTGGAGAGGCCGTTCACGCCGAAGATGGCAAGATCATCGCTATTCGGGGCCTCATTCGTGACATCAGCGAGCAGAAGCAGGACCGCAGCCGCATAACGCACTTGACCCGGCTCTACGCGGCCCTGAGCGGATGCAATCGTGCCGTCATCCATTGTCACACGCAGGAGGAACTCTTCTCCCAGGTTTGCCGTATTGCCATTGATCGCGGCGGAATGAATCTGTGCTGGATCGGCTTGATCGATGCAGAGACAGGCGATATCCGACCGGCGGCCGCATATGGCGTCGGCGAGGATTATATGGACTATGTCAACGCCATCAACGCCTCTGCCCGCCCCGACAACCCGCGCAGCAACGGACCGTCCGGCACCTGCGTCCGTGAAAACAGACCGATCTGGATTGACGATTTCCAGACCAGCTCGCGCACAGCGCCTTGGCATTCCCTCGCGGTACGTTTTGGCTGGCGTGCATCCGCCGCACTACCTATCGCGCGTAACGGAAAGGTCATTGGCGTACTGACGTTCTATTCGACAGAAGGCGGCTGGTTCAACGAGGAGATGCGTAAGCTACTTGAGGAGATGGCGGAAAGCATCAGCTTCGCTCTGGACAAGCTCGATGCCGAAGCCGAGTCGAAGACCTATCAGGATACCCTCATTGAGGCCGAACGACGCTTCGACACCCTCGTCGAGCAGTCGATTGCCGGTACCTACATTCTCCAGGACGGGAAGATAGTTTACGCCAATCCGCGTCTTGCGGCGATCCTTGGATACGAGAATAGCGAGGCACTCATCGGTCATTCCCCGTCCGACTTCGTCCATCCGAAAGACAGGGAGGACTCGGTGACGAGGTTGCGCCGCATAACCAGCGGCGAGCTGACGAAAGGCGAAGGCGTCTTCACCGCTCTCCGCAAGGACGGAACGACGGTGGAGGTCGCCTCCGAAAATGCCGTGTCAACCTACAAATCCCGTCCCGCCATCATCGGCCTTTTGCAGGATACATCTGATCGCAAGGTCGCCGAGGATCAGATCAGGCGGTACGCGCAACAACTCGAGCATACATTCATGCAAGCCGTTCAGCTGACGACGACGCTGAACGAAATGCGCGATCCTTACACAGTTGGCCATGAACGTCGCGTGGCGGAAATCTCAGTCGCCATTGGCCGGGAAATGGGGCTCGACGAAAACACACTGGAGGGCTTACGCGTCGGCGGCTATCTCCACGATGTCGGCAAGATCGTCGTCCCTGCCGAAATTCTCACCAAACCCGGCAAGCTCAGCGCCAACGAGTTCGCACTCATTCGGGAACATGCGCAGGCCGGATATAACGTGCTGAAGGAAGTTGATTTCCCCTGGCCTGTAGCCCAGATCGCACTTCAGCATCACGAACGCATCGACGGCAGCGGTTATCCGAACGGATTGAGCGGCAACCAGATGATCCTCGAAGCGCGCATTACCGCGATCGCGGATGTCGTCGACGCGATGACCACGCATCGGCCTTACAGACCGGGCCTTGGCCTCGACCTGGCACTTGAGGAAATCGAACGCGGGGCGGGCAAGCTTTACGATTCACAGGCCGCTGCCGCCTGCCTGCGCCTCTTCCGCGAAAAGGGATTCAAGGTCGACCATACGGCCTGACGCCGCGCGCATCAGGCGCGAAGGTGCGCCTGATGCCTAGCGTCGCCGTCAGATGACGATGACGCCATTCGCGGCCGGTTCCTCATAGAGCTTCTCCACCAGACCTGCGCGGCGGTCGAGCGTCGCCCGCTGGTTGATATAGCCCTTGTCGGTTAGTTCGTTGCCGTCGACGGACGGCGGCTCCGTCATCAGGATGACGCGGCGAACCTGATTGCTCGAACCCTTGTTCGCGGCATTATGCGCGCGCAACCCTTCGACGATGGTCGCAACGACCTTCGGGTCGCAGACCAGTTCGTCCACCGAGGCGTCGGACTTACCCGCGACCTTCCGGCAAGCTTCGACATTCGGCCAGGCGAGCAAGCCGATAAAGGGCCTGTCCTGCCCGGTGACGACAGCGTCCTGAATGACGGGCGAAGCCGCGGCGATTGCCGCGACGCGAAGCGACCCCACATGCACGAAGGTGCCGGAGTCGAGCTTGAAGTCCTCGACCACGCGGCCGGAGAAGATGAGCCCTTCCTCCGGCCTGTTCGGATCGACGAAGATGCCCGCATCGCCGATCTTGTAGAAGCCTTCCTCATCGAAGGCGCCTTCCGTGAGATCGGGGCGCTTGTAGTAGCCCGGCGTCACCGTCACGCCGCGCAGGCGCAGCTCGTACTTGTCGCCTGCCGGGATCAGCTTCAACTCGATGCCGGGGAACGGCAGACCGATCAGACCGACGCGCTCCGTCTCCCAATAGGTCGAGGTCGCGGTCGGCGCCGTCTCGGTCGAGCCCCAGCCGGTAAAGAAGACCAGCCTGTGGCCGGTGTGGCGCACGGCGAGGCTCTGCATACGGTGATAGAGATCGTCCGACAGCGTCGCGCCGCCATAGCCGAGTACTTCGAGGTTCTTGAAGAAGGTCGCCGCGAGATCGTCGTCCTGTTCAAGCGCCGTGGCGAGCGCCGCATATCCGGCAGGCACGTTCGCATAATAGGTCGGCGAGATTTCGCGCAGGTTCCGAAGCGTCTCGTCGAAGAGGCCGGGCACCGGGCGCCCGTCATCGATGTAGAGCGTTCCGCCATCGGCGAGCAGCCCGTGCAGACCCGCATTGCCGCCCATGGTGTGGTTCCACGGCAGCCAGTCAAGGACGATGGGCGCGATGGCGTCCTCGTCGCGCGGTCGAGACTGCTGCGCCATGGCGACATTCGCCGTCATCATCTCCTGGGTGTTGATGACCGCCTTCGGCATGCCTGTCGAGCCGGAGGTGAAGAGAAGCTTGCCGATGGTGGTGGGCTCGATCGCCGCGACCGATTTCTCGACGGCGCCCGTCACCGGCGTCTTCGTCCAATCATTGAAAGAAACGCTCGGTACGTTGGACGGCGCGTCATCGACATGGACGACCGTAACGCCGGAAAGATCGAGTACCTCCAGCGCCCGCTCGAAGGGCTTGCCGCTCTGCACCATGATGACGCCGGGCCGCAGCAGGTCGAAGACATGTTTGAGCTTCGTGTGATCCTCGCTCACCAGCGAATAGGCGGGCGATACCGGCGCTGCTGGAAGCCGCGCCTGCATGGCGGCCATGGTCATCATCGCGTGTTCGAGAGAATTGCCGCTCAGGATCATGACCGAGCTATCCGCCCCAAGGTCGAGATCGAGAAGCGCCTGCGTCAGCGCGTCGACGGTCGCGCGCGCCTCGCCATAACTCAGCCGCCGCCAGTCGCGTGCCTCGCCACGGCGCTGCGCCAGCCAGGTGCGGTCGGGCTGCGCTTCGCTCCAGTAGCGGAAGAATGCCGGAATGTGCTTTTCGTAGGGTTTCAGCGGAATGCGCGACCGCATGATCATCGCGCCGTCGTCGCGCCGCTCCAGTTCAATGTCGCGCTCGAGGAATTTCACCGGCTTGAATGGCGCTTTGACGTAGGTATTCATGACTTTGTTCCGTTTCTTGTCGACTCCCTGTGCCGGGAAACCTAGACGGAAAAAGTCGGCGTGACCATGGTACCGCGATCGGCCGATCGGGCATAAAAATGGTGCGCTGCACAATGCCCCACGGTTACCGTGCGGCCGGGCGCGCCTGCGCCCGCAAGACGAGCGGGCGAGCCTTCCCGGACCCCATAAACACTCCCTACACTGACCATGAATATCGGTCATTCGGAGCAGGTCCGGCAGCGCTCGCCCGTCAGAAGTCCGGCGCCTCAGATGGCGGCGGTGACCTGAACCTCGGCCTTCCACTCCGGCTTCACCAGCGGCGACTGCACACAGGCGCGCGCCGGAAGGTTCTGCGGATCGACCCAGGCGTCCCAGACCTCGTTGAAGACGTCATAATCGCCCATATCGGCAAGCCAGATCTGCACGAAGATGAGCTTCGATTTGTTGGTACCCGCTTCGGCCAGAAGCGCGTCGATCTGGCCGAGGATCTGCTGCGCCTGCCCGCGGATCGGCGCCGAGGCATCCTCCGCCACCTGTCCGGCGAGGAACACGCGATCGCCATGCACGACCGCTTCGCTCAACCGCTTGCCTACGCCCAATCGACGGATTGCCATCGCTTCGCTCCTTGAAAAATCGTCATTTGCCACGCCTCGCGGGCGCGATTTGATACCAGCCCCTATTGAGCCCAGCAAACGAAAAGGCGGCCCATAGGGACCGCCTTTCGCGACAGCGCAGAGGCTATCGTTTACCGATCGACCGCTAGCTGCGGATCCGAGAGAAAGCGATCAGATCGCTTCCTTCAGGTCCTTCGCAACGCGGAAGGCGACCTTCTTCGACGCCTTGATCTTGATCTGCTCGCCCGTGGCCGGGTTGCGGCCGATACGCGCGGCGCGCTTGCGGACCTGAAGGATGCCGAGGCCGGTGATACGGACCTTGTTGCCCTTCTTCAGGTTCTTCACGGTGAGCTCGACGAAATCGTCGAACAAGGCAGCCGCTGCCTTCTTCGACAGATCGTGCTTTTCCGCAAGTTCCGCAATGATCTTCGAAAGCGGAATGGTGACCTGAGCCGTCGCGGACTTGGCCGCCTTAGCGGCCGGTGCCTTGGCGGCAGGCTTGGCTGCGGGTTTAGCTGCGGGTTTAGCTGCTGCTTTTGTTGCCATGATTTGTGATTCGTCCTTGGTGGAACCTGCAGCTATCTTTCACAAGTTTCGGAGAAACGCCAAGAGTTTGCTGCGCCCCAACGCTTTTTTCGCCCCGCCTACCGCGTTTATGCACAGATTTCGACGCGAAAGGCACAAAAATGCCCGTCACCATTGGACATATTGCACCTGCGTACCTACCTTCAGCACACATCGACATTCAAAAAAGCGCCCTGTCATGAGCCTCAAAGCAGCGATTCTCCCCGTCACTCCGTTCCAGCAGAACTGCACTCTGCTGTGGAACGACGACACCATGCAGGGCGCGGTGAGCGATCCGGGCGGCGATCTCGACCGCATCCTGCACACGATCGAAGAAGCGGGAATCACGCTCGACAAGATCCTTCTGACCCATGGACATCTCGATCACGCGGCGGCGGCGGGCGACCTGGCGCGGAAGCTGAACATCCCCATCGAAGGTCCGCACCGCGCCGATCTCTTCCTGATCGAGGCGCTGCCGGAACAGGCGCGCAAATACGGCTTCCCCGAATGCGGCGCCTTCCTGCCTGACCGCTGGCTGGAAAATGGCGATACCGTCGAGGTCGCGGGCCTCACCTTCGATGTGATCCATTGCCCCGGCCATACGCCCGGCCATGTCGTCTTCTTCCATGCGCCGTCGCGCCTCGCCATCGTCGGCGACGTGCTCTTTCAGGGCTCGATCGGCCGCACCGATCTGCCCCAGGGCGATTACAACGCGCTCGTCACCTCGATCCGCGAACGGCTCTGGCCGCTTGGCGACGACGTCACCTTCGTGCCGGGCCATGGGCCGCTCTCGACCTTCGGCGCTGAGCGGCGCACGAACCCCTTCGTCGCCGACAATATGTACGGCTGATCCCCGCAGCCCAGCCCTCTTTGAACCGGAGACAATCTTGACCGCAGCCCCCACCGATCTCGGTCGTATCGAGGCCCTGCTCGCGATCATGGCGAAGCTGCGCGACCCCGATGGCGGCTGCCCCTGGGACCTCGAACAGAACTTCGCGACCATCGCGCCCTACACCGTCGAGGAAGCCTATGAGGTGGCCGACGCAATCGAACGCGGCGACATGGCCGACCTCCGCGAGGAGCTGGGCGACCTCCTGCTTCAGGTGGCCTTCCACGCGCAGATGGCAAGCGAAGCCGGAACCTTTGGCTTCGAGGATGTCGTCCGCGCAATCTGCGAGAAGATGATCCGCCGTCACCCACATGTGTTCGGCGATGAAACGACCGGCACGGCAAGTGCCGTCAGGGGGCGCTGGGACGACATCAAGGAGCAGGAAAAAGCGGCGAAAGGAAAGCCCGCCCCCGAAAGCATTCTCGACGACGTGCCCCTCGTACTCCCCGCCCTCACACGCGCGGTGAAGCTGCAGAACCGCGCCGCGCGCGTCGGCTTCGACTGGCCGAGCACGGTCGAAGTTCTCGACAAGCTCAACGAGGAAATGCTCGAGCTTTCCGAGGAACTGACCAAGGGCGGCGATCCAGATCGTCTCGAAGACGAATTCGGCGACCTGCTGTTCGTCTACGCCAATCTTGCGCGTCACATGAAAGTCGATCCGGAAGCAGCGTTGCGCCGTGCCAATGCGAAGTTCGCCAGCCGCTTCAGGCACATCGAAATGCGGCTCGCCGCATCGAACCGTCGCCCGGAAGATTCAACGCTGAAAGAAATGGATGCTCTTTGGACGGAAGCAAAGCTTATCGAGCGCACTCCAAAGTAAACTAAAGCGTTCATTACTCTGGTTTTGACGTTTTCTTTTGGGGTGATTTGCGCGGTTACTCAAAGTAACATGCGCCCATGTCCATCCGTAGACGCATATGGCTGTTCGAAGGCGCAGTGCTGACGGTGTTGGCGCTGCTGTTCGGCACGCTGTTCTGGGTATTCCTGAGCTACCAGCAACTCATCGACAAAAATCGTGAAGCGATCGGCCTGATGATCCAGGCCCAGCAAGTCGTATTGGCGCTCAAAGATACGGAGGCCGCGCACGAAGCTTTCGCCGCCAAGGCAGATTCGCAGTCCATTTCTGGCTACGAAGGCGCGCGTAACAACCTTCTCGATGCAATCGCCCGCGTCGAGGCATATACGCCCGACAACCGTGACGAGATAGCAGAAGGCAAGACCATCGGCATAATCGCAGCCGGGCGCCTTGCGCGTTTGGACAAAGATTTCGAGCTCGTGCAGTCGCGCCGCCCCCCGCGACAAGCCGCCGAAATCGGCGCCAAGATGCATGCTATTGACCGGCAGCAGACTGAAATTGCGATCAATGCACTGATCGTTGATCACCAGATACATACCGATGAAATATGGGCCCTTCTCGACCGCGCACGACGTTGGGTTTTGAACTTCATCGCCCTGGGTGGCGCCTTCATTATCCTGACGTCACTCATCGCAATCGTGGTCTCGATGCGATATGTGATGCGCCCAATTCTCGCCCTCGCCACCGGGCTCGACACAATCAGCCAGAATGAAAGCCCGAAGGAGATTGAGGTTCCCGACGGCGACGAGCTTGGGATCGTCGCAAGGGCCTTCAATCGCCTGGCGCTGCACCTAAGTGTCGCGGAGGCGAAGCGCGCGGCAACCGAAGAGGAACTGAAACGGACCAATACGGAACTAGTAGCCCGAAATGAGGAAGTGACCGCACGGACGCGCTCGATCGATCTGCTTGGCCGAGTGGCATATCGACTTCCCGGCTGCTCGAACATTCGTGAATTTGCCTCGCTCGTGGAAAGTTTCGTGCCGCAGCTCTTTCCCAACATCCCTGGCGCGCTCTACACCTTTTCCGACTCGCGCACAGTCCTGACCGAGGTCGCGCACTGGGGCGAACCCAAAGGGGGCGCCCTGGAATTCAGCCCACAGAATTGTTGGGGGCTGCGGCGCGGACAGGCCCATGAGATCGCGAACGTCTCGGCCGACGTCGTCTGCGAGCACGTCAAGCGCGATGCGGTATTGGGCTATCGTTGCCTTCCCCTTGTCGCGCAAAGCGAGACGGTAGGGCTGCTCTACCTGGAACGAACGAATGAAAGCGTCCCCTGGGCTATCGAGGCACAGGATCTACGTGTGCTGGCAGAAACGCTGGCGCTTGCTCTCGTGAACCTGCGTCTTCGCGAGACCCTGCGCGAGCAGTCGATCCGCGATCCGCTCACCGGCCTCTTCAATCGTCGCTTCCTGCAGGAGGCCTTGGAGCTGCTTCAGGCGCGCGCGGAGCGCAGCGATCTCTCCATTGGAGCGATCATGATCGATATCGATCACTTCAAGGATTTCAACGACGAATATGGGCATGATGCCGGCGACGTGGCACTGAAGTGCCTCTCGGAACTCATGCCGCATCATGTTCGCGCGAGCGACCTTATCTGCCGGTTCGGTGGCGAAGAGTTCCTCATCGTCATGCCCGGTGCGACGATGGAACGTGCGACCCAGTGCGCCGAAGATCTGCGACAGGCCGCAGCAGATATGCATCTGGTCCACAACGGGGTTGCACTCAAGCGCTTTACGATCTCACTTGGCGTCGCTCTTATTCCGGATCACGCTTCCGACGTGAAGAACCTGCTCGAAGCTGCCGATCAGGCCCTTTATGTCGCCAAGAACGGTGGTCGGAACCGCGTCGAAATCGCGGTGCCGGTCCACATCACGCCACATGCAACCAACCTTCTTGAAATGCCCTCGTCCAACGCCGAGACATCGGACGACATTGGCTCCTCCGCCCTCTTTGGCGATTGATCAGCGGGTGCGGGTCGCGTGGGTAACGCGATGCCATGTCTTTTCGTCGCGCGCCACAAGATGCGGGCCTGCCAGCGTGCGCGGCATGTAATCGGCTTTACTCGCCATGTCGCGCACGACGCCACCAGCCTCCCGTACGATCAGCGATCCGGGCACGTGGTCCCATGGCATCATGCGGTGGTAAGTCACGATGTCCTTGAGCCCACGCGCGACCGAGGTGTAGTCGACCGCCGAGCAGAGATCGTTCGCTTCGCGCCCGACATGGCTCGCAAGCCCTTCGACACGCTTTCGCCATTCATCCGGCATGAACCGCGTGTTGAACGCGCCCACGATTTCGTTCAGGTCTTCGGGGCCTTGACCGGCACTGAGCCGCAACGTCTCGCCGCCGGAATGCCACCATGCGCCGCCGCCACGCTCGGCCAGGGCGAGATCGCCCGGAACCGGCAGATAGATCCATGCTCGTTCGGTGACGCCGTTTCTGACAAGCGCGACCATCACCCCGAAGGTCTCCCTGCCCGCAATAAAGTTGCTGGTGCCATCCACCGGATCGACGGTCCAGACCGGCGCATCGCTCTCGATGAGGGAAAGGCGCGACGGATCGGCGGCAACCCCCTCCTCGCCCAGCACATGCGAGCCCTCGACCAATGCTTCAAGGCGCGGCGCGAGCCAGAGCTCCGCCTGGCGGTCGGCGATGGTCACATAGTCACCCTTGGACTTCTCCTCGACCTCGCCATCCTTCAACGCCCTGAAGCGCGGCATGATTTCCAGCGCAGCGACTTCTCGCATCAGGTCGGCAACGTCCTCGGCAAGCTTGCTCATGCTCATTCCGCAGCGTGGGCCATCACAGCTTCGACACGCCCCTTGAGTTCGGGATAGCGTTTTTCAAGCCGGCCGAACTCTGCTTCGGAGAGGTTCACGTCAAGCACGGTAGAGCCGTCTTCCTCGCTCATGCGCTTGCGAACCTGCCCATGTTCATGGAGCCAGGCCATGAGCTCTCCCTCGTTCGGCCGAATAATGATGCGGACGGTGATGCCCTTGTCGACAATGAGCTTGTCGATGAGCGTCAGCAACGTCGCCGTACCCTCCCCGGTCAACGCAGAAACAGCAACGGTCAACGGATCGCGCGCGGCAGAATTGACCACGGCGTCATGCGCTTCCGGCGGCAGACAATCGATCTTGTTCAGAACCTCGACGATGGGTCGCTGAGGTTCCTCGGCCTTTTCGCCGGCAAGGCCGAGCGAGGCCAGCACCGCTTCGACGTCGTGCTTCTGGATGTCGCTCTCTTCGTGAGAGGCGTCCCGCACATGCAGAACGACCTCTGCTTCCAGTACCTCTTCGAGCGTGGCACGGAAAGCTGCGACGAGATGCGTCGGCAGGTCGGAGATGAAGCCCACCGTGTCCGACAGGATGATCTTCCGCCCGCTCGGCAGAGACACGGCCCGCATGGTCGGATCGAGCGTCGCAAAGAGCAGGTTCTCGGCGAAAACGCCCGCCTCGGTCAGCCGGTTGAAAAGCGTCGATTTGCCCGCGTTGGTGTAGCCCACCAGCGCTACCACCGGATAAGGCACTTCGCGCCGCGTCTTGCGATGGAGCTCGCGCGTCCGCTTCACCGTTTCGAGCTGCCGCTCGATCTTGGTGATGCGTTCCATGATGATGCGCCGGTCGGCCTCGATCTGGGTTTCGCCCGGACCGCCAAGGAAGCCGAAGCCGCCGCGCTGACGCTCGAGATGGGTCCAGCTGCGGACAAGGCGGCTCTTCTGATAATTGAGATGGGCAAGTTCGACCTGCAACGCACCTTCGCGCGTATGGGCCCGCTCACCGAAGATTTCGAGGATGAGGCCCGTGCGGTCGAGGATCTTGACCTTCCAGGCACGTTCGAGATTGCGCTGCTGAACCGGCGAGAGATGCCCGTCCACGATGACGAGCTCGACCTCCAGCTCCTCCAGCAGGCCATTCAACTCATCGACCTTGCCCTCGCCGATCAGCGTCGCCGGGCGCGGATCGGACACCACGGCGATGGCATTGCCGACCAGATCGAGGTCGATGGCCGCCGCAAGGCCCAGCGCCTCTTCGAGGCGGGCGGCCTGCGAGCGGAAGGGTTGCCCTTTCCGCTTCGCGTCGAGTTCCGCCGTTTTGAGCCAGGGCACGAGGACGAAGGCACGCGTGCGCCTGCGCCGCGCATCATGGCCGGATGCGCTTGCTGAACGGGCCTTGTCGCGGCGCTTCGTATCGCCGCCTGAATTATCCTGATCGGTCAAGAAAGGGCCTTAAGCCTCCTCGCCATTCGCTCCCGGCTCGAAAAGCTGCACGGGCGACGAAGGCATGATCGTCGATATGGCGTGCTTATAGACCAATTGCGAGTGGCCATCACGACGCAGCAACACACAAAAGTTGTCGAACCAGGTTACCACGCCCTGAAGCTTCACGCCGTTCACAAGAAAAATGGTGAGATTCGTCTTGTTCTTACGAACGTAGTTCAGGAACGTATCCTGCAAGTTATGGGTCTTCTCGCTCATGGGTAAACCCCATTTGTAAAATTTGATCGGGTCGACACGGCCGCATCGGCCGACCTCGATGGCTTTGCCTCTGCCCCGGTGGAGCGAGAGATGCGGACCCCTCTAATCTGTTCTATTTCCAAAATGCTGCAAGTGCGAAAACGCATTCGTGCGTCATTCGCCGCACTTTTTTGTCGATAACGCCACCCAAGGACGTTTCAGCTCAGCAACCCGACCTCTGCATAGGCCTCGCGGAGCCGAAGCGTGACCGATCCCGGCGCGCCATTGCCGATCGCCGCGTCGTCGATCCGGACCACCGGAATGATGACGGCGGAGGATGCGCTGATAAAAGCCTCGCGCGCCGATTTTGCCTCATCCGGTGTGAAGGGGCGTTCGACAATCTCTATGCCCTCGCGCTTCGCCGTCTCGAGAAGCACAGTCCGGGTAATGCCCGGAAGGATGTCAGGGCCCGTCGAGCGCGTGACGAGCCGCCCGTCCTTGTCCACGATCCAGGCATTGGTCGATGAGCCCTCGGTGACGAAGCCCTCCGCATCGACCAGCCATGCCTCATAGGCGCCGGCTTCCCGTGCCGCCTGCTTGGCGAGGATGTTGGGCAGGAGCGAGATCGACTTGATGTCGCGCCGCGCCCAGCGCAGATCCGGCATGGTGACGACGGCGACGCCCTTTTCGACCGACTGCCGGATCCGCGCCATGTTGAGCCGCTTCGCCGTGACCACCAGCGACGGCTTCACCGAAGCGGCCGGAAATGGATGGTCGCGGGGCGCGACGCCGCGCGTCACCTGGAAATAGACCAGGCCGTTCTCGACCCGGTTCCGGCGCACCACTTCGCGCAGAACCTGACGGAGGGCGGAAAACGGCATGGGGCTCGCGATTCGCAGCTCGGCGAGCGACCGTTGCAGACGCGCGAGATGCAGCTCCTCGTCCATGAGCTTGCCGCCGCGAACGCCGCAGACCTCATAGACGCCGTCGGCAAACTGGTAGCCGCGATCCTCGATATGGACACTCGCATCCGCATGGCGGACATAGCGGCCGTTGACATAGGCGATGCGTGACAAGATGGACTTCCTGCTCTGGCGTCAGATCGGAAGATCGGGGCGCGAGGTCGTCGCGACGCCGAGCGACTTCAACTTGCGATGCAGGGCCGAGCGCTCCATCCCGATAAAGGCCGCCGTGCGCGAGATATTGCCCCCGAAGCGGCTGATCTGGGCCATCAGGTACTCGCGCTCGAAAGTCTCGCGCGCTTCGCGGAGCGGCAGCGCCATGATGTGCTCGCCACCCGACCCATTGACCGTGATCTGCGCCGATGAGCCGACCTCTGCGGGCAGCATGTCGGCCGTCACCACCGCGCTCGGGTCGCCCGAGGTCAGGATGAGCAGCCTTTCGACATTGTTGCGAAGCTGGCGGACATTGCCCGGCCAGTCATGCGCCTGTAGCGCGGCCATCGCGTCTTCCGAAATCCGGCGCGGCGGCAGGCCGGTTGCCCGCGAAATCTGACCCATGAAATGATCGACCAGCATCGGAATGTCTTCGCGCCGCGCCGAAAGCGGCGGCACCTGGATCGGCACGACATTCAACCGGTGATAAAGATCCTCGCGGAAGCGTCCCTTGCCAATCTCATCCTGAAGATCGCGGCTCGACGATGAGACGACGCGCACGTCGACCTTCACCTTCGGCCCGCCACCGACCCGCTCGAAAGTCTGGTCGACCAGAACGCGCAGGATCTTGCTCTGCGTCTCAATGGGCATTTCCGCCACTTCATCGAGGAAGAGCGTGCCGCCATGCGCCTGTTCGAAGACGCCGACCTTGCGCGGGCCCGAAGCCGACGCTTCCGTGCCGAAAAGTTCGATCTCCATGCGCTCCGGCGCCATGGTCGCCGTATTGATCGCGATGAACGCGCCTTCCGCGCGGCGAGAGCGGGCGTGAAGAAGCCGCGCCACGATTTCCTTGCCGGAGCCCGAGGGACCAGTAATGAGCACGCGGCTGCCCGTTGGCGCCACCTTGTCGATGGTCTGTCGTACCTGCGCGATGGTCGGCGACATGCCGATCAGCGTCGTCTCGTCGCCGACGCGGTTTCTCAACTCGTCGTTCTCGCGCTTGAGCTTGTAGGCTTCGATGGCGCGGCGAATGATGAGGATCAGGCGGTCGGCCTTGAACGGCTTTTCGATGAAGTCGTAGGCGCCCTTCTTGATCGCCGAGACCGCCGTCTCGACATTGCCATGGCCGCTGATGATGACGACCGGCAGGTCGGGATGGCGCTCATGCACGGCGTCGAGAACTTCGAGCCCGTCGAGACGGCTTCCCTGCAGCCAGATGTCGAGAACCACGAGGCCCGGCCGACGCGCTTCGATGGCTGTGAGCGCGCCGTCGCTGTCTCCGGCAACCCGCGTGTCATAGCCCTCGTCGTTGAGGATACCTGCAACGAGCTCGCGGATATCCGCCTCGTCATCGACAATGAGAATGTCAGATGCCATTTACCGCCTCGTTCTCTGTCGTAGTCTCGATTGTTTCCGGAAGCTCAGCGTCGCCGTGAATCCGCGGAAAGACGAGCGCGACGCGAGCGCCGCTCTCCCAACCTTCCGCCGCCGGCGCATCGCTGAGCAGAAGCGAGCCGCCATGGTCTTCCATGACCTTGTTCACGATTGCGAGGCCGAGCCCTGTGCCTTTCGCGCGCGTGGTCATGTAAGGCTCCGTGAGGCGTGCCCGGTCCGTCTGCGGCAGGCCGCAGCCTGAGTCCGTCACCACTATGGAAACGGTCCCCGGTGCCTCCACCAGCGCCACGTGAACGCGGCCGAGATGGCCGCCACGGTGCTGGGAGGCGTCTTCACCTTCCGCGTCGGGCTCCTGCCCTCGGATCGCTTCCGCAGCGTTCTTCAGAATGTTGGTGAGCGCCTGGCTGACGAGGCGCCCGTCGCAGTCGAGCACCACCGGATCGGCCGACATGTCGAGCTGATAGTCGATATCCGGCTGCGCGACGCGCTGAAGGAATACCGCTTGCCGCACGATCTCGTTGATCTCGATCGGCTTGATATGCGCCGTCGGCATGCGCGCGAAGGACGAGAACTCATCCACCATGCGCCCGATATCGGTCACCTGCCGGATGATCGTGTCCGTGCATTGCTGGAAGACTTCAGGGTCGGAGTGAATCTCCTTGGTATATTTGCGCCGAAGCCGCTCAGCCGAAAGCTGGATCGGCGTCAGCGGGTTCTTGATCTCATGTGCGATGCGCCGCGCCACGTCCGCCCATGCGGAGGTGCGCTGCGCGCGCACCAGCTCCGTGATGTCGTCGAAGGTCAACACGAAGCCGCCCAGCGCCGAATCCGTCAGCTCGCTGGTGACACGAATGTTGAGCGTCCGCTCCAGACTATCGCGCAAGATCACGACCTGGGCTTGCGCGCGCCTGTCCGGATGGGCCTGCGCCTCGCCCACGACCGCCGCCATCTCGGGGATAGCGGTGGCAATATCGCGCCCTACCAGCTCGTCGGCGGCCTTGCCGAAGAAGCGCAGCGCGGCCCGGTTCGCATGGTTGATATGGCCTTCGTAATCGAGGCCGAACACGCCTGCGCTGACGCCGGAAAGCACCGCCTCCGTGAACTGGCGCCGCTGGTCCAGTTCGTGGTTGGCGTCCACGAGATCCTTGCGCTGGCTCTCAAGCTCGCTCGTCATGCGGTTGAAGGCATTGGACAGCACATCGAGCTCGTCGCCCGTTTCGCCGGGTTCGACGCGCGCCCCCCAATCGCCTGCACTCACGCGCTCCGACGCCTGAACCAGCTTGCTGATCGGATCGATGAGGCGGTTCGAGGCCCAGAGGCCGAGCCAGATCGCCGCGAGAAGCGTCACCAACGCCATGGCGACATAGATCAGCGCGAACGTGACCTGGAAGGTGATCCGGCGCTTCTCAAGGCTTTGATACTCGTCCACCGCTTCGCGGGTCTGCGCCAGATGCTCCAGCACCCGGGCGTCGACGAAGCGGCCGACATAAAGATAGGTGTCATCGAGAGAGCTCAACTTGACCAGCGCGCGGATCTGATTGTGTTGCTCCACGGTCCAGAGCACCGCCTCGCCCTTGTCCGCCTTCTCGAACTGCTCCGGCAGCGGCAGCCCCATGTCCGGCGCGACGCTTGCCGTCACCTTGGCGAGAAGCCGTCCCTTGGAATTGATGACATAGGCCGCCGGCAGGGAGCGGAGCGCGGCCTGCGTCGCGACGAGCTGCTGGAAACGTTCGGGGTTCGAGGCCAGATAGGGCGCCGCGCGGTCAAGGTCGGTCACCATCGCCAGCGCATCGCCGCGCAACACATGGTGATGCTCGTCCAGATAGGCTTCCGCCACCGTCTGCGCGTTGGAGATGATGGTCTGCGTGCGCTCGCTGAACCAGGCATCGAGGCCGCGATTGAGCGTCACCGCAGCGAACACGGCAACGATGATCGCCGGCATGACCGCCACCACGGCGAACATCGCGACCAGCCGCGCATGGAGCTTCGCGCCCGCAGCCCCGCTGACCCGCGCAATGATGAGCCGGACCACCCGCCAGCAGATCAGGGCGAAGAGGATCAGGACGATGCTCATGTTGCTGAGAAGCAGCACGATGACCAACGCCCGACCCGGCCGAAGCGGCGTAAGGCCGGTGAGTGTCAGATAGGTGAAGGAGCCGAGGACGATCGCAGCGACGACAAGCCCAACCGCCAGCGCGCCTGAAAAGCCGCGCCGGGACATGAGGCCCCAGAGCCGACTGTCCCAGCTTCTCCTGCCGAATTGGTCCGTCACTGTCATGCCCTGTTGGGGCCCTCATCCCGGCGGCAGGCTGGGTCAAGCGCATCCGGCATGTTTCAACCTCATGCCTTAGCCGCCTGTGCCCAAAGCGCCACTCTATTGTTGGCGAGGGGCCATTTTGGCCCGCGAGTCGCGACTACTCAACAACAATGTTGCCCGATTGCGACAGTAGTCTCCGATTCAACCTCACCCACACAGGCCGCAACCGGCGGAGAATGGTTAAGCCGCTGATCCATATGCATTTTTTAATCAGCGCGCTTCCGTTTCAGCCCGATTAAAAAACAACAATACTATTGACCCTATCTATTTGATTGGTTTAGTAGACGGGTGCGCCTAACGAAGTGCGCTTGGGCACAGGTGGCAAGTTATCGGGACGTTTTCGAAGTGATCAGACAGATACATGGATTCGCGGGCGGCGCAGCCCTCGCATTGCTCGCCCTCTCGGCACCCGCGCTGGCGACGAACGGCTATTTCGAAAATGGCTATGGCGTTCAGTCCCAGGGCCTCGGCGGCGCGGCCATCGCCTATCCAAAGGATGCGCTGGCCATCGCGACCAACCCGGCCACGCTCTCGGCACTCGGCGACCGCCTCGATGTCGGCGCCGAACTTTTCATCCCGAGCCGCGGCGCAGAACTCGATAACACGGCAGGCGGCTTCGGCGTTTTCGACGGCAGCTTCAGCGGCAATGGCAAAAGCTCCTTCGTCATCCCGCAGATCGGCTACGCGCACCGCCTGAACGACCAGTGGTCGGTTGGCATCGCCGTCTATGGCAATGGAGGCATGAACACCTCCTATTCGACCAACCCTTATTTTGGTTCACCGGGCACTGCGGGCGTCAACCTCTCGCAGCTCTTCGTCTCGCCGACCCTCTCCTATGAATTCGCCAAGGGCCACACGATCGGCCTCTCGGCAAAGGTCATCGACCAGTTCTTCGAAGCGCGCGGCGTCGGCCTTTTCGGTGGCTACTCGTCGAATGCGGGCGCGCTTTCCGACCGCGGCAAGGACAGTGCCTATGGCATCGGCGGCAGCGTCGGTTATTTCGGCCAGTGGACGCCCGATCTGTCGGTCGGCGCGTTCTGGCAGTCCAAGGTCTATACGGAGAAGTTCCAGAAATATGCAGGCCTCTTCGAAGGCCAGGGCAGCTTCGACGTGCCTTCGACCTATGGCCTCGGCATCGCCTACAAGATTACCCCGGACCTCGATCTCGCCGCCGATCTGACGCGCATCGAATATGCCAATGTCGGCGCGGTCGGCAACTCGATTGCCGGCCTCTTCCTCGGCCAGCAGCTCGGCTCCGACAACGGGCCCGGCTTCGGTTGGGAGAACGTGACGACGATCAAGGCCGGTCTCAACTACCGCATCGACCCGCAATGGCAGGTGCGCGGCGGCTGGGCCTACAACACGCAGCCCGTGCAGGGTGAGCAGACGCTCTTCAACATCCTCGCGCCCGGCGTCGTGCAGCATCACTTCACGGCTGGCGCGACCTGGACCACTCCGGCGGGTTTCGATGTCAGCGGTTTCGCGCTATATGCTCCCCGCACCGAAGTCACGGGTAACGGGGTCATTCCCGCCAGCTTTGGCGGCGGCAACGTCAAAGTCCATCTCAGCGAAGTCTCTGTCGGCATCGCCTTGGGCTGGAAGCTCGGAGACTAGGATCAGTCCTCATGGAAATCTTCGCAACAGCGGCCGTCGGCGGCGCACTCATCGGACTGGCAGCAGCAGGGCTGCTGCTGGTCAACGGGTCCATCGCCGGCATCAGCGGTATCCTCGGCAATGCCATAACGGGCAGGCCCGGCGCATGGCGCTGGACCTTCCTCGCGGGGCTGATCGCCGCGCCGCTGGTGGCGCCGCTGCTGCATATCGAAGTTCCAACGCCGCATCATCAGGCTGGCCTCATCACGCTCGCCATTGCCGGCGTTCTGGTCGGCATCGGAACCCGCCTCTCAGGCGGCTGCACGAGCGGACATGGCGTTTGCGGCCTCTCGAACCTGTCGCTGCGTTCGTTCACGGCAACCGGCACGTTCATGATCGTCGCGGCGCTGACCGTCTACGCGGTGAGGCATCTCGGCTTGCCGGTGGGGTTTTGACATGAGCACATCATCCCCCAGGCGCGCTCTGGCCGCCGCGATCACGTCGGGCCTTTTCGGCCTCGTCTTCGGCCTCGGCCTGATCGTTTCGCACATGGTCGACCCGCAGCGCGTCGCCGATTTTCTCGACGTTGCGGGAAGCTGGGATCCGGCGCTCGCCTTCGTCATGGGCGGCGCCATTCTCGTCGCCATGCCCGCCTTTGCCTATGCGCGGCGTCATCGCCGCTCCGCGCTGAACGGCGGCATCGACCTTCCCGATCGTTTTCGGATCAACCTTCGTCTGGTTGGCGGCGCGGCCATTTTCGGCCTCGGCTGGGGCCTCGGCGGCATTTGCCCCGGACCCGGCCTCACGCTCCTGCCGAGCCTCGAACCTCATGCGCTCGTCTTCGTCGCCGCCATGGTTGCCGGGATCCTGTTGACCGACATCGTGTCGGCCGCCCGCCCAGCGACAAAGGACAGAGAGACGATCCTCGGCAATCCGGCGGACTGAATTACTTCAGTCCCCGGATCACCTGCACATCGAGATCCTTCAGCTTCTTACGCAGCGTATTGCGGTTGATGCCGAGGAGATGCGCGGCCTTGATCTGATTGCCGCGCGTCGCGGCCAGCGTCATGCCGAAAAGCGGCTTCTCGACTTCCCGCAGGATGCGGTCGTAAAGCCCGGGAGGCGGCAGCGCTTCGCCGTGCTGGGCGAAGAGCCTGTTGAGCGCACGCTCGACTGAGGAGGAAAGCGGCTCGTCGCTCGGCGCCTGCTCGGTCGGGCGGCTGAAGTCGGGCTCCGCCAGTTCCGTTTCCAGCACCGAAGCGCCGATGATCTCCTCCGTATAGAGTGCCGCAAGGCGGCGAACGAGGTTTTCAAGCTCACGCACATTGCCCGGCCAGCGATAACGCTTGAGCAGTTCCATGCCCTCGCTGTCGATGGTCTTGGGGGGCAGGCCCTCGGCCTCCGCCTGATCAAGGAAATGGCGAACCAGATCCGGAATATCTTCCGCGCGTTCGCGCAATGGGGGCAGCCGGATCGGCACGACGTTCAGGCGGAAGAACAGGTCTTCGCGGAAGAGGCCCAGATTGATGAGTTGCCTGAGGTCGCGGTTCGTCGCCGCGACGATGCGCACATCGGTCTTGATTGGCGTCCGGCCGCCGACGGTCGTGTATTCGCCCTGCTGAAGCACGCGCAGAAGGCGCGTCTGCGCTTCCATCGGCATGTCGCCGATTTCGTCGAGAAAAAGCGTGCCGCCCTCCGCCTGTTCGAACCGGCCCGTGGCCCGCTGGCTCGCGCCGGTGAAGGCGCCCTTCTCGTGGCCGAAGAGTTCGCTCTCGATCAGTTCGCGCGGGATCGCTGCCATGTTGATGGCGACGAAAGGTCCGTTGCGGCGCTTGCCATATTCATGCAGCGCGCGGGCGACGAGTTCCTTGCCGGTGCCGCTCTCGCCCGAAATCATGACGGTGAGATCCGTCTGCATCAGGCGCGCGAGCACGCGATAGATGTCCTGCATCGCCGGCGAGCGGCCGATGAGCGGCATCTTCTCGTCTTCCTGGACCGTGGATCGCGGTACGGCGCTTTCGCGCGGCGCAGTCATGGCGCGA